>OGQX01002601.1_pt1 | contig 13551 bp, 5 predicted proteins | sample 1553291 | NCBI WGS metagenome assembly OGQX01 (sample SAMEA2580030, study PRJEB22360) | human gut metagenome | biome: human gut; feature: human-associated habitat; material: faeces | place: Denmark | collected 2008/2010
CCAACACGGGCTTGTTGCCGTGGGGCGCCCGCTATCGCCCGCCGAGCCTCTTCCTGCGCCGCAAACGCATTATCAATGGCGCTGGACGCCCCTCAACGTCGCCAGCATTGACCATCCGCTTACCTTTAGCTTCAGCGCCGGTACGCTTGCGCGCAGCGACGAGCTGGCGCAATACGGCATCATTCACGATCCGCACGCCTCTTCACGACTGATGATTGTTGAGGAGAGCGAGGATACGCTGGCCTTAGCGGAGAAAGTGATAGCAGCGCTCACCGCCAGCGCAGCCGGATTGATTGTGGTTACTCGCCGCGCGTGGCGAGTCGAGGAAAATGAAGCACTCTCTGCATCCCATCACGCGCTATGGGCCTTGCTTCGCGTCGCGGCCAACGAACAGCCGGAACGGTTGCTTGCCGCCATCGATCTCGCCGAAAACACCCCGTGGGAAACGCTGCATCAAGGGTTGAGCGCAGTCTCACTATCACAGCGCTGGCTCGCCGCACGGGGTGACACCCTTTGGCTTCCTTCACTGTCGCCCAATACGGGATGCGCCGCTGAATTACCGGCAAACGTGTTTACCGGCGATAGCCGCTGGCATCTGGTGACCGGAGCGTTTGGCGGATTAGGCCGCCTTGCCGTGAACTGGCTCAGAGAAAAAGGGGCGCGACGCATCGCCCTGCTAGCGCCGCGCGTGGATGAGTCATGGCTACGCGACGTGGAGGGCGGGCAGACGCGCGTCTGCCGTTGTGATGTGGGCGATGCCGGGCAACTGGCCACGGTTCTTGACGATCTGGCGGCCAACGGCGGCATTGCCGGAGCGATTCATGCCGCTGGCGTATTGGCTGACGCGCCCTTGCAGGAGCTTGATGACCACCAGCTGGCTGCCGTTTTCGCGGTAAAAGCGCAGGCGGCAAGCCAGCTGTTGCAAACCCTGCGCAACCACGACGGACGCTATCTTATTCTCTACTCTTCCGCTGCCGCCACCCTCGGCGCGCCGGGTCAGAGCGCCCATGCGCTGGCCTGCGGCTACCTGGACGGGCTGGCCCAGCAGTTTTCCACCCTTGATGCGCCGAAAACGCTCTCTGTCGCCTGGGGCGCATGGGGAGAAAGCGGTCGGGCGGCCACGCCGGAAATGCTGGCGACGCTCGCCAGCCGAGGTATGGGCGCGTTAAGCGATGCCGAAGGCTGCTGGCACCTGGAACAGGCGGTGATGCGCGGTGCCCCGTGGCGACTGGCGATGCGCGTTTTTACCGACAAAATGCCCCCGTTACAACAGGCTCTGTTTAACATCAGCGCCACAGAAAAAGCCGCAACGCCGGTCATTCCTCCTGCTGATGACAACGCCTTTAACGGCAGCCTGAGCGATGAAACAGCGGTGATGGCATGGCTGAAAAAGCGGATTGCGGTTCAGCTAAGGCTGAGCGATCCGGCGTCACTGCATCCAAACCAGGATCTGTTGCAACTCGGCATGGACTCGCTGCTCTTCCTTGAACTCAGTAGCGATATTCAGCACTACCTGGGCGTACGCATCAATGCGGAACGGGCGTGGCAGGATCTGTCTCCTCATGGACTCACGCAGCTTATCTGTTCTAAGCCAGAGGCGACGCCTGCCGCTTCGCAGCCGGAAGTGTTGCGGCACGACGCCGACGAGCGTTATGCGCCCTTCCCTTTGACGCCCATTCAGCACGCCTACTGGCTGGGGCGAACCCACCTCATTGGCTATGGCGGCGTCGCCTGTCACGTCCTGTTTGAGTGGGATAAACGCCACGATGAGTTCGATCTCGCCATACTGGAGAAAGCATGGAACCAGCTCATCGCACGCCACGATATGTTGCGTATGGTGGTTGATGCCGACGGGCAGCAGCGAATCCTGGCGACAACGCCGGAGTATCACATCCCGCGTGACGATCTGCGCGCGCTTTCCCCGGAAGAACAGCGCATCGCGCTGGAAAAACGGCGGCATGAACTGAGCTATCGCGTTTTGCCTGCCGACCAGTGGCCTCTTTTTGAGCTGGTGGTCAGCGAAATCGACGATTGCCATTACCGTCTGCATATGAACCTCGACCTTTTGCAGTTTGATGTGCAGAGTTTTAAAGTCATGATGGACGACCTGGCGCAGGTCTGGCGCGGTGAAACGCTGGCGCCGCTCGCTATTACCTTCCGTGATTATGTGATGGCTGAACAGGCGCGCCGACAGACATCGGCATGGCACGATGCCTGGGATTACTGGCAGGAAAAACTGCCGCAACTGCCCTTAGCGCCAGAGCTGCCGGTGGTTGAGACGCCCCCGGAAACGCCACACTTCACCACCTTCAAATCGACGATCGGCAAGACAGAATGGCAGGCCGTGAAACAGCGCTGGCAGCAGCAAGGCGTCACACCGTCTGCCGCGCTGCTCACGCTGTTTGCCGCCACCCTTGAGCGCTGGAGCCGTACCACAACATTTACGCTGAACCTGACGTTCTTCAATCGCCAGCCGATCCATCCGCAAATCAACCAGTTGATTGGTGATTTTACCTCCGTCACGCTGGTTGATTTTAACTTCTCAGCGCCGGTGACGTTGCAAGAGCAGATGCAACAGACCCAACAGCGCCTCTGGCAAAACATGGCGCACAGTGAAATGAACGGTGTTGAGGTGATCCGTGAGCTGGGCCGCCTGCGCGGATCACAACGTCAACCGCTGATGCCGGTAGTGTTTACCAGTATGCTGGGGATGACGCTGGAAGGCATGACTATCGATCAGGCGATGAGCCATCTGTTCGGCGAACCCTGCTATGTATTCACGCAAACGCCGCAGGTCTGGCTGGATCATCAGGTCATGGAGAGCGACGGCGAGTTGATGTTTAGCTGGTACTGCATGGACAACGTGCTGGAACCCGGCGCTGCCGAGGCGATGTTTAATGACTATTGCGCCATCCTGCAAGCCGTCATCGCCGCCCCTGAAAGCCTGAAGACTCTCGCCAGCGGCATCGCCGGGCACATTCCCCGCCGACGCTGGCCGCTGAACGCGCAGGCGGACTACGACCTGCGGGATATTGAGCAGGCGACGCTCGAATACCCCGGCATCCGGCAGGCCAGAGCGGAAATAACCGAACAGGGCGCGTTGACGCTGGATATCGTGATGGCCGACGATCCGTCGCCATCAGCGGCGATGCCTGATGAGCACGAACTTACCCAACTGGCGCTGCCGTTGCCTGAGCAGGCGCAGCTTGATGAGCTGGAGGCGACCTGGCGCTGGCTGGAGGCGCGTGCGCTACAGGGGATCGCGGCTACGCTAAATCGTCACGGCCTGTTTACCACGCCGGAGATCGCCCATCGCTTTAGCGCAATAGTACAGGCGCTGTCCGCGCAAGCGTCTCACCAGCGTCTGCTGCGCCAGTGGCTACAGTGTCTGACGGAAAGAGAGTGGTTAATCCGCGAAGGTGAAAGCTGGCGCTGCCGCATTCCGCTCAGCGAGATTCCTGAGCCTCAGGAAGCGTGCCCGCAAAGCCAATGGAGCCAGGCGCTGGCGCAGTATCTGGAAACCTGCATCGCCCGGCACGACGCCCTCTTCTCCGGGCAGTGTTCTCCGCTGGAATTGCTGTTCAACGAGCAGCATCGCGTTACCGACGCGCTGTATCGCGACAACCCCGCCAGCGCCTGTCTGAATCGCTATACCGCGCAGATTGCCGCCTTGTGCAGCGCAGAACGGATTCTGGAGGTTGGCGCCGGAACCGCAGCCACTACCGCGCCGGTGCTGAAGGCCACGCGGAACACGCGGCAGTCGTACCACTTCACGGACGTCTCCGCGCAGTTCCTCAATGACGCCAGAGCCCGTTTCCATGATGAATCGCAGGTGTCTTATGCCTTGTTCGACATCAACCAGCCGCTGGATTTCACCGCCCACCCGGAGGCGGGTTACGACCTGATCGTTGCCGTCAATGTGCTCCACGACGCCAGCCATGTCGTCCAGACGTTGCGCAGATTAAAACTGTTGCTGAAAGCCGGCGGACGTTTGCTGATCGTTGAAGCGACGGAGCGAAACAGCGTATTCCAGCTGGCGAGCGTGGGCTTTATTGAGGGATTAAGCGGATACCGCGATTTCCGCCGCCGGGATGAGAAACCGATGCTCACCCGCTCCGCATGGCAGGAGGTTCTCGTTCAGGCCGGGTTTGCAAACGAGCTGGCGTGGCCCGCGCAGGAATCGTCGCCGCTGCGCCAGCATCTGCTGGTAGCGCGTTCGCCTGGCGTAAATCGCCCGGATAAAAAAGCCGTGAGCCGCTATTTACAGCAGCGCTTTGGCACCGGTCTGCCCATTTTACAGATCCGGCAAAGAGAAGCGTTATTTACGCCGCTGCATGCCCCGTCTGATGCGCCGACTGAGCCAGCCAAACCCACGCCAGTTGCCGGGGGGAATCCGGCGCTGGAAAAACAGGTGGCTGAACTCTGGCAATCGCTGCTGTCTCGCCCCGTGGCAAGGCATCACGACTTTTTCGAACTGGGCGGCGACAGCCTGATGGCGACAAGGATGGTCGCGCAGCTAAACCGGAGAGGGATTGCCAGGGCTAACCTTCAGGATCTGTTCAGCCATTCGACGCTGAGCGACTTCTGCGCCCATCTACAGGCGGCTACGTCAGGAGAGGACAACCCGATACCCCTTTGCCAGGGCGACGGTGAGGAAACCCTGTTTGTCTTCCACGCTTCAGACGGCGATATCAGCGCCTGGCTGCCGCTCGCTAGCGCGTTGAACAGGCGCGTTTTCGGCCTGCAAGCAAAATCGCCGCAGCGCTTTGCCACGCTCGACCAGATGATCGATGAGTATGTCGGGTGCATCCGTCGTCAGCAGCCTCACGGCCCTTATGTGCTGGCGGGTTGGTCGTATGGCGCGTTTCTTGCGGCGGGCGCCGCACAGCGCCTGTACGCCAAAGGCGAGCAGGTTCGGATGGTGTTAATCGATCCCGTGTGCCGACAGGATTTCTGTTGCGAAAACCGGGCGGCCCTGCTGCGCCTGTTAGCCGAAGGACAAACGCCTCTGGCACTGCCCGAACATTTCGACCAGCAGACGCCCGACAGCCAGCTTGCCGACTTTATCAGCCTCGCTAAAACGGCCGGTATGGTGTCGCAAAACCTGACGCTGCAAGCGGCAGAAACGTGGCTCGACAACATCGCGCATCTGCTGCGTTTACTGACTGAGCATACGCCGGGCGAAAGCGTTCCGGTCCCCTGTCTCATGGTGTATGCCGCCGGGAGACCCGCGCGCTGGACGCCAGCAGAAACCGAGTGGCAGGGCTGGATAAACAACGCCGACGACGCTGTGATTGAAGCCAGCCACTGGCAAATCATGATGGAAGCCCCCCACGTTCAGGCTTGTGCGCAACACATTACGCGCTGGCTTTGCGCAACCTCAACGCAACCGGAGAACACGTTATGATGCCGTCCGCCTCCCCAAAACAACGCGTACTGATTGTGGGCGCCAAATTTGGCGAAATGTACCTGAATGCCTTTATGCAGCCCCCGGAGGGGCTGGAACTGGTCGGCCTGCTGGCGCAGGGAAGCGCCCGTTCAAGAGAGCTGGCTCATGCGTTTGGCATTCCGCTGTATACCTCGCCGGAACAGATAACCAGGATGCCGGATATCGCCTGTATTGTCGTGCGTTCGACCGTCGCCGGAGGAACCGGTACGCAGCTTGCCAGACACTTTCTGACGCGCGGCGTACACGTCATTCAGGAGCATCCCCTCCACCCGGATGACATCAGTTCCTTACAAACGCTGGCGCAGGAACAGGGCTGCTGCTATTGGGTAAACACGTTTTATCCGCATACGCGCGCGGGACGCACATGGCTTCGCGATGCGCAGCAGCTGCGTCGCTGCCTGGCTAAGACGCCGCCGGTAGTCCACGCCACCACCAGCCGACAGTTGCTCTACTCCACTCTGGATTTGTTGTTGCTGGCTCTGGGCGTTGATGCCGCCGCCGTGGAGTGCGACGTGGTTGGCAGCTTTAGCGATTTTCACTGTCTGAGACTCTTCTGGCCGGAGGGAGAAGCCTGCCTGCTGCTTCAGCGCTATCTCGATCCTGACGATCCAGATATGCATAGCCTTATCATGCACCGCCTGCTGCTGGGCTGGCCGGAAGGTCATCTTTCGCTGGAGGCGAGCTACGGCCCCGTCATCTGGTCATCCAGCCTGTTTGTCGCAGACCATCAGGAGAACGCCCACAGCCTCTACCGCAGACCGGAGATCCTGCGCGATCTGCCGGGTCTGACGCGCAGCGCGGCGCCCCTGAGCTGGCGCGACTGCTGCGAAACCGCCGGGCCGGAGGGCGTCAGCTGGTTGCTACACCAGTTGCGCAGCCATCTGGCGGGCGAACATCCACCAGCGGCCTGCCAAAGCGTACATCAGATCGCGTTATCACGTTTATGGCAGCAGATTTTACGTAAGACCGGCAATGCGGAGATCAGACGCCTGACGCCGCCGCACCACGACCGGTTAGCCGGTTTCTACAACGATGATGATAAGGAGGCGCTGTGACGCAATCTGCAATGTGCATCCCGCTGTGGCCCGCCCGGAACGGCAATACTGCGCATCTGGTCATGTGCCCTTTCGCTGGCGGCAGCAGTAGCGCGTTTCGCCACTGGCAAGCTGAGCAACTGGCTGATTGCGCGCTTTCTCTGGTGACCTGGCCGGGGCGCGATCGCCTTCGCCATCTGGAACCGCTCAGAAGCATTACACAACTGGCGGCACTGCTGGCGAACGAGCTGGAAGCATCCGTATCGCCTGACACGCCGCTTTTACTCGCCGGGCACAGCATGGGGGCGCAGGTGGCGTTTGAAACCTGCCGACTTCTGGAGCAACGGGGGCTTGCGCCACAAGGACTGATTATTTCCGGGTGCCATGCCCCGCATCTGCATTCTGAACGCCAGCTCAGCCATCGCGATGATGCCGACTTTATCGCTGAGCTGATAGACATTGGCGGATGTTCTCCTGAACTGCGGGAAAACCAGGAATTAATGTCGCTGTTTCTTCCTCTTCTGCGCGCTGATTTTTACGCCACCGAGAGCTATCACTACGACTCGCCCGACGTCTGTCCGCCGCTGCGCACGCCTGCGCTGTTATTGTGCGGCAGCCACGATCGCGAAGCCTCCTGGCAGCAGGTCGATGCCTGGCGTCAGTGGCTGAGCCACGTTACAGGCCCGGTGGTGATTGACGGCGATCATTTCTATCCCATTCAACAAGCCCGGTCCTTTTTTACGCAGATTGTCCGCCATTTTCCCCACGCATTTTCTGCAATGACCGCGTGGCAAAAACAGCCCAGTACTTCAGAAAGGTGACGCATGAATTCTTCCTTTGAATCTCTGATTGAACAGTATCCCTTACCCATTGCCGAACAGTTGCGCCACTGGGCGGCCCGTTATGCCTCGCGAATTGCCGTCGTTGATGCAAAGGGGTCGTTAACCTACAGCGCGCTTGATGCACAAGTTGACGAACTTGCCGCAGGTCTGTCATCACTGGGTTTGCGTTCGGGGGAGCATGTAATTGTGCAGCTTCCCAACGACAACGCGTTTGTTACCCTGCTGTTCGCCTTGTTAAGACTGGGCGTTATCCCCGTGCTGGCGATGCCCTCGCAACGGGCGCTGGATATCGACGCGCTGATTGAGCTGGCGCAACCCGTCGCTTACGTTATTCACGGGGAAAACCACGCAGAGCTGGCCCGACAGATGGCGCACAAACACGCCTGCTTGCGTCATGTTCTGGTCGCTGGAGAGACCGTGAGCGACGATTTTACGCCGCTCTTCTCCCTTCACGGTGAGCGACAGGCATGGCCGCAGCCTGATGTTTCCGCCACCGCGTTGTTGTTGCTCTCAGGCGGCACAACCGGCACGCCCAAACTCATCCCGCGCCGACATGCCGACTATAGCTATAACTTCAGCGCTTCTGCTGAACTGTGCGGCATCAGCCAACAGAGCGTGTATCTCGCCGTCCTCCCGGTGGCGCATAACTTTCCGCTGGCCTGCCCCGGTATTCTGGGAACGCTTGCCTGCGGCGGAAAAGTGGTGCTGACCGACAGCGCCAGCTGTGATGAGGTGATGCCTTTAATCGCGCAGGAAAGAGTGACTCACGTCGCCCTGGTTCCGGCGCTGGCGCAATTATGGGTGCAGGCCAGGGAGTGGGAAGACAGCGACCTTTCGTCGCTGCGCGTCATTCAGGCAGGCGGCGCCCGGCTCGACCCGACGCTTGCTGAGCAGGTTATCGCCACCTTTGACTGTACCCTGCAACAGGTTTTCGGTATGGCGGAAGGCCTGCTCTGTTTTACCCGGCTGGACGATCCGCATGCCACCATTCTCCACAGCCAGGGGCGCCCGTTGTCCCCTCTGGATGAAATCCGCATCGTTGATCAAGACGAGAACGACGTCGCGCCGGGCGAAACCGGGCAATTGTTAACGCGCGGCCCTTATACCATTTCGGGCTATTACCGCGCCCCTGCCCACAATGCGCAGGCCTTTACCGCGCAAGGGTTTTACCGCACAGGCGACAATGTCAGGCTGGATGAGGTGGGGAACCTGCACGTTGAGGGACGCATAAAAGAGCAGATCAACCGCGCCGGAGAAAAAATAGCCGCGGCTGAAGTGGAATCGGCACTGCTGCGTTTAGCGGAAGTGCAAGATTGCGCGGTGGTCGCCGCGCCGGACACGCTGCTTGGCGAGCGGATTTGCGCGTTTATCATCGCGCAGCAGGTGCCAACTGACTATCAGCAGTTGCGTCAACAACTGACCCGTATGGGGCTCAGCGCGTGGAAAATTCCTGACCAAATCGAGTTTCTGGACCACTGGCCGCTCACCGCCGTCGGCAAGATAGACAAAAAACGCCTGACGGCTCTCGCCGTCGACCGTTATCGCCATTCTGCCCAATAAGCGCAAACCGACCCGAAACAGGTTGAAATAAACCCGTTTCGGGTAGCACCACTATTAGAAATAGTTATCATTTTCAATTCACCATTGTCGGTATTTTTGGCGTTTCGCCGTCTTACAGGGACTCACAACAATGAAAATGACACGGCTTTATCCTCTGGCCTTGGGGGGATTATTGCTCCCCGCCATTGCTAATGCCCAGACTTCACAGCAAGACGAAAGCACGCTGGTGGTTACCGCCAGTAAACAATCTTCCCGCTCGGCATCAGCCAACAACGTCTCATCTACTGTTGTCAGCGCGCCGGAATTAAGCGACGCCGGCGTCACCGCCAGCGACAAACTCCCCAGAGTCTTGCCCGGGCTCAATATTGAAAATAGCGGCAACATGCTTTTTTCGACGATCTCGCTACGCGGCGTCTCTTCAGCGCAGGACTTCTATAACCCCGCCGTCACCCTGTATGTCGATGGCGTCCCTCAGCTTTCCACCAACACCATCCAGGCGCTTACCGATGTGCAAAGCGTGGAGTTGCTGCGAGGCCCACAGGGAACGTTATATGGCAAAAGCGCTCAGGGCGGGATCATCAACATCGTCACCCAGCAGCCGGACAGCACGCCGCGCGGCTATATTGAAGGCGGCGTCAGTAGCCGCGACAGTTATCGAAGTAAGTTCAACCTGAGCGGCCCCATTCAGGATGGCCTGCTGTACGGCAGCGTCACCCTGTTACGCCAGGTTGATGACGGCGACATGATTAACCCCGCGACGGGAAGCGATGACTTAGGCGGCACCCGCGCCAGCATAGGGAATGTGAAACTGCGTCTGGCGCCGGACGATCAGCCCTGGGAAATGGGCTTTGCCGCCTCACGCGAATGTACCCGCGCCACCCAGGATGCCTATGTGGGATGGAATGATATTAAGGGCCGTAAGCTGTCGATCAGCGATGGTTCACCAGACCCGTACATGCGGCGCTGCACTGACAGCCAGACCCTGAGTGGGAAATACACCACCGATGACTGGGTTTTCAACCTGATCAGCGCCTGGCAGCAGCAGCATTATTCGCGCACCTTCCCTTCCGGTTCGTTAATCGTCAATATGCCTCAGCGCTGGAATCAGGATGTGCAGGAGCTGCGCGCCGCAACCCTGGGCGATGCGCGTACCGTTGATATGGTGTTTGGGCTGTACCGGCAGAACACCCGCGAGAAGTTAAATTCAGCCTACGACATGCCGACAATGCCTTATTTAAGCAGTACCGGCTATACCACCGCTGAAACGCTGGCCGCATACAGTGACCTGACCTGGCATTTAACCGATCGTTTTGATATCGGCGGCGGCGTGCGCTTCTCGCATGATAAATCCAGTACACAATATCACGGCAGCATGCTCGGCAACCCGTTTGGCGACCAGGGTAAGAGCAATGACGATCAGGTGCTCGGGCAGCTATCCGCAGGCTATATGCTGACCGATGACTGGAGAGTGTATACCCGTGTAGCCCAGGGATATAAACCTTCCGGGTACAACATCGTGCCTACTGCGGGTCTTGATGCCAAACCGTTCGTCGCCGAGAAATCCATCAACTATGAACTTGGCACCCGCTACGAAACCGCTGACGTCACGCTGCAAGCCGCGACGTTTTATACCCACACCAAAGACATGCAGCTTTACTCTGGCCCGGTCTGGATGCAGACATTAAGCAATGCGGGTAAAGCCGACGCCACCGGCGTTGAGCTTGAAGCGAAGTGGCGGTTTGCGCCAGGCTGGTCATGGGATATCAATGGCAACGTGATCCGTTCCGAATTCACCAATGACAGTGAGTTGTATCACGGTAACCGGGTGCCGTTCGTACCACGTTATGGCGCGGGAAGCAGCGTGAACGGCGTGATTGATACGCGCTATGGCGCACTGATGCCCCGACTGGCGGTTAATCTGGTCGGGCCGCATTATTTCGATGGCGACAACCAGTTGCGGCAAGGCACCTATGCCACCCTGGACAGCAGCCTGGGCTGGCAGGCGACTGAACGGATGAACATTTCCGTCTATGTCGATAACCTGTTCGACCGTCGTTACCGTACCTATGGCTACATGAACGGCAGCAGCGCCGTCGCGCAGGTCAATATGGGTCGCACCGTCGGTATCAATACGCGAATTGATTTCTTCTGATTATTGTAAAAGGGATACCGAAAAGGTATCCCTTTTACACCACTAGTTAAAACCAGTAACTCAGCAAAGTCGCAAAAAATATTAATCCATAGTGATTATTTAAACAATGAAATTGCGATTAGGATAAATAGATTTAACTTTCTCGTTCCTTTCTCTCCTTATACTAAAGAAATAATCATATCAAAATAAAAATTCACAACAGTGCAACATTAAAAAATACAACCAACAAACAATCCTATATACAAGGCACATCTCCAGAATATAAAAGCACAGACAAACAACCTAAAAAAAAACCATACATATAAATTATTTTATAGGTAAAATAGATTATATATTCTCATAGCTACCACAAACTATACTAGCCTGAACTATATTTATTCTGCTGCAATCAATGCATACATAACACAAATATCACTCAGGTACACTACTCAAACCACGCTGGGATTTTTCCTCAAGTTATAATCATCACCCCGAAAATCATTCGGCATTTACTCATTAAATAGTCACCCCATAGGCCTGTACATGTTTACTCAGAAATATACATCCTTTTCTCTGTCATAAACCCTCTGATTAATCATAGATAAATACTTGTGACACCAATCTTTTTCCTTAAAGGAACGAATTGTTGTGTAGAAGGAGATAATATTATGTCAAAAAAATATCAGCCTTTGCTTATAACTCATTATATGTCAACATGGGTCACTATAACGGAAGCAGTTGAGATCACTACCAAAGCCATAAAACAAAAAATTACTCCTAGCGATATTTATCGTCATGCCTTGAGTGGCAACATCCTACTATCGGTCTATTTCCAGTCTCCTGTGATACTTAAGAAGATACAAACTTTTAATGGAAAAATAAAATTCAGGCAGTTTGTGGGAGACCTACTTGATAAACTATGCATGCTTGACAGGGACGGTTTTATTTATGGTCAAAATTTAAGACTCTGTACAGAAGCCAGATATATTTGTCCTGTGCAACAAATTATAGATACCCCCCTGTTACGCAAACTCAACCAGTTTCGTACGTTTGTTCGTAATGTCCGCCCGGGTGATGAACTGGATGTCCCGGCACAAGTTAGTGAAAAAAATTTAACCCCGCCGCCGGGTAACAGCAGTGGCAACCTTGAGCAACAGATAGCCAGTACTTCACAGCTAATTGGATCTCTGCTCGCCGAAGATATGAACAGCGAGCAAGCGGCAAACATAGCACGTGGATGGGCCTCTTCTCAGGCTTCAGGGGTAATGACAGACTGGTTAAGCCGCTTCGGTACCGCAAGAATCACGCTGGGCGTGGATGAAGATTTCAGCCTGAAGAACTCCCGTGACGGCAACCCTCGAAAATGGCGATTCGATGCAACAAACAGTGAACTATGTGCCGAACGTCACGAATGCTGAAATCACGCTGGCAGCCTCGAAGGATCCGGTGATTGCCGACAATAACGATCTCACGACACTAACAGCACCGTCGCTGATACAGAGGGCAATGCGATAGCCAACACTGAGGTAACATTTACTCTACCGGAAGATGTGAAGGCGAACTTCACGCTGAGCGATGGCGACAAAGCGGTTACTGATGCCGATGGCAAAGCGAAAGTCACGCTGAAAGGTACAAAAGCAGGCGCTCATACCGTGACAGCATCGATGGTTGGCGGTAAGAGTGAGCAGTTGGTGGTGAACTTTACTGCGGATACGCTCACTGCGCAGGTTAATCTTAACGTTACCGAGGACAATTTCATCGCCAATAACATTGGAATGACCAGGCTACAGGCAACAGTGACTGATGGAAACGGCAACCCAGTAGAAGGTATAAAAGTTAATTTCCGCGGAACCTCCGTCACGCTAAGCAGCACCAGCGTTGAAACGGATGATCAGGTTTTCGCTGAAATTCTTGTGACAAGCACCGAGGTCGGACTAAAAACAGTTTCAGCCTCTCTGGCAGATAAACCTACTGAAGTCATCTCGCGATTACTGAATGCCAAGGTAGATGTTAATTCTGCGACGATTACCAGTCAGGAGATACCTGAAGGTCAGGTCATGGTCGCACAAGACATAGCAGTTAAAGCTCACGTTAACGACCAGTTTGGCAACCCGGTGACGCATCAACCCGCGACATTCAGTGCAGCGCCATCCTCGCAAATGATCATCAGCCAGAATACGGTCTCTACTAATACGCAGGGAGTAGCCGAGGTCACCATGACGCCTGAAAGAAACGGCTCGTATACTGTAAAAGCATCCCTAGCGAATGGAGCTTCACTTGAGAAACAACTGGAGGCTATTGATGAAAAACTGACACTCACGTCCAGTCCGCTTATCGGTGTCAATGCTCCTAAAGGCGCTACTCTGACGGCAACGCTAACCTCTGCAAATGGCACTCCAGTGGAGGGTCAGGTCATCAACTTTAGCGTAACGCTAGAAGGTGCGACGTTAAGTGGCGGAAAAGTGAGAACCAACTCTTCAGGTCAGGCTCCAGTCGTTCTGACCAGCAATAAAGTCGGTACATATACGGTGACTG
>OGQX01002607.1_pt1 | contig 13485 bp, 10 predicted proteins | sample 1553291 | NCBI WGS metagenome assembly OGQX01 (sample SAMEA2580030, study PRJEB22360) | human gut metagenome | biome: human gut; feature: human-associated habitat; material: faeces | place: Denmark | collected 2008/2010
AACACTTGCAAGAAAAAACTTTTTGGTGTATAGTCAGTGGAAGTTACGACTAATTTAGGAATTATTCTGGAATTTGTAATGATGCAGAACTATGCGATATGAAAAACGCAATATAGATCTGGACAGTTATAAAAATATGTATTCAGGAGGCATCAGAGGTGGCAAAATATCTTGTAATAGTGGAATCACCGGCAAAAGTCAAGACGGTGAAAAAGTATCTCGGGGCAAATTACGAAGTTGCAGCATCTATGGGCCATGTGCGCGATCTGCCGAAAAGCCGGCTTGGAATTGATGTAGAACATGACTTTGAACCAAAATATATCACCATCCGCGGAAAAGGAGAGCTTCTGGCATCTCTTCGAAAAGCCGCAAAAAAAGCAGATAAAGTTTATCTCGCAACTGACCCTGACCGCGAGGGAGAGGCAATTTCCTGGCATCTGTCGATTGCGCTGAATCTCGATGAGAACAAGATGCGCCGCATCACCTTCAACGAGATCACAAAATCAGCAGTCAAAGCGTCGATCAAACAGGCACGCGACATCGATATGAACCTGGTGGACGAGCAGCAGGCGCGCCGCTGCCTCGACCGTATGGTAGGTTATGAAATCAGCCCATTGTTATGGAAGAAAATCAAACGCGGACTTTCCGCCGGCCGTGTGCAGTCCGTTGCACTGCGCATCATCGGCGACCGCGAGGATGAGATCAATGCGTTCATTCCGAAAGAATACTGGACACTGGAAGCAGATCTGAAAATTCCGGGCGAGAAGAAACCGCTCGTCGCAAAATTCCACGGCAAAGGCAGTGAAAAGATGGCGATCGAGACGAAAGAGCAGCTCGATGAAATCTTAAAGGGACTGGAAAATGAGACCTTTACCGTATCCGAAGTGAAAAAAGGAGAGCGTTCCAAGAAAGCACCGCTTCCGTTCACCACGAGTACCCTGCAGCAGGAAGCATCGAAGGTGCTGAACTTCTCCACGCAGAAGACGATGCGTCTGGCGCAGCAGCTCTACGAGGGCGTGGAAGTAAAAGGAAAGGGAACGATCGCTCTGATTTCCTATCTGCGTACCGATTCTACACGAATCAGCGAGGAGGCCGATGCGGCAGCACGTTCCTTTATCCAGGAGCAGTACGGCACAAAATATACCGCAAGCGGGGACACGACGGAGAATAAAAACAGCAAGGCACAGGATGCGCACGAGGCCATCCGTCCGACCGATGTGACGAATACACCGGTAATGGTAAAAGAATCCCTGCCAAGAGATCTGTTCCGCCTGTATCAGCTGATCTGGAAACGCTTTGTGGCAAGCCGCATGCAGCCAGCCGTCTATGAGACAATTTCCGCACGGATCAATGCAGGAGAGTATCTCTTTACAGCAGCTTCCTCCCGTCTGGCATTTGATGGTTTCATGTCCGTTTACACCGATCCGGATGAGGAAAAGAAAGAGAAAAACGCCGCTGTCCGGAGCCTGGAGGCAGGAACGGAGCTGGCACTGGAAAAGATGGATCCGCAGCAGCACTTCACACAGCCGCCGGCACACTACACCGAGGCATCCCTTGTCAAAATGCTTGAGGAACTCGGCATCGGCCGTCCAAGTACGTATGCGCCGACCATCACAACGATCATCAACCGCCGTTACGTGGCAAAGGAGAACAAGAACCTTTACATGACAGAGCTCGGCGAGGTGGTCAACAACATGATGAAAGAGGCATTCCCGAGCATCGTGGATGTCAACTTTACGGCAACGATGGAAGCTCTGCTCGACAGGGTTGGAGATGGCAGTGTTCCGTGGAAGACAGTAGTCGAGAACTTCTGGCCGGATCTCTATGAGGCGGTCACAGAGGCAGAAAAGAACCTCGAAGAAGTTAAGGTAGAGGATGAGGTGACAGATGTCATCTGCGAGAACTGCGGCCGCAACATGGTGGTCAAATACGGCCCGCACGGAAAATTCCTCGCCTGCCCGGGATTCCCGGACTGCAAGAACACGAAGCCGTATCTGGAAAAGATCGGTGTTCCGTGTCCGAAGTGCGGAAAAGAAGTGATCCTGCGCAAGACGAAAAAAGGACGGAAATATTATGGATGCGAAAACAATCCGGAATGCGATTTCATGTCCTGGCAGAAACCGTCTGCCAAGAAATGCCCGCAGTGCGGCGGCTATATGCTGGAAAAAGGCAATAAGCTGGTCTGCGCGGACGAGCAGTGCGGCTATGTAGAAGCACGCGAAAAGAAAGACGAAGACTGAGAATGACAAAGCGGTCTGTACTGGTGAAAAACTGGTGCAGGCCGTTTTTTTTGCTTATCGAGGCGGAAAAACAGGAAGATCCGAAAAAATTTAGCATGAATTTTTATAAAATTTATAGTTTTCTGAAAAATATATTGATTTCCGGAAAACTACATGATAGAATGAGCTTAGTTTTAAGGGTTGTCTGAAAAAGGCATCAGTGTGCATTTTTTTCGGCGGATACGCCAAAAAAATGCAGAAAATAAAGAAAGGAGAAGAACATGAGCGTACAACTGCTGGATAAAACCAGAAAAATCAACAAACTGCTTCATAACAATCACTCCACGAAGGTCGTGTTCAACGATATCTGTGAAGTCCTGATGGAAACGTTAAGTTCCAATATCCTGGTGATCAGTAAAAAAGGAAAAGTGCTGGGCATCAGCCTTTGCCCGGGCGTGGAAGAAATTACGGAGCTGATCGAGGATAAGGTGGGCGGTTATGTCGATGCCGCATTAAACGAGCGTCTCCTCGGCGTACTCTCCACAAAAGAGAACGTCAATTTACAGACCCTCGGCTTTGAGCGGCCTGGTGTAGAGCGCTACACCGCAATTATCTGCCCGATCGAGATCGCCGGAGAACGCCTTGGTACCGTATTTATGTACCGCTGCACCCCGCAGTACGATATCGACGATATCATCGTCAGTGAGTACGGCACAACCGTTGTCGGACTGGAAATGATGCGTTCCGTCAACGAGGAAAATGTGGAGGAAAACCGCAAGGTTCAGGTGGTTAAATCCGCATTCAACACGCTGTCCTTCTCCGAATTAGAAGCCATCATCCATATCTTTGATGAACTGAACGGGGATGAGGGCATTCTGGTTGCAAGCAAAATTGCAGACCGCGTCGGCATCACAAGATCCGTCATCGTAAATGCCCTCCGCAAATTCGAGAGCGCAGGCGTCATCGAGTCCCGTTCCAGCGGTATGAAGGGAACGTATATCAAGGTATTAAATGATTATATCTTTGATGAACTCGACGAGATCAAAGCAAGAAAGAACCTGAAAGGAAAGGGCGATGCCCATCCGGACGAGGCGAAAAAATAAAAAAGTGGAATGTAGAAAAGAATCGGAGCCGTTTAAGAATGGCGCCGTTTCTTTTTGTGCAAAAAAGCATTCGGTGAGCGGAAAAAAATGGTATCATTCCCGTTTTTAGGAATAAACTATAATTAGATTCTAAAGAGAGTATAAAATATGAAAAAATTGCCAAAATAAGAAAAAACGAGGAAATAAGAGAAATTAAGAGTTATCACGAGAGAAAAAAAGAGAATTACAAAATTCATGCATTTGCGAAATGAGGTGGAAAACACTATAGTAAGAACCATCAAGTAGCACTCGAATGAACTGAGTGCTAATAAATAAAACTGAATGAAATCTTGAAGGAGGAAACATAAATGAAGTTAGTACCTTTAGGTGACAGAGTTGTATTAAAAGAGTTAAAAGCAGAGGAAACCACAAAATCCGGTATCGTACTTCCGGGACAGGCACAGGAGAAACCGCAGCAGGCTGAGGTTATCGCAGTAGGACCTGGAAAAGTAGAAGACGGCAAAGAAGTAAAAATGGAAGTTGCAGTCGGAGATCAGGTAATCTATTCCAAATATGCAGGAACCAACGTCAAACTGGAAGATGAAGAGTACATCATCGTAAAACAGGATGACATTCTGGCAGTTGTAAAATAAAGAATAATCAAGTAAAAATCAGGAGGCATGACAATCATGGCAAAAGAGATTAAATATGGAGCAGAGGCAAGAAACGCTCTTCAGAATGGTGTAAACCAGCTTGCAGATACCGTACGTGTAACCCTTGGACCGAAAGGAAGAAACGTTGTTCTGGACAAACAGTACGGCGCTCCGCTCATCACAAACGATGGTGTTACGATTGCAAAAGAGATCGAGCTGGCAGACGGCTTTGAAAACATGGGCGCACAGCTCATCAAAGAAGTTGCTGCAAAGACCAACGACGTAGCAGGTGATGGTACCACAACCGCAACCGTTCTGGCACAGGCTATGGTAAACGAAGGAATGAAAAACTTGGCAGCAGGTGCGAACCCGATCGTTCTTCGTAAGGGAATGAAGAAAGCAACCGATAAAGCTGTTCAGATCCTTGCAGAGATGAGCCAGCCGGTAGCAGGCAAAGAGCAGATTGCAAAAGTTGCAGCTGTTTCTTCCGGAAGCGAAGAAGTAGGCCAGATGGTAGCTGACGCTATGGAAAAAGTTTCCAAAGACGGCGTTATCACCATCGAGGAGTCCAAGACCATGCAGAACGAGCTGGAGCTGGTAGAAGGTATGCAGTTCGACCGTGGATATATCTCCGCTTACATGTGTACCGATATGGAGAAAATGGAAGCCGTTCTCGACAATCCATATATCCTGATTACCGATAAGAAACTGTCCAACATTCAGGAAGTTCTTCCGCTGCTGGAGCAGATCGTACAGAGCGGCGCAAGACTGCTGATCATCGCTGAGGACGTAGAGGGCGAGGCTCTCCAGACACTCGTGATCAACAAACTGCGCGGAACCTTCAACGTAGTAGCTGTCAAAGCACCGGGATACGGCGACAGAAGAAAAGCAATGCTCGAGGATATCGCAATCCTGACCGGCGGCCAGGTGATCTCCGAGGAAGTTGGTCTGGAATTAAAAGACGCTACTCTGGAAATGCTCGGACGTGCAAAATCTGTTAAAGTTCAGAAAGAGAACACCGTTATCGTTGACGGTGCCGGCGCAAAAGATGCCATCGCAGCAAGAATCGGCCAGATCAGATCCCAGATCGAGGAGACCACTTCTGAGTTCGATAAAGAGAAACTGCAGGAGAGACTGGCTAAAATGGCAGGCGGCGTAGCTGTTATCCGTGTAGGTGCAGCAACCGAGACCGAGATGAAAGAAGAAAAACTCCGTATGGAGGATGCTTTAAATGCAACGAGAGCAGCCGTAGAAGAGGGTATCATCGCAGGCGGCGGTTCTGCATACATCCATGTAACAACACAGCTTGCAGAGCTGATTGACAGCCTGGACGGCGACGAGAAGATCGGTGCAAGAATCGTACAGAAAGCACTCGAGGCTCCTCTGTTCCACATCGTAACAAACGCAGGTCTGGAAGGCGCTGTTGTGATCAACAAAGTAAAAGAGTCCAAAGTAGGTGTTGGATTTGATGCATACAACGAAGAGTATGTAGACATGATCCAGGCTGGTATCCTTGATCCGGTTAAGGTTACCAGAAGCGCACTGCAGAACGCTACCAGCGTTTCCGCAACCCTGCTGACCACCGAGTCCGTAGTTTCCACCATCAAAGAGCCGGCTCCGGCTATGCCGGCAGGCGCAGACGGCGGAATGGGAATGATGTAATTTCCGGGATAAAAATGTCTGGTAAAACAAAATAAGAAAACCGGCTGGCAAAGACCGTAGCGGAACATGGGTTCCGAAGTCCTGTCTTTGCCGGCCGGTTTTTTAGTGGAAAGTTTTTCTTCCATTTCGCATGGCTCTGAATCGTTACAAAAAATTTCAGAAAGTTTTCATGCTTTCGCCGGGCGGCGTATATGGACGCTTCCGGCGTTTTATGCTATACTGATTTGTAGGATGTTGGGGGAAATACAACAAAGGAGAAGAAACACACATGGCAAGTCGTTATGAATCCGACATGACAAGGAAGGAGAAGATGCAGCTCGAAAAAGAGAAGCTGTCGAAAATGAATTTTAAAGAGAAACTGGCCTATATCTGGGAATACTACAAGGCTGTCATTTTCGGCATCATCGCTGTTATCTTCATCATCGGCACGATTGTGAATATCCATGAAAATGCGAAGTATTATGACCTCGTGAGCATTGCCGTAGTGGATTACGCAGGACTGCAGGATGTAAGTCCGATCGAGGAGGACCTAAAAGAAGCGCTCGGAACCGGAGATAAGTACGAAAAGGTAAGCATCGATACGAGCTACAGCTTCGGTGAAAACCTGGAAAACGCGGATTACAACACGCTGATGAAATTCACAGCCGTGATTGCCGCACAGAGCATGGATGTTCTGATCTGTTCACAGGCCGTGTACGACAACTACAGCAAAGACGATTATTTTCTGGATCTGTCCACACTGTTTGACGAAGCGACGTGTGAGAAGTACGGGATAAAGGCGGGAGATACCTGCCTCGATATTTCCAAGCTGAAGAAATACCAGGATATGGGCCTTACGTACTATGAGCCGTGTTACCTGACCGTTGTGGTCAACTCCAAGAACACGGACAATGCAGCAAAACTGATCGAATATCTTGAGGAGGATGGAGTAAATGAGTGATCTGTACACAGAAGTGCTGGTGAAAAAACAGCAGACAGGAAAAGACAAGGCGATCAAAGGAGTTCTGATCTTCTTTACCGTTCTTTTTGCAGCCGCAGGAATTATGATGAATCCGCTGATTCTGCTTCTTGCGCTGGTACTTGGAATCGTAGACTATATTTTTATCCCGAAGCTTTCGGTAGAGTTTGAGTATCTGTACGTCAACGGCGAGCTCGACATCGACCGTATCTATTCGCAGTCAAGAAGAAAAAGAGCCGCAAGCTATGAGCTTTCCAACATGGAAATCCTGGCTCCGTACCAGTCCCATCAGCTCGATTCCTACAAAAACAATCAGAGCATCAAACGTTACAACTATTCCTCCGGAATCGAAGGACAGGGCCACAAACCGTATGCATTTGTGATCTCCAAGGACAACACAATGCAGATGGTGATCTTCGAACCGGATGAAGTGATGTTAAAAGATATCCGCAACCGCGCACCAAGAAAAGTATTTATGGATTGACAGCTTTTTTGTTTTGTGTTAAATTAGGTGATAAATCAAAAAGACTTAAGAAGAAAGGAAGATAAGAAAATGGGTACAATTATTGGTGATGGTATTACCTTCGATGATGTGCTTCTGGTTCCGCAGTATTCTGAAGTAACCCCAAACATGGTAGATCTGACTACGCATCTGACCAAGAAGATCAAGCTGAACATCCCGATGATGAGCGCCGGCATGGATACGGTTACAGAACACCGTATGGCAATTGCCATGGCACGTCAGGGAGGAATCGGTATTATCCACAAGAATATGTCGATTGAGCAGCAGGCAGAAGAAGTAGACAAGGTAAAACGTTCTGAGAACGGTGTTATCACCGATCCGTTCTATCTGTCTCCGGAGCACACCCTGGAAGATGCCAATAATCTGATGGCAAAATTCCGTATTTCCGGTGTCCCGATTACCGAGAACGGAAAACTGGTTGGTATTATTACAAACCGTGATCTGAAGTTTGAAACTGATTTCACCAAGAAAATCAAAGAGTCCATGACCAGCGAAAACCTGATCACTGCAAAAGTAGGCGTTACGCTGGACGAGGCAAAAGCAATCCTTGCAAAATCCAGAAAAGAAAAACTTCCGATTGTCGATGACGATTTCAACCTCAAAGGTCTGATCACCATCAAAGATATCGAGAAAACCATCAAGTACCCATTGTCCGCCAAGGATGAGCAGGGACGTCTGCTCTGCGGTGCCGCAGTCGGCATCACGGCAAACGTGCTCGATCGTGTCGATGCGCTGGTAAAAGCACATGTAGACGTGATCGTCATCGACTCCGCTCACGGACATTCCGCAAATATCTTCAAAACACTTCGTCTCATCAAAGAGCATTATCCGGATCTGCAGGTAATCGCCGGAAACGTGGCAACCGCAGAGGCAACAAGAGACCTGATCGCAGCCGGAGCAGACGCTGTTAAAGTCGGTATCGGACCTGGTTCTATCTGTACGACCCGTGTCGTTGCAGGTATCGGTGTACCGCAGATCACAGCCGTTATGGACTGCTATGAGGAAGCAAAGAAGACCGGAACTCCGATCATCGCCGACGGCGGTATCAAGTACTCCGGAGACATGACAAAGGCTATCGCAGCCGGTGCCAATGTCTGCATGATGGGAAGCATCTTCGCAGGATGCGATGAGAGCCCGGGAGATTTCGAACTGTTCCAGGGAAGAAAATACAAAGTATACCGTGGAATGGGATCCATCGCAGCCATGGAGAACGGAAGCAAAGACCGTTACTTCCAGACCGGCGCCAAGAAACTGGTTCCGGAAGGTGTGGAAGGCCGTGTAGCATACAAAGGCCTCGTAGAGGACACTGTATTCCAGCTGATCGGCGGACTTCGTTCCGGTATGGGCTACTGCGGAGCGAAAGATGTTGAGACCTTAAAGGAGACCGGAAAATTTGTGAAGATTTCCGCAGCATCCTTAAAAGAGTCCCATCCGCATGATATCCACATCACCAAAGAGGCTCCGAACTACAGCGTGGACGATAAATAAGAATAAAAAGTCGCAAAAGGCAGAAGGGGGAAAGGGCAGAAACTTTTCAGCTTCTGCCTTTTCAAATGAGGGGGCGCTTATTTGCAGCGGGGAGAGAACATATGGCACAGAAGAGACGGGGAAAAATGACAAGAAAACAGAGGCAGCGCCAGCTTCACCGCAGAATGTTTCTGACGGGAGTTCTGGTGGTGCTGATCTGCGTCGGCATTTACAGCGGCATCCGCCGTGTGGCAAAAACGGCAAGTGATATCACGGCCGTTGACTATTCCGGTTCTGATTATGAGGACAACGATATCACCGACTGGACCGGCGCTCCGCCGATTGATGTGGAGCTTCTGACGCCGAACAGCTGGTCCAGACCGCAGACGAGGCTGAAAAAGGTGGACGGTATCGTTATTCACTACACCGCAAACCCGGGAAGCACGGCGATGCAGAACCGTGATTACTTTGAAAACCTGCCTGAGACGCAGGAGGCGCAGGCCAGCAGCCATTTCGTCGTCGGCATCGAGGGAGAAGTCGTTCAGTGTATCCCGACGAGTGAATGGTCGTATGCATCGAACCAGCGTAATTTCGATACAATCTCGATTGAATGCTGCCACCCGGATGACAGCGGTGAATTTACCGATGAGACATACAATTCTGTGGTCCAGCTCGCCGGTTTCTTATGCAAGCGGTTCAATCTGACTTCGGACGATGTGATCCGTCACTATGATGTAACCGAAAAGCTCTGCCCTCTGTACTACGTGGAGCATGAGGATGCCTGGATTCAGATGAAGGCAGATATTCAGGCGTATGCGGATTCACTTTCCTAAGAGCTGTTTTTAAGAAAAATGAAAAAAGCCCCATTGGGAAAATCAGTTTCAGGAGAAATGATTTTTCCAACGGGGATTTTTCTGTTATCCAATATTTTTAGTAATAGTAGCGCCGTCTGCGCCGCTTTCTTTTTTTCGTATTTCCGCCGAGTGCAATCCAGCAGAACAGCCGTACAAACGTGATGCCGAAGAGAACGCCGATGCTGTCGATGCCGACGTCCTTTACCGACGGGCCGCGGTTTGCCACCATGGTCTGGTGGAACTCATCGCTCGCGGCAAAGGCGACACAGAGGATGCCGGCAAGAAATGTGAGCGCGAAGCCGCGCAGGCCGTAGACGTAGAGCGGAAGCGAAACACAGATTGCAAGCAGACAGTACTCTGTCATATGAGCCAGCTTCCGCACCGGGTACTGATACTCGTCAGCCAGTTCCTGGATCTTTTCATCATCCCATCCGCGGTCCATGACGTGGTCGATCGTGATGAAAATGCCGCGCGCCACTTTTTCACTGAGCTGTGAGGATTCCGTTCCGTTCTGGGAAGAGAAGGAGAAAATCATCGACATCATCAGAATCGCCGGGATGAAGGAAAACGGTTTTAACAGTGCAATTACAATTCGATTCATAAAATACCTCCGGTAAAACAAAGCAGGTCAGATCGGAAACTTTTTATGCGGTATGCTCGCGGATTCTGGCAATCGCAGAAAAGATCAGGAATGCCAGCAGGTTCACGATTACGACCGTCGCTCCGGCAGGGGAGGACAGGAAAAACGAGAGGGACATGCCAAGAAGGAAGCACACCACCGAGAGAACCGCGGAGCAGATCACCACGCCCTGGAAGGTATGGCAGAGACGCATCGAGGTCAGTGCCGGGAAAATCAGCAGGCTGGAGATCAGAAGCGCGCCCATCATGCGCATGCCGAGGACGGTGGTGATGGCGGTTAAGAATGCCAGCAGCATGTTGTAAACCTCTGCGCGGACACCGGTTGCTTTGGCAAATGTCTCGTCGAAAGTGACGGCAAAAATACGGTTGTAATACAGGACGAACAGGATCAGCACGACGATGGAGAGCACCACGGAGAGAACAACGTCCTCATCACTCATCGCAAGGATGCTTCCGAACATGTAGTTGTTGACATCGGTGTTCATGCCGCTCGACCACGAAACCGTGATGACACCGATCGCAAGCGCAGAGCTTGAAATCAGGCCGATGGCGGCGTCGCCTTTGATCTTGCTGGATTCGTTCATGCGGAGCAGCAGAAAGGCGGCAAGCACGACGACAGGGATTGTGAAGGCAAGCGGAGCAAAACCGAGTGCCGCTGCAATTGCAAGAGAGCCGAATCCGACATGGGAGAGGCCGTCGCCGATCATGGAGTAGCGCTTTAACACGAGGCTGACGCCAAGCAGTGCGGCACACAAAGAGACGAGAATGCCGACCACAAGGGCACGCTGCATAAACGGATAAGAAAGCATTTTCAGCAGATTTGAAATCATAAGTCAGCACCTCCTAAAAACTGTTTTCCCGCCTCGGTTTTCAGATACTCGTCCATCGGACCGAAGAAGACCTGCTTCTGGTCGAGCTGGAGAATGTGCGTTGCGTCCGGCAGAATATTGCGGATATCGTGGGAAACCATGATGATCGTAACGTTCTGCTCGCGGTTGATGCGGCGGATGAGCTGGTACATTTCGTTTGTCATGACCGGGTCAAGGCCAGTGACCGGCTCATCGAGGAGCAGCAGTTTCTTTGTGGCGCAAAGCGCACGAGCGAGAAGCACACGCTGCTGCTGGCCGCCGGAGAGATCACGGTAGCATCGTTTCTTTAATGGAAGGAGGTCGAGAAGCTCCATATTGCGGAGCGCGTCCTCTTTGTCTGCCTTTGTGTAAAACGGCGGGAAATGCGGGTGGTTCTGCCGGCCGGACAGCACGACTTCCCAGACGCTCGCCGGGAAATCCTTTTGTGCGGCGGTCTGCTGCGGCAGATAGCCGATCTCGCTTGGATGAAGCCCGTCGCCGGTTGTGATCGAGCCGGTGGACGGATTTTTTAAGTGAAGCAGTCCCTTGACCAGAGTACTTTTTCCGGAACCGTTCTCGCCCACAATACAGAGGTAGGAGCCGGCTTCCAGGGCAAAGTTGACATCGGTCAGGACCGGGATGCCCTCGTAGGAGAAGGTGACATCACTGCAGGTAAGTAGAGCCATTAGTTCAGAGCCTCCTTTAGTGCGGCGACATTCTGTTCCATCAGGGAAAGATACGTGGCGCCGTTTTCGAAATCATCTTTGGATACGTTGTGACAGGAGTGAAGCAGCAGCTTTTTCGCGCCGGTCGCCTCACAGATGCAGTCCGTCATTTTTTCGTTGGACAGCTCGGTGTGGAAGACGACAGGAATCTGCTCTTCGTTGATCTTGTCAATTAAAAAAGAAAGTGTTTTGGCACTCGCCTCGGATTCCGAGGAGCAGCCGGGGAATGCCGCGTAATAGTCGAGGCCGTAGGCGTCCGCGAAATAGCGGAATGGAAAACGGTCGCCGAAAACGATGGTGTGGCGGCTGGCATTCGTTGTGACATCGGAAAATTCCTCATCGAGGGAGGTAAGCGAAGCAAGATACGAGGCGGTATTTGCCTGGTAATCGTCCGCATGCTCCGGGTCGAGGCGGCAGAGGGAATCGCAGAGTTTCTGGACAATCCGCATCGCATTTTTCGGCGAAGTCCAGACGTGCTCGTCCTGTTCGCCGTGGGATTCGTGCGCATGATCATGGGAAGATTCGTCGTGTGTATCCTCGTCCTCATGGTCGTGTACATCCTCGTGATCTGCATCTTCGTCCTCATGGTCGTGCGCATCCTCGTCCTCATGATCGTGTGCGTGGCCGTGGGTCTCCATTCCCTCGACGGTTTCCTCGGCAACGGTGTCAACGCAGTCCATCAGCGTCACTACCTCTTTGTTCGAGGTATCGACAGAATCAAGGATTGTCTCGACCCAGGCATCGGAATCGCCGCCGACGTAGACGAAGAGATCACATTCGGAAACCGTAATCATATCGCCCGGTGTCGGTTCAAACGAGTGACTTTCCGCACCCGGGGAAAGCAGCATGTGGAGATCGAGATGATCGCCGCCGATGGCGCGCAGAAAATCATACTGCGGAAAAATCGTAGCCACGGCGGAGAGTTTCGTGTTCTCCTGGGAATCCGCCGTCTCTTTTGAGGATCCCGCACAGCCCGTCAGAAGAAGGAGGGCAGGAAGGAGGAGAAGGCGTAACGTTTTTTTTGAAAAAAATGTCATGATACTCCTTTCTGAAAGAAAACACGGAGGCATTCGAAAAAGCTCCGTATCAGACTGTTTCGTGACAAATGCCGCAGGAGTGGGAAGCGGCAGACGGGAACAAATGTCCCCGAAAAAAGATCAGTTATCATCATATAGCAGGGAGGATTCATTTGTCAAGGAAAGGAAAACCAGTTATAGAAAAGAGGGAAAAAAACTGCCTTTCCCTGTAAAAAAGAAAGGCAGTTTTGAGAAAATTTCTTGATTTTACGATACCCTGCGGAACTGTGCCTGGTAGAGCTGGTAGTACGCGCCCTGTTTTGCCATCAGTTCGTCGTGGGTTCCCTGCTCGAAAATCTTTCCGTGGTCGATCACGAAAATCCGGTCCGCATTTTTAATAGTAGAAAGACGGTGCGCAATGATGAACGAGGTACGGCCCTTCAACAGGCTTTCGATTCCCTGCTGCACCTGAATTTCTGTCTGTGTGTCGATGCTGGACGTCGCCTCGTCGAGAATCAGAATCGGCGCGTCCTGCACCATCGCGCGGGCGATGGTCAGCAGCTGCTTCTGGCCCTGGGAGAGCGACGACTTGTCATCGAGCACGGTGTCATAGCCGTCCGGCAGCGAGCGGATGAAGTGGTCGAGGCCCACGGCCTTGCACGCATCCTCGATCTGCTTGTTGGTCACGCCGGGCTTGGAGTAGGCGATGTTCTCGCGCACAGTGCCGCGGAACACCCACGTATCCTGCAGCACCATGGAGAACTGGTCGTGCACGTTCCAGCGCGGCACGGACTTGGTGTCCACGCCGTCAATCGCAATCGAGCCGCCGGAAATCTCAT
>OGQX01002614.1_pt1 | contig 13463 bp, 6 predicted proteins | sample 1553291 | NCBI WGS metagenome assembly OGQX01 (sample SAMEA2580030, study PRJEB22360) | human gut metagenome | biome: human gut; feature: human-associated habitat; material: faeces | place: Denmark | collected 2008/2010
ATGTCCTTTACGTGGCACGGTTCTTCCCTCCTTAATCATAATTTACTATACAGAACTCTGTCTGCATTGCCCGGTCTCCAGTCTCTGGATCCGGAGGACTTCATTTCGATTAATTCAACGGTACTCACAATGTAGTGGCAGGTATCTGCCTCTTCGTGTTCGTGCGGAAATATATCTCTGTGTGAAACAATTCCAACACTTACCATGTGATACTATTGGTTCGCTGAATTACAGTAACTCTACGCTACTATTTTGCAGCCTTTGGTCTCTTAGCGCCGTACTTGGAACGAGCCTGCTTTCTGTTAGCGACACCGGCAGTATCAAGTGTACCACGGATAATGTGATATCTTGTACCTGGTAAATCCTTAACACGACCACCACGGATCAGAACAACGCTGTGCTCCTGTAAGTTATGTCCCTCACCCGGGATATAGCTTGTAACCTCGATTCCGTTGGAAAGACGTACTCTGGCGATCTTTCTAAGAGCTGAGTTAGGTTTCTTAGGAGTAGCTGTCTTAACAGCAGTACATACACCTCTCTTCTGCGGAGAAGAAGTATTGGTTGGCTTCTTCTGTAAAGAGTTGTAACCTCTCTGAAGTGCAGGTGCTGTAGACTTCTTAACAGATGTCTGACGTCCTTTTCTTACTAACTGGTTAAATGTTGGCATTATTTTCACCTCCTGTTTTATTTGTATGAGATCATAAATTGATCTCGGCGTACGTATGCACGCTAAATCATTATATTAACCCTATCTTTTTTTGTCAAGTTCTTTTCCAAAATTTCCTTGAATTTCGCGGAATACGCGGGTAAAAAAGAGTTCTGCATGCAAAAAGAAAAGATGGAAAACTCCCAACGGATATCTTCCATCTATCTATTCTTCCACATTTTTACATGTTTATACCAAACGGTCAGCCATTTGCCCGTTTTCTCTGCTTCTCCTGTCTCTCACTGGTCAGAATCATATAGATTCCCAGCAGCATCACACCGATGCACAGAACATATTTCGGATTTAACGACTGTCCGGTCTTCGGCGTCTCATCCTTTACCTGCGAGTCATCCGCCGCCTGCGCATTATCCGCCGGCTGCTCCGTCTCCGCCGCTTCCGTCGTCTCTGCCGGCTGGCTTTCCGCCTGGCTTCCGCCTGCCGGTGTAATCACAAACCCGGAGGTTGCCTGCGCCGTTGAATCCGAGTGACGCTCATCCACTACGATGACATAATCACACGCATGCACAAAGGAAAATGACACATTGCCGTCCGCATCTGTATCAGACTGTCCCATATACTCCAGGATCTGATTATCTACATTATAATAGAACAAAGTGCCCAGCTTATTGGCGTTCGCCGCACCGACATTTACGGTCAGCTGCGCCGTCAGGCCAAACAGGTTGTCGTGCGCCAGACGCATCTGCGTTGACCATCCGCTTCCGGTTACTGTGCTCTGCAGGTTCGCCGGCACATTGCTTGTTCCCAGTTCCACGCCAAAATCCGTATCTGCTACAACGCTTGTGTCAATGCTGCTTCCGTCAATCGTCCATGAGATTCCATTTCCCATATCCAGAACCAGCGTCAGCTGCTTATCTGCCGCCAGTGTCAGAATATCCTTCGGCACAACCGTGGTGCCGTTCATGGTAATATAGATCGTTGAACCTGGATCCGCCACCGTCATCTGCGTGTAAATCGCATCCCAGCCCTTCAGTTCCTCATTTCCGGTGATATATGCGGTTCCCTGCTCTGCAAATCTGGTCGTCGCAGGCACTTCCGCCGCTGTCGGCTGCACATCTCCCTGTGTCTCCGCCGTCGTCGCTGCCGCCGATCCGGTACCGCTGCTCTGTGCGCCTGCCGCTCCGGCACTGCCCTTTACCGCACCGCTGCCTCTTCCACTGCCGTTGCCGCTTCTGCTGCCTCTTCCAGATGATGTGCCGTTACTCTTTCCGCTGCTGCCGCTTCCGCTGCCCGTACTGCTGCTGTTATTACCACTGCTCGTGTTGCTGCTGTTATTGCTGCTATTGTTATTACTGCTGTTATTGTTATTGCTGTTGTCGCCGCTGTTATTGTTGTTACCGCTGTTATTATTGTCGTTGTTATTGTTGTTATTGTTGTTATTGTCATCTGCCGGTTTTTCCGTGTCCTCGGTCGGCTTCTCCGTATCCTCCGTCGGCTTTTCTGTATCCTCGGTCGGTTTCTCCGTGTCTTCCGTCGGCTTTTCCGTGTCCTCGGTCGGTTTCTCCGTATCCTCGGTGTCGTCCGGCTTATAATCTGTCACCACAATCGCACCGTACGTCTCCACCAGCTTCGGTGCAGCCGGAGCGCTTCCCGGCACTTCAATCGAGTGGATCTTGAAAGAAGTATTCTGCTCGCCAAACGTTTCTAAGGCTTTGCCAAGGCAGAGCGTCTGAATCTCACTGCCGTCAAACGCACCATCTTCCACGGTTGTCACGCTCTCCGGAAGTGTGACTTTTCCAAGCTTGCAGCCGTAAAATGCATTTTCACCGATCATCTTGGTACCGTCATACACCTCGATGGTTCTCGCCCCCTGCGGGCAGCGGTATAACGTAACCCCGTTCGCCGTGTAGAGTGCATTGTCGTATGACATAAAGTAAGTATTCGTCTCTTCCACGTCAATGGACTGCATGTTGACACATCCGTCAAATGCGTCCGACGCAATGGTTTTGGTCGCCTCGGGTATCACGATACTCTCGAGGGACTCACAATTTTTAAATGCTTCTTTTCCGATCGATGGAAGTTCCTTGGAAATACTTAAGTCCGTCAGTCCCGCACACTCTGCAAATGTGCCATCGCCGATTCCTTCCTTGCTCTCCCACGTTGCACTTTCCAGACTGGTACAGCCGTAGAACACATTGTCTCCGATCTTTGTCACGCTGTCCGGAACCGTAACCTCGGTCAGATATTCACATCCTGCAAATGCGTTATCTCCGATGGTTGTCACACTGTCCGGGATCTCCACCGATGTGATCGTCGTATTGAGGAATACATCGTCATCAATTTTCGTGATGTTATCCGGAATGACAACTGCGTTCTCCGCTCCGACATACCCCTGCAGGGTTGTCCCTTTTATGACAAATCCGTCCTCCTGACCGGACGCTGCACTGAGCTCTCCGGGATAGATCATCACCACAAGCATGGCAACGACCAGCACATAACCTATTTTTCGTTTTATCCGGTATTTCATTAGCACTCTCTCCCATCATCCTTTATTTCGCCGCAGCCCGCCCGTAAACCTCACGCGCGATCCCACGCTTTTACTCTGCTTCCCTGCATTTCTTCGCCACCAGAAACAGTCTTCCGTCTTCTGTAAAATTGTTACAGGTCGACAGGGTCAATAGCTCGTCCCCGTAGACCGGCAGATCTGTTCCGGTAAACACCGAGAGTTGTATGATATGATCGAGGTAGTCGTTAAACGCCTCCTCGGAATCCGCCTGTATAAAATCATAATAACGAAATTCCTGTGAATTTCGGTACTGCACCTTTGCCAGACAGACGGCAAACACTTCATAGGTGCCTTTCTCATAAATTGTATCAAATCTGATCTGCGCGTGCTCCCTCCAGTAATCTTCATCCAGATACTTCTTGAGACTTCCGAACATCGCACCGCTTTTCATGTTGTGTCCGTAGATAATAATATTGGTGCTGCGCTGCACCAGATCCGTTCTCGGATCCATAAACAAGGTTCCGTTGATATCGTCCTCCCCGTTTACATTGCGCTTGAGATAATAATCCCCGTCATTCGGGGTAAGCATGACCGGATAGTCAATCTTCGTCCCGTCAATGGTGATCCATCCGGCAAAATCACTGTGCTGCGCCACGATGGCTTCATATTCCGGCAGAACCGGAGGAGGCGGTTCGTTCTCCCGCTCCGTCTGGTCTAGTCCCGCCGCAAGTTCCGGTGCATCCTCCGAAAAAAAGGTGTCATTGTCCACCATCTCTGCGGCTTCTGTCGGATTTTCTTTTAGCATCTTCAAATACTCATTCGCCTGACTGCCGCGGTGATTCGTGTAATCTGACCAGAAATACCAGCCAAAACATAGAATCGCAGCCGTCACACACACCGCACCGAGAATCTTTCTGCTGCGGTCCTGCGCCACCTGCCGGGGTTCCTCCCCCGCTTGTTGTTCCGGCGCCTGTGCCTGCGTTATATTTTTTGCCGCGGATTTTGCCACGACATCTGCAATATCCAGAAAAAATTTCTTGCCGACTTTGCTGCCGAACTTGATCTTCCCTGTTCGGATCAGCCAATAGAGGCGTAGAGCGGTTTCCGGTTCATTGAGATCGACGGTGTTCTGTATCTTTTCGATTTTCTTCGCATCTTCGAGCCCTCGGGCATATTCCTCTTCTGTGTCAAATGTAAAATTCCCTATCTTATATGCCGCCATGATCGGAACCGCTCTCCCTCCTCTCTATCTTTATTTTGTGGTTGTTCCGGTAACTGCTCCGGTAAACTCACCGTAGTAAGTCTCGCCGTCCGCCACCAGGTAGCTTCTTACTTTATAAGAGTATGTTGTCTCTGCCGCAAGCTTTTTATCGGTATAGAAAGCGTCTCTGGTACGCGTTACCTGCTGCCACTTTCCATCTGCGCCGGCACGGTATACTTCGTATCCCGTCACGGCACCGTCGCCCGTCCAGCTGATGGACAGACTGTCTGCGGATGCGCCTGTCACAACCGCCGCGCCCGCATCGCACGGTCTGATGTCAAACGTCAGGTTCTTTGTCGCGGTGTAATTGCCTTTTCCTGCAACTGCCGCCACACCGGTACCTGCCTTGCGGTTGTTGGAATACATCAGTGTGTAGTCGCTTAAAAGTTCCAGGGCTTTGCCGTCATCTTCCACCGTCACGGTCGGCTTGATGTCAGATCCGGTATATACCTGTGTCTGAATCGAACCAATGTCGCACAGATGTATGCTCTTGCGCAGAATCTGGAAACTCAGTTCCTTAGTACCTGCATAATGGGTTCCGCTTGCTGTGATTACCAGCTTCGCTACACCCGCGTTGATGTTGTCTTCATAGGATACCGTGTAATCCTTATCTTTTTCCAGCTGCACACCGTCTGCCCATACTTCCGGCTCCGGTGTGATTGCTTTTCCGGTATATGTGTAAGTAGAAGAAATACCCTTCACTTCCAGTCCGTCGATCGGTGTCTGGTCTACGGTAAACTGCTTTGTAACGGTTCCTGTATAGTTGCCGGTTCCGGCAGCCTCCATCTCGTAGGTTCCTGCCACTCCTGCCGGTCTGCATGTCACGGTATAATCGGTGTCTCTTACGAGTGCGATCTCACCCCACTGGAATGTTACATTCTGTGTAATCTGCTCTGAGTAGGAGACCGTGTCCTCAAATCCGCTCATCACCACATCTTCATCGGTGATGTCCTTCGGTGTAATCTCGATGGTGCATTTCCTGGTTCCGCCGTAGCTTCCCTGACCGATCAGAAGAAGGGTCTGTGTTCCGGCGCTCATGCCATCGCTGTTTTCATCAAATGCAAAGCTGTAGGAGTCTGTTGTAAGGACCGTTTCGCCGATGCGTACCTCTGTAATGCCCAGATCGTCCGGCGTATATGCGCTTCCCGTAAACGGATAGCTGTCGTCAAGTCCTATGACCTCCGCCTGGCTGATGTCGCTCGCAATATGAAATGTGGCCTGGCGGTAATTCGTAAATCCACCGGTTCCGTTGATCCGCATCAGAACGGTGCCGATCTCTGTGTTGTCCGTGTCAAAGCTCAGCGTGTAGTCCTCACCCTGCTTTAAGGTGTAATCGCCGCAGGTCACTTTGACTTCCGGAATCACCGGCTGACCCGTGTATGCCTGATTCGGAATCGGATCCACCGTCACATCCGCCGCTGCAATATCGTGGCTTACGATGGTAAACGGTGCCGTTACGCTTCCCGCATAGCTTCCTTTTCCGGTCACGGTCACAGTCGCTGTGCCGCACGCCTTGTTGTTCTGATAAGATACCTCATAATCCGTACCCGCTGTGAGTACATTGCCGTCCAGTGTTACCTGCACTTCCGGTTCCACCCCGTTGTCGCTTCCCATATACGGATAGGAAGTTCCGTTCGGGAACGTGACAATCGCTCCGTCAAAGCTCTTCTCCGTAATCGTGTATTCCACGGTGCGGGATCCCGTATAATTTCCGATACCGGAAATCACCGCTGTCGCTGTTCCTGCATTGATATTGTTGCTGTATGCAACGGTAAAATCGCTTCCCTCTGTCAGCTGACGTACCTCAACCTCTGTTCCATACTGATATGTCACAAGAACAGTCGGCTTCTTTTCCGTTCCGTCATAAGAAAAGCTGTCCGGAATCACTTCTACCGCAATCAGGTCGGTGCCGGATGACGGTTTTGCCAATGATTTCGCCACGATCTGGAAGGATACTTCACGGCTTCCGATTACGTTGCTTCCATCACCGGTAATCACGACTGTACCGGTTCCTACATTCGTATTATCCGCGTCTGCCTTCTTTGCAATGGTATAGCTTCTTGCCGGCAGAATGTAATCCGTTGATCCGATGGTTGTCTTCAATGAGAACTCCGGCACAATCTCCTTACCGGTGTACTCTCTGCTTCCGATCGCGTTCTGCGTTCCGTCAAGCACCTTCAGGTCGTCCATCTGAAGTGGGTTAATATCAAAGGTTACCAGCTTGATCAGACCAGCATACTCGTTCTTACCCTTTACCATAATGCTTCCGCCGTCTGTTCCCGCCTTGATATTCTCTCCATAGGTCACATCATAATCGGACGTGGACAGTGTCTTGTTCCCTATCTTAACGGTAACCTGCGGGCGGATCTGTGTTCCGCGGTACAGGTAGCTGCTCTCTACACCGCTTACCTCCAGAATTCCCGCATTTGCAACAATGCTGAAATTCTCTGTGAGTGTTCCGGTAAATCCGTTTTTCTCATTTCCGATTACCGTCACGCTCGCAGTCTTATCACCGATCTTCACGTTGTTTTCGTATGTATGAATCACAAAGTGCTTTCCGGATGTCAGCTCTGTTCCGTAGTAGCTGATGCTCGGGATTGCCTCCACCGGATCTCCGGTATACTGCTGATCTCCGATTGCCACCTGGATGCCTGCCTCCGAAAGATCCGCTTTGATCGGAACCGTCTTCTCCACGCTTCCCGCAAAGCCTCCCATACCCTTGATGGTAACTACTGCGTTGCCGACCCAGCTGTTGTCTGCATAGACCAGCGTATAGTCGGTATCTTTCTGAAGTGTTGTTCCGTTCAGCACAACACTGATCTGATCGTCAAACGTGATGTTCTTATCGCCGATTGCAATGTCCGTCTCTCCGGCATTCACATAATCTTTGAACCACAGTTCATCCGGAACGGTAATCTCGGCGTCCGCAATGTTTGCGCAGATCTTAAAGGTCTTCTTCACGCTTCCCGTGTAATTGCCGATTCCCTTGAGAATGACAACCGCGTCGGAGCCAATGCTGTCGTTCTTGTCATAAGTACAGATATAATCCGTACCCATGACAAGTTCTGTTCCGTTATAGTACAGCTTCGGCTGCGGTGTTGCCGTTCCGTCCACCAGCGGCTGCGGTTCGATCGCTCCGATCTTAAAGCCGTTTGCCGGTGTGTATCCGCCGTTGCCGATACTTGCAAGTGTGATCGTAAAGGTCGTACTTCTCGATCCCGTAAAGTCCGTGCCGTCCTTTGCCGTTGCCGTCAACGTCACGGTTCCGCGGCTGGTATGATCCGCCCCGTAGGATACCGTGTAATCTGTCGTGCTGATCTTCTGTCCGTCATAAGTAAGTGCCACTTCAGGCTCTACCGGGCTTCCGGTATACTGCGTCTGATAACTTCCATCGATCACTCCGCCGACAGAAAGCTCTACACTGCTGTCCGTAAGATCTCTTGGTGCAATCGCAAAAGTCTTCTGCCATACACCGACGTATCCTCCCAGACCTTCCACGCTTACCGTTGCGGTTCCCGCGTGGATATTATCCGTATATGTCACGGAATAGTTAGAATCTTTTACCAGCTTTTTGTTGCCCTCGATCCGTGTTACCGTCACCTCCGGCTCAAATGCACTTCCGTCATAAACATACTGTGTGCCGTCGGTGAGTGCCGGGCAGCTGATCGTAAATTTGCTCTCGTTTGTGATGAGCTGGCCAATTCTGAATTCTGCCGTCTTGCTTCCGGTAAAGTTGCCGGTTCCGGTCACTGTCACCGTTGCGGTTCCGGTTCCTTTGTTGTTCGCGTAAGCCACCGTGTAATCGTTGACCGGGCTTAACGCATAGGTTCCGTCTCCAAATTCGTAGCTTACCGACGGTGCCGGTGTGACAGCCATTCCGTTGTACTCCTGCGCGTCGATCGGTGCGATCTTTACCTCCGGCTCTGCCAGATTCTTCGGCGCAATCGTATAATCTTTCGTAAAGGTTCCCTGATAGTTTCCTTTTCCGGTAATCGTCATCGTCGCGGTCCCGGCATCCACATTATTCTCGTAGGAAATCTTGTAATCATCCTCGCCGAGCTTTTTCTTCAGATCTGTGCACTGTACCGCAGGTACCGGTGTAATCTCTTCCGAAGTGTAAGTGTAGCTGGACTTTAATCCGCCAAGCGTGCAGTTGTTGTCCAGGCTTCTTGGCAGAATCGCAAATGTCAATATTCTGTCATCTGTTCCGTAGTAATCTCCCTTACCGGAAACGGTGATGGATGCCTCGCCGGCATTCAGGTTGTCCGCGTAGGAAGACTCGTCATACGCGATCACTTTCTCGATCTCATCGGCTGTCGTAAGCTTTGTTCCATCGCTCAGCGTCAGCTCGGTGATCTTCGGGTACAGGCGCTCGCCGGTGTAGGTCGTCTCGTTCTCATCCACCTTCCAGCTGATGATCTCGTCCAGGGATTTTCCGCTGATGGTGAATACAATAATCTTCGTTCCTGTGTAGTTGCCGTTACCCTGTATGGTCACATTTGCCATCGGTCCCGGTTTCTCGTTGTTCGCGTAGCTGCCAGCCACGATCGAATAGTCGGTCGGCGCAGTCAATGTCTTCTTATTATAAGTAAGCTTTATCTCACTTTCTGTAAGGGTCACTGCATTTCCGTCGTACGCTTTCTTGATCGCCTCGTAGGAAACACCGGTTGCAATGTCCTTCGGACGAATCGTAAAGGTTGCACTCAGTTTTGTGGCGCCGTCGCTGTACACATAGCATCCGTTTGCCGTCGGCTGATCCTCCAGCGGGATCTGCTCTACTGTAACCGTCGCCTCCCCGGCATTGATCGCCTGATCCGCGTTGGTTCCGTCACTGTAGTTGACCGTATAATCTGTTCCCTGCTCAAGGACGCTCTTCCAGAGTCCGAATCCGCCGTCCGATACCGAAATCTCATCCGCAGCAAGCGTAATCGGATCTCCTGTGTATACCGGGTTTTCTGCCGGATTCACCGATACATCATAATCCTCATCAAGCTTGGATGCGAGCAGATACTTGATCTCCTGTTTGCCATAGAATTTGCCCTTTCCGGTAATCGTTACCGAAGCAGTGCTTCCTTCTTTTGAAATATCCTTGATGCCGTCATACTTTAATTCGTAATCAGTTCCTTTTACCAGCGTATTGCCCTGGTTATCCGTGAGTGAAATCTCAAGCTGATTATCGTTTTTATTGTTGGAATACCACAGCATTGCCCAGTATGGTCCGTCATATCCTGTCACCATCCTGTCCGCGCTGTTAGTTACCTTAAGGTTCTTGTCGTTGATCAGTGTCTGGATATCTACCGCTGTAACCTCAAACGTCTTGGTAACAACGCCTGTATAGTTGCCGCTTCCGGTAATCGTCATCGTGTAGGTTCCGATGTCTTTTACCGTTGTCGGTGAACATGCCACCGTATAATCGGTTCCCTTTTTCAGTGTATGATCTGTCTTTGATGCGGAATGATATACAACACTCTCTGTCGGAAGCGCAATCTCTGCTCCCGTATAGTCAAACAGCTCTCTGTCAATGCTGGCAGTAATCTTCGTGCTTGTAAGATTGCACTGGGCAATCGTATACGTCAGACGTTTCGTTGTACCGGTCTTAAAATTGCTGTTGGAATCGCTCGGCGCAATCTCAACGCTCGCCGTACCTGCAAATATCTTGGTATCCGCAGAATAGGTCAGCTTGTAGTCCGACTCCGGAAGTGTTACCATGTCCGCGCCCTGCGCAAACTTTACAACCACCTTCGGCTTCACGTCTGCTCCGTCCGGAGAATATTCCATCTTATAGTTTGCAGTGCTTACCTCGGAGCCATCGGCATCCACATAGTAGCATACCGCCTTTGACATGTCCGCCTGCTCGATTGTGAATTTACCGGTCACTGCACCGCCGTATGTTCCCATACCCTGCAGCGTAATGGTTGCTGTTCCTGCATTCGTGTTGCTTGCGTAAGTAACGGAGTAATCCGTTCCCTCAACCAGTCCCAGATCGTTGTTGCCGCTCTTCCAGGTAATGTCCGGTTCCGGTGTCTGTGCATTGCCGTTATAAGTTACAGCCGCTGCCGTCACTTTCTGGATCAGGTCTGAGAGATCAGCGCCTGCCGCCTGATACTCCACCGTGTAGGTTCCCTGATAGTTTCCGATACCGGTGATGACACGGCGGTAGGTTCCGTTTCCGGCATTGATAATATCTGTTCCGACGGTGTAATCCGTCCCCTTCTCCAGCGTCATGCCGTTGTAGGTTGCAGTGATGACCGGCTCCTTGTCCGCTCCTCCTGCCGCAGCAGCCGTCACCGTCACAGCCATACCGACTTCTTCCTGATCCTTGTTGCCGATATCTTTTGCCTTGATCTCAAAATTTACCGTCTTTGTTCCGTAAAGGGAATTCTTTCCGGTAATCGTCAATGTGGCTTGTCCGACATTGACATTGTCGGAATATACCGCATCGTAATCCGCCTGGGAAATGGTCTCCCCGTCCACCAGAAGCTGGAATGCCGGTGTCCACTCACTTCCGGTATATACATAGGAAGTCTTGTCAAAAACAACATTCGCGTCCGCCGCATTGCGCGGTGCACCGCAATATCTCTCTCCGGTATAGTTGCCGGTACCGGTCAGTGTAATTCCTCTTCCTGTCTTGCTGAGGGAAATCGTGTAATCTGTTCCTTCAACCAGATTCTTCACGCCGTCTACGGCATCCGCATCTGCACGCGCCGTATCCTTTACCTCTTGGATGCAGGAGGTAAGTGTGGCAGAAGCGTTGTCCGGATCTGCTGCCGCATCAGCCAGCACCTTATCCCAGTCAATATTGTCCTGCAGTGTCACTTCCACTGCCGCGTCTGATATATCCTTCTGTGCGATCACGTATTCCTTCTGAATCTTTCCGCTGTAACCGTTCTGTCCTGTAATGTACAAGTAATAGGTTCCCGCATTCACAAGCGCGGTTGTGTCCGTGGCAGGATCAAACGTTGCTGCCGCGCCACCAACCATCTGTGCATAGGAAAGCTGGTACTGATCGTTCTCTTTTAATATGGTATCTCCCACCTGTACCGCAACGGATGGAATCTGCTGTCCGCCGTTGTATACCGGATTCTCCGGGCTGACTGTCACCGCATCCTCTGAGAGATTCGGTGTGACTGTCAAATTACAGGTGTAGCTCTATCCGGCATAGGCTGCCGTGATCGTCGTACTTCCTGCGGCAATACCCTCAATGGTTGCCGGGTTACCTGTACTGCTTACTTTTGCCACCGCTTCATTGCCGGAAACCCACGTTACCGTTCCCGTGGCATTCTGCAGTGTGAGATCCTGATCCGTCCAGCCCTCGCCGATGGTCATGCTGTTCTTGTTCAGTGCTACAGCGGCACTCTGCTTCACATTGCTGCTCTGCAGCGCCGCCTGATCAGCCGCATTGGAAGAACTTCTCCCGGATGTTGCAGTCACATCATAGGTATATGCTATTACCGCCGCACAGCTTCCGTTCGCTGTATACATATCCTGCCAGCCGGCATTGCCGAGAATATAGCTCTCTCCCTCTGCCGTACCGCCATATACATAAAAGGACGCCCCGCTCAACCGGACGATCACAGAAAACCTGGAACCATTCTCCATTACCTGATTCGCCAGCCCTGCGGAATAAGTATTCTTTCCTTCCTTCACGCTGACTTCTTTTTGGAAAATGCTCGTTCCCGCATCCGGCGCCATGCCTTCTACATCCTTGTAATATTCCACGGTAGCCGTTGCCTTGCTGCCGTCATCCACATGTGCGTAGAAGTCAATACTGTCTAACAGTTCTGCTCCGTCCGCATTGCGGTTCGCTGTAAATACCGCAGCTACAGCCTGGGCCTCGCACGGCGCTCCCGCCAGTACCCCGTCTCCGTTCCGATAGGTGTTTACCGTTCCCTGTCCTGCCCAGACAGTCGTCGGCCATTCCACCATCGTCACAATCAGGCATACTGTCAGCATAAACGCCGAAATTCTCTTGCATACATCCTTGTACATACGCGCCATCTCCTTTGATCTATCCCTTTAGCGTTCGTCCCATTTTATGAAACTCTAAATTATACCTTATCTATTTTATCGACATCTTTTCACGGTTCTTTAACATCTTTTCAAAAAAAACGAGGCAGCCATACATTATCTGGCCGCCCCATTCTGTAATGCAGATATAATCTGCGCTTTATTCTTCTGTATCCTCGGACTCTTCCGGCACATTCTCCTCTAATGCGTAATTCTCATCTACCACATCAGTGTCATCAAAATCGTCGAAATCATCGAATGCAATCTCCTCGTTCTCATCAATATCCGAGCTCAGCTTGATATTGCGGTATCTCTTCATACCGGTACCAGCCGGAATCAGCTTACCAATGATAACGTTCTCCTTCATACCAATGAGCGGATCAACCTTACCCTTGATGGCAGCTTCCGTCAGAACCTTTGTGGTCTCCTGGAAGGATGCTGCTGACAGGAAGGAGTTGGTTGCAAGAGAAGCCTTTGTGATACCAAGCAGTACCTGCTTGCCTTCTGCAAGCTCCTTGCCCTCTTTCTCCAAAAGCTCATTTGTATCCTCGAAGTCAAGCGTATCTACTAATGTTCCCGGAAGCATGTCGGAATCTCCGTTTGTCTCCACGCGGACTTTCTGCAGCATCTGGCGCACGATCACCTCGATATGCTTATCGTTGATCTCAACACCCTGCAGACGGTATACACGCTGTACTTCACGAAGCATGTAATCCTGAACGGCACGTACACCCTTGATCTTTAAGATATCATGCGGGTTGACAGAACCTTCGGTCAGCTCGTCGCCGGCCTCTAAGACTGCACCGTCCATAACCTTGATTCTGGAACCGTAAGGAATCAGATATGCCTTGCTCTCTCCAGTCTCATTGTTCGTCACAACGATCTCACGCTTCTTCTTGGTATCTTTGATATTGGCAACACCGCTGAACTCGGTAATGATCGCAAGTCCCTTCGGCTTTCTTGCCTCAAAAATCTCCTCGACACGAGGAAGACCCTGTGTAATATCGGTACCGGCAACACCACCC
>OGQX01002615.1_pt1 | contig 13461 bp, 10 predicted proteins | sample 1553291 | NCBI WGS metagenome assembly OGQX01 (sample SAMEA2580030, study PRJEB22360) | human gut metagenome | biome: human gut; feature: human-associated habitat; material: faeces | place: Denmark | collected 2008/2010
ACTACGGTTGTAATCAACAAACCTTCCATACCGCTTATTTTATAAATCCCGGCATACGCAACTGTACTGATGATAAAACCTGCTGTTCCAAAGTTTTCTGCATGTGCTGTTTTTACAAGATATCCGTTTTCCCCATACAGATCGTACAGGTACGCGCTTCCCGTTCCGGAAGTAAAGCACGCCGCAATCCCCTCCACAACTGCCTCCACGACAAACAGTGCAAGTGACCGGCTCACAAAGGCTGCGAGCAATAAACTTCTTGCACCAAGCAATAACACCTGCGCCAGGATCAGTGATTTCCGGTATCCAATTTTATCGGTTATAAATCCTGTTGGAATTTCCCCCAGAAAAATCACGCCAGACAATAATGCCTGCAGGAGGAAAAATATGTGTTCCGACACACCAGCCTGCGTTCTTACCAGCAACGCAACCGGCGCAAAAAAGACGAGTCCATTCAAAAAACAGACTCCATCATAGCTGTCAAATTTTATTTTTTTCATGAGATATCTCCTTTTTTTCTAATTCGTAATCAGTTGACCGATCTTCTTCTTTGTAACAAAAAAAGATTACACCTATCTGTAACCTGATCTAAAAACTGTGCCGTCTTTGATCTCAGCCAGTTTTTCCATCATTGAATTAGAAAAATATCAATGTCTCATGTATTTGATAACCTCCGGAGTCTTACTTTTAAAATATACTGTTATTTAAAAACTGTATCAGTGAGAAATGTTCACTGACGTAATTTATACTAACATAACGTATTTCAAATTACAAGTTTCAGTGCACCTCTCACTTATATACCACCTCTGGAGCTATTATAACAACTCTGCCATAACCAGACACATCAGGAAACAATTGTTTCTTTTCCAGATCCATTCCAAATAAAGGCTTTCGACCGTGCTCTTCTCGCACTGCTTTAATATTTTTTCATCACTCTGCAGTGTTTTCAAATTCTCCTTCCAACCGGAAAAGTCGGACCATTTTCCCGGAATCAAGTCTGTAAACCAGCTTAGATTTCGTTTGTATTCGTAATGAAGGATCTGACCGTCTAATCCATATCTGCTGATAAATTCTGCCGCAGTCCTGTTAATCGCTTTCGACTTGTCTGTATAGAGCAGACTGATTTTGTCATAGCAGATTTCCTGTTGATTATTTTCTGATGAGCCTGTCTGCTGGTTTCCGTTGCTTCCAGTTTGTGTTCCGGAAGCTGTCTCATCGTTTGCAGCGCTCTGACATAGCATTATATTTTGTGGTTCTTTTACGATACCGCGCACAGTAAGCTCTCTTCCGTTGTATAGGATCTGCTGTCCTTCCACCTCTGTTCCACCAAACAACTGCTCCGCTAAGGATGCACCTAGGATGCAGCCCTCTGTGTCGCTTTCCGGCAGATTTTTTCCCCACGGAAGGACGGAGTGGGAATCTCCACAGAGTAACAAAATATCCGCGTTGCTGCTCCGTTCGTTTATCGTAGCACGAACTGTCTGATTTTTCTGCTCTGTCCACGCTGTGAATGTCTCTGCGGATGCCGTATCCTGCCGGATTGACGATATTTCGCTCTGGGTAAACTTGTCTTCCCCAGACTGGATTGTGATGATATTGGAAAAATCCTCTGTTTTATTATGATAAACGCATGCAAATACCAAAAATACAGCTCCAAATAATCCAAAAGCCAGACTTGCGATCCTTTTTCTGTAACTTATTTTTTTCATTGTTCTGTCCTTACTCCGTCATCCGCACAACATCCCCGTTTCCAACCGTCCGATCAGAATCTGTGATGATCTGGCAGTCCGCACTCAGTGAGTTTCCGCTTACCGCTGCATAACTGCTGTTTTTATCTAAAATCTGCACTTCCGCCTTCCTCGCGATATACTGCTCTCCGAGCACTGTATTTTCCGTCTCTAAGAGTAACACATACGCTTTGCTATTTTCCTGCCAAACGGCTGTAACCGGCACAAGGTAATCATAGCTTTCCGATTTTCTTGTGGCAGTCATCTGTGCGCTCTCACCCGGCAAGAAATCATCCCCCTGCATAGCAATTAACACTTTTATGCTGCTTCCGTCTTTCGATGTTTCCAAGGAAACAATGCTGCAATCAGACGTTTCCTTACCGACACCGGTAATCGTTGCATTATCTCCCACTGAGAGATATTCCCTGTTTTTGCTGTCCGTTGTCGTAGTAAAAAAAAGTCCACTCTGCTCATCGCTCATGACAACTGCCGCCGTGTCTGTTGTTTTCTGCCCGGTTTCCACACATACTTTTGTAATAATCCCGGAGGATGGTGCAGTTATCTCTCCGTTCTGCTGCTTTAGGGTTTTCAGCTTTTCTAACTGTTTCTGGAACTGCTCTAAAGAAATGGCGTTGATTTCCTGCGTGTGATCGATGTCTGCAGACAGACCTGCATCTTCTACCGCACGCTCTGCGGCTTTCTTTGCATCCTCTGCAGTACTTGTATTGGATTCCAGCTGTTCCTGCTTCTCCTCTAATGCGACGCTGGCAGAGTCAAGTGCCGCCTGCTTTTCAGTAACTTTTGCCTGAATTGTGTCGTATGTGTTCTGCTTTTCCTGCACAGCTTCTTCTAACTGCTGGAGCTTCTGTGTTATGGTTGAATTTGTATCTTTCTTTTCTGCTTCGCCTGTCTGATCTGCGGTATTTTTACTTTGCTCTGCCGCAGCTGCATCCTTCACATTTTGCAGTTCCTCTTTGACTGCATTCAGCTCCTTCTCCGCCTGTGCGAGTGCATCCTTCGCACTGTTTAATTCCTTCTCTGCCTGACTTTTCGCATCCGCCGCTTTCTGCAATGCCTCATTTGCCTTCCCATCGGAAACTGTATTCTTCGCTATCGTTTCCTCATAATCTTCCTGCGCACGCTTTAACTCCAGCTGCTGCTTTGCGTCTGCCTGCGCTTTATTTTTCTTCAGGGAATCATTTTCAAGCTGAAGCTTTTTGATCTGGTTCTGCAGCTCATAAATCTGATCTTCCAGACTGTCCATATCAAGTGCAAAAAGAGTTTCTCCTTCCCCGATGCTTTCTCCCGTATGCACATTGACCTGTGCAACCAGAATTCCTTCCTCTGTGACAATCGCTTTCTCGCCGCCTGCCTCCACGGTTCCCGATGCCATAACCGTGTGCTCGATCTTTCCGGATGACGGAGCTGATGCCGTTACCTGTGGGACAGTGATGGATGCCACCACCCGCGATGCAATCGTGAAAACCAGCATGACCGCAAGTAAACCAGCCAGCCCTTTTAACCAGAAAATTCCCGATTTTCCGGTTACTGCTATTTCATTTTCCGAATTTTTGTTTTTTCTTATATTTTTCATATTCTCAATTACATTCTGCTCCTGCACTATTCCTTCGCTCCCGCCATCGCAATTCCCTGCTCCAGATAGTCCTGTCCTGCCAGAAAAACAAACATCGCGGGCAGGATCGTCACCAGTGATGCACAGAGTGAAAATCCTGCGTTCCGGCTCGTGATCTCCGGCAGAAAAAGTGACAACGGCCAGAGACTTTTTGTTTTCAAAAACGTCATCGGCTGCTCTAACATGCTAAAACAGTCCAAAAACGAAAATACCAGTGCCGACAGGATGCCCGGACTTCCAAGCGGTATGCCTATCCGCAAAAAAATCTGGAATTCTCCCGCCCCGTCCATACGTGCCGCCTCCATGACATTTTCCGGTATTCCACGGAAAAAGCGGTACATAATAAAGACGGAAAACGTTGCAAAAATTCCGGGCAAAACGACTGACTGCGGTCTGTCCAGCATTCCCAGACGGTTTAACACCAGATACTGCGACAACATCGTGACCTGAAACGGCATCATCATCACGAGAATGAACAGCCGGTAAACTGTTTTTCTTACGCGGAAAGAATACCGCGCCAGCCCCCACGCTGCCGGCATGCCAAAAAGCATCTGCCCTGCCAGAATTGCCCCCGTGTAAAAAATCGAGTTCCAGAACATCTGAAAATATTCTGGTGAATCGAAAAGGAGCCCCACAACATTCTGCAACGTCGGGTATTGTGGCAGAAGATGCCAGATAGCAGGCCCATCTCCCTTTCCGAGTGCAGGTGCGATGCACGTATAGATTTCATGGTTTCCCATAAAAGTGCCGACAAGCAGAAAAAGAACTGGAGCAAGGCACAAGCCTGCTGTCAGAATCAGAATGCATGTTATTATTATTCTCTTCATGAAATTCTTCTTTCTATATTTATATTGTACATCTTCCTTTTTATCTGCTGTCTCCTGTTCATTATCCTTCCCGCTCCCAGCTTCGCTCAAGTAACAGCACAAACACCGCAATTACAAACGCGAGCATCACAGATGCCGCCGCCATCTTATCCACCGAGAGCGTCTGGAACCAGTTGTTGAACACATGCTGCAACAGATAAATATTTTCCTGCGGATAGCTGCCTGCTGCCATGTAAACCTCCCGGAACGCTTTAAATGAATTTAAAACCGACAAAATGACAACGGTAAATGCCACCGGGCGGAGATTCGGAAGTGTGATATAGAAAAACTTTTTCCATTTTCCGGCTCCGTCCACCTCTGCCGCCTCATAAATCCCCTGTGGGATTGCGGAAAGCCCCGCCATCCAGAGCACAATATCGTATCCTAAATATTTCCAGACATAGCTGAATACGAGGATTCCAAATGCGGCATCGGTGTTCATCCAGTCCACCTCCTGCACCGACAAAACGTTTAAAATCTGCCCGATTCCGCTCATTCCTGACAGCGCATGGATCGCACTGTTCACAAATCCGTGGCTGTCAAAAAGAATCTTCCACAGTACGACCACACTTGCCGCCGGGATTGCCATCGGAAGCAGATACATACTTTTAAGTGCCGCTGCACTGCCCCGGTAAAACTGTTCCATCGTCACATCCCGGTGTTTTTTCTTTTTCTCTGCCAAAATCAAAACCTGCTGCAACAGCATTGCCAGGATCAGCGATAATAGCAACAGGCATGGAATACAGGTGACCACAAAACGCAGTGTATTTTTCGCTGCAAGATTAAACGCATCATTTTTTATCACCTGCACGTAGTTACTGATCCCGACGAAACTGCCATCCACGGTCTGGAAAAAAGAGCGCCGCACCACATCTGCAAATGGGATCAGTCCAAACACCGATACTCCCAGAAATTCGGGCAATAGAAAATACCAGCCGGGATTTCGTTTTTTTCTGATTTTTTTTATTTTCATCCTCATGCCTTTCTCATCGCCTGCTGCAATCTATCGTCATCTTCCTTTCTACTGCTACTCTGCAAGATAAAGATTCACTTTCTTTGTGATCTCATTTACCGTTTCTTCGAGGTTTTTCTCCCCTTTTACATAGCTTGTTCCATGCCTGATCACAAGGTTCTGGATCGTACGGTCTGTGAGCGCTGACTGCTCCACTGCTTCCAGCTGCGCTAAAATTGCGTCTGCTTCCTCCTGTGTCATGGAGCGGTATTCAATCGTATAGATTTTGTCGCTTCCATCCCTGTTAAATGCCATGCTTGTTTCCGTCCGTCCCATCAATGCATTGATCTGATCCTTTAAAGCTGCCTCATTCACCGGGATACCGTTGCTGGAAGCCCCTGCCTCTTTTCCGAGCAGTGTTTTCACAAACGCTTTTCCTGCATCCTCATTGCCTCCTGATACCACACCTGCCTGTAAAAATGGGACATAGGTAGAAATTCCACCATTCGACAATACACCATAAACCGCTCCGTCCGTCGACCCCGCACTCAACATCAACTGGAAATCCTCGACATCTGCAATGGTTCCAAATTCCACTTTACATGTCTCTGTAAATAAATCCATGCTGTCTAATGTTCCATAACGGTATCCATCGCACATTCCGCTCTCAAAAAAATTGCCATAGGATTCAATATCGCTGTGATCATCCACATCATAAATACGTTTCACCTGTGTCAGATAATCGGAAACTTTCGTTTCATCCAGACTTCCGTCCTCTTTTACCCAGTTTTTGGAATCTACATTGTAAAAATCAAGCAGTAACTCTTCCGCCATCTTCTGCTGTACCACATAAGTCGTACTTTTGTCCTTTGCCAGGGTTTCGATGCGGTCTGCAAGTGCCTGCATGGACTTTCCTGCATCTACCGTCTGCTGATCTGACGTGATAAATGATACTAAGAAACGTGTCGGAATCGCATATATCTTTCCATCCTTTGTGCTGTCTTTCACAATGGAATCCACAAGTCCATCCGAAGCCTTTACCTCATCCACAACATCACTGATATCTGTTAAAATTCCTTTTTCCACATAGCTGTCCACCGGCATTCCATCTAAGATAAGCACATCCGGTCCATTTCCTGCCAGGATATCCGTGCTCAACGTCTTCAATGCGTCCTCTAACGTCACTCCATTATCATCCGTCATGCCAATTTCAAGGTTTACATAAATATCTGCATACTCCTGACGGAAAATATTGACTGCCTGACGCAGCGTATCGGAATCCTGCAATGCATAAATATTGAGTTCCTGATTCAGGTTGGCAGACGCGTCTGCATCGTAGGTGTAGCTGTAGAGTGCACCCTCCATTCCGTTATTTCCTGCCACAAAAAGATGCGTCTCATCCTGCATATACACTCCGTAAAAAATCGCACCGCTGTTGCTCAATGCAGTCTGCTCGCCCTGTACCAGCTCCTCCACAACTGCTCCACCTGTTGTATAGTGGAAAATTCCTTTATAATCTGCAAAAATAATACTGTTATCATTCTCCGCTTTTGCAAACGTCACCGGAAGTCCGGTATCGGTATTTCGATAAACGAGGTTATCATCTGAGCAGATCTGCTCAGTCAATGCGGTCAGCTCGTCCGTCTCTTTTCCGGTTGTCGTGTCATAGCAGAGCACCTTGTCACTTGTGACGATATAGCAATTCGTTCCAACCACATCAAAATAAGGAATATAGGTATCCTCATCGATTTCAAATGTCACTGTTTTGCTTCCATCTGTACAGTCAATTCCATACAAACCTCCCTCTGTATCGCGAATGATCAGCTGTTTGTTACTGTCAAATGCTGCAACTGATACAAAGGCATCTTCTGCAGGCATTTCAATCGAAAATGTATGTGTGCTTCCGTCCGCGTCCACAATTGTAACCGGACATAATCCGTTTTCTGTGTAATCAAGAAACGCAACTGTTCCATCCTCTGCGACTGCGACATCGCCATAAGAGATATCTTCAAGCGGTGTTGTCTCCCAGCTGCCGCCTCCATCACTGCTTTTTGCCACATAGATGCTATAATCTGCATCCTGCCCTACAACTTCAAGTGTTCCATCTGACAGTGCTTTGAATTGTAAAATACTGTTGATTTCTTCCGGAAGTGCTACTTTTGATTCAATAAATCTTCCTTTGCCGCCTCCTGTGCTGCCGTTGCAACCCGTGCTGTTGCTTTCTGTTCCATCTGTGCTTCTGGCTGTATTTTTTCCGCATCCAGTGAGCATTCCTGCTATCAATGTCATCAGAAGAACTAAAACCATTGTGACAACTGACATGCTTAGTTTTTGCCTGTTTTTTATCTTTGCATTTTTCATTTTGTTTTTATGACCTTTCTTTTTTATTTTGCTTTTATGATTGCAGCTTCGCAATCATTGCCAGAATAAGCAGCTGTTCCTCTGCTTTGGCATTCTACATGTAGTATTTTTCGTTTCTGGTTTTATCTTATAGAAGAAATCTTAGAAAAATCTTTAAATTTGGCTTTAATTTATCTGTTACATTTCAAAATAATCTACAATTTAAAGATTTTTCTAAGATTTCTATGCTATACTCATCCTTATAAATCTTAGGAGACATTACCATGCGTATTTTATTGATCGAAGATGATCTGAATTTTTGTGAAACCCTGCGTTTTCAATTGGAGCAGGAAGCTTATGAGGTAGATGTATGCCACGACGGAAGAGACGGTCTTGACCTCTTCTTACAGGACGCGCACGACATTGTCCTGCTCGACCGCATGCTCCCGACTATGAATGGTCTGCTCGTGCTGCAAAAAGCTAGACAGGCCGGAATTTCCACGCCTGTCATACTGATCACCGCCCTCGGCGAACTTTACGACCGGATTGAAGGGCTGGATGCCGGTGCAGACGATTACATTGTAAAACCATTCGCCTTCGAAGAACTGACCGCCCGCATCCGCTCCCTCGGCAGACGCAGCGGCAAATGGGAAGATGACAATTTACTTACCATCTGCGACATCAGTTATGACTGCAACGCGAGACTGCTAAGTGGATCTACTGGCTCCATCCGGCTCTCCGGCCGTGAGGGCAGATTGCTTGAAGTTCTTCTGCGAAGTTTTGAGCTCGTCATCCGCCGTGAAGTACTTCTTAGCCGTGTCTGGGGCGTGGATGCAGAAGTGGAGGATTGTAACCTTGACACTTATATCCATTACCTGCGCAAGCGGCTCTCCTACGTTGGAAGCACGCTTGCCTTAAAAACCATCCGCGGTGTCGGATATACGCTGGCTTCCTCCTGATCCCTGATTTTCCATATAAGATCATGAAGCTTCTGTATAGCTGCCGTTACTTTTCAATTATTTTATCCTTATTGCAATTTACAGATACCTTTTTTCACTATCTGCTTTATGTACATTATCAGGAGGTTTCTCATGTTTCCACACTTCACCTTTTCCGGCACAACCTATCAGGCTTTGCATCGCAAACTCACCTTATTTTGTACCTGCGTCACACAGATCATTCTCCTTGCCTTAAGTGCTCTGTGTGTTTTTGTTGCAAAAAAAAATATAAAGCAGGGAAACGAAACCGCTTTTCTCACAGAGACAAGTTCTGTCATTTCCCATTTGCAGGAGCAGGATGTCATCTCACACCAGTGGTTAAACCAGTTACAGGAAAACAGTTCTATCCAGATTTATCTTTATGAGAATGGGACTCCACTCTTTTATGACCAGTATCATCAGACAACTGCAGACGAGCAATTATGTGAAAATGCACTTCTCGCCGCAGAAGAGCTTACCGGGAACCCTCCTTTTTTCACGAAAAATAAAAGGCTTTCCTCACATACGGAATATCAGTTCAACTCCGGCGATAACATTCCCTACATTGCATCCGTCGGCAGTATCCCAAAAGGCGACAGCTACTTAAACTTTCTGATCCTGCGCTCGCTCGCCGAACAGTCTCACCAGATGCTGTCGTTAAGAATTATCGTGATCATTGCAAATATTGCCGCATTTTTACTGCTGTTTCTCTTTTTCCACTTCTTCACCCGAAAAATGTTAGAACCAGTCGAAACTGCACAGAAAAAGCAGACACAATTCATCGCCTCCGCCTCCCACGAGCTACGCACCCCATTAGCGGTTGTCCGCTCCGGCTTGGAATCCGTTGAAAAATGTTCAAATGAAGAGGAACGAAACCACTTTCTCCATCTGATGTCCGAGGAGACCGTCCACATGAAACGTCTGATCGACGATATGCTGCTGCTCGCAAATTCGGATGCTGACACGCTCACCATCAAACCGGAAGCCTGTCAGCCGGATTTGCTGCTCTTAGACACTTATGAAAAGTTCGAACCACTGGCAAAGAAAAACGGGCTTCACCTTATCCTCACTCTGCCGGAAGAAATTCTCCCGGACTGCTTCTGTGATATCCACCGCACAGAACAGATTTTTTCCATTATCGTGGATAATGCACTCTGTTACACACCATCCGGTGGAAAAGTGACACTCTCCTGCCATGCTGAAAATGAAATGCTTTGTTTTCTATTCGAAGATACCGGATGTGGAATTTCAGAGGAAAAGAAATCCCATATTTTCGAACGATTTTACCGCGCCGACGATGCCCATACCGACAGAGAACACTTTGGACTCGGACTCTGCATTGCAAAGGAACTTACCGAAAAGCAAAATGGGAACATCCAGGTTGTGGATGCTCCCATTTCCGGCAGCTGCTTTATGGTACAATTGCCATGTGCACTTTAATTTTTATGTGATTTCTACGCTCTCCTGTCAGGTTATATTTTTCCTGTTATTCCACATTTTTCAGTGCCTGATCCATCGGAATACGCTTGATCCTTCTGAAATCCAATACCATGACAAGCAGATATCCGATCAGGATAAACAGGAACATTTTCACATAGCCCATCGTGCTTATGCGGAAAGCGTACCATCCACTGTAGGAAAAGAGCATGATCCTCCAGACAGCCTTCATGATGACGACACCTAAAATCACGCTGACAACATCGATCACCACAAGAACGATGGTCGTGGACAACAGATATAAACTTGCAATCTCCCGGTTCTCATAGCCCAGGATTTTTGTCATGGAAATTGCATTTTCGTTCTTCTCGATGATCAGCTTCGTGAGCAGGTAAATCAATACTGCGGATAACAGGATGCACAGATACTGGAAGTAGGTCATATAAGAGCCCATGGAATGATCGAGCTGGTCACACATTTTCGTAATGTCGTGTTCTGTGATGACGGTTGCGATCTCATCCTCATCAATATCTGTGATCTCTGAATCCGAGAGATAGCCTGTGAATGCATCACTGTCCATGTCAAAGATTTCGCAATACTGCTCATTGGACAGAAATACTGCCAGCGCCTGACTGTGATCATAGATTCCTGCAACCTCAAACTCATACTGTTTGTTCTCATATTTTTCGTCAAGAACCACTGTGTCGCCCACGCTCAGGCTGTATTTATCTGCATAGGAAGCAGAAATATATGCCTCGTTTCCTTTCAGGGCAGACTGGTCACTGATTTTCACATACCGGCTGTCATCCTCGATTCCGTAGACAGAAATCTCCTCATCTAACGTATCACTCTTATGCTGCAGAGATGTCATATTGAATTTCTCTGCATCCTTATTGTTCGTTGTGATAATGTCTCCATCCTCATTCTCATAAGACTTTAACACATACTGATAATTCGTGAACATCATATCTGAAACATTGGACTTGTAATAGTCGAGCGTCTCCGGCATACCGACCGCCATTGCAAGCATAATGCTGATAAACAAGATACCCACAAATAAAATCAGGTAATTCGTCACGTTCTGGAACATGATACGCAGGCGGAAACGGCTTAAAAAGCTCCATTTTGGCAGGCGCATTGCTTTTTTACGCTTTGTTTTTTTCAGATCATGACGCAAAAACTGTAATGGTGTATGCCTCATCATTTTTATAATGACGACAAGATTGACCGCAAGCATTAAAACAACCGGAATGATCGTTGTCTTGAAAAAGGCATCCGGGTTCCAGACTGTCTGATAAGTTGGAAGACTGTAGCTGTTATAATACATGCCGACAACCACATTTTTAAATACGGTATAGCCGAGGATATTTCCAATGCACGCTGCGAGAAGTGTCACGATCAACGGCATGGAAATATAATGTCTGACCAGTTCACCTCTCGTATAACCAGAAGCTCTCAGTGTTCCGATCGTAGAAGCCTCCTTCACGATCGTGTTGCTGATGGTCACTGCAAAAATAAATGCAATGATCACGATCAAAATATCCAGTAAAACACCACCCATAGCTTTGTCTGAACCCATATCATCCGTTGCAAAATTAATAGCCGGATTTGCATAGCGCGGCATATAGTCCTCTAACTCTATGTCAGCACACACAACCTGTGTGAGCAGTGCATTCATGAAATCATCGGATTTTGCTTTCTGCTCCACTTCATCTGCAGGAGTATCCACATAATTCCATGTGTAAGCATAATGAACAGTTTTATGTAAACTATCAAATCCTTCCTGTGTGACCATAGCCACATCGAATTTGATCGCATCAAACATCATATCCGTTGACTTCTCATGCAGTGTCGCATAATTGACATAGGCGATCAGTCCGACAACTTTGAACCTCTGCCCGCTGACAGAAATCTCATCTCCCACTTTGACTCCGACATTGTCTGCATGCATACGGTCAATTGCGATCTCATCCGCTTTCTCCGGAAATGCTCCGTCAAGCAGGCAGGCAAGATCCACGTTATCATTTTTTGCATAGACACGGATGTTTCCTTCTGCCTCGCCGTCATTGTTGTAATCTTCCTCCTCATTTCGGAAGAAGTTCTCATATACTTTTACCGGAACTTCTGTAAAATCAGGATCGTTTAACTCATATTTTTCTTCTGCGTCAGCATATTTATCATCGATTTCCTCTACGATTTTATCCCATGCCTTGTCGTAGGCTTCCGGATAAGCCTTTTCATCCAACTTTTCGTCCAGCTCTTTTTTCGCTTTGTCAAGATAATACTTTTTGACGTCCGCTTTTGTTCCTGTCTCGATAGCAGCGAGTAACGTCTCATCTGCCTTTTTGTCCAGCTCAAAATGTCCATCCTCTAACTTATATTTTGTCACGCCTTCATTTGCTGCAACGAGCATACTCTCATTTGCTACATACATACCGGAAACAAAACCAATTGTAAGAATGAGGAATAATGCCACCACAAGATATTTTTTCCAGTCACCGAGCAATTCACGCGGAATGCGCTTGATGAGCGGATTTTTAATTTTTTTCTTTTTCATAACTGCCACACTCCTTACCACTCAAGATCTGCTGCTGAAATCTTGTGCTCATTCCTCTCGTTGTGGCGGACGGCTCCGTCACGAAGCTTGATGACATGGTCTGCCATGTTTTTGATCGCCTCGTTGTGCGTTACCATGATGATCGTGTTTCCATATTTTTTGTTTACATCTTCGATCAGTTTTAAAATCTCTTTGGAGGTGTTATAGTCCAACGCTCCGGTCGGCTCATCGCAGAGCAGGATATCCGGGTTCTTCACAATCGCACGACCGATGGAAACACGCTGCTGCTGACCGCCGGACAACTGGTTCGGCAGCTTGTATCGGTGCTCGTAAAGTCCAAGTGTATGTAATAGGTCGTCGATATCCAACGCATTGTCAGAAAGGTACGCTCCGACCTCAATGTTTTCCTTCACGTTCAGATTAGCAATCAGATTGTACATCTGAAATACATAGCCGAGATGTTTTCTGCGGTATTGGGTTAGTTTCTTCTCACTCATATCTTCGAGCTTATCACCGTTGATCGAGATGTAACCGCAATCGGCACTGTCGATTCCTCCGATAATATTTAATAAAGTTGATTTTCCCGAACCGGACGGTCCAAGCAGAACACAGAACTCTCCTTTTGCCACGGAAAAGTTCATTCCGCGCAATACTTCCTGACGTGTTTCTCCACTTCCAAAACCTTTTTTCAGGTCAACGATCTCCAAAAATTTTTTCTCTTCCTCTGACATAGTCTCCCCTTTTTCAAAAAACATATTTGGCAACAGCCATTTTTGACATCTAGGTTAGTTATAACTAATCTCAGGAAAATTATAGCACATGATATTGGGGATACAAGGAAGAGATATTGTTGTTGAGAAATTTTGTCAGTTAAATTAACTATTTGATTACATATTGACCTTTGATACTATTCGATATAATATATGTATATACAGTTAATACTATATAACAAAGACCGTCGCATGAAGTGCG
>OGQX01002621.1_pt1 | contig 13439 bp, 14 predicted proteins | sample 1553291 | NCBI WGS metagenome assembly OGQX01 (sample SAMEA2580030, study PRJEB22360) | human gut metagenome | biome: human gut; feature: human-associated habitat; material: faeces | place: Denmark | collected 2008/2010
TTCCATGGCGGCGGCTCGGATCTGATTTTCCCGCATCATGAAAATGAAATCGCCCAGTCCGAAGGCTGCACCGGCTGCCATTTCGTAGATTACTGGCTCCATAATGGTTTCATCACCATTAATTCTGAAAAGATGAGCAAGTCTTTGAACAATTTCTTCCTGGTGAAGGATGTGCTGGAGAAATATTCCGGCGATGCGCTGCGTTATTTCCTCCTGTCCACCCATTACAGAAGTCCCCTTGATTTCTCCGATGACCGTCTGGAAGAAGCAGAGAAGAATATGGACAAGCTGAAAGACGTCATTGGCCGTGTGAAAGAATTGAGCGGCCGGGAAGGCAGTGAGGTGACAGAGGCCTCCAAAGCTCTTGAAAAAGCAGCAGAAGATGATATGAAAGTCTTCCATGAAGCCATGGACGATGATTTCAATACGGGCCTTGCTACGGGTGCCATGTTTGAACTGGCAAAGGCCATCAATGTGTATTACAACGATGTACACAGCGGTATTGGTTTCAACAAAGCATCTCTGGAAAAGGCAGGAAAGGCCTTCAAGACAATCCTTGATATTCTGGGCATTCTGGAAAAAGAATGGAAAAAGACGGAAGCCTATGATGATAAGGATTACAATGACCTTATGAATGTGATTCTTGCTGTCCGCCAGTCTGCCAGAAAAGCAAAGCAGTACCAGCTGGCTGATGAAATCCGGGATAAACTGGGTGAAATCGGCATTGTGATTGAAGATACTCCTACAGGAGCAAGGTGGAAGAAACGTGGAGTTTAAGAGAGTCTTATTTCTGAAAAAACAGATGGCTCATAAGATTGGTAAAGAATCTCCTGTTCTTGGTGAACAGGAGGTCTTTTCCATGGATGCGCTGACCCTGGCTTATATTGGCGATGCCTGCTGGTCCTTCTTTATCCGGAAGGCCCTTATCGATACAGGCATTTATAATGTGCAGATTCTGAACAGTCTGGCATCGGAAATCGTTTCCGCCCGCTGGCAGAGCCGTATTCTCTTTGAAATCAGGGAGCTTTTGAATGAGCGGGAGCTGAAGGTGGCCAAGAGGGCCAGAAATACCAGTTCCCATGTGCCGAAGAGTGCCACTGTGGAGGAATACCGGGAGTCCACAGCCTTTGAAGCGCTTCTTGGCTATCTGTACCTTTCCGGCCAGAAGCAGCGGCTGGATTTCATCCTTGAAAAAAGCTTGAAGTATGTGGCAGGAGAAATGAGCCATGAAAACTGATAAAAGGGAGAGACCATCCTTTAAACAGAAACAGTCCGGACAGCGTCGGCAGCCCCTGTCCTCATCCACCAGAGACGGAAGAAAGAAAAGACCTTTGAAAAAGGAGGGCTCTTCTGACTCTTTCCTCATCTGTGGAAGAAACAGCGTATCCGAATTTCTGAAGAGCAGGGGAGTGCGCCGGGTTTTCCTGAAAGAGGGAAAGAAGGATGATCGTCTGCTTTCTCTGGCGGCCTTGGCTGAAAAGCAGGGAGTGCCGGTAGAAGAGGTGAAGGAAGAAAAGCTGGATGATATGTCCGGCGGCGTAGTGCATCAGGGCATTGCAGCCATGCTGAAGCCCTATGAATATGCAGATCTTGACCGGGTGCTGGCGGATTGGGAAGGGAAGAGTCCCATCCTGATCCTGCTGGATGGGCTGGAGGATGTGCGCAACCTGGGAGCCATCGTCCGCACGGCGGAGTGTGCCGGCGCAGCGGCGGTGCTCCTTCCGAAGCATAAGAGCCCGCCGGTAACGGCAGCGGCCATGAAGACTGCGGCCGGTGCCTTTGCCTATCTTCCTGTCTGTCAGACGGGAAATATCAGGCAGACTCTGGAAATGCTGAAGGAAAAGGGATTCTGGGTGGTAGGAGCCGATATGGACGGCGAAAGCCTCTATTATGACGCTAACCTGAAAGGCCCGCTGGTCATCGTTATGGGGGCAGAAGGGAAGGGCGTAAGTCCTCTTACGCGGAAAATGTGCGATTTCTGCGTACGTATTCCTATGAAAGGGAAGGTTTCTTCCCTCAATGTTTCTGTAGCAGCGGCTCTTCTCATTTATGAAGCAGCAAAGCAGAGGGATGAGTCATGAAGGATCTCTATCTGGTAGACGGCTATAATGTGATTTTCGGCAGGCCTGACATCTTTGACCGGAGCGATTTGGAGTCGTGCCGGAAGAAGCTCATGGACATTATGCAAGACTATGGTGCCCATAATGATATAGAAGTGATTATCGCCTTCGACGGGAAGGGAAATTCCACCAAGGTGAAGGTGGAGGAACTGTCCGCCTTCTTTACCATTGTGTATACGCCGAGAAGGATGACTGCCGATTCTTATATTGAAAAAGAATCTTATCTTCGGCGGGACGAATACAGACACATTTTCGTGGTCACCTCCGACGGTCCCGAACAGAGCCAGATTCTGGGAAACGGTGCTTACCGGGTGCCGGTTTCGGATCTCATGCGAGCCATGGAAGAGGATAAGGCGCTGCAGTCCAAATTCATCACCAGGAATAACCATAAGAATCTCAGAAGTGAAATAGGAAGGGCCATCCCTCCTTCCGTACAGGAAAAGCTGGATAAGCTGAGAGGACGGTAAAGGGTTTTCAATCCATTCTGAGAGAAAGGTGCTGGAAGGGTTGGCGGCACTTTGCGCTGCGTAATAGCAGGTTTTTGACAGAAAACGGAACCCTGCACAGGCATGATGATGTTCATCATGCCTGTGTCCTTTTTTGAATCTGTTCCTATGAGGTCTTTCCTGCCAAAAGGGCGGTGTACTGCCGTTTTTCAGCCTTGCAAAAAGAATGATTCATGGAGAGAGCGGATTTTGCAGGCAGGGGATGGAGTTTATACAAAATTCAGTTGACCATTCATGATGATTAGTATAAAATAGTGTTTGATATCATTTCTTTTAGAAGATAGAACCGTATCTGCCGTACGTGAGGCAGGTGCAGAGGAGGATTCGCAGTGAAGTACTTTTTGATTGGATTAACATTTGTGGTTTCCCTGCTTTTGATTGTGGTAGTGGTAGGTCAGGAATCTAAACAGGCTGGTATGGGTACAGCTATCGGCGGCGGTACGGAAAACGCAGCCGGCGGACGGACCAGGGGCAAGGATGCAGTGCTGTCCAAGTTCACTGTAGTCTTTGGTACCATGTTTGCTGTTCTCTGCCTGGTGCTTGGAAGATATATGAATACTTTCTGATTGACTGGGAAAATGTAGTCTGCCCTCCGATTTCATCAGGCGCAGGAATGAGCATTTCCCTGGAGGTTTGCCGGCGGCAGGCCTCTTTTTTATTTGGGCCTTGCGCAGAAGGCCTGTTTCATGTAGTCTTAGTATAGATATATACGTTTTAACTGTCTCTGAAGAGACATTTTTACAGGAAAGCACTGATTTATTCTCAGCATCGAATTCCATAAGTATTTTATTTAATGCATCGGCATAAGCATCTTTAGACAGCTTTCTATTCGCGCTTCCATTCCCGGCATTCCATAAAAATACAAAAATGAATTTCGATAACGATTGAATCAGCGTTTCCCTGGAGGAGAAATCAATGGAAAAAAAGGAATTGCTGCCTTATAAGCCCGGCGTCATTCTGCAGGGCGTGTATAAATCTTATGGTCGTTTTGGCTTCCTGCTCACCGATGATGACCATGAGGATGTGTACATTGCAGAGAAGGATCATCTGAACGCTGTAAATAATGATACGGTAGAAGTGAAGACCATGAAAAGCGAAACTGGCCGCCATAATACGGAGGGCCGGATTACCCGTGTCATTGAACGGGCAGATGATATGTTTGTATGTACTTATGAAATGCTGGCAGATGGCGGGGAAGCGGTACCTATTGATGAAAAGGTGGACATGGTCATCCAGATTCCCGAAGGCGATGAAATGGGAGCGGTTACCGGTGCCCGCGTCATGGTGCAGGTGACCCGCTGGCCCGGCGAGTGGACCGATGCGGAAGGCAAGGTGACGGAAGTCATCGGTTACAAAGGCGATAAGGGCCTTGATATTGACGTTATAATTGCCCAGCATCGTCTGCCCCATGTATTTTCCGATGATCTCATGAAGGAGGCGGACAATCTGCCTCGCACCATTGTACCGGAAGAAGGGGTGGCAGATTATAGAGATATGCCTATTGTCACCATCGATGGCCCTGATTCCAAGGATCTGGACGATGCGGTCTACTGCGAAAAGAAGGAAAATGGTCATTTCGCCCTGGGCGTCCACATAGCCGATGTGTCCCGCTATGTAACCAAAGGCTCCCTTCTGGATGATGAAGCTTATCGGAGGGGCACTTCCGTATATCTGGCGGATCGGGTCATTCCCATGCTGCCTTTCCAGCTGTCCAATGATCTCTGCAGCCTGAACCATGATGAGGACCGCTATGCCATGTCCTGCCTTATGGATGTGGCGCCGGACGGCACGGTAAAAACAGAAAAAATTACACCTTCCATTGTGCGGGTGGCAAGACGCTGCAATTACCCGGAAATCAACAAGGCCTTTGACGAAGGCATTGCACCGGAAGATTTGAAGATTCATCTGCCCATGCTGGAAGATCTTAGGGAATGTGCGGCAGCTCTCAGGCAGAACCGCACCCGTCGGGGTGCCCTGGACTTCGATTTCCCGGAATACAAGGTGGTGCTTGATGAAGATGGCAAGCCCCTGCGCATTGAAAAGCGGATTCGCGGTGAATCGGAGAAAATGATTGAAGACGCCATGATTGCTGCCAACGAAGCAGTGGCCCGTTTCCTGGAAAAGACCGGCCATACGTCCATTTATCGTGTCCATGACCATCCGGACCAGGAAAAGCTGAATTCACTGAAACGGCTCATCGCCATTATGGGCCTTCCCATTCACATTCCGGAAGACCCGGAACCAAAGGATATCCAGAAGCTCCTGGCATCGGTGAAGGGTCAGGATATTGAGGCCGTGGTACAGGTGATGACCCTGCGTTCTCTGCCCCAGGCCTGCTACAGCACAGACAATGACGGTCACTTCGGCATTGCCAGCACCTGCTACACCCACTTCACATCTCCTATCCGCCGCTATCCGGACCTCATGGTGCATCGTCTTATCCGGCAGGCTATTCATGATGAAATGACGAAACAGCAGCGGAAGAAGCAGACGGAGTTCCTGATTCGGGCAGCTGAACACTGCTCGGAAACTGAACAGAATGCCACGGAAACGGAACGGGATGTGGATGATCTGAAGATGACGGAATACATGGTGCCCTTCGTAGGAGAACCCTTCGATGGACATATTACCGGCATTACCCGGTTCGGTATTTTCGTAGGTCTTGATAACGGCGTGGAAGGACTGGTGCATGTGGACTCCATGGACGACGATGAATACGTGTACCAGGAAGATACCATGACCATGACCGGCCGATTCTCCGGCACCACCTACTCCATGGGCATGCCGGTGCGGGTGACGCTGGTGAAAGCGGATAAGGAAAGAAGGGAAGTGGATTTCGTCCTGGGAGAAATCCATTCGCCTCTGAATCTGGAGAAAAAGACAAGAACCTCTTCCCGCTCCAAGTCCCACTCCAGGAAGAAAGATAAGAAAGGAAGCGGCAAGTCCCGGGGCAAAAAAGGAGGAAAGCGGAAATAATCCCTTTCCTGCAGGAGGCTTTGTATGAAAAAAGAAAAAACGGCACCGCCGATAGCAGCTAACCGGCAGGCCTATCATAATTATTTTATCCACGACACCTATGAGTGCGGCATTGCCCTGACCGGTACGGAAGTAAAATCTATCCGCGCCGGCAGGGTGAATCTCAGGGACAGCTTTGCCAAAGTAGAACATGGGGAGGTTTTCCTGTGGAATGCCCATATCAGTCCCTACGAACAGGGAAACATCTTTAATCACGATCCCCTGCGTACCAGAAAACTTCTTCTTCATAAGCAGGAAATCCGCAAGATTGAAATGAAGCTGAAAACAAAGGGGCTCACTCTGGTGCCTCTGAAAATGTATTTCAAGCACGGTAAAGTGAAAGTGGAAATCGGTACGGCCACCGGCAAGAAACTGTATGATAAGCGACAGGACATGGCAGAAAAGGCGGCTAAGAGGGATCTGGACAGAAGGATCAAGACCCAGAGGCTGGACTGAGACTGCTGGAAAGAGGTGCCTTTGGGAGAAAAAGGGACCAATCATGGGGCAGATTGTGAAAGAGGTCCATAAGATTAAGATGATTGTTCTACTCTGGCATCGAAAGGCCATGTCACAGCTTCGCCCCGGGGTCCTTCATGGGCGGCGTTCTTCGTACGGCCCTGTCATATGTATAAGACGGCTAAGAAGCTGTACCTTCCTAAGCCCTATGAACCCTTGTCAAATACTGGTATAATAAGAAGAATCAAATTGCAGGACTAAGATATAAGATCATAAGGAGAAAACATGGATAAAGACAAAAAGCCTTTTCATAAGGGAAACAGGAAGCCTTTTCGTAAGGATAGAAAAGGTACTGCCGGCGGACGGTTCAAACGGAAACTGGAACCGGGAGTGGAATTTGAAGACCACCGGCTGGGTGTAGGCATTGTACGTAAGGTGACGGAAGATGGGATTACCGTGGCCTTTGGCGATGTGGAAAAGGTAATTCCCAGAAAGAAAAGGACCACGGCTCCGAGAGAAAGGAGGCCGGCGGCTTTGGGAAAACCTTTGGAAAAGAAGGTGTTTACCTTTGATGTGGAGCCTGGAGATAAAAAGCCTTTTTCCAAAGACCGGAAGGCAGAAAAACGGGAACCGGAAGTGGGGCTTGAAGTGGTCGATGAAACCCTGGGTAAAGGCGTGGTCAGCCGGATTACGGAAAGAGGAGTGTATGTGACCTACGAAGCGACTGGTGAACATGTCATGTATCCCCGGGGCCTGCCATCCAAGCTGCTGAAAAGCGCCTTCCCGGAAGTGAAAAAGGAAAAGAAAGCAGAACCTCACAAGGGAAAGGAAAGAACCTATAAGGTTCCGGAAGCGGCAAAACCGGAGAAGAAAGAAAAAATCGTTCCCCACCGGGCTAAGGAAACCCACCGGGGCAATACCCGCTTTATTTCCCTGGGCGAAGGGACCCTGGTTATTTCTCCTCTCTATGGGGAAGGAATCATTATGGAAATCAGCAATGGACGAATGACCGTGAAGTTTACGGAAGTGGAAAAGGAATACACCTATCCTGCTGCCTTTGCTGCCGGTGAAATTGAAGTACTGGAAAAAGAAGATAAATAAAGAAAAGCCTGTGAAAAAATGTGCAATCATTTTTTCACAGGCTTTTTGGCTGCTGTTATTTATTTCTTTTCCATCTGTATATAGCTTTCGTCCCGCTTGAAGGGCCTGGTCATATCCATTTGGAATTTCGGAGATTTTCCCTCAACACGGATGACAACATCATGGATGTTGGGAAATTCGGTGAGGGTGTCTACGGTCATGGCAATGAAAAGAGATTCGCCGGTGGAACCTTTGATATTATTCAGCTCTTTGCTGAAGTCCACGTAGGCGGTACCTTCCTTAATGGCAATGCTTTTCAGGGAAAGGCCGGCGGGAAGGAGGGGATATCTGGATTTTCTATCGGTTCTTATCATTTCCTCCATGGCTGTTTTGGCAGTACGGTCTTTGGCCTTTACTTTCATGGAAACAGGAATGATTTTCGTGCCTTCATCATTGGCCTTGTAGTAGGTCATTGATGCTTCCGATTCAGCGGGAAGAGGAGACTGAGAAGAAGTGGCCTGGGGGAAAAGGCTTGTGGCGGCCTGCTTTCCACTTTCCGGCGCACATCCGGCAAGGGCGATGGTTAAGGCGGAAGCGGCAAGCAGGGAGAAAATGATTTTTCTATTCATAGTCATGGCTCCTTAGGAAATGGCAGCAAAGTAGTTCACTAGTCCATTGAAGAGGCTCTGGGCAATGCCCCGGGGGCCCCAGGAAGAGGTGAGCATTTTGACGCGGTGGTCATTGGTGATGAATCCCATTTCCATGAGTACCGAAGGCATGGTGGTGTAGACATTCACGTAGAAATCATTGGATTTCACACCCCGGTCGGGGATGGAGAGGGAATTCATGGTGGCTTGGTGCATCATCTGGGCAAGCAGCAGGTCTTTGGAACTTTTAGCGTTGTAGTAGGCTGTGGTACCGTCAACGGAAGAGTTGGAGAATGAATCGATATGGATGGAAACGAAGGCGTCTGCATGGGCTTCATTGGCAATGTCGCAGCGGGCCTGCAGCTCCGGATCCGCATCGGCCCAGGGGCCGTACACATCTTTATCGGTGTCTCTGGTCATAACCACCTTGGCACCGGCAGAGGTGAGCATATCCCGCAGGGGGAGTGCGATGGAAAGGGTGATGTTCTTTTCATATACATCTTTGCCGCCGATATGGCCGATGGCACCTACATCAGTGCCGCCGTGACCCGGATCAATGCAGATAATTTTACCTTTCAGCACGCTTTTGGCATCGGAAGACACATTATAACTCTGCTTTTTATAGGAGGAAGCAGGGCTGGAAGAGGCAGCAGAGGAAGCCTTTTTTGTATAGGTCTGTTTGGCACCAATTACCGGGATATCCACTACCAGCCGGTGCGGTTTCTTCATTTTGGCATCGGGACGGAGGGCGAAAACACGGATATCATCGATTTTCTGGGGCTTTGTGAGGGCCACGTCCAGATAGGTATCGCCGTCTTTTTCAGAAAGAGTGGCAAAGTCAATGGCCCGAGGATCCATGTCATACTGGGAAGCCACGCTGCCCATGGAGGTCTTTTTCAGGACTACCTCGAAATTTTTTCCTGCATCATCGATGGCTGCTTCTGCGTGGACCGCTTTGGAAAGGTCCATGGCAATGCGGACAAAGGGAGGATTCCCGTCGTTACGGGAGGTCCAGCGGAGGGCCGTTACCTGGGCGTCTTTGGCCAGGGCGCCGGAAGCGGAGGGCAGCATAAGGATTGCTGCGAGAATAAGAAATAACCGGATTAACTTTTTTATCATTATACAGGTCCTTTCTGGAATGAGGCAGGAGTTTTGTTTTCTGCTCCTGCTGTAGGGTCACCTTTTCAAGTAAACTTTATTATATCACTTTTTATGGTACTCTTTCTCCTTTTTATGGAAAGGATTGAATTTCTTATCAAAACAGAAGTGATTTTAAACACGGACAGGACATATTATATGATAAATTGTTATGATTGGTACTTTATTTCGACTTTTGATAGCCAAAGCATGTAAATCGTAGTAAAATAATTTATATTGCCTGATTAGGTGTGCTTTTTAAATTTGGATAAAGGGGAGTTTTAAGTGAAATTTTTATCAAGGGGCTGGAAAAAGACGGCGGCTGCTGCTGCCGCGCTGCTGCTTCTTTCTTCTTCCATGTTTGCACTCACCGGCTGTGCGCCGGGAGAAGCCAAAAGCGGGGCTTCTTCATCTGCCGCTGTGCAGGCTGAGGGTCAGCTGAAGCCGGGAACTGCCTATGTCAAGCGGGATCCCTCTGTTACCTACAGCGTGCCGGAAGGCGTTTCCGTGCTCATGTTCCATATGATTGGTGATATTCCGAACAACGCCGCCGTGGAGACGGAAGCAAACCTTCGCCTGCAGATGAACTATCTGAGAGACCATGGTTATCATCCCATTACCATGCAGGAACTCTATGACTATGTGACCAAAGGGGCTGCTCTTCCGGAAAAGCCGGTTTGCATCACTTTTGATGATGGCTATCTGGACAGTTATACCATTGTCTACCCCATGATGAAGGAATACGGTTTCCCCTGGACCCTTTTCCTTATTACCGATGATGTAGGCAAGCCCTATAACCGCATGACCTGGGACCAGCTGAAAGAAATGGCCGACAGCCATACGGTTACCATTGCCAACCATACGCTGTCTCACCCCAAGCTCCATAACCTGGCTACGGCCAAGGAAAAGGAGAAAGAAATTGTGGAAGCCAATGAGGCTCTGAAGTATCATCTTGGCATTGATAATGCCTGGCTGGCCTATCCATATGGCGACTATGATGACCAGGTGGTGGAAATCTGCAAGAAGGCAGGTATCAAAATGGCCGTGACCACCGATTCCGGCCGTGTCCACGTAGGAAGCTATCCCTACGAACTGAAACGGGTGTATATTGGTAATGATATTTCTCTGGCTCGTTTCTCTGAACGGCTGAACAAGGATAACTATACGCCGGTATAAGGAAATCCTGGCTTTGTTTTTTAGGAGCAAGAATGAAACGTATATTTCACAGCTTTATTTTCAAGTTTATTCTGATTACCCTGATTTTCTTCCTCGTTACTTCACCTATCGTGGTACTCTTCGGACCCTTTGGCAATCTGAAACGGGCGGTGGTAGGGGCTATCATGCGTTCCCGCCATCCCCAGTATATTACCTGGCTTTATTCCCAGGATGAGCTGAACCAGATTCTGGGTGTGGTGAAAGCTACAGATACGCAGAAAATGTTCTCCTTCAAACCGCGGACTGATTCTACGCTGAATCTGAAGAAGATTGAAACATCTCGCTTCGTTGGCTACCTCCTGGAAATTCCCAACCCCACCAGGGTGGAAGTGGCTACGGCAGAGGACATCAATGAAAAAGGGGACACCACCAGCAACATTGCTAAGAAAAACAATGCGGTGCCATTAACGGCGGCGGCTTCTACGACCCCAACGGTACCGGCACCGGCCGTCTGCCCTATGGCTTCATTCTTCATAAAGGGAAGTATCTTCTGGGCCAGCAGGTAGATGACAGTGAAAAAGTAGATTTCGTCGGTATGACCAAAAGCGGAAACCTTATTGCCGGCAACTACAACAAGAAACAGCTCCGGGATATGGGAGCCATTGAAGGTCTTACTTTCGGGCCGCCCCTTATCATTAACGGGCAGAAAGTGATTAAAAGCGGCGACGGCGGCTGGGGCATTTCACCTCGCTCTGCCATCGGCCAGAAGAAAGACGGCACCATCCTCTTCCTTGTTATCGATGGACGGCAGCCGGGATACAGCATCGGTGCTACCCTGGTGGATTCCCAGAACATTCTGTATGAAAACGGTGCTTATATTGCAGCCAACCTGGACGGAGGCTCCTCCACCACCCTGTACTATAACGGCAAGGTAGTAAACAAGCCTGCCGACCTTCTGGGCGAGCGTATGATTCCTACCGCATTTATTGTGAAATAAGGAGGACAGGGTGAATAAGAAATTTGCTCAGCTGGCAGTATGCTTTATCCTTGGTATAGGCATCCAGGCCGGCGCCTATCTCTACATGGACCGCGTCCTCTTTGCTCCTCTTTCCAGCGGCGATTATGATATGTCTGACGTAAAGGACAAAATGGCGGAAGCTGCGGAAAAGGAAGGGAAAAAACTTTTTGCTAAAGTCAGTGTCAAGGGAAAGGCCTACTATTCCCACGACTATAAGTACATGGCCGATGTAACCGGTGATTCCGTCACAATTTACAAGGCTGACGATCTGGGAAATCCCCAGAATGTGGATCTTAAGAACCAGGGAGTATCCTTCTTTGAATGGATGCCCGACCGAAACCTGGCTCTCATGGCTCTTTATCCTGCCCACTGGAAGGGCGGCCGATGGGACGTGACCCTGGCCCGTTATAATCCCGATGGCATCACCCATGAATCGGATGCTCCCATCAGGGACCTTCCAAGAAATTCAAAAATCGTAGACGTGGCCTATTCTACTGCCACCAATGCGGTGTATATGAAAATGGAAGTAGGGAAGGGGCTTTACCGTATTTACCGGACTGATGCCAACTATGATACCAGGCGTATCTACATCCAGACCTCCCATATCGGCAAAATTGCCGTATACTATGACAAGGACCGCCTTTTCTACGATGACAGCCAGAAGGGCATCCTCTATACCTTCAATGGGGATGACAGCTCCTGGAGGGTCATTTCCCCACCCGGTGCCTTCCGTCTGGTGGGTGTGGATGAGGACAAGACCATTTATGCCGTCAAGATTAATACGAAAGGCGACGTGACGGCCTACTATACAGGGAAGCTGGGCGTAGGATTCAAGGAAGTGAAAGCCCTGGATTCCCCGGTAGAATTCAACTCTGTTACCATGCATATGATTAAAGAAGCTGCCGCCCAGGCAGGTAAATAAAGGCACAGCCTTCGGGCTGTGTTTTTTTATGTGGAAAATAGCTTATGAAGAGGGGCAGTTTTTTAGCCGTACATGGAGGCTGATACCAGAGGCTTTAGAAAAGGGTGGAGTAAAAGGAATGGGATGGAGTAAAACAATGAAAAACAGGGTGTCAGAATGCCCATGAAATGGTATAATATGTCAGATATGGGGAAGCGCCGGCTCTGTGCCGTGACAGCTTCCTGCAGGTGAATAGAGGAAGGGAGATCATGAATGGACGAGAAAGAAGAAGTCTACACAGCTGATGACCGACTGATTGTGGCACTGGATGTGGATTCTTTCGACAAAATGAAAGAACTGGTAGACGAACTGGGAGATCTGGTTTCTTATTATAAGGTAGGCATGGAGTTGTATTACAGCGCAGGCAGCGAAACCATCCATTACCTGAAGGAACATGGGAAGAAAGTGTTCCTGGACCTGAAACTTCATGATATTCCCAATACCGTAGGCCACAGTGTGGCTTCCGTTACCCGTCTGGGAGTGAATCTGATTACAGTCCATGCCGGCGGCGGCAGGGCTATGATGCAGGCAGCTGCCAGATATGCAAAAATAACAGCAGACGAACTGGGAGTGGAACGTCCGAAGATTCTGGCAGTGACTGTACTCACCAGCTTTGACGACCAGGGCTGGCAGGAAGTGGGCGGTCATCTTCCTATTCAGGACCACGTACTGGAACTGGCCCAGCTGGCCAAAGATTCCGGTGTGGACGGCGTAGTGGCATCGCCTAGAGAAGCTTCATCCATCCGCAAAATGGCAGGGAATGATTTCCTTATCGTCACTCCGGGCATTCGCCCTTCCTTCGCCCAGACTGATGACCAGAAGCGTATTGCCACTCCATCGGAAGCTTTCAAAGACGGGTCTTCCATGCTTGTTATCGGCCGGCCTATTACCCAGGCCATTGATCCCTGCGCAGCAGCCCGTTTGATTTTAAAGGAAATTAAGGAGAATGCATGATGAACGAAAAAGAAGTTGAATCTTTACTGAAAGAAACCAAAGCCATTCTGGAAGGTCATTTCCTTCTCACCAGCGGCCTTCACAGCCCTCTGTATGTTGAAAAATTCAACGTTCTCCAGCATCCGGAATATACGGAAAAGCTGTGCCAGGAATTTGCCAACCACTTCAAGGGCATGGGCATTGAAACGGTTATCGGACCGGCTACCGGCGGCATTATCCTTTCCCAGGTGACTGCCCGCCTTCTGGGGGTTCGTTCCATTTTCACCGAAAGAGAAAACGGTAAAATGACTCTTCGCCGCGGTTTCAAAATTGCGCCTGGTGAAAAGGTGCTCATTGTAGAAGATATTGTCACCACCGGCGGCTCCATTAAAGAAGTAGTGGACGTGGTAA
>OGQX01002633.1_pt1 | contig 13395 bp, 7 predicted proteins | sample 1553291 | NCBI WGS metagenome assembly OGQX01 (sample SAMEA2580030, study PRJEB22360) | human gut metagenome | biome: human gut; feature: human-associated habitat; material: faeces | place: Denmark | collected 2008/2010
TGTGGACGGGACTTCCTGTGACGGCGGCGTATGAGAACACGCACAACAATACCGGAAAGCCCTCACAGGATATCCTGGCTGCGGCGGAATCCCAGCTGGGCTATACCACTCCGGCAGACGGCGCAAAGTATAACCGCTGGTACGGGGCGGTCAACGGGAATTACACCTATTCCTGGTGTCAGACGTTTTTGTCCTGGTGTGCGGAGCAGGCGGAGATCGGCACGGATGTGATCCCGAAAGAGGCATCTGTTTCTGCCGCCTGGGGCTTTTTCCAGGCAGACAAGCGATTTTTGAAGAGCCAGTCACAAGGCGGCAGCGATATGCCACGTGCCGGAGACATTGCCTTTTACAGCGAGACCGGGGATGCGGCGGCGCTGACCCATGTGGGGCTGGTGACCGGTGCGGAAAACGGCACACTGTATACCATTGAGGGAAACGTCTCCAACCAGGTCATGCGCTGTGAGCGGCAGCTGGATTCGGTGCAGATCATCGGCTATGGCTGTCCGCTGTATGCGGATCTGGAAAACCAGATCGTGCCGGAACTGCCGGTGATGACGGTCACGCCCGGAATGACCAACCTTGCCACCAGCATTTCCTGGACGGCATCTGCCCATGCGCAGAAGTATCTGCTGGTGATCTGGGATGCAGACGGGAACGAAGTGGTACGGGAGGAGACCACCGGCGTCCGGTTTCAGAAACTGCTGCCGGACGGAGACTATACGGCACAGCTTACCGCAGAAAACAGCGGAACGACTGTCACAACGGAAAAGCAGGCGTTTACCGTGACGGAGAATCATAATCCGCTGCCGTTTTCCGCTGTGGTGAATGCCGGGACGGATGAAGAGCCGTCTACGGTCAGCTGGACGGAGTCCGTCGGGGCGCTTTCCTATCGGGTGTGCTTTGTGAATGCGGACACCGGGCAGACGGCGGAGACGCTGGAAACTGACAATACTACAGTACGCACCTGCGAAAAGCAGCTGGAACCGGGGAATTATACCGTACAGGTCACGGCGTGCAGCGGCAGCTATGAGACCGCATCGCCTGTGCTGTCGTTTACGGTGAAATACCGGCGTCCGGTGACAGCGCCTGTGCTGGAAGTGAACGGCGGCACATACAACACGTCCACCACGATCACGTGGGATGACGGAGAGCGTGCCGTGGGATACCGCATCAGGATCATACGGGAAGAATTCTGCTATGAATTCAGCCATCTGGTTTGTCCGCCCGTGGGCGTGGACAGCTCGCTGGATCCGGTATACCAGAATGACATCACCATCGTGGAAGAGGATATGGGAATGCAGCACAGCTGGTCCGGCGTGCTGACCGAAGGCTTTTATTGGGTGTATGTCACTGCCTACAATGCCGCCGGAGATACGGCTGAGGCATATCATAGCTTGAATGTTCGTGTGCCGCTGGAAGGCGACCTGGACGACGACGGCAAGTTGACGCAGCAGGACGCTGCGCTGTTGGAGCAGTATCTGCTGGGCGATCTGGCGTTTTCTCGTTATGGAATGACGCTGCGTGCGGATATGGACGGAGACGGCAGAGTCAACGGGTTCGACCTGGCGCTGCTGCGGCAGAAGATCGTATAAATACAGGAGGAGAACAGGATGAAACTGGGAAAAAAACTGCGTGCTGTCACAGCCGGACTGCTGACGGCGGCGTTCTCTGTGGGAATGGGTGCATTCCCGGGAACGGCGCTGGAGACAGGCACTGGAGAAATTGCCGGATTACAGGCGTTCCTGCTGGGGAACAGCGACACCGGCGGGGCAGACTATAACGGCGACGGCGTTGTGGACGGCATGGATCTGACGCTGCTGCGGCAGAAAGCCGGAGCGTCCGGCGAGATACAGGACGGCTATACCGGCTTTATTCACGCAGACGGAAAGCAGCTGGTGGATGAGGACGGAAAGCCGTATACGATAAAGGGCATGGCGTTCGGCAACGAGGTGTGGTCGAATCCGTCGGCAGAACCGACACGGCATCACGATGCGGAAAGCTATCAGGAACTGGCGGAGATGGGCTTTGATTCTGTCCGGTTCTATCTGAACTACGGGCTGTTCGAGTCAGACAGCAACCCGTATACCTATCGGGAAGCGGGCTTTGCGTGGCTGGACAAAAACATTGCCTGGGCAAAGGCGGCAGGCATCCGGCTGGTGCTGAATATGCACTATCCCCAGGGCGGATATCAGTCGCAGGGTGACGGCACGGCACTGTGGACAGAGCCGGAAAACCAGAAACGGCTCTGCGCCCTCTGGACGGAGATCGCCCGGCGCTATGCAGATGAGCCGGTGATCCTGGGATACGGGCTGGTGAATGAACCGGTAGTTGCGGCAGCCAGCGGCGAAAAGAGCCTGGAACTGTGGCAGTCCGTGGCGCAGACGCTGACGGACGGCATCCGCACCGTGGACAACAACCACATGATTTTTGTGGAGCGGATGTGCGCATCCCAGGATCTCGCCGGGACACAGGAACAGTGGGTCAATTTCAACGACGAAAACAACTACGTCCGGCTGGACGATGACAATACGGTGTATGAGTTCCACTACTACGACCCCCACGCCTTTACCCACCAGGGCTTTGACTGGGCAGGGACACTGGGGAATGACGTGTCGTATCCGGACGAAAGCTATCTGGTGTCTGGCGGCAATACCCAGTGGAGTACGTCTACCTTTGCCGGCGATAAGGCGGACACCTCCGATACCGAGTGGCAGTATCTGAAAAGCGGAAAGATCACGCCGAAGGCAGACGGTACGCAGGTCATCAGCCTGGTGTTCCAGGCGGAGAATGTGGGCAGCTATGGCTATGCCCGTGCGGATGAACTGCGTCTGGACGAATACGACGAGGACGGCAACTGGGTGCAGACCATCTATGCGGAGGACTGCGATGATACCACAGCGCTGAACTTCTGGTCCAGCGACAAGTCCGGCGGACTGTACTACACTTCCGGCGAGGGACACTTGAAAAAGGGCTGTCTGATGATTACCGGCACCACAGACGATGCCAACGGCGGCACACGGTATTTCTGCCCCACGCCGGGACACAGCTATGAGGCAAGCGGCTATTTCCAGGTGAACACGAAGAACGCCGGGGCGATCGTGCGGCCTCGTGTGGATGTGTGGGATGTGGATTCCATCGACGTACTGAACCGGGCGTATCTGGAAAAGACCATTGCGCAGAACATTGCATTTTCGGACAAGTACAATGTGCCGGTATACTGCGGCGAATTCGGCGCAGGCATCCACTGCTTTGAGAATGACCGGGGCGGTGACCGCTGGCTGGATGATGTGATGGACATTTTCCACCAGAATAATATCAGTTTCAACTATCACTCGTTTAATGAATACTCGTTCGGGCTGCACAACGGCAGCAGTCTGCCAACGGCGGAGAACCGGAACGACACCTTGTACCAGGTACTGGTGGACAAACTGAAAAAATATGCAGAATAAGTGAGAGGAATACAAAACATGACAAATGCAGAAAAGCAGTTAAAGGAAATGGAAGAGCAGATGCGCCGGGAACAGGCGTCGCAGAAACAGGAGAAACAGGGCAGATCGGCGAAACCCTATGCCGTGAAAAAGGAGTCCCATCCGCTGGCATCGTTTCTCATCGGGCTGGTGCTGCTGGGCGCTGGAATTTACTGGGTGCTGAACTCTTTCGTCGTTTCGTTCTCCTGGGGCAGTCTCTGGGGCGGATTCGGGATGAACACTTCGCTCGCTACAGGGCTGATGCTGGTGCCGCTTTTGATCGGCATCGGGCTGTTGTTCTTCCTGGATCGAAAGTGGATCGGCTGGGTCGTGGTCGCCATCGGTGTGCTGGCGATTCTGGTGACACTGCTGACCTCGGTGCGGTTTCGTCCAATCACGGCATCGCTGTGGCAGTATGTGGTCATGTTCGGCATGATCGCCGCCGGCTGCGGTCTGGTGGCACGGGGCTTGCTGAAGAGCAGGGATTAAGGCAACACTGCGCAAAGTTTGTGCGGTAATGAAAAGGCGTATTGTCATGGGCAGTACGCTTTTTTCGAGTCTGTTTCATAAGGAGTAAATGCAGATGAAAAAGAAACTTTCCCGCTGGACGGCGGTTTTTACGGTGATGCTGCTCTGCATGGGGCTGTGTTCGGGGCTGCCGGTCAGTGCGGCGTATGAGAACACTCATAGAAACAGCGGAAATCCACGAGTTGACATTGTGGAGGTTGCAAAGACGCAGATCGGCTATCTGGAGGGCAGTCTGGAAGGGACAGTTAAGGGGAATAACAACTACACGAAATACAACGTGTGGAACGGGCGGATCAGCGGCTACGGCTCGGACGGCTATGGATATCCCTGGTGTCATACCTTTGTGTCCTGGTGCGCCAATCAAGCCGGCATCGGTACGGATGTGATTCCCAGAACCGCAGGGACAGGCACGGGAAGATCGTTTTTCGTGAGACAGGGGACATATCAGCAGAGTGCGGCGAACGGCGGCAGCTATGTGCCGCAGGCAGGGGACATTATCTATTACGGCTCCGGCTCTTCGCCGTCTCATGTGGGAATCGTCTCCGGCTGCAACGGCAGCACGGTCTACGCCATAGAGGGCAACTGCTCGGATATGGTCACTACGAGAGCCATCGGACTGTCGGATGGCTATATCATCGGGTACGGCGTGCCGAATTATAAGAGTGTGCATCCTGCGCCGTCGCTTGGCGTGACGCCGGGAAACTCCTCTACGGAAACGGTTTTCTCCTGGAATGCCCTGGACGGCGTTACAAGGTATGATTTGAAAGTGTGGAAAAACCAGGTCTGGGACGGCGATGCGTACTGGGTAGCATGGGGCGCATCTTCGCCTTGTTCCACCGTTCTGCCGGAGGGTACGTACCAGGCGTATGTGGACGCTTGCTTCGGGGACGATGTGCAGATGAGCAATGTAGTGGAATTTACGGTGAAAAAGGGCTGCCGGCTGGAAGTGCAGGCAGGAAATTCGCTGACGGGAACGGCTTTTCTCTGGAACACCGCAGACGATGCCACCAGGTATGACGTTAAGGTGTGGAAAGACAAGATCTGGGAAGGCGATGCGTACTGGATAGAATGGGGCGCATCTTCGCCGTGTTCTGCCGTTTTGCCGGAGGGAACGTACCAGGCATATGTGGACGCTTGTTTCGGGGATGATGTGGCAATGAGCAATGTGGTGACGTTTTATGTTGCGGCGGCACTGCCCGGTGACCTGGACGGTGATGGTGTCCTCACCGTCACCGACGCTGTACTCCTCCAGCGGTATCTCCTGGGAGCGGACACGCTGACGCAGGGGCAATGGCAGGTCGCTGACTGCAACGCAGACGGCGTGGTCAACGGGTTTGACCTGGCATTGCTGCGGCAGAAGTTGGTGGGATGATCCAATTTGTATTGCAGGGCAGTGGGCCGATGCGGCATCGATCTCTACTAACAAAAAGACCGAAATTCTGCAAAAAACAGTTGACTTTATGAAATGTTTGTAGTATACTAAAGATATGGAAATATTTTTCCGCAATGACGCACACATAAATTTGGGAAATTTTGTGCAGAAGGAGGAATTTTTTATGAGAAGAAAAGAATGGATGAGAGTTGTTGCGGCACTTGCGGCGTTTGCAGTGCTGGGGACAGGCTCGGCGGTCACGGCGGCAGCTGAAGAGACCGGTACTGTGGTCTCGGAGACGGACAGCACAGCGGATAAGACGGTGTTTACCGGCAGCTGCGGTGAGGACGCCACATGGACTTACGACAAATCCAGCGAAACGCTGACGATTATGGGAACAGGCAGCGTGGAGGCATACGTCAAGGCTGGTGTTATGATAAAGACGCCGGGCTGGCAGGTGGTCAATGATTATGCGGCAAAGCATATCGTGATCGGAGATGGCATCACCGAAGTGGGCGAGGGCTTTCTGGACACCTGCATTTACGGCACAACAGAACCCAGAACATTACAGGTCAGCAGTACGGTGACCAAGATGGATCTGAACCCGGCGCTCCAGGAGAGAAGTGTGACGTTTTACGGCACAAAGGGTTCCTGGTTCTATGAGCAGGTCTATGAGACCAATCGTTTTGTGGACATTTCCACCGGTGAGCCGGACAAGGTCCCGACTTCCGGTACATATTCGGACGGCGCATCCTGGAACTATGACGAAAAATCGGAAACGCTGACCGTCAGCGGTGACGGCGGCATCACAGAGAAAGAGTTTACCACTTATTTCGGCTGGGATCGCCCGGTAAAGAGAATTGTGATCGGGAAAGAGGTCAAGCTGCCGGACTGGAATTCGGATGTCAGCGGGCTGAATCTGTTTTTCCGTGCGCTGATCTCAGATGCAGAGACCGGAAACGGTCCGTTCCTGTCCATCTATCCGGACAGCGAGGCTGGAAAGGCTTATGAAGATCTGGTGGCATATCGGGTCTCCAAGGGCAGTACGGAAGAGGAAGTAAGAAGCGGACTGGAAGAGGTCGTGGCATTCCTGGATGCGGATATCGCATATACCGGGGCGTGCGGCGCAGAGGGCAGTGAGATCACCTGGAGCTTAGACCCGAACACCAATACGCTGACTTTCTCCGGCACCGGCACCATCCGCACCTATGACGGACCCAACGCAAAGTTTGAGAATCCGGCGTGGAACGACTGCAATGTGAGCATCAACCACATCGTAGTGGGCGAGGGTATCACCGATATCGGCTCGTTTACTGACGATATGTTCTATTATAATTCGGACAGCGGCTGCGCATGGCAGGATCGGACAATTGAAATTCCGGACAGCGTGGAGAGCTGGGAGCATCTTTCCCCGAACTTCCTGTATGAGACCAAGTACGGCACGGCGTTCTACTATAGAAATGCCAGCCAGAAATCCATTCGTCTCAGCTGCAGCGGTGTCACAGATAACCCGGTATATCCGGTAGAAGGCACATCGGCGCTGGGCGGTTCGTGGCGCTTTGATTATGAATCCAGCACGCTGACAATTTCCGGACCGGGATTTGTGGAGTATAAGGATATTGAGATGTATCCTTTCACCAAGGTCGTGATAGACAGCAGTGTTACCATTGGAAGTACTTATCAGGATCAGGATTTCAGCACGGCACTGCTGATGTGGTTCCAGCGGCTGAATACCATTTCGGATACAGAACCGGGTCGTCTGGAGATATCGGTACTCTATGACGAGAACAGCGATTTCCAGCAGGAATTTGCAAAGCTGCCGGAATCCGTTCGTTCTGAGGCACAGCGTGTTTCTGCACTGCACAGCGTTGCAGTGGGCGATGTCAACCAGGACGGCAGAGTGGATGTGACCGATGCGGTACTGCTCAGCAAGGCAGTTAACGGCAGTGTCACTGTATCCGATGCGCAGAGAGAGACCATGGACTGCGACGGAGACGGCGACATTACGGCGAACGATGTGACTACGCTGATGCGTTTCCTGGTTCACCTGGAAACAGAACTGCCGCCGAAACAGTAACATTAGAACCTGTCTTCACAAGCGTATACAAGTGTCTTTTCGGCAAATTTTGCTGCATACTGCGTTAAAAATACTTGCCGGGCGACTGCGTTCGAGGCAGGATTCTGCTTGAGAACAAAGGAGTGTCGCACTAGGATGGATTGCGACCGACAGCCCGCCTGTGTATTTTTGCCTTGTCTGCAACAAAATTATGCTCGAAAATCCACATATATTTCTTGCGAAGACAGGTTCTTATTTAGCGCCTGGCGTTCAGACGCTTTCGGATAGGAGAAAGGCGCATCAGAAATGGTGCGCCTTTTCCGTATGCGTCACAGAGAAAGGAGTTTGTATGAAACAGAAATTTTGCCGGTGGCTGGCGGTTCTGCTGTCTGCCGTGATGCTGCTGTGGACGGGGCTGCCCGTTTCGGCGGCGGAAAATACCTTTGTGTATACAGGCAGCCCTTCTCAGGATATCCTGGCGGCGGCGGAATTCCAGCTGGGCTATACCGCTCCGGCAGACGGGGCAAAGTATAACCATTGGTACGGCGCAGTCAACGGAAGTTATACCTATTCCTGGTGTCAGACGTTTTTGTCCTGGTGTGCGGAACAGGCGGAGATCGGCACGGATGTTTTCCCGAAAGCGGTTTCGGTGGCGAGTGCCTACGCCGCTTTCGCCGGACAAAAGCGCTATCAGAAAAGCGCTGCGCAAGGCGGCAGCTATACACCACGTGCCGGAGATGTAGCGTTCTACAGCGAAAACGGGGATGCGGATGCGCTGAGCCATGTGGGGCTGGTGACCGGGACAGCAGACGGTACCCTGTACACCATCGAGGGAAATGTTTCCAATCAAGTCCAGCGCTGTGAGCGGCAGCTGGACTCGGTGCAGATCATCGGCTATGGCTGCCCGATGTATGCCGACCTGCCTAACCAGATCGTGCCGGAAGCGCCGGTCGTGACGGTTGACCCCGGCACATCCGAGTACCGCACCAAGATCGACTGGACGGAGTGCGCAGATGCACAGCGCTATCTAGTGGTACTCTGGGACAGCGCTGGGAAAGAGCTGGTGCGGCAGGAGAGCACGGACTGCTACTATTATGATTATCTGACAGAGGGCGATTATACGGTACAGGTCTCTGCCTGCAACGGTGAAAATTATGCCGATTCGGAAAAGGTGGCGTTCCGTGTGGAGGAGCATTCTCAGCCAGGTCGGTTCGACATCCAGGTGCTGAGCGGTTCGGGAACGACGCCGACCCGGCTGCACTGGAAGATCACAGACGGCGCAGAGGGTTACCGCATCTGCATCCGGAACAGCGTGACCGGGGAAATCGTCGCCGAAGATGAGCTGGGGCTGAACACGTGGTATCCGGTCTCACTGCCCGGCGGCAGCTATGAGGCAGAAGTGACGGCGTACAATCCTTGTTTTGAGCGGACGGTGACAAAGCAGTTCCAGCTCAGCGCCGGGACGCAGTTACAGGGCGATTTCAACAATGACGGCGTTGTCAACAGCGCCGATGTCAGCGAACTGCAAAGCTGTTTGCTGGGGAAGAAAGCGGTTTCTGACCCGGCGGCTGTGGTGCGGTCGGACATGAACGGTGACGGCGTTTTGAACGGGTTCGACCTGGCATTACTGCGGCAGAAGTTGGTGGGATAATAAAAACTCCTCCACCAGCTACGCTGGTCCCCCTCGTACTGAGCGGTTCCCTCTGCCCTGCGGGCATCTCCCCACCCCGTGGGGAGTCACCTCTTTCAGAGGAGGCACATTCGCTGCAACATCTGTTGCGCATCAGTAGGGGCAGATGCCCACATCTGCCCGAACGCCATGCCATAATATTGGGCGTTGCCCCTATGGTTTTACCATAACCAACAGAAAAAGCTGTACCCCGGAGAATGGTTCGTTCCGGGGTACAGCTTATTTTTTCTATTCGTGTTCTGTTCGCTCAGCGGATCTTTGCGCCGACCGGCAGGCTGTCATCCGGGAAGATGACCTTGACGTCGCCGTTGGGCATATCTGCCGCACAGATCATGCCGCAGCTCTCTACGCCGCACAGCTTTGCCGGTTTCAGATTTGCTACCAGCATGATCTTCTTGCCGATGAGGTCTTCCGGTTTATACCACGGTGCGATGCCCGAAACCACCTGTCTGCCGCCCATGCCGTCATCCAGCTGGAGCTTTAACAGTTTCTTGGACTTCTTCACCTTTTCGCATTCCAGTACCTTTGCCACACGCAGATCGACTTCACCGAATTTTTCGATGCCGATCTCGTCTGCCAGCGGCTGGGGGGCGTGAATTCCGGTTCTTTCGGTTCTTCCTTGGGCTGTGCCGCCAGGATCAGCCGGTTCAGCTCGTCGATTTCCTTTTCCACGTCGATTCTCGGAAAAATGATATTGCCCTTGTGTACCGTCACATTTGCCGGCAGTGTGCCGAACTGGTCTGCGGTGCTGTATGCCACATCTGCCTCGGATGCGCCGATCTGCTCCCAGATCTTCGGCATGGTCTCCGGCATGAATGCGCTCAGCGGAACGGTGACGATGCGGATGGTCTCCAGCAGGTTGTACAGGACGGTTGCCAGACGGGTGCGGTTTGCCTCGTCCTTCGCCAGAATCCACGGTGCAGTCTCGTCGATGTACTTGTTGGCACGGGAAACTACCTGGAAGATCTCCGCCAGCATACGGTTCAGCTGGGTCTGATCCAGCAGTCCCTCCAGCTTTTCTTTCAGTCCGGTGGCTGCGGCAATCAGCTCGTCGTCGAACTCGCCCGGCTGACGCTCTTCCGGCAGCGTGCCGCCGAAGTACTTGTCCACCATGGCTACGGTACGGGAAACCAGGTTGCCCAGACCGTTCGCCAGGTCGGAGTTGATGCGGTTAATCATGATCTCGTTGGAGAAAGAGCTGTCTGCGCCCAGTGCCATTTCCCGGAGGATGTGATACCGGATGGCATCTGCGCCGTAGCGGTCTGCCAGCAGGAACGGGTCAACCACGTTACCCAGGGACTTGGACATCTTCTGTCCGTTGAAGGTGATCCAGCCGTGAACTGCCAGATGCTTCGGCAGCGGCAGATCCAGCGCCATCAGCATTGCCGGCCAGATAATGGCGTGGAAACGCATGATGTCCTTGGCAACCATGTGGACATCTGCCGGCCAGTATTCGTCGAAGTCGTGGTATGCGCTGTTCTCATATCCCAGAGCGCTGATATAGTTGGACAGCGCATCTACCCACACGTAGACCACGTGCTTGGTGTCGAAGGTGACCGGGATGCCCCAGGTGAACGAGGTACGGGAAACGCACAGGTCTTCCAGGCCGGGCTTGATGAAGTTGTTGACCAGTTCTACCGCACGGGTCTTGGGCTGGAGATAGTCGGTCTCCAGCAGCAGCTTTTCGATGCGCTCTGCAAAGGGTGCCATCTTCATGAAGTAAGCCTCTTCCTTTGCCTCGGTGACCTCTCGGTGGCATTCCGGACAGCAGCCGTTTTCGTCCAGCTGGGACTCCGTCCAGAAGCTTTCGCACGGTGTGCAGTACTTGCCCTTATATTCGCCCTTATAGATGTATCCCAGGTCGTACAGGCGCTTGAAGATCTTCTGTACGGTTTCTACATGATAGTCGTCTGTGGTGCGGATATAGCGGTCATAGCTGACGTGCATTTTTTCCCACAGTGCTTTGAAGGTCTTAACGACCTCATCTACATATTCTTTCGGCGTGATACCCTTTGCCGCCGCTTTCTGTTCAATTTTCAGACCGTGTTCATCTGTTCCGGTGAGGAAAATGACATCATAGCCCTGCATTCGTCTGAACCGGGCGATAGAATCGCAGGCTACAGTGGTGTAGCAGTGACCGATGTGGGGATTTCCCGACGGATAGTAGATCGGTGTCGTGATATAATACGGCTTTTTTGACATACAAGGTCCTCCTTAACATTTGTTTGCCCGAAGGCTCTACCTCTTATTATAGCACAGTTTTACGGCGTTGTCCATGTTTTTTTGAAAATTTTAGGGGTGGGTGAGGGGAAATGTGGGGGAGTTCTGGGCATGGTACCAAACAAATTGCTGGTGTCAATTTTGCCATCGGTGTGTGTGCCAGACTTAACATTAGGAATATGATTCCTGTATTATCTCTTGGAGAAACAAAAATATCGGATTTTAGGGGGCTTTTTGCACTTTGTTAGTTATGTGTTAGTTGTTGAGTTGTTCGTATAGAAGTGAAATGCACCGAAAGTTTTTGAGCAGGCATTGTGAGCAGTTGGCGTCATGATGCTTTTTTTCTGTATAGAATCGATTCCAGCGTGAAATCATAAGATTGACCGCAGGGGAAATACTTGACTTTTTCTATTTCTTATGCTATATTTGTGAAAGAAACGAAAGAAAGTAAAAGAAAGAGAAAGAAAAGGAGCATGTGCTTTTGGACGACAGCAGTACTGAATTCAAGGAAGTCTATGTAAATGACGTAAAAAAGGAAGTAGCCACGGGTATGAACAAACCGTACTACCTTTCGGACAAAGGGCTAAAGCCATCGGGGGTATATGTACGAAAAGGTTCCTCTTCGCAGCCTGTCAGTGATGAGGCGATTCGTGAGATTATCATCCAGACAAGCGGGATTTCCTATGAAACGTGCCGTTCGATGAATCAGGAGCTTTCTTTCACGGAAAAAATGAAAGAACGAAAACTGGACATAGGAGTATCTCAGTTTAGGACACTGCACTTGATCGGGGAGGACGGGCTATACACGAACCTTGCACTTTTGCTTTCCAATCAATGCGAACACACCCTGAAACTTGCTGTTTTTCAAGGGACAGACAAGGCGGTATTTCGTGACCGAAAAGAATTTTCGGGCTCAGTGCTAAAACAGCTAGACGAAATGTACGAAGCGATTGATCGATATAACAAAACCCAGTCGACCATAAAGGGACTTTATCGTATTGACAAAAGGGATTATGATGAGGAGGCCTTGCGAGAAGCACTCCTCAACTGCATTGTGCATCGGGATTACTCTTTTAGTGCAAGCACACTTGTCAATATCTATGATGACCGCATTGAATTTGTGTCTCTCGGCGGACTTGTAAAGGGATTGTCGATGGACGCTATTTACATGGGTGTTTCTCAATCCAGAAATCCAAACCTTGCCGCCGTATTCTATCGAATGAAGCTGATTGAAAGCTACGGAACAGGAATCGGGAAAATCCGTCGGGCATATAAGGAACTTTCCAGAAAACCGCTTTTTGAATCCGCAGCCGGAGCTTTTCGGTTGACATTACCCAATATGAACGCCATTGCAGATGATACGCCAAAATCAGATGTTTCAGCACTTGTGATGGCATATATCAAAGAGAATGGTTCTATCAGCCGTCTGGAAACGGAAAAATTAACGGGATTAAAAGTCACCGCAGCGTATAAACTGTTGAAAGAAATGTGTGCGGAGCATTTGATAAAATCAGTTGGAAAAGGTAAGCTTACGAAATATGTGCTGGATTAGTGGGGTTGTCATTGTGCAGAAGAAAACGGAACAGTTCAAAAAACTGTTCCGTTTCTTGTGTATTTTCTATTGGTCAGGGCTTTTGCTGCACTATGAATCCAACTAAGAAAGGACAGATCTTTGTTTTCGATCTGTCCCTTTCAAATATTTCTGTAAAATTGATGAGGAATCACTTTACCATCTGTCGCAGCAGTGTCAGATCAAAACCATTTACAACACCATCTCCATTCAAATCGGCAACAGAGAGAATAGCGGGATCGGGAATCTTGCACGCTTCTCCCAATATGTACTGGTTTAACTGCCACAAATCGGTTTTATTTACTTTCCCATCATCGTTCAGATCTCCCGGTATTCTTTTTCCAACGCGAAGAACTCTTCCACGGCTAGCATAAGAAGGAGGCAATTCTCCTTCCAAATTATAAGTTCTAAGCGTTACCTTATAGTACCCTTCCGGCAGCATTCCAGACCACGCCAGTTCTTCTCCTGTTTCTTTTTCCACGATAATGCTAT
>OGQX01002678.1_pt1 | contig 13249 bp, 7 predicted proteins | sample 1553291 | NCBI WGS metagenome assembly OGQX01 (sample SAMEA2580030, study PRJEB22360) | human gut metagenome | biome: human gut; feature: human-associated habitat; material: faeces | place: Denmark | collected 2008/2010
AAGACCAAGTACCTGACCTTCGGCGTGGAGGCGGACAGCCTGAAAGCCGCAAAGCCCCGATTGGAGCGCATTGAGACGGATATCCTCAACAACTTCCGCCGTCTGGGCGTGACGGCGGAGAGCCTGAACGGAATGGAGCGCCTGCGCCTGCTGCACGGGATGCTCCACATGGACGAGCCGCAGCCCTTCCGCTTCTCGTGGGACTGGCTGGCTCCCTCCGGGCTGTCGGTGAAGGACTTCATCGCGCCCAGCGCCTTCGAGTTCAAGACCGGCAGCAGCTTCGGCGTGGGCAGCAAGACCGGCTGCGTATCCTTCTTGCAGATTTTAGCCCCCGAACTCAACGACCGAATGCTGGCGGATTTTCTGGATATGGAAAGCTCCCTCATCGTCAGTATGCACGTCCGATCCGTGGATCAGGTGAAGGCCATCAAGACCATCAAGCGCAAGATCACCGATTTGCAGAAGATGACCATTGAGGAGCAGAAAAAGGCGGTGCGCTCCGGCTACGATATGGATATTATCCCCTCCGACCTTGCCACCTACGGCACGGAGGCGAAAAAGCTCTTGCAGGAGCTGCAAAGCCGCAACGAGCGTATGTTCCTTTTGACCTTCCTTGTGGTGAACGTGGCGGACAACAGGCAGCGCCTCGGCAACAACGTCTTTCAGGCGGGCTCCATCGCCCAGAAGTACAACTGCCAGCTCACGCGGCTGGACTTTCAGCAGGAGGAGGGCTTCATGAGCAGCCTCCCCTTGGGGCTGAACCAGATCGAGATCCAGCGGGGGCTGACCACCTCCAGCGTGGCGATTTTCGTGCCGTTTACCACCCAGGAGCTGTTTCAGGACGGCAAGGAAGCCCTGTACTGCGGGCTGAACGCCCTTTCCAATAACCTCATCATGGTAGACAGAAAGCTGCTTAAAAACCCCAACGGGCTGATCTTAGGCACACCCGGAAGCGGCAAGTCCTTCTCCGCCAAGCGGGAGATCGCCAACGTGTTCCTCGTCACAAACGACGATATCATCATCTGCGACCCGGAGGCGGAGTACGGGCCGCTGGTGGAACACCTGCATGGGCAGGTGGTAAAAATCTCGCCCACCTCCACCGACTACCTGAACCCCATGGATTTGAACCTGAATTACAGCGACGACGAAAACCCGCTAAGCCTGAAATCCGACTTCATCCTGTCCCTGTGCGAGCTGATCGTGGGCGGCAAGGACGGCCTCATGCCGGTGGAAAAGACCATCATCGACCGCTGTGTGCGCTCTGTTTACCGAGAGTACCTGAGCGATCCCCGCCCGGAAAAGATGCCTATTTTAGAGGACTTGTACAACGAGCTTCGCAGGCAGGACGAAAAGGAAGCGCAGTATATCGCCACGGCGCTGGAAATCTACGTCACCGGCTCACTCAACGTGTTCAACCACCGCAGCAACGTGAATATCGAAAACCGCGTGGTCAGCTTCGATATCAAGGAGCTGGGCAAGCAGCTCAAAAAGATCGGGATGCTGGTGGTGCAGGACGCGGTGTGGAACCGCGTCACGATCAACCGGGAGCAGCGCAAGTCCACCCGCTACTATATCGACGAAATGCACCTTCTTTTGAAGGAGGAGCAGACCGCCGCCTATACGGTGGAGATATGGAAGCGCTTCCGCAAGTGGGGCGGCGTTCCCACGGGCATCACCCAGAACGTCAAAGACCTGCTCTCCAGCCGTGAGGTGGAGAACATCTTTGAAAACTCCGACTATGTGTATATGCTCAACCAGGCTTCCGGCGACCGGCAGATTCTGGCGAAGCAGCTCAACATCTCGCCCCATCAGCTCTCGTATGTGACCCAATCCGCCGAGGGCGAGGGGCTTTTGTTCTACGGCAGCGTGATCCTGCCCTTCGTAGACCGCTTCCCCAAGGATACGGAGCTGTACAAAATCATCACGACAAAATTGTCCGACCTCTCCGAACAAACCGGGGAGGAAGCGAAGGACGCAATTACAGAGTAAGGAAGGAGAAAAGACTATGGATAACCACCTTATGATTTTTGAAAGCGCAGATTTTGGTCGGGTGCGTTCCGTGCTGAAAGACGGAGCTCCTTGGTTTGTTGCGGTTGATGTGTGCAAAGCTCTCGGATTGAACCAGGTTACGCGCGCAATGTCCAGATTGGACTCGGATGAAGGTGGGTTACTTGAAGTACCCCACCCCCAGAACGCCGATAAGACGATTGAAATAAATGCCGTAAGTGAAGCCGGACTCTATCATTTGATCCTTTGTTCCAAAAAGCCGGAAGCGAGAGCCTTCAAGCGCTGGATCACCCATGAGGTCATTCCCTCCATCCGCAAGCACGGCGCGTATATGACGGACAGCCTGTTGGATGCGCTGGAGGCGCACCCCGAGACCGTGCCGGAATACCTGAACCGCCTGCGCAGCGAAAACGCCCAAAACCGGGAGCTGACCCGCCGTCTCCGGCTTGCCCTCCCCAAAGCGGAGTATTACGACGCCTTTGTTGACCCTACGGACTGCACCAATATCCGCACCACCGCCAAGGAGCTGGGCGTTCCCGAAAAGCAGTTTACCCGGTATCTGGAGGAAAAGAAGTATCTGTTCCGGGACAAGAACCGCAAGCTCTTTCCCCGTGCGGTCAAAAAGAGCGCCGGTCTGTTTCTGGTGAGGGACTTCTACACCGAGCGCGGCAAGCTGGGACACTATACCCTCATCACCCCGGCGGGCAAGCGGCATTTTCTGGAGAGAACGGATGAAATTCTGTTTGAATAACGCTTTTAACCCATCAGCAGTCCCATCAGGAGGTGATGAATATGGCAAAACGCTCGCCAAGGCTGATTTTCACCGAGGAAGAACGCGCACTGCCGGAGCTGGAACGAGCTGTCCGCAAGGCGGACAGGGCGGCGGTTAAGCTGGAAAAGGCCGAAGCGAAAATTCCCAAGAAAACCGTTAAGGTCAAAAAGCGCGTTGTGGACAGTGAGAGCGGCAAGGTCACGACGCGCCTTTTCTTTGAGGAGGCGGACAAAAAGCGTCCGCCCTCCAAGCTGGCGCACGCCGCAAGGAAAGCGCCGCTGGATACCGTCCGCAGCGCAGTCCACCGCAAGCTTCGGGAGGAGGGCGACGACAACCCCGGCACGGAGGCGGCGAACACCCTGACCGAGACGGCGGAGCGCACCTGGCGCATTGCGGAATCGGCGCACCGCTCCCATGCGGAAAAGCCCTACCGCAAAGCGGACAAGGCGGAAGCCGCCGCAGACAAAGCCAATCTCAAGGCGCTGAACAAACAGTACGAGCAGGAATACGGCAGGGCTTCCAACCCCTATTCCCGCTGGCAGCAGAAGCAGGCCATTAAAAAGGAATACGCCGCCGCAAAAGCGGGGAACGGCGCGAGGAATACCGTCAAAGCGTCCGAGACCACCGCAAAGGCGGCCAGGCGCGCCGCCGAGGGAAGCAAAAAGGCCGGCAGCTTTTTTGTCCGGCACAAGAAGGGCTTCCTCATCGCGGGCGGCGTCGCCGCCGCGATACTGCTGCTCATGACCTGCATTTCCTCCTGCTCCACGCTGTTTCAGGGCGGGGCGTCAGGCATTGCGGCCTCCACCTATCCGCTGGAGGATGCGGATATGCTGGCGGCGGAAGCCGCCTACTGCGCCATGGAGGACGAGCTGCGGGAATACCTGAACAGCTACGAAAGCACCCACGATTACGACGAGTACCACTTCGACCTGGACGAGATTGAGCACGACCCCTATGTGCTCATTTCCATGATTACCGCCCTCAAGGGCGGAGAATGGACGATTGACGAAATAGGCGGGATTCTGGAGACGCTGTTTGAAAAACAGTATATCTTAACGGAAACCGTCTCCACGGAAACCAGATACCGCACCGAAACGCATATCGGCTATTACACCGACGAAAACGGCAATCTGCAAAGCTACGAGTACGAGGCGGAGGTTCCCTACACCTGGTATATCTGCCATGTGGAGCTGGAAAACTTCAACCTCTCCCATGTGCCGGTGCATATCATGTCCCACGATCAGCTCTCCATGTACGCCGTGTATATGAGCGTGCTGGGCAACCGCCCCGACCTGTTCCCCGGCTCCCCGTATGTGAACCGGTACTACTATACCAAGTATGAGAAGTACGAGATACCCCCGGAAGCGCTGGCGGATGAACAGTTCGCCGCCATCATCAAGGAAGCGGAAAAGTATCTGGGCTACCCCTACGTCTGGGGCGGCAGCTCGCCCGCCACCTCCTTCGACTGCTCCGGCTTCGTTTCGTATGTCTACAACAACTGCGGCCTGCATTGGAGCTTCGGCAGGCTGGGCGCGGAGGGGCTGCGGGGTATGTGCGCCTACGTCTCCCCGGAAAGCGCCCGTCCGGGCGACCTTATTTTCTTTGAAAAGACCTACGACACCGCAGGCGCGTCCCATGTGGGCATCTATGTGGGCAATAACAGGATGCTCCACTGCGGCGACCCCATTCACTACGCTTCCATCGACACGAGCTACTGGCGAAGCCATTTTCTCCAGTTTGGCAGATTACCTTAGCAACAACCATATCAACGCTAAAAGGAGGATGTTATGAACCCGCGACTTGAAAAGCTGCGTCAGGAGCGCGAGAAGCTGGCGGAAAAGCTCACATCGCTGACCGCACGGCTCAAAGCTCTGGACGAGCAGATTCTGAAGCTGGAAAACACGGATATTGTGGGCATCGTCCGCGAGAACGGGCTGACCATTGAGCAGCTCGCGGCGCTGATGGCGATGCTGGAAAAGCGTCCCACGGCGGCGCTGCCCGACGAATACAGAAAAACGGAGGAATTTGTGGATGAAGAATAAATGGAGATTTTTTGCCGTGACGCTGGCCGTTGTGCTCTGCATGACGGTCTTTTCTGTTACGGCCTATGCAGGCGGCGATATGGTCGATTCGACAATGGGCGACCCGACCATGGAAACCCCAACTGCAACTACACAGCCGGAGAATACGAATACCGGTGAGCAGACCCCAAACGGACAGACCCTGACCGTGCTTGTGACCGAAAATGCGGACGGAAGCCATACCGTGACCATCGGGGATCGGAGCTGGACGCTTCCCGCCAAACGGGAGCAGGCCGGAAAGGTGGTCAACGTCCGCACCTATTTGAACCTGCGCACCGGCCCCGGCACGGATTACACCGTGATCGGGCGTCTGCTCAACGGCGCGGAGGTGAAGGTGCTGGAGGAAAGCAACGGCTGGTACAAGGTGGTCGTGCCGGAGCAGACCGGCTATGTATACGGCAAATACCTTGAGATTCTCAACACCTCTGCGGGAGGCGGTGAGAACGACACGGATACTGCGGGACTGCTGGAGATACTGCTGCAATATTACGCCGCTGCCGGAGGCTCCGCGCCCCTGACCCCGGACGGCAACCTGACGCTCATGGACGACATCGGCTCCGCTTTCGGCGCAGGCAAGCAGTTCATCACCGTGACGACCAAGGGCGGCAATACCTTTTATCTCATCATCGACCGGGACGATAAGGGCAATGAGAACGTCCATTTCCTGAATCTTGTGGACGAGGTCGACCTGCTGGCGCTGACCAAGGACGGCGAGAGCATCGTCCCCGCCTGCACCTGCACGGACAAATGCGCCGTGGGCAAAATCAACACGGGCTGCAAGGTGTGCAGAACCAATATGAGTGAGTGCGCGGGCAAGGAAGTGACGGAACCCACGCCACAACCCGCCGAGCCTGCGGAGACCGCGCCCGAAAAGAGTACCGGCGGCGCGGGGCTCATTGTGGTCGTCCTCCTGCTCCTGCTGCTGGGCGGCGGCGGTGCGCTGTGCTGGTTCAAGCTCCGCAAGCCCAAGGCCGACACCCGTGGGGCGGACGATCTGGACGATTACGACTACGGCGAGGACGAGGAAGAAGAGGATTACGAGTTTGAAGATGAAAACACTGCTGACAGTGAGGAGGACAAAAACCAATGATGAATACGACCTGTTACCGGCTTGTTGTGTGTGAAAAGCCCTCCGTGGCAAGGAGCATTGCCGCCGTTCTTGACGCAGGCAAACGCGGGGACGGTTTTCTTTCGGGCGGCGGCTATCTCGTTTCCTGGTGCCTCGGACATCTTGCGGAGCTTTCGGATGCGGACGCTTACGATGAAAAGTACGGCAAATGGCGAAGGGAGGACTTGCCCATTCTGCCGGAAAGCTGGCAGTACACCGTGGCGCGGGACAAGCAGAAGCAGATGAACACCCTGCGCACCCTCATGCACAGAGAGGACGTTTGCGAGGTCGTCAACGCCTGCGACGCCGGGCGCGAGGGCGAGCTGATCTTCTGCACGGCGTATAATCTCAACAACTGCCGCAAGCGCGTAAAGCGGCTCTGGATTTCCTCCATGGAGGATGCGGCGATCCTTCAGGGCTTTGACAATCTCCGCGACGGAGCGGAGTACGACAACCTCTACGCCTCCGCCCTCTGCCGCAGCAAGGCGGACTGGCTGGTGGGCATCAACGCCACCCGCCTGTTTTCCGTGATGTACCACCGCACACTGAACGTGGGGCGCGTGGTATCGCCCACGCTTGCGCTGCTGGTGCAGCGGGAAGCGGAGATCAACGCCTTTCAGCCGGAGAGCTTCTACACCGTCCATCTGGACTTTAACGGCTTCTCCGCCGCAGGCGAACGCATGAAGGAGCAGGCAGAGGCGGAGCGGCTTGCCGGAGACTGCAACAGCAAAACCGCCGCTGTTACCTCCGTCGTGCAGACAAAAAAGACGGAGAAAGCCCCGGGGCTCTACGACCTGACCACGCTCCAGCGGGACGCGAACCGCCTACTTGGATACACGGCGCAGCAGACGCTGGATTATCTGCAAAGCCTTTATGAAAAGAAGCTCTGCACCTACCCCCGCACCGACAGCCGCTATCTCACCGACGATATGGAGGGCGGCGTAAACGCGCTGGCGCTGTGCTGTGCGGGCGTCTGCGGCACGGAGCCGCCCGCAGCCGTCTGTTCGGGGCAGGTGTGCAGCAGCAAAAAGGTCAGCGACCACCACGCCGTCGTTCCCACGATGGCAGCGGGTGAAACGGACTTGGAAACCTTGCCCGCAGGCGAACGGGAGATCCTGCGCCTTGTTTCCCGTCAGGTGCTTATGGCGGTCAGCGCGCCCTTCGTCTGTCTGGAGACCGAGGCAAGGCTGGACTGCGGCGGAAATGCCTTTTCTGCCAAGGGGAAAACAATCCTTCATATGGGTTGGAGGGCATACACGGAAAAGGGCAAGCAGGACAACACCCTCCCGGAGCTTTCCGAGGGACAGTCGCTTCCCGTTTCCTCCTGCGCGGTCAGGGAGGGCAGAACAACCCCGCCCAAACACTTCACCGAGGATACGCTTCTGTCGGCTATGGAGACAGCGGGCAAGGAGGATATGCCGGAAGCTGCGGAGCGGCGCGGACTGGGAACTCCCGCGACCCGGGCGGCTGTCATTGAAAAGCTGGTGGCCACGGGCTTTGCGGAGCGCAAAAAGGCGAAAAAATCTGTACGCCTCGTTCCCACCGAAGCGGGCGTGTCCCTTATTACCGTGCTGCCCGAACAGCTCCAGTCCCCGCTTTTGACCGCCGAATGGGAGCACCGCCTCAAGGAGATCGAATGCGGCGAGCTGGACGCGGACGAGTTCCTCGCCGGCATTCGCGATATGGTCGCAGCGCTGGTTCGGGACGCTGCGCCTGTGGACGGCGCGGAGGTGCTGTTCCCCTCCGGCAGACCCGTTGTGGGCAAATGCCCCCGCTGCGGCGCAGAGGTCACGGAGAGCAAAAACGGCTATTTCTGCGAGAGACGGAGCTGCAAGTTCGGGCTGTGGCGGGACAACCGCTTCCTTGCCGCCAAGAAGATCAGCCTGACAAAGAAGATGGCTTCCTCGCTCCTGACGCAGGGACGCTCCTACGCCAGCGGTATCTACTCCGAGAAAACCGGCAAGACCTACGACGCATTCATCGTGCTGGAGGACGACGGCGCGCGTTCCTCCTATAAGCTGGACTTCACCAAATGACCCTCGCAGGCTCCCGCACGGGCGTTTCATTCCCCTGCGGGAGCCGCTGTTTTTACCATGATCCAAAGGAGGTATGCATGAAATGGCTGAAAAACAGACCAACAAGGAACGGCTCAAGGACATCACCGACAGCATCGAGACGGGCATAAAGGAGCTGTTTGAGAGCGACAAATACAGGCAGTACCTTGCCACCATGAGCCGCTTTCACCGCTACAGCGTCAACAACACCATGCTCATCTATATGCAGCGCCCCGACGCCACCCATGTGGCGAGCTTCAACAAATGGCGCGACCAGTTCGGAAGGAGCGTTAAGAAGGGCGAAAAGGGCATTAAGATCATCGCCCCCACGCCCTTCAAGAAGAAAATCGAGCAGCAGAAATTAGATCCCGACACCAGACTCCCCCTGCGGGACGAGAACGGCGATATTATCACGGAGGAAAAGACGGTGCAGATTCCCATGTACAGGCCCGTGGTGGTGTTCGATTTGAAGCAGACCGCAGGCAAGCCCCTGCCGAAGCTGGCGGCGAACCTTACGGGGGATGTGCAGAATTACGGGGTGTTTATGGAGGCTCTGCGCCGCAGTGCGCCCGTCCCCATTACCTTTGAGAAGCTGGCGGAGAATACGGACGGCTACTTCTCCGTGGACAAACAGCGCATTGTCCTCAGAGAAGGCATGAGCGAGGTACAGACGGTCTGCGCCGCCGTCCATGAGATCGCCCACTCCAAGCTCCACAATAAGGACGGGATCGGGGAAAAGTATCAGCAGATCGAGCTGTTCGGCAAGCCCGCGCTGTTCTCCAACGGGCGCATCGACCGGGATAAGCTGCCGGAGGGCTTGTATGTATATGACCTGCGCGGCTCGGATTACGATCCGGGTATGCCGGTAACGCTTGAAAGCCATGTCACCGTCAATCACGCCGCCTCTGTCATCACAGCAGCGCCCATTGAGCTGCCGGAGCAGGGCTTTCTTTATTTAGGCGAGGACGGGCTGAACTTCACGGGCGGCGAGCAGACCGTGAAGGAGTTTCTGCACGCACAGTACCCGGAAAAGGCAAAGCTCTCCCGCGCCGCCGAGGAGATTCAGGCGGAGAGCATCTCCTTCGCCGTCTGCGCCTATTACGGCATTGAGACAGGCGAAAACAGCTTCGGGTATCTGGCGACCTGGGCAAAGGACAGAGAGCTGACCGAGCTTCGCGCATCGCTGGAGACCATCAACAGAACATCTTCTTCCCTGATTACGGATATCGACCGGCATTATGCGGAAATCTGCAAGGAGCGCGGGCTGGACAAGGAGACGGAGAGCCTTGCCGCCCAGCCTGTGCAGGAGATCGCCGTGCAGGAGCCGGAGCCGGTCACAGCGCCGGACAATGGCTGCGTCCCCGACCCCGCGATTTCTGTTGAGAGCATGAACGCCTACGGCTACACCGATTCCAATATGCTGCCGCTGACAAAGGAGCGTGCGCTGGAGCTCATGGAACGGGATGTAAGCGTGTATATGCTTCACACCGACAACACCGAGGCCATGGCCTTCGATGCAGAGGAAGTCCGCAGCTTTGACGGTATCTTCGGCGTGGAAGCCTCCGAATGGGAGACGGTCAAAGACCGCCTTACACCGCCGGACTATGAAAAGGCGTTCCTCAGTAACCCCGCCGACAGCTTTGCCATCTATCAGCTTCGGGATAATGATAATACGGCGCAGCTCCGCTTTATGAACGCCGAGTATCTGGCGCAGAAGGGGCTTTCCATTGAAAAGGGAAAATACGCCGCCGTCTACGCGGGAAACCTTGACCGCAGGGGCGATACGCAGGACAGGTTGGACGAGCTGTATGAGACCTTCAACATTCGCCGCCCGGAGGATTTTCGCGGCCGCAGCCTGTCCGTCAGCGACATCGTGGCGCTGAAGCAGAACGGCGTGGTATCCTGTCATTACGTGGATTCCCGGGGCTTCAAGGCGCTGCCCGACTTCCTCAAGCCGGAAAACTATCTCAAAAACGCGGAGATGGCCATGGAGGACGACTACGGCATGATCGACGGCGTTATCAACAATGGGCCGAAGCAGACCGTGGCTGAGCTGGAGGAACAGGCAAAGTCCGGCAAGCCCATCTCCCTCATGGAGCTGGCGCAGGCGGCGCGCCGGGAACAGGCGCAAGCGTCACGGCAGGAGAAGAAGCCCTCCGTGCTGGCAAAGCTCTGTCCTCCCGTCAACGAGCCGAAAAAGACAGCGCGTTCAAAGCGCGCGGAAAGAGAGCTGCTATGATGAATTTTACCAATGATGAAATGAACCTCATGTGCATCTACCAGAGAGATAGCCGCAGCGGGCTGATTGCCGCCCTCACCGAGATGCGAGGGTACCTGGACGAGGACGAAGCCGAACTGCGGGAGCTGACCGACAGCGCCCTGCAAAAGCTCAGCGAAATCACCGACGAGGACTTTGCGGAGATGGATCTGGTGCCGGACTTCGACACGGACGAATAAGGCGGATGCGGCGGGAGCGGCCTTCGGGTCGCTCCCGCTTTGCCTCCACAATCCTATTTCCCAAAATCGAAAAAGTTTTAATTTTGGGAAATAGAACATCGACATACAAGAGAGAGTGTCCCATTTCCTGCATAGGATTCGGGACGTTTTCGGATATACCGCCCCTTACATAGAGCGTCCGTTCCGGGCGCTCTAAATTTATGCCATGAAGGAGGAGCAATATGCCGAGCAAGCTACAAACGTATATGCAGATGGCGGACGAGGCGCAGCGGCAGATCACCGGCAGCTACCGGGGCTGGACGGGCTTTCTCACCACCGCCGCAAGGCTGTACAAATACCCCTACGCCGAGCAGGTCATGATCCACGCCCAGCGTCCGGACGCCACCGCCTGCGCGGAGTACGATTTCTGGAACGAAAAGATGGGCCGGTATGTCCGCAGGGGCTCCAAGGGCATCGCCCTCATCGACAGCAGCGGCGAAAGGCCGAGGCTTCGGTATGTGTTCGACGTGTCGGATACGGGCGGCAGAGAATTTCCAAAGAGCCGCTATCTGTGGGAATACCGGGAGGAACACGCTGACGCGGTAAGCGCCATGCTGGAGAGCCGCTACGGTGTGGACGGAAAAGGAGGGCTGCCAGACCAGCTTGAGCGCATCGCGTCTCAGCTTGCGGAGGAATACTGGCGGGACTATAAGCGGGATATCCTCGCCATCGTTGACGATTCCTTTCTTTACGGGTATGATGAATTTAACGTAGGAGCGGCCTTCCAAAGTGCCGCCGCCGTCAGCATCGCCTACTCGCTCATGTCCCGCTGCGGGCTTGAAGCGGACGACCGCTTCGAGCATGAGGATTTCCTGAGCATCTTCGATTTCAACACCCCGGAAGCAGCCGCCGAGCTGGGCACGGCGGTGAGCAGGATCAACGGAGAGGTGCTGCGGCAGATCGAAGTCACCATCAAGAATTACGAGCGCGAGAAACTCGCGGAAAGGAGCCATAGCCATGACAGAGCTGACCTACACCAAGAACGGGGACTACCTGATTCCCGACCTGACGCTGAGCGAAACGCCGGAGGACGCGAGACCCCTGGGCAAGTACGGGAGACTGCGCAGGAGCTACCTTCAGGAGCACAGACCGGGGCTGTACAGCCGTCTGGTGCTGTCGGAGAAGCTGTTCCCGCACCTGCGGGAGATCGACGAGACGGCGAACCGGAGATTGGAGCAGATGATGCCGGAGCTGATGAAGTCGGCGGGCGTGACGGAGGAGCTGAAAGCCCGAGACCAGATGAAATGGGTGGGGCTGATGAACAGCCTGAAAACGCAGGCGGAGGAGATTATCCTCAGCGAGCTGGTGTACAACTGACCAATGACGCGCCGGAAGCGGAACCGGCGCAGTCTCCGATTCCGCAGGCATACCAACTGAGCCTGTTCCCCACGGAGGAAGAGCAAATCGCATATATCGCAGAAGCGGAGAGCTACGCGCCCTCCGCTTTTTCCATGTCCGTCCCGCAGGCGGATATCGACCATATTCTGCGCATGGAGGGCAACGCCGATTATGCCCGCATGAAGATCGCCACGGAGTTCTCCAAGGGCAAGAGCGTGGAAGAAATCGCGGCGTTTCTTCAAAGCAGCTTCCACGGCGGCAACGGCGTCGTCACCGAAAACGGCAGATATTCCGCCTGGTACGCCGAGGACGGCATCCACATCGCCAATGGGGACGCGGCAAGATATCTGACCTCCGCAAAGGTCGTAAGCTGGCAGGAGGCGGCGGAGCGCATCGGACAGCTTCTCACTCAGGGCGAATACGCCGCCAATGTGGAGCTTGCGGAAGCGCCGGGGCATGAGCGCGCGGAGCTGGCGCAGGCCGTATGGTATCTCCGGCAGGATTTAAGTGAAAAGGCGTGGGCGCAGGGCTACCTCTCCTGTCTGTCGGATATGCGGGGCGGCGGTTTCCCGGAGGAAACGGCGCGGCTTGCCGAGCGGCTGAGAGACCCTGCGTTCCGCGAAGTCCTCATAGACGATTTTGCACAGCTCCGATCCGACTACCGGGAGGACAGGAGCCTGCTGCGCTTTCACTACCACAAGCCGGACAAAATCGAGCAGGGTTTGCGGGAGCAGTCCCTGTCCCGCAGGGAGTACTGCACCGAAATGGCGGAGATTACCGCCGTGCAGCGGTTTATTACGGAGGACGAGATCGCCGCAGCCCTGACCCGCGGCAGCAATATTGAAGGGAGCAAGGGGCGCATCTACGCCTATTTCAAAGAGAAACACAGCCCCAAAGAGCAGGCGGACTTCCTGAGAAAGGAATACGGCATTGGAGGCAGCTCCCACGCGGTATCCGGCGCGTCCCACAGCGGCGAGGATCACAGCGGCAAGGGCGTCAGCCTGAAAAAGCAGGACTGTCCCGATGTGCAGTTAAAATGGAGCAAGGTTGCCTCCCGTATCTCCGAGCTGATCCGCAAAGACCGTTTCCTGACCCCGGAGGAAAAGACACAGTACGAGCAGTTTCAGCGGGAAAAGGACGCGGAACGCGAATTGCCGGCGCAGGCACAGAATGAATATAACGCCATCAAGGAAGCCCACCCGGATAACCTCGTGCTGTTTCAGGTGGGGGATTTCTTTGAGCTGTATGGCGAGGACGCAAAACAGGCGGCGGAACTGCTTGAAATCAATCTCACTACCCGCAATATCCCCGGTGCTGGCCGTGTGGAGATGTGCGGTGTACCGTCGCACAATTTAGAGATGTATGTAGAGAAATTGCGCGATAAGTATGATGT
>OGQX01002695.1_pt1 | contig 13171 bp, 10 predicted proteins | sample 1553291 | NCBI WGS metagenome assembly OGQX01 (sample SAMEA2580030, study PRJEB22360) | human gut metagenome | biome: human gut; feature: human-associated habitat; material: faeces | place: Denmark | collected 2008/2010
AGCGACTTCGAACACGCCCTGCGCCCACGCCTCCTGAGCGCCGACGGAAACACGGCCGCCGTCGGAGGGACCGCCGGAAATCAGTCGGATCGCACTGAGCAGCATCGATTTGCCGGCACCTGTTTCGCCGGTGATCGCCGTCATACCGCCTGCCGGGGCGATCAGCGCGGAACGGATCGGACCGAGATTGTGGATCTCAAGCTCTTCCAGCATGCCCTGTCACTTCCCGCTTTCCGGTTTGCCGGTTCTAGGGAACGATTGCCCATGATGCGTGCCGCCGGTCTTGCGCGCCTGTTCTCGCCAGCCGACGACAGGCAGGTCGAATTTGGTGACGAGACGGTTCGTGAACGGCACGCCGGACAGTCGCGCCAATCGCAAAGTGCATTTCGATTCGCGCACTTCGATGCGTGTGCCTTTCGGCAGGGCGCGCTGGCGGCGGCCGTCGCAGCAGATCCAACCGTCGGACGTGGAATCGTCAAGAATGTCGATGGCGAACGTGGAGCCGGAGCCGATGATGAGCGGACGTGCGAACAATGCGTGCGCGGCCAACGGTACCAATTGCAATGCCTTCACATTCGGCCACATGATCGGCCCGCCCGCGGAAAACGCGTAGGCGGTGGAACCGGTCGGCGTGGATACGATCACGCCATCGCAACCGAAGGAGCTCATCTCCACGTCGTCGACACGGATGGACAGTTCCACCATTTTGCCACGGTCGGCGCGTTCCAGCGTGATGTCGTTCAACGCCCAGTCCTCGATGGGTTCCGTCGCGCCCGGCAGCCATACGTCGACGTGGGCGATCATACGTTCGTCGATGGAATAGTCATGGTCGGCGATCCGGCGGATGGCCTCGCTCATCTGGAAGCTTTCAAATTCGGCAAGAAAGCCGACGTGGCCCAGGTTCACACCGAGAATGGGCACTTCGGTGGCATGCACCAGTTCGGCTGCGCGCAGGATGGTACCGTCTCCTCCGAGCACCACCACGATTTCCGTGTTCTTCGGCACGGCGGGCGTCCTGCTGCCGAACTCGGGCGCTTCGATATTGTCGATGATCGTCACTTCGAAATTGGCGCGTCTCAACTGCTCGACGGCTTCTTCGACCACCGTGCCGCTTTCACGCAGACGCGTATGCGTCACCACCACCGCATGTCGGGTACCGATCATCGCAAGCCCTTTCGTATAACGGGCGCCCCATGCGAGGTGCCACTACCCGCCAGTGTAGTCGAACAAATGAACGAATGACGGCAGCGGGTGTCCAGAACACGCCGCAGACGCCCGAAGAGTCCCACGGAGCCACCGCGGAACCGTCGAACGGTACGTCCATGGCCCATTCGTCACACTACCGTCTACAATAGCTCAAGGAAACGAAGACCGTTTATACAGACAAGGAGCGAGGAACAGCATGTCCAACCTCGTCTTCGACGAGTCCTCCTCCAATCGCGAGGCCTCACATGGCTATGCCTGGTGGTTCTCCGGGGACACGTTCGAGAAGGCCATGGCGGAGGAGCGCAAGCCGCGCAAGCGCAGCCTAATGCACAGACTCACCACACATCCCGGACGTCTGACCATCCTGTACTTCATGATGTTGGGCGCATTGTCCACGCTGCTCCTGCTCACGCCCACCGCCACGCCGAAAGGCGAGAAGACGACGTTCACCACCGCGTTCTTCACCGCGATCTCCGCGATTTCGACGTGCGGCATCTCCATCGTCAATTCGACGACGCATTGGTCCGCTTTCGGCCAGGCCGTGCTCATCTTCTCCGTGCAGATGGGCGGCTTGGGTGTCATGACGTTCGCTTCACTCATCGCCTTGGCCGTGAACCACCATCTCAAGGCCACGCAAAAGCTGCTGACGGCCAACGAGCTGGGCACCACGAAACTCGGCGAGATCAAAGGCGTGCTCACCGTGGTCATCGCCACCGCGTTCACCATCGAAGGCATCACGTTCGTGGCGCTGTTCCCCGGCCTGTACAAAGTCAATCATGGCAATGTGCGGCACACGCTGTGGGAATCGTTGTTCTTCGCGGTCATGGCATACAACAACGCCGGCTTCACCCCTGACGGCGCCGGCCTGCATGTCAACAATTGGGCTGTTGGCCTGCCTATCCTCGTCAGCGCGTTCTGCGGCACGCTCGGCTTTCCCGTCCTGCTTAACCTCATGCGCTCATGGCGCAACCATCGTCCGCCGAAGCGTTGGAGCCTGCATACCAAGCTCACGCTGACCACCACGTTCTGCATCGTGCTCGCCTCGTTCACCTGGTTCCTCCTCATGGAATGGAACAACAGACTGCTGTTCGCCACCGAAGGTGTGGAACCGCGGTTGTGGCATGCGATGGTGGCGGCCGTCATGCCCCGCAGTTCCGGCTTCGACCTGTCATGGATGCCGGGCGTGAGCGACGCGACGAAGGTGTTCCTGTCCATCGTCATGTTCATCGGCGGCGGCAGCACTTCGACCGCAGGCGGCATCCGCGTCACCACATTCGCCGTGATTCTGCTGACCTGCCGTGCCGCGTTAACCGGCCGCCATGACGTCAACGCGTTCCATCGTCGCATCCATTCGCAAGCCGTCATGACCGCTGTGGCCGTCACCACGTCATGTCTGATGCTTGTCACCGTGGTGTCCATGGCGTTGATGGCCATCACCGGCTGCTCGCTGAGCAACGCGCTGTTCGACACCTGCTCGGCGTTCGGTCTGGGAGGCTATTCGGTCGGCGTGGCCAGCGCTTCTAGTCCAGCGGTCCTGTACATTCTCGCCGCGACCATGTTCATCGGCAGGCTCGGTCCGCTCACCATCGCCTACGCGATCTCCAGGCCGCGCAATGTGGAGCCGGTCCGCTACCCCACCGAGCAGATCGTGGTCGGCTGAGCGGATTCGTCGATACGGTTTCTATACCCGCAACTTCCTATACTTGAATCCGGAACAGAACATCGAAAGGTACGCGAACAATCATGGCTAACAACACCAGAAGCGTTCTTGTGGTAGGACTCGGCCGTTTCGGCAGTTCCGTGGCCACCACATTGGATGCGATGGGACAGGATGTGCTCGCCGTCGACAAGGACGGCGAACTGGTGAACCGCTGGTCGTCGCAGATTCCCACCGTGCAGGCCGACATGACCGACGTGATGGCGTTGGAGCAGATCAACGTCTCCGATTTCGACACGGCGGTCGTTGCCATCGGCGACAGCGTCGAAGCGTCCGTCATCACCGCCGGCAATCTGTTGGACGCGGGCATCTCCGACATTTGGGCGAAGTCGGTGTCCAAGGAGCATGCGCGCATTCTGCAGCGTATCGGGGCACGGCACATCATCAACGCGGAGACCGATGCCGGCAAGCGTGTGGGGCACTTGGTGTCCGGCAACTATCTGGACTACATCGAGCTTGAAGGCGCGTACAGCGTGGTGAAGATCCACACTCCCCCGCATGTCGTCGGTTACTCCATCGAGGATGCGCGCGTGCATGAACGGTTCGGCATCACCGTGGTCGGTGTCAAATCGCCGGGCAAGGAATTCGAATACGGTTCGAAAGAGCTGATTATGCACCGTAACGACGAGCTCATCATCATGGGCAAGCAGGATCAGATCGACAAGTTTTTGAGGGGCTAGGCCCACGGAACATGCAAAAGGCCGGCGGTCCATATGGGATTTTTCATATGGGCTGCCGGCCTTTCATTTTTACGCTATCGATTGGCGGAGAACGGTTTACGCCACTGCATACAGCAGATACTCGATGTTGCCGTGCGTGCCTTCGATCGGTGAGACCGCCGTGGCGTGTACATCCAGTCCGTTGGCTTTCGCGCAGGCGGTGACGGTGTCGAGCGCCTGTTTGCGTAAGGTTTCGCTTTCCACGATGCCGTTTTTGCCGAGGTTGCCTTTGCCGACTTCGAACTGCGGTTTGACCAGCAGCACGACGTGTGCGCCGGGCGCGGCGATGCGCGCGATGACGGGAATCACGTATGTCAACGAGATGAATGACACGTCGGATACGATCATGCTTGGCCGGTACGGCAGATCATCCGCTTCGACGTCGCGGATGTTGACGCCGCTCATTTCGATGATGCGCTCGTTGCCTGCGATGCGCGGGTCAAGCTGGCCGTGCCCCACGTCGAGCGCGATCACATGCGCGGCACCGCGTCGCAGAAGCACGTCGCAGAAACCGCCGGTGGACGCGCCGATGTCGAGACAATCGAATCCTTCCGCGGAACGCAGGCCCGTCTGGGAGAACATGTCGAACGCGCCGACCAACTTGTAGGCTCCACGGGAGACGTAATCGTCTCCCAGATCGGCATCAAGCGTGTCGGCAGCCGTGACTTTGAGCGACGCTTTGGATGCGACGGTGCCGTTCACCCGGACCTTGCCGGATTCGATCAGCCGTTGTGCTTTGGAGCGACTATCCGTGACGCCACGCTCCACCAGCGCGATGTCGAGTCGGACGACGGCACCGGAATCGTCATTCATGTTGCGCATACGCACGTGCGGCAATCAGGCGATTCGGAATTCCGGCACAATCATGCCGTCGACGCTGTGTCCGCGATCCGCCGCATCCCACATGGCGGCGCAGGCCGCACGAAGACCGTCGACGCTGGTGATGTCGGTGACGTAAAGACGATCGCCGTCGACGCGCGCCTGCACGTCGCGGCAGCTCCAAGCGCCAGCCTCATGCACGACTTCGGGGGCCGGCTCGTTAAGTCCGGTCAGGTCCTTGGCGATGTAGGTCGGACGCAGATGCTCCGGAGCGAACATCAGCTCATGCGGATTGGTGACGCCGGTCAGCACGGCCAGGGAATCATAGCCGCCACGGTTGCCGGCTTCGATATCGGTATCGAGGCGGTCGCCGATGGCGAGGCATGCTTCCTTGGCCACTGGTTCGGCACCATCATGCGCGGCAAGCAGTCGGGCTTCGTCGTACATGGCGGATTCCGGCTTGCCTGCGGACGAAACCGGTTCCACACCAGTGGCGTTGATGACGGCCATGATCATGGAACCGCAACCGGGGGCTATGCCCAGCTCACGCGGAATGGTCAGGTCGCGGTTGGTCACGAAATACGTGGCGCCCTGTTCTACGGCGTAGGCGATTTGCGCCATCTGGTTCCAAGACATGTCCGGGTACCAGCCTTGGATGGCCGCGACCGGCTTGTCTTCGGCGGAATCAACCACTTCAAGACCCTGCTTGGCGACTTCCTCACGCAGATGCTGTGCTCCGAGCACGAACACTTTCGCACCTTGCGGCACCGCACGGGCCACCATGCGGGCAGCCACCACGGACGAGGTGATGACCTGCCATGGTTCGACTTCAAGGTCGAAGCCTTTAAGCTGGTCGGCCACCACGGATTGCAGTCGGGAGGAATTGTTGGTGGTGTATTCCACCGTCATGCCGAGGCCTTCGGCCTTGCGGATGCTCTCTGCAGCATGTTCCACCGGATTCTTGCCACGGTAGACCACACCGTCAAGATCAAGCAGCGCCAGCTGGTAGGCTTCGCTCAGCGGACGGGTTGTGGATTTCAGCATTGTTTTGCCGCACCTCACTCGTTGTCGGAATCGGCTGCGGATTCGACCTCATCCTCAGTCTGGTCGTCTTCGGAGCCGCCCGCGTTTTCGCCGTCACCGGCAGGCTCGTCGTCGGACTCGGCGCCTTCCTTGGCCGCTTCGGCATCAAGCTGGGTCTCATCGTTGGTCTCGCCGTTCTCGTCGACGGCCTCGGAATCGTCCTCATCCCCGTCTTCCGGCGCATACTGGGCGTCATCTTCGGAAATGCCGAGCTTGTCCATAAGCTCGTCGTTCAATTCCTGCATGTCGTATTCGATGACCAGATCGTCGGAGGTCTCGTCCTCTTCGGCATCGGCGTACTGCAGCTCAAGCTTGTCAAGCAGCTGGTCGAGGGCCACGGCCTCATCGGAGCGTCCGGCCTGCTCGAGGAAGTACTGTTCGGCCTGCACCGCACGCATGCGGTATTCGCCGGCCAGGCCCTTGGAACGGCCCAGCGTATGCACGATCTCAATGGCCTTATCCCACAGCTCGAGGTCGCCCAGCGCGCCCGCGTACACGAGGAACATCTCGGCCTTGGATTCGCCGCGCAGATACTTCGCGTCATCGCTCATGGCGGTTTCGATGGCCTTCTTCGGCTCGCCCATGCCACGCTCGCAGTCGGCGATGAACGGCAGATAGTCAAGGAAACCGTTCATGCGGAACGCGGTGCGGAACTCACGCAGGGCAAGTTTGTAATCGCCCTGACGGTAGGCCACGAACGCAAGGGTCTCACGCGCGAAATCAATACGGGAAGCCTGATGCGCCACCCACTTGGCGTGTTCGAGCGCCAGCTCCGGATCCCTTTCCTCAAGCGTGTAGGCGGCGAGGATGTGCAGGCCGATGTTCTCCGCATGTTCCTTGGACAGGCCACGCAGACGCTCACGGTCATCGGTGGACAGCATGCTCCACTCGATGCCCTTCGGCATCTTCGGCTCGCCCGGGCGACGATGCGTGTACGGGTTTTGCGACGGGAAGCTCATCGTGCCGTCGGAATTGCGACGCGGCTTCGACAGGTATTCACCACGCTTCGCCTCGCGGTACTCCATCTTCTCTTCACGGGTGAATTCGCGGCGCTCCTCGCCTTCCGGACGCTGGTCGCGGTCCTTGTGGAAGTCACGACGCTGGTTGTCACGGCGGAAATCCCTGCGATCGCCGTCACGACGGTCATCACGACGGAAATTACGACGCTCGCCATCACGGCGCTCCCCGCGGCGGTCATCGCGGCGGAAGTCCCTGCGATCGCCGTCCTTGTGGAAGTTGCGGCCGTCACGACGCTCACCATCGTCACGGCGGAAGTCACGACGGTCACCGTCATGACGGAAATTGCGACGCTCGCCATCGCGACGGTCATCATGGCGGAAACCGGAACGCTCGCCATCACGCTGGTAGCGCGGATTGTCGCCGCGATTGCCACGATAGCCGCCGCGGCGGTCGTCACGACGCTCGCCATCGCGGTTGAACTTGCGCGGACCGTTGTGGAAACGACGCTCCTGACCTTCGCCTTCGCCATCGCGATGGAAATCGCGGTCGCCACGACGGTATCCGCCGCCATTGCCCTTACGATATCCGCCCTTACGGTCATCGTTGTGGAAGCCGCCGGACTTGTGTCCGTAGGACTTGCCGCCGTTGCCGCGCGGCTTGAATCCCTTGCCACCGCGGTTACCCGGCCTGCCCGAGCCGTAGGACTTGTGGTTGCCGTAGGACTTGCCGCGCGATCCGCGCTGTTCTTCTGCCATGCTGTTCCTTATTGGTCTTGAGATACTTGCGATTATTTACTTACGATTGCCTATGCGTCTCACGCCTGTTCGACGACGCCGAGCGCCTTCTTGCCGCGGCGGATGAGCACGAAACGACCATGCAGGAAGTCACCGTCCTGCAACGTCTGTTCCTCATCCTCCACGCGCGTGTTGTTGAGGTACACGCCACCGGACTTGATGGTCTTGCGCGCCTCGGAAATCGACTTGAACAGGCCTGCCTTCATACCAGCCTCGGCCACACGGTCGCCGGCTGCGACCTTGGCGAATTCCCCATCGACCTTCATGCCGTCGATAGCGGCCTCAAGCGTGGACTCGTCGATGTCCGCCAGATCGCCGCCACGTCCGAACAACGCGCCGGCAGCTTCGATGGCCTGGCGAGTGGCTTCCTCGCCATGCACGAAGCTGGTGACCTCCCATGCGAGGGTGCGCTGCGCCTCACGCGCGCCCGGATTGGTCTTGCTTCCCTCGATAAGCCGTTCGATTTCGGCCTTTGGCAGGAAGGTGAACGCCTTGAGCAGGTTCTCCATCTCGCTGTCGGGACGGTTGAACCAGAACTGGTAGAACTTGTAGGGGCTGAGCATCGTGCCATCCAACCAGACGGCGTTGCCTTCGGACTTGCCGAACTTCTTGCCCTGCGCGTCGGTGATGATCGGGCTGGTGAACACGTTCACGTCCACGCCGCGCACCTTGTGGATCAGATCCAGACCGGAGGTGAGGTTGCCCCACTGGTCGGAGCCGCCGATCTCCAGCACGCAATGGTACTCGTCGAACAGGTGCAGGAAGTCGTTGCCCTGCAGCACTTGGTAGCTGAACTCGGTGAAGGAGATGCCTTCCTCGGAGTTGAGGCGACGGGCCACGGTGTCCTTGGCGAGCATGGTGCCCATACGGAAATTCTTGCCGACGTCACGCAGGAAGTCGATGACGTTCATCGAAGCGGTCCAATCGTAGTTGGACACGAAACGTACCGGATTGCTGCCTTCGGTCTCGAGGATGCCGCCGATCTGCTTCTTCAGACGATCGGCCCAGCCGGCCACGACGTCCTTCGGGTTGAGCGTACGTTCGCCCGACTGGCGCGGATCTCCGATCAGGCCGGTGGCGCCGCCGACCAACGCGATCGGATGGTGTCCTGCGGCCTGCAGGTGGCGCATGTTGATGAGCTGAACGAGGTTGCCGATGTGCAGGGAGGCGGCGGTCGGATCGAAGCCGCAATAATAGGTGATGGGCTCTCCGTTCAACGCTTCGGCGAGTCGATCCCTGTCAGTGGACTGGGAAATCAACCCGCGCCATTCCAGTTCATCGAGGACGGAATCGAAACCGGCCTCCTTGAAATCGATGACGTGAGCCATAACTGTGCTTTCTCCCTATCGAATTGTGGACATTACCGCGTTTTACGCACCCTACAGTTTCGCAGAAGACACAGACAGCCGCGTGTGCCGTTTTCCATGTTTTTATCAAAGCGATCACGGAACATGCCGGTTAAAATCGAAAACGGAATCTCATTGACGAGAAGAAGGGAGGCCTGCATGGATCGCAAAGGCATGAAGGCCAATGCAAGGAAAGCCTATAAGAGACACTATTGGATGATAGTCGTCATCTGCCTGTTCGCTTCGGTGTTCGGTGTCGCCTACAGTTCGTCGACATGGTCGGTGAACGCCAGTTCCCCGTCCGCAACCGTGCAGGAGGATGGCACAGCGCAATCCGACAACGTGTCGAAAGTGTTGGAGAACCTGCTTGTCGGCGATGAAAGCCAGGCACGCAGGCAAGTGGAGCACAATCAGGAGCAGATCGTGCAAAACGACACCAATGCCATGATGGGGCGTAAACGCGGCGTGTTCGCGTCTCTGCTCAACTCGTTCTCATCGGGTTCGGTCATTCTGTCGATGGCCGATGCGGCCAATTCCATCGTGCATAATGACGGCGTCGCCGTGGCCGTACCAATCGTCGTATCCCTGGCCGTTTACCTTTTCGTATGGCTGTTCGTCCAGCAGACATACCGGGTGGTCATGATGCGCATGCTGCTTGAGGGGCGGACCTACGACAAACTTCCCGTGAGCCGTTTCCTCTACCCGATCACCACGCGCAAATGGTTGTCGATGGCGAAGGTGATGCTGCTCGAGAACGTGTTCCTGTTCCTGTGGACGTTCACCATCATCGGCGCGTTCATCAAACCGTATTCCTACCGTATGGTGCCCTACATCGTCGCCGAAAATCCGAATATCGGGGCACGGGAGGCCATCAGCCTGTCCAGGCGCATGATGAAGGGTCACAAGTGGGAGTGTTTCGTGGCCGACCTGTCGTTCCTTGGCTGGTGGCTGCTCAATCTGTTCACGCTCGGCTTGAGCGGCATCTTCTATTCCAACGGCTATAACGCGGCGTTTTTCGTCGAATATTACGTGCATGTGCGCGGATTGTCCAAGGATTCGGGATTGGAGGGAAGCGAGCTGCTCAGCGACGAATACCTGTACAGCAAGGCCTCCGCTGAGACATTGCATGCCGCGTATGGTGATGTTGCCGAAACGGTGGAGCAGTTGTCCAGCAATCTTGTTCCGGTGGACAAGCCAAACGGTTTCGTCGGGTTCCTGTCCGAATGGTTGGGCGTGCGTATCCTGCATGCGCGGTCGGTGACCAAGTATGAGGAGTATCGCGAGCAACTGCACCAGATCGATACCGGCAGGGAGATTCTGGACGGCGCTATCTATCCTGGTCGTCTGGCTCCGGCGCCGATGGCGTTCCGGTTCCGCGAATCCCGCACCGTCAGCTCCGATCGCAGCTATTCGTTGGTCAATCTGGTCATGATGTTCTTCATCTTCTGTTTCGTGGGATGGGTATGGGAGGTGAGCCTCGCCTTCATTTCCGAAGGAACGTTCGTGAATCGTGGCACGCTGCATGGGCCATGGCTGCCGATCTATGGCACCGGCGGAGTGATTATCCTTATTCTGCTGAAGAAGTTGAGGAAGAAGCCCTTGTTCGAGTTCCTGGCCGCCATGGTCTTGTGTGGCGGGTTGGAGTACTTCTCGTCCTGGTATCTGGAGAAGACCCACGGAGGACAACGCTGGTGGGATTACACCGGTTATTTTCTCAATCTCAATGGTCGTATCTGTGCCGAGGGTCTGCTGACGTTTGGTTTGGGCGGTTTGGCGATTGTGTATCTGCTGGCTCCTGCATTGGACAACTTGCTGAGTCGTATCGATACAAGAAAGCTCACCGTTGTGGCCGTCGTGCTTCTGGCGTTCTACTGTGTGGACCAGGCGTATTCGGCGCAGCATCCGAACATTGGTGCCGGCATCACCGATTACAAGGGGTCGGCCACATCGCAAGTGTCGTAGCCCCTATCCGATGTGATGCATAAAGGGATTTTGCCCGTCAGCGTGCGCAACGCAGGTTGGCGGGGCAAATCGTTTTTGGACACATGCTATACGACACGTGTGGCCGGTGGAAACTTACTTTCGGCGCAGCATCTCACGCACGGTTTCCATGATCTTGCTGTATTTGGTGGAGTCCGTGGAACGCATGCGTGGGAAGGAGCGGATCATACGACGTTGCTGCCAATTCAACGCGGAAGAGACAAGCTGACGCATATTGGCAACACGTTCCTGCGACGATTCCGACAAATCATGCATCTTTTCCCGGAACTCCTCTTTGCCCCACTGCCAGGAGTCTCCGGCCTTCTCCGCACGATCCTGCACCGCTTCGCTGAATTTGGCGAGACGCTCGGACAGGCCGACGATGCCCACCACGGTGACGATGGTGTCGATGATAACGACGATGGCGGCGACCGCGCATTATCACGTGCACGGCAAGCAGCGGAATCATGGCGGTGAGCCGTTCGACCTGCGGCTGGACCACATCGATGATCAATACTCCGCCGAATCCGAATACGATTGCGCCGAGCAGACAGATGCGGCCTTGGATGTTGAACCGGTAATGGCTGTAATCCCACCATCTGGCGTGGAACAGCTTTTCCATGCCCCAAGAGGTGATGTACTCGAGTATGCTCGCGCCAAATGAGGAGATAAGGAAAATCTCGATGGGATTCGTGAAGTCATGCAACAGCACAATCGCAAGCACCGCGCCGCATCCGTAAATTGGGCACAACGGCCCGTTAAGGAAACCACGGTTGACCCATCGACGTTCCGAAACGGACACGAGAACCGACTCGTACACCCATCCGATAAAGGCGTACAACAGGAACCAAAGGAACAAATATTCGAGTGTGAGCGCCACAGCCATCAGCTCCTGTCCATCGGTTGTCCGGATGCGGGTTTGTCGAAACGATCGAAAGAGAGCGTTTCCTTCGTGGCGCTGATTTTGTCGGCCGCGGTGACAAGGTATCCTTCGATGTACTTCGGCGGATAGGGAGTCAATGGGAACATGTGATGTTCGATGCTGTCCCGTTCGATCTGGTTGAGTTTGAAATCCCGTATGGCGTTGCGCATGGCCGTTTCACCATGTGTGAATCCGTGTAGCCGATGGGTGCCGTTGTCCCAGTCATGCCAATCGTAAAGGAAGTAATCATGGAGCAAAGCGGCGCGAATCAACGAATGTAGATCAACCCTATTCCACAGGTGCAGTCTGTCTGCCAGCCAGACGGACAGACAAGCCACACGAATGGAATGGGCGAATGTGGTGACCACGCCATGCTGGTAGCAGACCCTTTCGATGGCCATGTGGTCATGTTCCAGAATCTCCCGGCCGTGCGCGTAGACCAGCCGTCGTATCTGCGTGCGCGTCAACAGCACCGCTTTTTGCTCCTTGCTTGATAGGGATTACTTGAGCAGGGATTCGGGCGACTTGTATGCGGAACCGTCGGACACGGAGTTGGCGAAGGCGCGTAGCTGCTCGATGGTGGTCTTGGCGGAAACGATCTGTTCGCGCACGCGCAGCGGGGAGGTGCCTCCCTTGCCGTTGCGGGCGGAGACGGAGCCTTCGGTGGACAGCACTTCACGCACCTGCGGGGCCTTGTCCGCCGGCAGGAAGTCCTTGAACACGTTGATGAAGTCCTCGTCGGTCAAATCCCACAGCTCCTGGCCGCGGTCTTCGGCAATCTTGACGCAGGCGCCGGAAAGCTCGTGCGCGTGACGGAACGGCACACCGTTCTTGACGAGCCATTCGGCGATGTCGGTGGCAAGGGCGAAACCGGTCGGGGCTTCGGCTTCGAGGCGTTCCTTGTCGAAGACCATGGTGGCGACCATGCCGGTGAACGCCGGCAGCAGCACTTCAAGCGTGTCCACTTGGTCGAATACGGCTTCCTTGTCTTCCTGCAGGTCGCGCGCATAGGCTGTCGGCAGGCCTTTCAAGGTGGCGAGCAGGCCGGTCAGGTCGCCGATGAGTCGTCCGGACTTGCCGCGAGTGAGTTCGGCGATGTCCGGATTCTTCTTCTGCGGCATGATGGACGAGCCGGTGGAGTAGGCGTCATCAAGACGCACGAACGCGAATTCCTGGGTGTTCCAGATGATGATCTCTTCGGACAGGCGGCTCAGATCGACACCGGTCATGGCGGCGATGAAGGCGAATTCGGCGACCAGATCACGGCTAGCGGTGCCGTCGATGGAGTTGGCGGTCACCTTGGAGAAGCCCAGCTCACGGGCCACAGCCACCGGTTCGAGTCCAAGGGTGTTGCCGGCGAGGGCACCGGAGCCGTACGGGCTGGCGTCGATGCGCTTATCCCAATCGGCGAGACGTTCCACGTCACGCAGCAGCGGCCACACGTGGGCCATGAGCTGGTGGGCAAGCAGAACCGGTTGGGCGTGCTGCATATGCGTACGTCCCGGCATGACGGTGCGACCGGCTTTTTCGGACTGCTCGATCAGTGTTGCGGCGAGACCGAGCAGCATTTTGGCGATGATGCGGCTGTGGCGGCGCAGCCACATGCGGATGAGCGCGGCGATCTG
>OGQX01002715.1_pt1 | contig 13097 bp, 6 predicted proteins | sample 1553291 | NCBI WGS metagenome assembly OGQX01 (sample SAMEA2580030, study PRJEB22360) | human gut metagenome | biome: human gut; feature: human-associated habitat; material: faeces | place: Denmark | collected 2008/2010
GGCGGTGCTGACTGCGGCAATCGGAAAAGCACTGCTTCATATCAGACGGTAACAGAAATGTTGATATTTTAAGAAATAAAACAAAAGGAAAAGAAAATGAAAAGACAAAATCAAAAAGGCATGATTCTTGCGATTGATATGGGGAATACTAATATTGTAATCGGCTGTGTAGATGATGAAAAGATTTATTTTGAAGAACGGCTCTGTACGGATTATTCAAAGACGGAATTAGAATATGCAATCGGTTTTAAGACCGTTTTGGAGTTATATAATATTGAAAGTGAACAGATTCACGGTGCAATCATTTCATCGGTCGTACCGCAGCTTGTAAACGTTATCAAGTCGGCAGTTGAAAAAATCATCGGCATTACGCCGTTAATTGTAGGACCGGGTGTGAAGACGGGATTGAATCTGTTAATGGACCAGCCAAAGCAGGTCGGTACGGATATGGTTGTAGATGCAGTTGCGGCTATTCACGAATATGGTGCACCGGTGCTGATTATTGATGTGGGAACGGCAACGACCATCAGTGCGGTTGACGACAAGAAAAATTATGTGGGTGGTGCGATTCTTCCGGGTATCCGCGTATCGGTGGATTCACTGGTATCCCGGACGGCACAGCTTCCACGAATCAGTCTGGAAGCTCCAAAATCCGTGATTGGAAAGAATACGATTGCGTGTATGCAGAGCGGTGCGGTTTACGGGAATGCAAGCTGTATCGACGGTATGGTTGACAGAATCCGTGAAGAACTGTGCAAAATGACGGGTGCAGAACAGGGACAGGTCAAAGTCATTGCAACCGGCGGACTGGCAAGGGTGATCGTGCCATACTGCCACAATGAAATTATATTAGATGATAAACTGCTTTTAAAAGGTTTAAAAATCATTTACGATAAAAATGTGGAATAGGAGAGGACTATGTTAAAAGGGAAAAACGTACTGCTTGGCGTAACCGGCAGTATTGCAGCGTATAAAATTGCGACACTTGCCAGCAGCTTAAAAAAGCTGGAATGTAATGTAGATGTCATGATGACACAGAATGCGACCAATTTTATCAATCCGATTACATTTGAATCTTTAACCGGTAATAAATGTGTTGTCGATACATTTGACAGAAATTTCCAGTTTCAGGTAGAGCATGTATCCCTTGCAAAAAAGGCGGATATTGTGATGATTGCACCGGCGAGTGCCAACGTGATTGGCAAGCTGGCATCGGGAATTGCAGATGATATGCTGACAACGACATTTATGGCGTGTACATGTAAAAAAATTGTCGTTCCGGCAATGAATACCAACATGTATTACAATCCGATTCTACAGGATAATATTGCAAAGTTAAGAAGGTTTGGCATCGAAGTGTTAGAACCGGCAAGCGGGTATCTTGCGTGCGGTGATACAGGTGCGGGAAAAATGCCGGAGCCGTCTGAACTGCTTGAATACATTTTACGCGATATTGCCCTGACAAAGGATATGAAAGGATACCGCGTGTGCATTACCGCAGGTCCGACACAGGAAGCGATTGACCCGGTGCGCTACATTTCCAACCATTCAACAGGGAAAATGGGATATGCGCTGGCGAAAAATGCGATGCTGCGCGGGGCAGAGGTGACACTGATTGCAGGTCCGACAAACCTTCCTGACGTGCCGTTTGTTAAAATGGTGCATATTACATCGGCACAGGATATGTATGAAGCGGTTACAGAGGCGGCAAAGGAATCAGACATTATTGTAAAAGCGGCAGCAGTTGCGGATTACAGACCGGCATCAGTCAGTGATGAAAAAATCAAGAAAAGCGATGGAGAGATGAGCATTGCCTTAGAGCGGACAAAGGATATTATCGGAACGCTCGGAGCGATGGAAAACAAACCGTTTTTGTGCGGATTTTCAATGGAAACACAGAATGTACTGGAAAATTCCAGAAAGAAGCTGGAAAAGAAAAATCTGGATATGGTGATTGCCAACAATCTGAAAGTAGACGGTGCAGGATTTGGAACGGATACAAACGTGATTACGATGATTACAAAGACGGATTGTACGGAATTTCCGAAAATGAGTAAATTTGAAGTGGCAGGCTGTATTTTTGATGCGATTATAAAGAATATGAAAGCACGGAGAACAGACGAAAAATAAAATATCAGGAAAAGGGGAGTTTATGAGCAAAAAAGCAAAATTACTTACAGGGGTGTTATCAGTGGCGGCAGTGCTGCTGGTTGCATTTGCCTATTATTATGTGGTGCTTCCGCCAATCAATATCCATGCACCGGGCTTCTGGATATTTGTCATTGTGCTGGCGGCGGTATTTACGGGTGTTGTCGGGCTTTGCAGTATGACAATGACAGAATACTACAAGGAATGGGCAGGCAGACAGTGGAAGCAGTCAAAGCCTGAATTTAAGAGCAAAAAGGCAGAACGTTTTTTCTATTTATGTGCGGTACTTACAGCGGCACTGGTTGTTATTTTTCTAATAGGCGGACTGCTGTCATCTGAAATTGTCAATGCTTCGGCTTACCAGAAACTGTTAAATGTGGAAACCAGAAGCTTTACCGATGATATTCATGAGGTGTCCTATGACCAGATTCCGGTGCTGGATAAAGATTCGGCAACGACCATAGGCAACCGTGTTATGGGAACAATGGTGGATATGGTTTCCCAGTTTGAAGTCAGCGATATGTATACACAGATTAACTATCAGAATAAGCCGGTGCGTGTGACACCGCTTCAGTACGGCAGCCTGATTAAATGGTTTACCAATCACAGTGATGGAATTCCTGCGTATATCCGTATTGATATGACGACACAGGAAGCGGAGTGCGTGCGTCTGGAGCAGAAAATCCGTTATTCGATGAGCGACCATTTTGGCAGAAACATTTACAGACATCTGAGGTTTGCGTATCCGACCTATATGTTTGATGACATCAGCTTTGAAATTGATGAGAGCGGTACACCTTATTGGATTTGTCCGGTGAAAAAATATAATATCGGACTGTTTGGCGGTGTGACGATTGGCAGGGTGGTGCTTTGTAATGCAGTCACCGGGGAAATGACGGATTATGCCGTGGAAGATGTTCCGCAGTGGGTAGACCGTGTGTATTCGGCAGATATGCTTATTTCGCTGTATGATTACCACGGTACGTTAAAGCACGGTTATTTTAACAGTGTGTTAAGCCAGAAGGATTGTCTGGTAACGACAGACGGCTATAATTATATTGCACTGGACGATGATGTGTGGGTGTATACAGGAATTACCTCAGTCGGACAGGATAAATCCAATGTGGGCTTTGTGCTGATGAACCAGCGGACAATGGAAACGCGCTATTATGTGATTTCCGGTGCAGAGGAAAATTCGGCGATGTCTTCGGCAGAGGGAAAGGTCCAGCATTTAGGATACAAGGCGACATTTCCACTGCTTATTAATGTGGGCGGACAGCCGACATATTTTATGGCATTAAAGGACAGCTCGGGACTGGTAAAATCTTATGCCATGCTTAATATTGAAAAATATCAGACGGTGGCAATCGGCGATTCAGTCAATGAGTGTGAGAAAAATTACCGTCAGCTGATGGTAGACAGCGGCATTGTAGATGAAGCTGAATCAGAAATGAAAAAGGAAAGCAGGCAGATAACCGGTAGAATCGATAAAATGGTGCAGACGGTATTGGACGGCAATTCGCATTTTTATATACTCTTAGAGGGTCAGTCGCGTATCTTTGATGTGCCGTTATCGGATAATGCGGATATTGTACGGTACAATACAGGCGATACTGTTACATTTTCATATCATGAAAACGAGTCATTAAATGAAGTGATGAAGGTGGAAGCCGCACAGCAGACCGTGCAGTAAAGAGGAAAAATCAAAAAAATAGTGGAAAAGTGTCTTTTGTATACAGGAGAGTGTGTATAAAAGGCACTTTTTTTGACATTTTTATGGGTTCATCTGTTTAATATCCCTTAAAATCCAAAAAGATTTAGAAAATTCATGATAAACAATAAAATTTATCAATAAGACTTTTTTGTTGCACTTGCGCAACAAATTGGGAAAGCAGGAAATCAAAGGGATTGTTAAAGAAAACAGGTAAAAAATACCGTTGTTTGTTGCAGGTTTGCAACAAAAATGTCTGCTTGCCAAAAACAAATGTCTGTGGTACACTGCCACTGCAAACGAAAGATAGGCTTTGAAGCCTATTTTTTTAAGTGCCACGGTTAGACAAGACTAATGGAAGTTATCAAAATAAAACTATGCCATAAAACAAAAAACAAAACAAAGCATTAGTACATTCGTAAAATCAACAAGGCACGATAGAAACAAGTAAACAGGGACAAAGCAGAAAGGAAAGAAAAATGAGAAAGACCAGCTTTAAGTTATTATCTGCTTCATTAGCAGTCGCAATGACAATGAGCAGTATGCCGTACAATGTATTGGCGGCAAGCCCGGAGCAGACATTTGCACAGGCAGTACAGCAGGCACAGACAACAGAAGCGGACGGCTTTGAAACAGCCGCACCGGCAGAGGAAAATCTCGTAACAGCAGATGCAGAAAGCACAGAAAAAGTAACCTACACAGTTACACCGGGTGTTTCATACGGAAAGGGAAGTATCAAATTAATCTCAGGTGTGACAGAAAGCACCGGTGATGATGGTGAAAAAGTATACACGGCTGAAAAAGACAGCACAATTACATTTGAAGCTGTACCGGAGGACGGCTGGGCATTAGATTCTGTTATGTACATGTCAGCAAGCTTTACAACACCGGACTTAAAGATTACAAAGGTAGACGGCAAAGATAACCAGTATACATGCACAATTCCTGACGATGCATATGCTTACGGCTCAGTAGGAACATTTATGATATATGTGCAGTTTGCACCGGTTCTGTAAGAAGGACAGTATGAGATAAAGCAGACAGGCGAATATTTAAGTGTAGATAAGTATGGTGCAAAGCCGGGTGAAACCGTAAAGATTACATCAACAAGTGACAGTTCAACAAGAAATTATGTGCCGACTGTTGCAGATGAAGACGGAACCGGTATTGATACAACACTTGAAAGTACAGTGATTGATGAAGACGAAAATAAGATTGTACAGGTATACACCTTTGTAATGCCGGAGAAAAAGGTTACAATCACAGAAAAGAGTAACCGTTATTGTGCAATTACATTAGAAACCAATGACGACAGTAAATTTGCAAGCCATGTAAGTTACAGCAGCCGACAGATGATGAGTGGTAATATGAATGTTGTAGCAGACAGCATTATCGACGGCAAGTATTATAAGCATACAGTAACCGTAACCGGTACACAGGGAAATACAACAGTAAAGTCGGGAGAATTATCATCACTTGCAAGCGGAAAAGCAACATATACCGTAGCAAAGAAATTCCCGGTAGCCGTTACTTTAAGAGTAGACTTCGTTGAAACAGATGCGTATAACATTACAAACCAGTCTGCAAATATTGAAGGTGCCGATTTTACCGTATCAAACGGTGAACTTGCGGCAGAAGGCGATACCGTAACATTACTGCTTTCCACAAATACAGCAGATGGATATTACTATGACGGTACAACACTGCCAAAGGTAACAGACGCAGACGGCAACGAAGTAACCGTAACAGCAGATGCAGGAAATACAACATCTTCTGCAAAATTTACATTCACAATGCCTGAAAAGGGTGTCACAACAAGTTTTGACAGTTCTGCAATTACACAGAAAGAATTAAAGGCTGTTACCGTTGCAGATGAAGCAAAGTCTTATATTGCACTGGATAAAACAGAGGCAAGAGAAGGTGAGAATGTCACAATTACTTTGACAGACGAAGCAAAAAAGGTTTTATTTATCAAAGTGATTAAGGAAGACGGCAGTGTCGAATATATAAGAAACTCTGCAACGAGCTTTACAATGCCGGCAGGCGCAGTGACAGTATCGGTAATTGCACCGGACAACTGGTTTGAAGAAGGACGTTATGATACAGATGTATATGCGGCAACATCAAGCACACTGATTGTTTCCGATGCGGCAGACCTTGCGGCTGTCGGTAAATTAATGCGTGATAATCCAAGCACACTTACGGATAAGACTGTTAATATTGTAAAAGATATTGATATGAGCGCATATACATGGGTGCCGATGACATATACAAATTACAATAATACAGTAACCTTTAACGGAAACGGACATACCATTAAGGGACTGAATGTAGAAGGCATGACAGGAACAACATCAAGTTCATGGGTATATTCAAGTGCATTTATCGCACAGATAGGCAGTTTCACAGATGTCACTATCAACGACCTGACATTTGAAGGAACACAAAAAGTCCATACCGTTGCAGGCACATTCTGCTATTTAGGTGGTATTGCTTATGGCGGCGGTTCTTACAACAAGGTCGTAAACAATATGAATGTGACCATTGACGGTGCGACAGGCGGTACGGTATTGCATTACCCTATTACAAATAGTGCAACACAAATTGTAAACAGTGCGGTAACCGGCAAGACAACACTGGAAAATGTAAATTTAACCGGATATTATTCATATTATGGACTTTCAGACAGAGCAGTCAACAGCTATGATATTTCAGAGATTACCATGGGTGAAAATGCAAATCCGGCAAATGTATCTTATTACGGTGTGGACACTACTTTACGGGCAAAAGATAAGACTGCAAACTGCTACACAGGTACAACATTAAATAATTTCCCTGAAAATGCGAAAATTTACGGAATTACAAAGACTGTTACAGGAGATAATCAGGATGCTATCAATCAGAACTTCTCATACATTACGCCGGTAACAGCCGAGGGTTATGAAAATGACAACTTAATGTCTGTTGACAGCACAACCAACAAGGTCGGCAGGATTGCACTGGTTACATACTTAAACAGCTGGGTTGATGAGAACCAGACAGAGGATAACAAGTATTGCAAGTGGGAAACAGACAAGACAACAGGCAGACCGGTATTAAAGGCAGCCGAAGAAACGGTTGTTTCACAGAAATATGCAATCACTTCAAAGGTAACAGGCAGTGAATACGGCGAAACAACCGTTGACGAAGAAGCTGCAGAAGGCAGTAAGGTAACTGTATACACAGCGCCGAAGTCATTCTGCAAGGTCAAGAGCATTTCCGTAGAAACAGCAGACGGAAAGAAAGTTGACGTAACAGACAACGGTGACGGAAGCTACAGCTTTACAATGCCGAAGTCCGCAGTAACCGTAAGCACAGAGTATGCACAAGACTCTTATGCAATTACAACAGAAACCAACGGCGAAGGTACAGTCAGCGTATTAACGACTGAAACAAAGTCTTCCGATAAGGCAAAATCAGGTGAAACCGTAACAGTTACCGTAACACCGGACCGTTTAAAGTATTACACAATGGACAGCGTAACCGTAACAACGGCAAGCGGCAAGACGGTTGAAGCCACAACAACGCAAGAAATTAACGGAACAAATGCCCATGCGTATACATTTACCATGCCGGAAGAAGCTGTAACGGTTATGGCAAACTTCAAGGATGTCAGCAGCTATTACAACGAAGACGGTTCTTTAAAAGAGGGTACATATAAAATGCAGGCAGTATTCGGCAGTACCTATTACATTGACACCGACAAAATCGAAGGTGCAATGGGCTATGAAGAACAGTACACAGACATTACCGTAAGCGTTGATGCAGAAGGCAATGTAACCGTAGACGATTATGAAATGCCGGGTGTAAAAAGCCCGATTGGATACGCAGGCGGCGGTGAACTCTGGATTAAGTCCACACCGACACCGGATGCCAACGATAACGGCAAGATTAAGGGTGCAGATGATGCAGGCGTTGCAGAATCCAGCGATTATGCCGAAAAGTATGAAAACTATACAAAGGTATACACCATTTCACCAACCGTTACAAAGACCGGTAAGATTAATCCGTCAACCAACGTAAAGACAGAAAACACAGGCGATTTCTACTTTACAAAGGTTATGCAGGGAAGTAAGCAGGTCGGCGGCTTCTATAACAGTGAAAATGTAGAATCCGTTACATTGGATAAACTCGCTTCATCAACAAGCAGTAAGGTAGCACCGTTTAACCTGACATTCTCCGGTATCAATTACATTAAAAACGATGCGGACTATGCAAACCAGAATGTGTTATTTACAACATACATCACAGAAATGGCTTACATTTCAGAAGTATTGTTCCGTATGGACTTCTCAACGATTGAAAAAGTCGGTGATACAGACCAGGGAGAAGAAACAACACAGGCATTAGATGTATCTGTTTATACAGCGTGCGAACCGGGTGCCACAAAGACACCGCCTGCAAACATTGATGCAATCAAGAGTGCAACACTGGTAACAAAGGCAGACGGAAGCAGACAGCTCGTATTTGACTTAGGCGAAACAATCGTATTCGGCTTACACGGACATATGGGAAGCCTTCGTGTATACAATGCAGACAGCATGGAAAATGCATTTAAGGCAATCTCAAAGAATGATACAAGTGGCTTAAAGTCAGCAATTTACAGCGACTGGTATACAGACAAGATTAATTCCGAAGCAGACAGCGTGGCATATGATAAGACACCTGTAGAAGTAACAGACAGCAGAGGATATGTATACTACACAACAGACGGAACAGAATTTAGCGCAACGTCCACAACAACAGACCTTGAAAATGCACTCGTATATCCGGGTAAGGCAGTTGTAGATGTACCGGACTATTTCGACCTGACAGACAACAATGAAATTTATCTGACAGGCTTTATCGACGGTATGTCAAAGGATACGAACTTAAAGTTAAAGCTGACAGCAAAAAATGAAGACAACACACCGGTTGTAAAGACAGGTACAGCCCATATTTCACAGTTCGGTGAATATGATGTTACTGTCAACGTAACCGTTACAGATGATGTTATCACAGACATTGAAGTAACAGGTGCAAATTTTGCGGGAACTTATGCTGAAACCAATAAGATGATGCTTGAAAAGGCAGTCAACGGCTTAAAGGGCAGCTACATCAATAAGTCCGCAACTGATGTAAAGGAAATCACAGGTGTTGATGCGGTTTCAGGCGCAACGTATTCATCCAATGCAATCCGCGATGCGATTTTAAATGCACTCGAACTAAAGCAGGAAGAAGAAGTCATTAACCTTCCGACAGAAAAGCTTGCAGAAGGCGAATACAGCGTAGACATTGCATACTACACAGATAAAGTAAAGCACAGTCTTGTGGAAAATGACAAGACAAAGGCAAAGATTGTTGTTGACAAAGATGGCAACATGACACTCGTAACAGACATTATTAACGGAACATCAAAAGAACCGTTATATATCTATGGCTTCAATGGCTACTATGAAGGCAATGATACTTCTAAGAGCTTAAAGGAAGCTGCGGTCGAAATGAATGACATTCAGTACAGCGATGATGTATTCGGTGAAGATGAAAAGGTTGTAACAAAGGTTTCCTTCCCGTTAGAAGGTGATTTTGCGGCAATCTACAACACCAATGCAGATATCTATGTACCGGCAATGAAGAATTTAAACGGCTTCGTTTCAGGCATTGACTTCAAGCAGGGACGTTTCAGCGCAGACTGCTTCGTAAAGGTTTACTGGGACAGCTTAACAAAGACATCATCTGATAATAATAAGTCCGATGATACAACAAAGGAAACAACTTTCGGTTCAGCAAAGACCACTCTGACAGCAGGTACTTATTCAATCCCTGCAAGCTTAAAGAATGCCGGAAATGTTTCACAGGATTCTATGGCGGCAGGCTGCATTAAGAGTGCACAGATGACTGTTGCGGCAGACGGAACAGCAGCTGTAACCGTAGATTTACAGTCCGTATCCTTTGCGGGACTGACAGCTTACGCAAGCAACTGGAAGATTTATCAGGGAACGTCAGCAGATGGTAAGACTGTAGATGCACAGTACACAACAAACGAAGAAGGCAGAGTGACACAGATTACATTTACACTGCCGGACAACAGCTATGACGGTGTTTATGTCAACATGTTTGTCGATGCGATGAATTACAGCCCGGATGCTTATCTGGCACTGGATTATGCAAATGCGGTAAAGACAGCAGAACCGGACCCGGCACCAACACCGGACCCGGTAGTACCGGACCCGACACCGGAACCGACTCCGACTCCAGACCCGACACCGGATCCGGAACCGATACCAATTCCGACACCGGACCCTTCTGACAATAAAATTGCTGACGGTAACTACTATGTACCGATTGCATTGTGGAATGCGGTATCCGATAAGGCTTCTATGGGTAATGCGGCATTTGAAAAGAACAGCAGTGCTTTAATCACCGTAAAGGATGGCAAGGTTGTAAAAGTTCAGATTGCCATGAATCCGGTAACCGTAACATCAATCTACAGCGCCGTTACGGCATTTGAGGTAGAGGGCGTAACTGTTACAATAGACAAGACAGAAAAGATTACAACTTCCGCAGGAAATGAAGTCGATGCAATCAGACTGGTAACATTTGAACTTCCTGAAGGTGCACAGCCTTCCGTTGCAGATATTACTTATGCAGATGTAAGCTTTAAAGTACCGGATACACCAATGGGCGACACCATGATGAGTGCGAGATTAAGATTCGACTGGTCAGCACTGACAGCAACAAGCGATACTTCTCTTGTACCGGCAGAAGACCAGACAGAAGAAAAGTCACCGGCAGTTGATGTGACGGATGAAAAGACAGGCATTCATGTATCAGCCGCAGAAGGTGTCCTTCCGGAAGGCTCTGAGTTAAAGGTAACAAAGGTCAGTGCAGGAACAGAATATACAAAGGCGGCAAATGCACTTGCAGATGTCGGCAGCAGCTTTGAACTGTATGAAGTTCATTTTGAAAAGGACGGACAGGAAGTTGAGCCAGAGGGTAGTGTTGTTGTGAAGTATCTCATTCCGGCAGGCATGAATGCAGATAACGTTGTTTTATACCGTATCAATGATGACGGTTCAAAGACCCTTATTAAGGGCAGTGTGGAAAACGGCTATTATGTTGTGACAACAAAGGGCTTCAGTTATTACGCACTTGTTGAAAAGGCATCAACAGATAACGGCAATAAAAATAATAACAACATTGATAACAATGGTAACAACAGTGGTAATAATAACAGCGGCAATGCAGGCACAACCGACAACGGCTTGGCAGCAGGCGGTAATTCAAATACGGCAGGCGGCTCAGCCAATACGGCAGACAACAGCAACAGCGGCGTAAAGACAGCGGATTCTTCTGCAATGGGCATGTGGGCAGCAGCATTCTTTGCTTCCTTAAGTGCCGCAGGTCTTGCAATCTTTAAAAGAAAGAAAAGACCGGAAGAAAAAGAAGACTAAGCTGTAAAAAAGACAAAACAACGGCATCCGTTCCGAAAAGGGGCGGGTGCCTGTTTGTCACATATAAAAATGAAAGCAGGAGTACAGACATGGAACAGAAATTTAAAATGCAGATTCAGCGGCTTGCAAAGCATGCAGCGGCAGTATTGACGGCAGTCACCGTGGGCATTTTATCGGCGGTGGCAGTATTTTCACAAAACAGTAATCCGGTATATGGAGCAGAAAACGGCATTTATCTTGCCGGTGCTAATCCAAGCTATCGTAATCCGTCCACCGGTGCGATTGAAGATTCCGGCGGGGAAGGTTCGGCGGTTCTGGGACAGTCCATGACAGAGAGCGCGACTTACGGCAGGGCACTTATCGAAGCAGACCCGGCGGGAAACACTTATGCCACAATCCGTATGCAGTTAATGGACAATATCGAAAATCCGCAGTTTCAGGTAGATGGAAGTCCGGTATCAGCAACGTTAATGCAGGAGGATTACTCAAGCAATACCGCAGATTACAGATTCCGCATCAACAGTGAAAATTCGGTTGTACGTGTAAATATGTACGTAACTGCCATGGGTGATATTATTTACTACATTACATTTTCGGGACTGAGTGAAGGCGCAGGCGACTTTATTACCAGTGTGACCGTTGAAGAAAAGGGCGGCAGTGCCGGTCCGGACAGCGCAGAGGGTGGCAGTGAAGAAAGCAACACGGGAGAAAGCAGTTCAGGAGAGCGCGGTGTAAGTGCGCAGGCTGAAAATACCGCATCAGGCACGGACAGCTTATCGGGTGAAACCGGTGCGTCAGCCGGAACAGACGGCAGTCAGGAAAATGTCGGAACACAGAGCATAGAGCAGGCAGAAGGTGAAAGTGCAGAAAGTACGACAGAAGCCGGACAGACTATATCAGCAGAAGCAAGTGCCGCACAGGCAAAGACCGCAGAAAACACACAGACGAAAAATGCAGGAATTCAGGAATATGATGCGGCAGGAAAACAGGTCAATGCAGAAGCGCAGGAGAGCAAAAAAAACAGCAGCACCGGCATTTTTATCGGAATGGGTGTTGTAATTGCCATTGTTGTGACAGGTGCGGCATGGTACATGCTTATGTATCGTAAAAAGAAAAACTAAAGGAGCAGATAAATGAAACGACAGGTAAAAAAGACTGTTCAAAAAGGACTTTGTATGCTGTTAGCGGGCGTTGCTGTTCTTACGGCATCGCTTTCGCTGACAGCCTGTGTAGACCAGCACCCGGATTCCACAGAGGGACAATCACAGGCAGACAGTGTGCGTCTTGTGGCAACGTCACCGGCAGCTGCACAGATTTGTGACAAACTGGAATTAGATTTAGTGGGCGTATGCCGGACCTCCGGTACACTGCCAGAGCGGTATAAGGATGTTACGCAGGTTGGAACGGCAATGTCGCCGGATATGGAGATTTTAAAATCCTTATCGCCGGATTATGTGCTGTCCCCGAACAGCCTGCAAAGCGATTTACAGCCGAAATATGCGTCAATCCAGGTGAAATCCCTGTTTTTAAATTTAAAAAGTGTATCCGGCATGTATGCTTCAATTGCAGACCTCGGTGAAAAATTTAACAGACAGCAGCAGGCACAGGCAATGGTGGACGAATTTAACACATTTATGCAGGAATACAAAAATAAAAATGCAGGAAAAGAAGCCCCGAAGGTTCTGATTCTGATGGGACTGCCGGGTTCTTATATCGTGGCAACCGAAAACAGCTATGTCGGCAGCCTTGTGGAAATGGCAGGGGGG
>OGQX01002724.1_pt1 | contig 13055 bp, 18 predicted proteins | sample 1553291 | NCBI WGS metagenome assembly OGQX01 (sample SAMEA2580030, study PRJEB22360) | human gut metagenome | biome: human gut; feature: human-associated habitat; material: faeces | place: Denmark | collected 2008/2010
TTATGAAGTATATATAACTGGTTATTGGTACGAAGTGATTGAAACATATTGGTTTGATTTTAAAGGGGTGTGGCTATTTCCATTTTGGAAACAACCACAAAGCCCCATGTTAACTACTTGCTCTTTTGAGCGGTTGCTTCTGCTGTCGGAGTCGGTGCCGATGCGGTTGTCGGACGATACCCACCGTTAACAAGGAACAGTTCGTTGGTGTACTTGTTATAGTGGATTTCGTAGATGCCCGTTCCGGCAAGGTTGCCGACTGTCACCGGCTCATTGTTGTAAGCCAGCAACGGTCTTGTATCCCCGTTAGTCCCTATCAGTATCGGGAGTGTAGCAGTCGTACCGGCAGGTATTGCCTGGCGGAGACTGACATAGAAACCGCCTACATAGCTTCTGTTACGGAACGCATGGTTAGGCAGCTCCAAAGTCACGTTCTCCGTGCCGACCGTTACGGCTACCGTAGGAAGGGTATTGAAATTAGCCCTTCCAATAGTAGGGAACAAGAAAGGAAATCCTGTAAAAAAGTTAGGCCACATAATTACCCCCTTTCTTACCGGAATTAACCCCAGTAGTTGTTACAACCACAACCGCCACGTCCATACATTGCATCACCGGCGTAAGCACCGAAAGCCGCAGCACGGAAACAATCTGTGTTGATGGCTTGAATATTAGGGTAAACAACCGGAACGGTGTTAGGCATCTTGCATTTTATTCCATCGACATCGGACTGCAATGCCTGCAAGCCTGCTGCCAAAGGAGCAATCTGTTGTCCTACTGAATTCAGGATAGTAGCATTCTGGTTACGTTGGGAGATTTCAGCAGTCAAAGTGGCTTTTTCTGCTGTAAGAGCCGCAATCTTGTCCTGCAATGCCTGGTTCTGCATGGCGTCCAGCTTTGCAAGGATAGCATTGGTATTGGCGGTCGCACCGTCACGCAATGAAAGTGCATTCTGATTGGCTGTGTTGACAAGCGCGTTGGTCTGATTGCACATCGCAAGCTGGTTCTCATAGCCCATTGTGGTAATGGCGTTCTGAGTCTTGCAGCAACAATCTGCAATCTGAGTAAGAACAGCCTGATTTCCGGACTGGAATGCGTTGATGATTTGCTGGCTTGACATGCCCACCTGATTGCCCACATTGGCGATAAGTCCCTGGATGTTGCACAGGGCGCTCTGTAACTGTTGGGTAGAGCAGCTCAAAGAAGAAGCAAGCTGGTTGATGGCATTGCCATTGCCCTGAATGGCTGACATCAGGTATTCACGACCGACATCACCGTTAAGCTCGGCAGGCAGACCGCCACCATTGCCAAAGCGGTTGCCAAAGCCGTTGCCGCCCCAACAGAACCACAAAAGGATAATCCAGATGAACCACCACGAGCCGCCCCATTGGTCTTGGCTGCCACGTCCCTGGTTCAGTAAAGCGAGAAGCCCGGGGTCTACACCCTTGCTTCCCATCAAGTTGGGCAACATAGCCATGATGTCGAATTTGCTTCCGCCACCATTTCCGTTGTTCCCGTCTTGATTGAAGACATACGTTCTTTCCATAGAGATTTATATTTTGTATTACGGTCAAAATCAACCGCATCACAAAAGTATAAATACCGATACTGCCATGAAATCAGTTGTTTCCCAACGCTTTCCTAATGTTTTCCCAATATATTCTCAACATTTTCCCGCCTTCCATACGTTCTTGAAAATTGGAAATCATGTAGTTTATCGCGCGTTTGGTCTTGTGAATTTTAGGGGCTATCTGTGAAGGATACATTCCCCTTTCGACAAGCAACTGTACAAGCAAATAGCGGGCGTCTACGGTTTCCGTATCCTTATCCGAAGATAGTATTCGGCTGGCGGGTATTTCGGTCTCCTGCGCCACGAGATTAATTGTTTCGGCAAAGATTTCTGACTTACACATAGTTTTTCTGAATTTTATATTTATCTTTGCCCTGCCACATAAAATATTTGATTATATACGAACAAAGCATAAGATACCGTGTTGAAGATATTAAAGCCTCCAACGTGCGGTGTCTTATGCTTTTTTCAAATTTTTATGTGGCAATAATTATTTGAACGTTGGGGGCTTTCTTTTTACTCTAAGCCCCGAAAGAGTGTCAGCTACAAGCCAACTTCTACATCGTTAATTTCTTTCTTATCTTTATGGTGAGCCAAACAATTACGAATAAAACACATGTCAGATTTATCGAAATGCTGGCACCACCGTAATTGATTTTAAACTTTTCCCACCATGACAGTTCCCTCTCTACCGGATAAGGCTTGGGCACTTCAATCCTTCTTATCTTTTCGATAAAATACGGCATTTTGACCGTTACCGTAGCATGAGGATAAATGCCCAATGAATGGTTCAATATCCCGTTGCTAAATGAAGCATAGCTGTAGGCATACGGATTGCGAAGGAATGACATTGTATCGGCAACAGATACGCTGTCCTTGTACGGTATCAGCTTCTCTTGAAATGTAGTATCATGGAAAACCACACTGTCAAGAACCTTTGTCTCAACCGGCATATAAACAGTCTTCGTTCTACAGGAACACACCGTCAACACAAGAAACACTATATACACTAACTTCTTCATAACTTCAACAAATAATGATTTACAACCATACCTGCACATATTGCAGCAACTCCACACAGCAAGTCTGCTTTGTTCCACTTGCCGTTATAGTAGTGGCAACGGTCGCTGTTCTCCTTGATAAAGAGCATCAGCAGTGCAGTACTGCCACCGAATACTATGGCGATGGATAGATAGACCACCACACCTAATATGTTATTTCTCATAACTAATTAGCATATTTATGATATTAATTTCATCCCGGACTGTGAAGTGCCGGGATGAATACTGTTCAGGATATTCCTCAATCGTTTTTACTCTTCATCAGAAACGGATTGAATGGGACTGCAACTTGTGGATAGGCTATAAATCCAATGATGTCGTTTCTCATTCTTTTACATTATTGAATTGCATAACAGTTGCATTAGCAAATACATTGTTTTCCTTGTGACTGTTATTAGTGAATAAAATATTACATTTCTCAACATCACTATCTAAAGAAAATCTATAGCTAAAACGATTACCTGTTATTGTAAATTTATAATTTGCATTATTAGGAAAATGCCAACTAACATCGGATACATTTTCCTTACCATTTTTAAAAATACAATTCTTTATAATAATATCTGCGTGTAAATTACTGCCACCGCCTAAAGGCTTGGAAAGATATTGTGTATGCTCGCCTTTAATATATTCTACAATCAAATTGTCATACACGTGTTTATAATAAGAATCTGCACCTGAACCTTCATCGTGAATAGCATAAATATTATCATATTGAATAAGATGTCCATCATGTAACTCGTAGTTAGAATTAAAGCCAATTCTTTGAGTCCCGAATAAAGATTGGTTACTATATACTATTTCAGAAGTACTATCACATTTAGAAATAAGAGTAGATTTATTAAAAAAATATCTACAATTACCACCGATTGGTAATTCGATAGCAGTTACAAGCTTATATTTAGTATTTATCAAATCGAATATCTTTATAAAAGTATATTCACCAGTTTCAAAATAGACATCACAATCCTGAGTAATATAAGCGGAAGCTAACTTAAGAAAAATCTCTTCCTCACTATCACTAAGATTAATATTGACAATAGGTCGAGTTCCTCTCTTTTTAAGAATAGTAGACTGGCATAGTTTTAAATTATAATTATTCTTAGCAGAAGCAAAGAATTTATCAGTCATTATACTATCTCTATAATATGTAAATGCAACTAATTCAGCATTTTCAGGAAAATTTTCTTTAAGAACCGGATTGTTATTATAAAAATTAAGCGTAGAAATGTATTTACCGTCTTTATCAAAGAAAACAACGTCAGCATTTCCACTTGTATTTGTATAAATATTATTATTTCTATCAAGAGGAACAATAGATGTACAATTTCTTTGTAGTATACTATCATGTACAATTGCACCATTTAGCCAAACTTTATTTTCGTAAGTGTCAAACAATAAATTGTAATCTGTGATTTCTATATCATTTTCAACCATAGCAAACACAGTTTTGTTTAGCCATCTACCGACTTCGGTAAATGTCTCGCCCTGGAACTCCCACGTTTCTACTTTTCCATCCGAATTGATGAACGACACTTTCAGTCCGATATTTCTAAGTTCCTGCGGAACTTGGGCAATGGCGCCTTCCAGACTGTACTTGTTACTCCCGCCAATTCCCGAAGTAGGATGCTGGACGGAAACATTATACTCGGTGATGTAGTTCATATAGTCAGTGCTGCCACCACCAGTGCCGATGTATTTCTTCAATGCCGCGGTACTCATTGAACCGTTGCTACTTCCTTGCTGAAAAGGTATCAGCTCGTTTCCTGTTAAGCTCTCCTTTTGAGGGAGTTGTCCTATTTGTAATCCTTCTGCCATATCTTTTTATTTTTTATCATTTTATTTTTTGTTATCTGCAAGTAATATCGGCTCTTCGTTAGCCAACAATAACGGAGTGCCATCCGATAATAATAAATACCTTCCATCAGGGGGTGGGTTTGGTCTCGGTTTATTATCCTTGATATATGAATACCCTATAGTAAGTATCCCAATAGTAGGAATACCGATTGTCGGAATGCTGATGTTGGGGATAGTGATTGGTTTCATAGGCTATCCCTCTTTAATCATTTTGGCTTCCAATACTTCGGTAGCACTCTTGATTGTGACGTTTATGCCATTTGCTATCCCTACGATACGGAAAATCGTATTGGACGCACCGTTATATTGGGATGCGTTGGGATAAAGCGGAACGGGTTCCAAATCATCAATTCCTGCGAAAGCGGTTACATATCCGCCCTTGTTCTTTATCTGTATGGTAACGGGATTACCGTCACTGACAAACGTTGCGTAATACGCTGTTTTGCCTTCTTCTTTTTGAAATGATAAAACTTCTGCTGCCATGATGTTTACTTTTTAGAGTTTCAATACTTGGTTTCTGTTGCCCTCTCTTCGGTGGCTGACGTGTACCCATGAGAAGTTTTTCTCATCAATGACTTGGTCAAAGGGAAGCTTCAATTCTTGTATAAGATTAAACAGTCTTTTGTTCTCTTTCGGGGTATTCGGAGTGCCGACAATATCGGCAGCACACCCGTTCATGTGGTCGCTCGTTTTAGAGCCGCCTACCGCTTTATTCAGAACAGGGCAACGGTATCCGCTTGTCACTGTGATAGGTTTTCCGTAAGCCTCTCTTAACGGGTCGAGGACATTGTCAACCAACGCTTGCGCATTGGGAAGCAGTTCTTGCGGCAATCTGTTGTCTATAGCTTTCTTATCAGCCGTTTCGCTTTTAACCAGTTCTGCAATTGTAAAGTATCTCATGCTATTCCTCCTTTCTAAAATATTTGTCATAAACCACACGAACCACCCATCCGGCAACAACACCGACACCGAATGATGCAACAGTAGTCAGGTTCACCCAAAACGGTGTGTAGTGCATGTAAAGCATAACTCCCACGATGATAGCGATAACAATCGCTGCGATAATCAGTTTCTTTTTCATTTTGTTACTCCTTATCTTTAGTTATTATTTCATTCATATCTTCTTTCTCGACATCGAGTACTTTCTTTCCGAATAATCCCAACGCTTTCAGTAAATTGAAATTATATCCCTTTGGCTTCAAGATATTACTTATGATAGAGCAGAACTCTATGAAGCAGACAAACAAGCATGAATACACATCAATATTCCATTTATTGCCGGAAGCAATGTTTATCATCACCACCATACAGACAAAGGCAAAGTATGTCACCATTTTACCCATAGTACGGCGCACGGCACTTGAAAACCGAAATTCTTCACCCAATAGCAAGCATTTCCTTATCCCGAACATTAAATCGCATACAACGACTGAAAATGTTACTATCAGCCACGGTATCATGTGTTCCAATGACTGTGCAATAAAACTGCTTGCTATTACCGAGAAACCACCCGGTATGCTTTGGGTAATAATGTTATTCTTCATCTTATCGTTATTTGTCAATTATTCATATCTTTGTGTCTCTTATCAAATAAGCGAACTACTGTCATTCCGTTTTGCTCGTGAGAGTAGGACGGGATTTTCATATCTTACCGTAATAGCGGAACCACGCTCCCCATTTACGTTCTTTCAAGTAGTTCGAATTATCCTGGTTGAGTTTGGCTTCCATCTCAAATGCGCTCGCTCGATAGGCGTTGGCGTTTACCTTACCGCTGCCTATTATGTTGTCTGTAAACAGGTGGTACACGAAGCTTACAAACCATTCTGCCAAATAAAGAATGTAGTAGAATAGCGGGATAAGGAGCAACCACCACGCACTGACATAGAGTGATAATAATACGGACGGGATAGCCGCTATCTCCATACACTCGAAGAACTGTTTCTGATGTGTCCGTTCATGGCGTATGATTGTTTCGGACAACTCTTTCAGCTTCGTAAGGATGAAGCCGAAGAGCATGATTGTTGTGTAGCCGCCAAAGAGTATCAGTTTGGCGAGCCGGCTGTTTAAAAAGATTAGTTTCATCATATTTTGTCAAATATTATAAAGGCTGGATAAAATCCTATATTCATAGGCATATTTATGTCAATAAGATTAGTTCCTATTTTTTTATCATAGCTTGTTGTCTCTTTCATATGAAGTATTGTTAAAATATAAATATCCTCATTGGACTGTAATTTTACATGCGTGTTTCCGCTGTATGAATACCACTGGATGTGCTGTTTGGGAATGATAGTAACATCATCATTCCTTGTTAAAGTCAACTCTTTGCTGCTAAGGTTAGCAACTAATACGCTTGTTGTATTGGATGCATTAAAATCCGGTGCAATGGTAATCTCCTTTAGTAAATTTGCTACTCCCCCAGCCATGATTTGACTACTACCCACAAACAGCCCAGCTCCAGCCGAGCCAACTCTAAGATTACTGTTTTCGTTACTCATAATTGTTGTTTTAATCGGTTACACAATATGCTGTATTGGCATCCTTAGAGCCAATAGCCTCGTACTCGGCAGCGGTTTTCTTGGTGAGGGTGGTGAGGTTGTCGGAAACGAGGATATCTTTTACTACGAAAAAATTTGTAGCATTTGAATTCAATGCAATAAAAATTCTTTTTGTAACTAAGCTAATATTATTTGCATCGGCAATAGAAGTATGAGTATAAATAAACGAAAGTTCATAAGCTCCATTATCGGGATTGCAATATGTGTGACTCGTACTTACTTTAAAGATTTCTTTTTCTGTAATTTTTAGGAATAAAATATTATCACTTAATAATCTCTGTATAATATTTTTAAAATTATCAATGCTTCCAAATACAAGATTTATTTTTGATTCGGCTTCTCCTGCTTTAACTTCTTGATTTGAAATTAACTGTTGGTGAGCTTCATCTGTAATCGTAAGCATAATGTGTTTATCATCCACATACTTCTTCGTTGCAGGCTGGTTATCGCCCGTAGGGGTGAATGACGAAGTGTTGGTCTTGGTGAGGACGTCGTCCGTAAATGCAAACTCTTTCCAATTAGTCCTAACGCCATGTTGATTACCACCACCTCTTGCAAACCACCTATTAGTTAGATAAGAGCCATAGATTTGATTAGAATGACCATAATTGGCGTTTGCGAAAATCAATGCTCCATTCTCATTAATAGGATAATTATTTTCAGGTGATGTGTAATCAGCAGTGCTTTTCTGCATAGCAAACCCCGCTCCATTTATATCGTTTAAATTCTCTGATGTAAGATTTAAATGCTCAGGAACTTCCGCCCAATCCCCATTCTTACGACCGTATGCCTTGCTGTCAGTTGGCGCTTCGTCTATGCCGCCTATCTTACCCTGGTTTACCCATTCACCATTACTTGCAACCCGTTCTCCGTTATCTGCAAGTAATATCGGCTCTTCGTTAGCCAACAATAACGGAGTGCCATCCGATAATAATAAATACCTTCTATCAGGGGATGGGTCCGGGTTATTTCCGCCAGCAGAACTTACCCATGCGTAGTAATCGTAAGGAGCTTCCGTACCTACAGCCATGAACCCGTCAACTGCCGAACCATCGGGAACAGCGGATTTCAAGGCTTCAAGGGTGTCGTATTCGCCAGCTACCTTAAATGACTTCCCAGGTTCGCCTTGTATACCTGGCTCGCCTTGTTCTCCTTTCAAAAATTCTAAAGGATAATTGACCACAGAAGCTTCACTGTTGCTTCCTGAAGGTTTTAATGCAGGCAATGACGTTACATCATCCGCTTTGTCCGCATTCGGTACTTCATTAACCCCTATGGAGTTAGCCATAAGGCGGGCAACTATTTCCTGATAATCCTGTTCTGTCCAAGCCATAATTATTCCTGTTTATCGGTTGCTTCTTCCGGTTGATTGTTGATAGCACGATTGAGCGCGTCAATAAAAAAAGGTTTGCAAAAAGCATTTGCATGCTCTTGTATCAAGGATACTTCTTCATCGGTATACTCTGTCTCTTCATTGGAGTTGTATATCTTCAAAGCGAGTGCATGCGATGCGATACCGTTACCGTTCCGGTATAATACATTCGCAAAATTCTCTCTACAATCTATATTTTCACAATGCTTACGGGTAATGTCCGTAGCAATCAGTAATTGTTTAAAATTTATCTTTTTCATAACTTTTGCGTTTATTAATTTGCTGGATACGATTTGGTCCTAATATTGTCTTTATAGAAGAAAAGGCCCGCTCTAGGCTCTAAATTGCAGAAATAATTATGTCCTCCCATATTTACCGATATTGATATGTTTCCACCCGATAAACTTACGTCAGAAATTTCTTCGTCTCCATGATATGTATGCAACCTAATTTTGGGATAGTAATTATTCGAACCTCCCCATTCTTCAACCATAAAATTAATACCTCCCACTTCCTTACCGTTTTGATTATACATCCGAATAGAATTAGTATTTGGGTCTATTTCTATTTTTGTACCTGATGAAGCGGTTGACATTTTGCCAACAATGCTAACATTCCCATTTTCGTCTATCACCAAAGAGTTGTTAGGAGTTCTTACATTTTTAAACACCCCGCTGTTTGCATTTATCTCTCCTTCAAAATATCCACCAATAGCCTTTATTGTCCCGTCTGCCTGAATAGACACATTCCCGTTGGCGGATATATTTCCGGTAAAGTATATGTTTTTGGAAACCACGGAAATGTTATCAAGTGCCACATTGATTTCAGAACCTAATCCGTCCTTTTTGACATATAATTTAAGTTCCTCAGTAACTCCATTGATATCCAGTCCCAACTGCGTTACATCTTCCTCTATTTTTGTAACAGACAATTTGAGGTTTTCCGCTGTCTGCTCAATCTGCGAGAACCTTTGATTGTTGCTTTCCGAGAGTTCCTTTACTTCCAACCTGATACTTTCCGCTGTCTGCTCTATTTCGGAACTCAATTTTGTATATAAATCCTCGAATGCGTTTTCGGTAAGAGCCAGCGAGTGTATGTATATATCCCCCGTAAACTTTAACTCGAAGTCGCCCGTTCCGTCCCATGTGCCGGAATACTCCTTCATTGCGTATTCCTCACCCGGTTCAAGACGTTCGGTGAAATGCAGGTTCTGACCGGGAAATCCTATTGTCAGCGTTCCGGCTGTAGCTACCTTATACCGGAAAGAGATAAAGAACTTTCCCGGTTCTTCCCCTTCCTCATAGGTCGGTTTATTGGCTAAATCAGCATTTGACTGTTTAATTCCGGAAGAAAGAATACGAAGCACGTTTCTATCCCCGTCTCTGATAACGGCAGCCATGGCATCCTTGCGGGAATAGAACTCCCCATTCACTAATAAGAACTTTCCGTTCACAGTAAAGAAACGAACATCGTTCTTTGTCTCCCAACCGTTCGTATTGCTTGCAAATGATGCGTTATACAGATAATTATCCTTTGCCTGCACCTCGTCAAGCACTTTGGAGATTTCAGAGTAAATCAAATCTTCCAATATCTTGAACTGGGTAAGGATATTCACACCCGTTTTCAGGATAAAGTCACCAGTAACTTTATTCCCATTAGGACTGAAAGCTGTCACTTCTTTACCAGCCAAAGAATAAGAATCAATCCCTGCATCCTGACGGAAGCTCGGAGTATCATTCCCGTATGCTGCCAATACGATGGCGTTCTGTCTGGTCTTATCCGTCCGGTTGCCTAACTGTACAATGTCATCGCCTGCTTGTGGTGCGGCAGACCCCGTGTCACAGTCGCTCTTCGAAAGGTCTATGTAATTGTCACCTACGCTTGTCACCAACCGCCAATAGTAGGTATTAGAGACATTCTCATGTACGCCTGGCTTGATGTTGAATGTCTGGCTGCGGGCTTGGTCTCCTATTACAAATTCCTGAACAATGGTCTTTTCCCCGTCTGTGTTCTCGAAGTAACAGCGGTAAAAGGTATCGTATTCCTCTACCTTAGAACATGACATGGATGCGGGAGAAAGTATTATCTGACCGCCAACCTGGCGTAATCGCTGTATCAGCAACTCAATAAACGTGGCACTTTTGCGTGCCAACATATGGTCTACTTCCAAATAGCTGTCTCCCGTCTTGCTGTCTACTTTAATAACAAAGCCTTCACCGAGAGCACCGGAAGAAAAGTTCATGGACTGGATGTAGTCTGAAAACAATCCACCTAAGAACTTTATTAAAAATCCAGCTTCGTCCGGTCTGTCTTTTCTTATAAAGAACTTGGATAAAGCCTCTATATCAAGAGCCTTAAAGTAGACAATTCGGTCGGCGGAAGTCCTGATGAACAGTGCTGGGTCGGCATCTGCGACGCATATATATATTTCCCCGAGATTCAGACCTTGTAAATGCTCTTCATCACTCGGAGATAAAGCAGGGGGAGCTGCCTGATTGTTTTCATTAAGAGCATCACCAAACCATAATATTTTACTAAGCCTTTTTTTCATACCTCAACCTTATCAACATTAGTAAATGCAGCTTTTTCTGCGCTGAATTGCAACATCTCTCCATCTTTGGCGTGGTCTATCAGGAATGCAGGGAAAGAGGCGGAAGAACCAGCTTCAGGAGAGCCGCCAATACCTGCAATATCGTTATTCTGCAATTCAAGAGCCATATTTATATGGAACAGCTGGCTATCTTCAATAACTTGCGTCATTTCCGGAACAGAACTTTCCGAACGGACATATCTTGTCCCGTCAATTTCCACCATAGAAAGGCATAAAATACGGTTTATGTGTTTTGCAAACCAATAAGGGACGCCGCTTGAATTTCCTATCGTAAGATTATACACATCATAAGGTACTGCGTATAATTCTTCTATCTCTTGCATTTGGTTGCGATATTGCTCATTATCTATTCGAGGGGAATATCCTCCAGGTTTAAATCCTGCTTCCACACGAAAATTAAATACTTGCTGAATATCATCTACCCAAAATATGTTATCAAAAGCGGAGTTATTGCTTTTATGGGAATAACGGATAAGCACAGTTTCCTCTAACAAGTCATCAGAGGAGCATACGATAAAAGGTTCTGATGTATATTCGTTGATTGTAACCGTATATACGGCATCCTCCAAGTCTCGAAGAATGGCGTAATACATCACTACATTGTCATTATGATTATATGTGGAAAGTGATATTGGTGTAGAATTTCCTGCGGCAAGATTGTTCAGGCTCGCTGAAACTTCCTCAGAAGCATTAGTGAATACCTGTATATGGATTTTATCAGAAGCGTGGAACTTCTGAATATAGTCCATATCAAGCCCAAACTTATCTTTTACAGGTGAGAAAAAAAGAGGGCAAACATCACCAACTTTTACCATGTCTTTTCGTCCTTTTATAGTGATGTGCAACTTCACACATCATGCGCAAATATACATACTATTTAGACCAATTCCAAATAATAAGCAATAAAACCAGCATATAAAATAATTAAATATACTTGCATATTAGAATTTTGTTCGTATCTTTGCGGTGCTTACAGATGACGATTGTATTCGTTACGCGGAGCAAGCGGTTAAGTTGCTCATATCATACATGGGCATTTTTTATGCTCATACATTAGGATATTGGCGGTTGCCTATACGTAAGATTATAGTGTTTGCTCTCGTAGTGAATGCGTCATCTGTAAGCAGCGTATATGGCAGCCGCTTTTGTTTGCCTAAAACGTATCTTTTAAATGCTTACAGAGATATGAAAAACTTAGTATTTCAAAACAGCAACGGGAGCGATGTTACTACTTCGTTACTTGTTGCGGAAGTGTTCGGGAAAGAACATAATAAAGTAGTCAGAGACATTGAAAGCCTTTCATGCTCAACGAGTTTTAATGCCGCCAATTTTGGCGTTATTACCTACATTGATAGTAGAAATCGGGAACAGACAGCTTACGAAATGACCAAAGATGGTTTCAGTTTCCTTGTCATGGGCTACACAGGCGCAAAAGCAGGCGAGTTCAAAGAAAGGTTTATCAATGAGTTTAACAAACGGGAAGCATTGCTCAAAAATGACGATTACATCCTTATGCGTTCCCAGCAGATTTTGCAGAAAAGGGTTGAGAACCTACAAGCCGAAAACAAGCGTCTTGAACAGCAGAACGCATTACAAGAAGAACAACTACGCCAAGCAGCCCCGAAAGTGCAGTACGTGGATAACGTCCTGCAATCCGTCAACACTTATACGTCCACGCAGATTGCAAAAGAGGTTGGGATGGATGCCGCCAAGTTCCACAAGGCACTCAAAGAGCGAAAGGTGATGTTCTACCAATCGGGCACGTGGATGCTGACAGCTAAGTATCAAGGTAAGGGTTACACCAAAATGCGAACGCATCAGTTTACGAGAAATGACGGAAGCATCGGTACAAGCTCGTACACGGTTTTCACGGAGAAAGGGCGTGCAATGGTGCATAGTATCTTTGCTAAATAATAATTAATCAATATTATATTAACAACTACTTGTGTTATCCGCATTTATGCGGACGGATACAACTATACCCAAAAACATATTGCCACGTAAACAAGCATAGATGCACGTTGAGGTT
>OGQX01002726.1_pt1 | contig 13038 bp, 13 predicted proteins | sample 1553291 | NCBI WGS metagenome assembly OGQX01 (sample SAMEA2580030, study PRJEB22360) | human gut metagenome | biome: human gut; feature: human-associated habitat; material: faeces | place: Denmark | collected 2008/2010
AATTGCAATCCAAAAAATGGGTTGACTTGACCCACAAAATTAATGCGGAAAGTCCACATTTTCCAGCCCTCCCTGCTTTGAAACAAGAAGACCTTTTTACCTTAAAAGATGGTTTCCATGTTCAAAAATTTACAGTGGTTGGTCAATACGGAACTCATATTGATGCACCTATTCACTTTGTCGAAGGAGGTCGCTGGCTAGATGAGATTGCCCTCAAGGATCTCCTTTTGCCACTCTATGTTATCGACAAGTCTAAAGAAGTCTCTGAGAATCCAAACTTTATCTTGAGCAAACAAGATATCTTAGACTTTGAAGCAGAGCATGGAAAAATTACAGAAGGAGCCTTTGTTGCTTTTCGTAGTGATTGGTCGAAGCGTTGGCCAGATCAAGATGCCATGCGCAACCTTGATGAGAATGGTGTTCAGCAAAGTCCTGGTTGGAGCCACGAAGCTTTGGAATTCTTAATCCATGAGCGTCATGTCAAGGCAGTGGGGCATGAGACTTTTGACACAGATGCCGGTATTCCAGCAGCAGAACATGGTTTGGTTAACGAATACTACCTCTTGGAACAAGACATTTATCAGGTAGAAGTCTTGAATCAATTGGATCAAGTTCCAGCTGTTGGTGCTTTGATTTCAATTGCATTTCCACACTGGGACAAGGCGACAGGTTCCCCAGTGCGTGCAGTGGCTATTTTACCTTAATCAGAAGAAAAGACACCGAAGAAATTTTCGGTGTCTTTTCTTGTTTATAAAAGTAGTTCCTGAAGTTTGCGAGCAACGCCGTCTTCCTCATTAGTCCATTCAATTTGTTCGTTAGCGTGGGGAAGAAGGACAGAGCTAGCATTCTTCATGGCATAACCAGTCTTGGCAAGTTCCAACATCTCTGTATCATTGTGTTCGTCCCCAAAGGCAATCAAATCATCCGTTGATTTGCGCATAACCTTAAGTAAGTAGTTTAGGGCATAAGCCTTGTTAATACCTTTAGGTGAAAACTCTAAAATATTAAGTGGGCCACCCCAAGAATCAACTTCAATTTCTTCCTTGAAGTCTTTCTTGATATCATCGGCTAGCTGGTACTTATCTTCGTGACGAGTTTGCATAAGAAGAGCATTTGGGTTGCGTGTAATTTTTGCTGGTTCCAAACGCATAGCCTCAATGATTTTATCAACACCAAAGAGTTGTGGTTGAATACGCTCTGGGTGATTCATAGAGATATAGAAGTGTTTTCGGTATTCACTAGCCAGAAAATCCATCTCTAACTCATCATGTCGTTGTAAGAGGTTAATCAGATATTTTTTGTCTAATTTAACCGAATGCTCATAGGCCCAGTTTTGGTCTGGAAGATTGGTCAAGGAGCCATTAAAAGTGATGAGTGGTGTTTCTAACCCTAGTGTTTTGTAATGGTCAATAGCCATACGATAAGGACGACCTGTAGCAATAACAACTTGGTGTCCTTTATTTTGTACATCTTTAATCGTTTTTTGTGTGAATTCTGAAATAGTTCCATCTGGGCGCAAGAGCGTTCCATCAAGATCTAGTACAATCAATTTTTTTGTCATGTTCCTATTATAGCAAAAATCTATCCTTTGTTGGTGATTGAGAAAGAGTTCTCTAAGAACGTTCGGGTTTTCATAAGAAAAGTCTCAGGAAATAAACCTTGCACAGTCAAATAATTTTATGTAGAATAGTAATGTTGCATTCTACGTGAGAATGTTCCGAAATTATTCGGATTTTGACAATATTTTTTACTAAGGAGTCTAAACTTTCATGGAAAAGATTTTCAAATTGAAAGAACATGGTACTGACGTCCGCACAGAAGTGACTGCCGGATTGACAACTTTCTTTGCCATGTCTTACATCCTCTTTGTTAACCCAGCGATGTTGGCCCAAACAGGAATGCCTGCACAAGGTGTTTTCTTAGCAACAATTATTGGTGCGGTTGCAGGGACGTTGATGATGGCATTTTATGCTAACCTACCATACGCCCAAGCGCCTGGTATGGGTCTTAATGCCTTCTTCACCTACACAGTGGTTTTTTCTTTGGGTTACACTTGGCAAGAGGCCTTAGCAATGGTCTTTCTATGTGGTGTTATTTCATTAATCATCACGGTAACGAAAGTACGTAAGATGATTATTGAGTCTATCCCAACAGCTCTTAAATCTGCTATTTCAGCAGGTATCGGTGTTTTCCTTGCCTATGTTGGGATTAAAAATGCTGGTTTCTTGAAATTCTCAATTAATCCACATACCTATACTGTAGCAGGTAAAGGTGCTGATATGGCCAAGGCTTCAATTACGGCTTCATCGTCAGCTACACCAGGTTTGGTTGCCTTCAATAACCCAACTGTAATTGTAGGTTTGATTGGTCTTGCGATTGCGATTTTCTTTATTGTTAAAGGTATTCGTGGAGGTGTTCTCCTTTCAATCCTTGTAACGACTATCATTGCTATTTTTGCTGGTGTCGTTGATCTTGGAAGCATTGACTGGCACGCAGCTAGCTTGACATCATCTATTAAAGATCTTGGTAAGATCTTTGGTGCAGCGCTTGGATCTAAGGGATTGGGATTGCTCTTTGCAGATGTTTCTCGTTTGCCTGGTGTCTTTATGGCTATTCTTGCCTTTTCATTGACTGATATCTTCGATACTATCGGTACCTTGATTGGTACTGGTGAGAAGGTTGGTATCATTGCTTCAACAGGTGATAACAACGAATCAAAAGCTCTTGACCGTGCTCTTTACTCTGACCTTGTCGGTACAAGTATTGGTGCCATTGCAGGGACTTCAAATGTTACAACTTACGTTGAATCTGCAGCAGGTATTGGTGCTGGTGGACGTACTGGTTTGACAGCTCTTGTGGTTGCTGTACTCTTTGCCATCTCTAGTTTCTTTAGTCCAGTGGTATCAATCGTTCCTAATGCTGCCACAGCGCCTATCCTTATTATTGTAGGTGTTATGATGCTCTCTAACCTTAAGAGTGTTGATTGGGAAGACTTGTCTGAAGCTATTCCTGCCTTCTTCACTTCTATTTTCATGGGATTCTCATATAGCATTACCTATGGTATCGCAGCTGGTTTCCTTACTTATACTTTGGTCAAAGTCGTCAAAGGTCAAGCTAAGGATATCCACTTTATTATGTGGATTTTGGATATCTTGTTTATCCTTAACTTCATTAGTATGGCTGTGTTCTAAAACTTGAAAGTTAAAAGTCTGTACATTTGTCAGGCTTTTTTAGTTTTTTACGAGTGATGATTTGAGGTTTACTTTCACGACTGTTTTAAGTTAAGATTGAAATCTTGTTAGAAATATTAACTTTATGGAGGTTTAATTTAATGTACAAAAGTATTAAATTAAGACAGGGTGTTATATCTAAATTATTCTTGCTATCTTAGTATTTATAAGCTTTTATGGATTTTTACAGTGGACTATAGTCCAGATTTTTATTTTTTGATATAATGAAAACATGATTTACAGTCAAAATGAAGAGGAATTGATTAGTATAGGGCAAAAGTTAGGTCGATTGCTCAATTCTGGAGATATAATTGTTCTATCAGGTGATCTGGGAGCTGGTAAAACCACTTTAACTAAGGGAATTGCTAAAGGTTTGGATGTTTCACAGATGATCAAGAGCCCAACCTATACTATTGTTAGAGAATATGAGGGGCGTTTGCCGCTATATCATTTAGATGTTTATCGTATTGGTGATGATCCAGATTCTATTGACTTAGATGATTTTCTATACGGTGACGGTGTGACGATTATTGAGTGGGGAGAACTCTTAGATGAAAGTCTCCTGGGAGACTATCTCTTAATTTCGATAACTCATCATGGTGATGGACGTCAACTGCTTCTGGAATCTTTTGGTCCTAGAAGTAAAGAAATCCAGGAGGAGATGGTAAATGGCTGAGTACGAATTAGTCATTGAGGAAGCCCAAAGAGAGGATTCCGTATCCTTAGCACAATTACTAGAGACGGTAACTCTAGAGTCAGATTTTTTGGCTCAGGATGATAGGAGCTCTGTACTGAATGGCGAACAGTTAGCCTCTTATATTGATAGCCGTCAGAGTGTCCCAAATGAGATTTGCTTAGTCGCAAAATTGGGTCATGAGGTTATTGGTGTTTGTAATGTTACTTCTAATCAAGACACGAAGACCAGTCACATCGGTGATATTTTCATTGCGGTTGCTAAACCTTATTGGGGCAATGGTATTGGTCAGTTTCTTATGGGAACAATGATTGACTGGGCAGTCAATACACCTGCTATCCGTCGCTTAGAGTTGACTGTTCAAGCACGTAATGAACGGGCGGTACATCTCTATCAAAAATTTGGATTTGATATTGAAGGCACTAAGAAACGTGGTGCCAGAACTAAAAATGGAGAATTTCTAGATGTTTACCTGATGGCTAAACTCATAGATTAGGAAAAAACATGAAACTTGGACGAAAAATTTTATTGATGTTGTCGGCAATTCTTGCCACCACAGTAGTAGCTGCTGGTATTTATCTAACGACAACTTATAATTATGCTACAGGAGAATTGTCAAAAACCTTTAGAGTATCAAAGGTAACGTCAGGGAATAGTAAGGCTATTCAACAGACAAAGCCTATAACTATTCTTTTGATGGGGGTGGATACAGGATCCAAAGGACGTAAGGAAACCTGGGAAGGAAATTCTGATACTATGATTTTGGTAACAGTGAATCCTAAGACTAAGAGAACTACCATGACCAGTTTGGAACGTGACCTTTTGGCAGATGTTGAGGGATCGGGTGAAGCAAAACTAAACTCAGCCTATGCTGAGGGTGGGGCTGACTTAGCTATTTCAACCATTCAAAAGGTTTTAGATATTGATATTGACTACTATGCGCTGATTAATATGCATGGTATGATTGATTTGGTGGATGCCGTTGGTGGTATCGAGGTAACGAACCATTTTGATTTCCCAATTTCGATTGCAGAAAATGAACCAGAATTTCAGGCGAAAGTAGAGCCTGGAACCCATAAAATCAATGGAGAACAGGCCTTAGTGTATTCACGTATGCGTTATGATGATCCCGATGGTGATTACGGTCGTCAAAAACGTCAACGTGAGGTTATTCAAAAGATTGTGGCTAAGCTCTTGAAGATGGACTCGATAGGTTCTTATAAGAAAATTTTGTCTGCTGTCAGTTCGAATGTACAAACAAGTATCAATCTTGGTGATAGCACTACTCTGCGTGGTTTGATGGGTTATAGTGAGGCCCTTAAAAATATCAAGTCTTACCAGTTGGCTGGTTCGGATGCAATGATCAATGGTGGAAGCTACCAAGTAGCCTCAACTGAGGATATTCTTAAGGTCCAAAACCGTATTAAGAAGGAAGTTGGTAAGAAAAAAGTCTCTGAATCTAAGACTAGTTTGGTACTCAATGATTTTGGGACTTCTAGCTATGTTTCAGATGATTTCGTTAACTCTACTGGAAGTTATGAGGCTGGACCATCTGAGGCAACAGGTGGTGGATCAGTAAGTACCTACTATGGAGGTACCACCTACGGCAATAGCTACACTGAGAATACTAGTAATTATGTTCAGGACCAAGCTACAACTGCCCCTACAATTAATTATAATGGTTCAGGTGTAACTACTTATAACTTGGTTCCAGCAGCACAATAGAACTGTTGAGAGATTCCCAGCCTTTTGGCTGTCATATGATTATTACTTGCAATAGTTTTTAAGCTATGCTATAATATGAAGAAATAATGAAAGAGAGGCGGAGTAGAAACTTCGTCTCTTGTGTGTGTAAGGAGGTCATAATGTCGCAAAAAATTATTGATCTCGTGACGGCTGTCGTAGCTCCAGCAATTCCTGATCCCTACGAATTGGTCGATATCGAGTATGAAAAGATTGGTAGTGACTATATTTTGTCCGTTTTGATTGATAAGCCAGGTGGAATTACTGTAGAAGATACTGCAGACCTGACTGAAATTATCAGCCCTCTCTTGGATACTATTCAGCCTGACCCTTTCCCGGATCAATACATGTTGGAAGTGTCTAGCCCTGGATTAGAGCGTCCCTTGAAGACTAAAGAAGCTTTGAAGAATGCTGTTGGTCAGTATATCAATGTTAGCCTTTACAAGGCTATTGATAAAATCAAGATTTTCCAAGGCGACTTGTTGGCCTTCGATGGCGAAACTCTAACAATTGATTATCTTGATAAGACTCGCCATAAGACTGTTGAGATTCCCTATCAAACAGTTGCTAAAGCTCGTTTGGCAGTCAAACTCTAAAACTCTTAGTGTAAATAAAGAAAGGATGCCAGTTTTGGCCCTTAACGGCTAAAACAACAAAGAATATGAGCACAGAAATGCTAGAAGCCTTCCGTGTCTTGGAAGAAGAAAAACACATTAACAAGGAAGACATCATCGATGCTGTGGTTGAATCACTTAAATCAGCTTACAAGCGTCGTTATGGTCAGTCTGAATCAGCAGTTGTTGAATTCAATGAAAAAACAGGTGATTTTCAAGTTTTTACCGTTCGTGAAGTTGTAGATGAAGTCTTCGATAGTCGTTTGGAAATCAGCTTGAAAGATGCGCTTGCTATTAGTTCAGCTTACGAACTTGGTGACAAGATTCGCTTTGAAGAGTCAGTCGACGAATTTGGTCGTGTCGCAGCTCAATCTGCTAAACAAACGATTATGGAAAAAATGCGTAAGCAAATGCGTGAGATTACTTATAATGAGTATAAGCAACATGAAGGTGAAATCATGCAAGGAACAGTTGAACGCTTTGACCAACGTTTCATTTATGTTAATCTTGGAACGCTCGAAGCTCAATTGTCACGCCAAGATCAAATTCCTGGTGAAAGTTTTAAGTCACACGACGTTATCGATGTTTATGTTTATAAAGTTGAAAACAATCCTAAAGGTGTTAACGTCTTTGTGAGCCGTAGCCATCCAGAATTCATCAAACGCATCATGGAACAAGAAATTCCGGAAGTATTTGATGGAACTGTAGAAATCATGAGCGTTTCCCGTGAAGCAGGTGATCGTACTAAGGTTGCTGTTCGCAGCCATAATCCGAATGTTGATGCTATTGGTACTATCGTCGGTCGTGGTGGAAGCAACATCAAGAAAGTTGTCAGCCGTTTCCACCCAACACGTTTGGATGCTAAGACAGGTATTGAGGTTCCTGTTGAGGAAAATATTGATGTTATTCAATGGGTGGAAGATCCAGCTGAATTTATCTACAATGCTATTGCACCAGCTGAAGTGGACTATGTTCTCTTCGACGAAGATGATAGCAAACGTGCGACAGTAGTTGTACCAGATAACAAATTGTCTCTTGCAATTGGTCGTCGTGGACAAAACGTTCGTTTGGCAGCGCATTTGACTGGCTACCGTATTGATATCAAGTCAGCTTCTGAATATGAAGCACTAGAAGCTGAGAAAGCTGAGGCTGAAGTAGATGAAGTTGTCGAAGAAATCGTTGCAGAAGCTACACCTGTAGATGTAACAACGGAAGAAGCACCAGAAGCAGAATAAGAAGAAAATAGAGGTGTTTGATGGCTAAAACACGAAAAATACCTTTACGAAAATCAGTTGTCTCAGGAGAAATCATCGATAAACGTGATTTGCTCCGCATTGTGAAAACTAAAGATGGTGAAATTTTCATCGATCCAACAGGAAAGAAAAATGGGCGAGGCGCCTACATTAAATTGGATAATGAGGAAGCCCTACAAGCTAAAAAGAAACAAGTTTTCAACCATAGTTTTTCCATGGATGTTCCCGAAAGTTTTTACGATGAACTCATTGCTTATGTGGATCACAAGGTCAAAAGAAGAGAATTAGGTCTTGAATAACACAGAAAAATTGTCAAATATGTTGGGACTAGCACAAAGAGCTGGGAAGCTTATTTCTGGTGAAGAACTTGTCATCAAGGCAGTTCAATCAGGGCAGGCGAGACTAGTTTTTCTTGCCAATGATGCTGGTAGTAACGTGACTAAAAAGACGACTGATAAATGTAACTACTATAATATAGAAGTCTCCACAGTGTTTAACGCACTGGAATTAAGCATGGCTATTGGTAAACCAAGGAAAACGGTTGCTGTAGTAGATGCTGGATTTTCAAAGAAAATGAGGACTCTTATGGAATAAAGAATAGGAGGACATCACGTGTCAAAGAAACGATTATATGAAATCGCAAAAGAGGTTGGTGTAGAAAGCAAGGTTATTGTTGCGAAAGCTCAGGAACTAGGCCTTTCTGTTAAGAGCCACTCCTCATCAGTTGAAGAAGCAGATGCTAATCGTATCACTTCAAGTTTAAAAGCGGGTACAGCCAAGGATGAAAGTAAGCCAGCACCTAAAGCGACACCAACCCCTAAAGAGGAGAAGGTAGAGCCTAAGGTTGATAAGGCATCTGTTGCAAAATCAGCTCCTGCTAAAGAAACATCAAAGGCTGAAGTCAAAGAAGCCTCTGTGGCTCTGAAAAAACCGAAAAGCCGTAATTTTAAGGCCGAACGAGAAGCACGTGCCAAGGCAGAAGCAGAACGTCGTAAAAACGGTGGGGGACGAGATAACCGTAACCGAAATCAACAAGGAAACGATCAAGGTAAGCGTCACAATAATGATCGTCGCAATCAAAAAGGAAATGGTCAAGGGGACCATAACAAAGGAAATCGCGATAACAGTACTAATCATGACCGTAATTTCCAAGGGAAACTGCGTAATGATCAGAATCAAAATAACCGTAGAGATAATGCTCGAAATAATCAGGCAGGTCCGCGCATTGACTTAAAAGCGCGTGCAGCAGCCTTGAAGGCAGAGCAAAACGCAGAGTATTCACGTCAAAGTGAAACACGTTTCCGTGAAGAAAAAGCTGCAGAGCAACGCCGTGCAAAAGAACAGGAAAAGGCAAGAAAAGAAAAACAACAAGCTGAAGTAGCAGTTCAAAAGGCCGCTGCTGAAACTAAGCCAGCTCCAAAACCAGCACCAGTGGCTCCCAAATCAGCTCCAACTGCACAAGTACAAGATACACGTCGTAAAAAAGTACGTCCAAATAAATCACGTGATAATCATCGCGTGAATGAAGATGGACCAAAGCAAACTAGAAATAATAAGTGGAATAATCAAAACCAAGTGAGAAATCAACGAAATAGTAATTGGAATAAAAACAAAAATAAAAAAGGTAAAAATAACCGTGGTAATTCAGCTCCGAAACTAGTAACAGAGCGTAAATTCCATGAATTACCAAAAGAATTTGAATACACAGAAGGTATGACGGTTGCAGAAATCGCAAAACGTATTAAACGTGAGCCAGCTGAAATCGTTAAGAAACTCTTCATGATGGGTGTTATGGCAACTCAAAACCAATCTCTTGATGGCGATACAATTGAGTTGTTGATGGTTGACTATGGTATTGAGGCAACCAAAAAAGAAGAGGTCGATAATGCTGATATCGAACGTTTCTTTGTTGATGAAGATTACCTCAATAAAGATGCTATGGTAGAGCGCGCACCAGTTGTTACTATCATGGGACACGTTGACCACGGTAAAACAACCCTTCTTGATACTCTTCGTAATTCTCGTGTTGCTACAGGTGAAGCAGGTGGTATCACACAGCACATTGGTGCCTACCAAATTGAAGAGGGTGGTAAGAAGATTACCTTCCTTGATACCCCTGGACACGCGGCCTTTACATCTATGCGTGCTCGCGGTGCCTCTGTTACAGATATTACTGTCTTGATTGTAGCTGCGGATGATGGTGTTATGCCACAAACGATTGAAGCCATCAACCACTCTAAAGCTGCGGGTGTTCCAATCATTGTTGCGATTAACAAGATTGATAAACCAGATGCGAACCCAGAACGTGTTATCGGTGAATTAGCAGAGCATGGCGTTATCTCAACAGCTTGGGGTGGTGATAGCGAATTCGTTGAGATTTCAGCGAAATTTGGTCAAAACATTGAAGAATTACTTGAAACTATTCTTCTTGTCGCAGAAGTTGAAGAACTTAAGGCTGATCCAACAGTTCGAGCCATCGGCACTGTTATCGAAGCTCGCTTGGATAAAGGTAAAGGTGCGGTTGCTACCCTTCTTGTACAACAAGGTACTTTGAATGTTCAAGATCCAATCGTTGTTGGTAACACTTTCGGACGTGTTCGTGCTATGACCAATGACCTTGGTCGTCGCATTAAGACTGCAGGACCATCAGCACCAGTTTCAATTACTGGTTTGAATGAAGCACCAATGGCTGGTGACCATTTTGCGGTTTATGAAGATGAAAAGGCAGCTCGTGCTGCTGGCGAAGAGCGTGCAAAACGTGCTCTTATGAAACAACGTCAACAAACACACCGTGTTAGTCTTGATAACCTCTTTGATACCCTTAAAGCTGGTGAAATGAAAACTGTTAATGTTATTATCAAGGCTGACGTACAAGGTTCAGTTGAAGCCTTGGCAGCATCTCTTCTTAAGATTGATGTTGAGGGGGTTCGTGTAAATGTTGTTCACTCAGCAGTAGGTGCTATTAACGAATCTGATATTACGCTTGCCGAAGCCTCAGATGCTGTTGTTATCGGATTTAACGTTCGTCCTACACCACAGGCGCGTCAACAAGCGGAAACTGATGAAGTTGAAATTCGCCTTCATAGCATCATCTATAAGGTTATCGAAGAAATCGAAGATGCCATGAAAGGGATGCTTGATCCTGAATTTGAAGAAAAAATCATTGGTGAAGCAGTTATCCGTGAAACCTTCAAAGTTTCTAAAGTCGGAACAATCGGTGGATTCATGGTTACTAATGGTAAAATCACTCGTGATTCAAGTGCCCGTGTCATTCGTGATGGTGTCGTTATTTTTGATGGTAAATTGGCAAGCTTGAAACACTATAAAGATGACGTTAAAGAAGTCGGAAACGCTCAAGAGGGTGGTTTGACGATTGAAAACTATAACGATATTAAAGTTGATGACGTTATCGAAGCTTACATCATGGAAGAAATCAAACGGTAATCACGTCATATTTCTAAGGAAGCTTATTTAGGGGACAAAGCTGGGTCATCTGGCCTGGCTTTTGTTCCATTATAAAAAAGAAAGGATAAGATTATGGGAAATTCATTTCGTGTAGATCGTGTTGGAATGGAAATCAAACGTGAAGTCAACGAAATTCTTCAAAAGAAGGTTCGTGATCCACGTGTTCAAAATGTAACCATCACGGATGTTCAAATGCTTGGTGATTTGTCGGCGGCTAAGGTTTTCTATACCATTCACTCTACTTTAGCGTCAGACAACCAAAAAGCGCAAACTGGTCTTGAAAAAGCGACAGGTACCATTAAGCGAGAACTTGGTAAAAATCTGACTATGTATAAGATTCCAGATTTGATCTTTATAAAGGATGAGTCTATCGAATACGGTAATAAAATTGATGAGATGCTTCGTAATTTGGAGCGTAAAGACTAAGCGAAAACTCCTGTCAGTTATGGCAGGAATTTTTGCGTTATAATAGAATAAGAAGAGGACTTCGATGAAAGTAACAGTCTATTTGGGAGCTAATATGGGTGACAATCCTAGCTTTAAAGAAGCAACGATTGCCTTGGGGAGATGGATTGCTAAAAATGGTCTTATCCTAGTTTATGGTGGCAGTAAGATGGGACTTATGGGAGTTCTGGGTGATACGGTTTTGGAATATGGAGATTAGGCTCATGGTATCATGCCACAGTTTCTCAAAGATAGGGAAATTGCTTATGAGAGATTGACCTCAATGACTATAGTAGAAACGATGGCAGAGCGCAAGACTGCCATGTTAGAGCAAGATGAGCTATTTATCGCCCTTCCAGGAGGTCTTGGAATCCTTGAAGAAATCTCAGAAGCTATTGCTGCTGCTCGTGTGGGTAAGTTGGACAAACCCTGTGTTTTCTTTAATCTCAACGGCTATTACGATGCCATGAAGGCCATGTTAGATACCATTGGTTGCTCATGATTTTTTAGAGGCTGAAACGGCTGCAAAATTTCTCTTTACGGATGATTTTTCTGAAATTGAGGTCTTTGTTCAGTCTTATACCCCACCTCAATTGAGACGTTATAGGTAAGTATCAATGAAGAAAGGTTCTTCCACATTCAAGTGGAAGGATTTTTTATAATCAAATGAAAAGTCGTGTAGGTTTCAAAAAATATCGCAAAATTCTTAACAAAAGTGGTAATTTTGTATATAATGATGTTTATATTTTTAATAATTCAACTAGTTTTTCTCATTATATGTGAGTAATGTTCATGATCACCCAATACCCCTCTTGGTTTGGAAAAATTTTCCATCATTAAAAGTATTTAATGATTTAGGGAAATGTGGGATATAGGATGAAACAGAAAGAGATGATAGTAATGTCTATTTTGGTTAAAAGTGTTAGTTTTGATGATTATCGAAACACACAGCTAAATGAAAAGTGTGCTAATTTTCTGTAGTCTGCTGAGATGGCTAAGCTTCAGGAAAGTCAAGACCATATAGAAAAGGTAGAAGCTCTGGTTTTTGAAAGAGATGGCTTAAGGGTAGCACAATCAATAGTCGTTTATAAGAAAAGCTTTCGTGTATTTAAAAAGGCCCTCTTGTTACATGGACCCCTGCTAGATTACCACTCCTCTTGCTGGTTTGACAGAGAGATACTCGAAGCTTTAATACTTTATTTAAGAAAGAAAAATATTGCTCTGGTACAGGAACTCATTTTGAGAAAAGAAGCACGGGACGCAAGTGTCAACCTGGTTTTGCAGGAGCAGTTTTATCAGTATATACAGGAAATCGTCAATGGGAAAGAGGGGGAGATTTCTTCTCTGGAGGAGGCGATCCGGTTGACAAATCCAGATTTTACAGGAAGGATTGCTGCTGAGGGATTGTTTAGTATACAAGAATTAGACTTCTGCTTTTATATGCACAGCGTCAGATGGAAACGCGGGCAGGACAGGGTGCCAAATTGCTGGAAGATGTTCTAAGTTATATTCAGGAACATATGACGGATATTCAGGCAAAAAATCAGATTTTTCCGCGAGCGGTGTGTCTATATTGTCGGTATGTGACTGGAGAG
>OGQX01002734.1_pt1 | contig 12999 bp, 9 predicted proteins | sample 1553291 | NCBI WGS metagenome assembly OGQX01 (sample SAMEA2580030, study PRJEB22360) | human gut metagenome | biome: human gut; feature: human-associated habitat; material: faeces | place: Denmark | collected 2008/2010
TCCTTCCGCGGGCAGCTGCCGGGGGCTGTGATCTGCGGGGTAGCGTGGTATGTCTTTTCCTTCGGACTGTCTGTCTACGTGGACTATTTTAACGGTTTTTCCATGTACGGCAGCCTGACGACTATTGCCTTGATTATGCTGTGGCTTTACTTCTGCATGTACATCATGATGATGTCCGCCGAGGTAAATGTGGTGTTCAACGCTTACTTCCGCAAATGGTGGAAGCGCTTTAAAACCAGCAGGAATAAAAAAGCTTGATGTTTTGCGCCTGCTGTGCTAAAATGCTATACAGAATTCAGAAAAATCAAAGGCTGTGAATGTGTACGGAAGCGATTCCGGGTATCGTAAGATATCAGTAGAGTGCAGGAGACTCTTTCAGAGAGAGCGGGTCATCGGCTGGAAGCCCGTTTAGGATAAGACCTGGACTTGAAGTTCGCACAGGAGCTGCATCTGTGAAGTGAAAGTAGCGGATGACGTCGGATACACGTTACGTATGAATTGAGAGCTTTTCTTTGGTGATATGAAGAGAAGAAACAGGGTGGTACCGCGGAGTCATTCGTCCCTAGAGCAGGGATGGATGGTTCCTTTTTTGATGTCTGAAATAGTTTAAAGGAGAATTAGAAATGAAAGAAAAATTGCAGCAGATCAGAGAAAAAGCAATAGCAGAGATTGAAGGGTCTGATGGATTAGACCGTCTGAATGAAGTCCGCCAGGCAGTGCTTGGAAAAAAGGGTGAACTTACTGCGGTGTTAAAGGGAATGAAAGACGTAGCGCCGGAAGACCGCCCGAAGGTCGGACAGTGGGTCAACGACACCCGCACCGCCATTGAGACGATCATGGAAGAGAAGATGAAAAAGCTGGAGGCTGAGGCACTCCGGAAGAGATATGAGGCGGAGAAGATCGATGTCACAATGCCGGCAGTAAAACACGAAAAGGGCAATCTGCATCCGGTCACACAAGTGCGCAACCAGCTCATTGACATTTTTGCATCCATGGGATTTGAAGTGTACGAGGGAACCGAGATTGAGACCGACTACTATAACTTCACGGCGTTAAACACACCGCAGGATCATCCGGCGAGAGATATGCAGGATACATTTTACCTGTCACCGGAATTTTTACTCCGCACCCAGACGTCTGCCGGACAGATTCATGTGATGGAGGCGAAGAAACCGCCGATTAAGATCATCTCCCCGGGCAAGGTGTTCCGTTCCGATGACGATGCGACACATTCTCCGATGTTCACCCAGATGGAGGGGCTTGTGGTAGACAAGGGAATTACCCTCTGCGATTTAAAGGGAATGTTAGATGAGCTTGTGAAGAAGATTTTCGGAAAAGAGACGACAACGCGTCTACGCCCGTCCTACTTCCCGTTCACGGAGCCGTCCGTCGAGGTGGATGTAAGCTGTTTCCAGTGCGGCGGATGCGGCTGTAAGCTCTGCAAGGGAACCGGCTGGATCGAGGTCCTTGGAGCAGGTATCGTAAACAAACGCGTGCTGGAGAACTGCGGCATTGATTCAGAAGAGTACAGCGGCTTCGCTTTTGGCATCGGCCTGGAGCGTATCGCCATGCTGAAATACGGAATCAACAACATCAAACTGTTATTCGGTTCCGATCTGCGGGTTTTAAATCAGATTAACGAGAAATAAAGACGAAACAGTTTGAATTTGGAGGTTTAATATGTTAGTACCGTTAAGTTGGCTGAAAGAATATGTAGATATCGATGTTACCCCGGAAGAACTGGAGAAAAAACTGTTCGACGGCGGTTTTGAAGTAGAAGAGCGTTATCAGGTGGGAAAAGACATCAGCAATGTTGTTGTCGGGCTGGTGGAGAGCTGCGAGCCGATCCCGGAGACCCATCTTCATGTGTGCCAGGTAAATGCAGGAGAACACGGCGCCATGCAGATCTGCTGCGGCGCAGACAACGTGCACACCGGCGGAAAATTCCCGGTTGCCCTTCCTGGCGCTTCTGTTTATGCAACAGCAAAGGATCATAAGACCATCGAGGGTGTTATGACCATCAAAAAAGGAAAATTAAGAGGATATGAATCCTGCGGAATGCTCTGCTCCGGTGTGGAGCTCGGCCTTACCGAGGATCTGTACCCGGGCGCAGGCTACAACGGACTGCTTGTTCTGCCGGAAGATGCCGAGCTTGGCGCAGATGTCAAAGAGCTGACCGGCCTTGACGACTGGATCTTTGATATTTCCCTGACTGCAAACAGACCGGACTGCCAGAGCATCCTCGGTATCGCAAGAGAAGTATCGGCGATGCTGGAAAAACCTTTAAAAATGCCGGCAACCGATTACACCGAGACGGATGTGGAAAAAGAAGGTTTCTCTGTCCGCGTGGAAGCTCCGGAACTCTGCCCGCGTTACAGCGCTCATTACGTATATGACGTAAAAATCGGGGAGTCCCCGGCCTGGATGAAACGCCGTCTGGCACTCGTCGGCATGTCTGCCATCTCCAACGTGGTTGATATCACAAACTATGTCTAAAAAGAGATCGGCCAGCCGATGCATGCTTTTGACTGCTCTTATCTGGAAGGCAATGAGATCTGCGTCAGAAGAGCAAAAGAAAATGAAAAGATCGTGACCCTCGATGAGCAGGAATACACAATGAATGAGAACAACCTCGTAATCTGTGACGGCGTAAAACCGGTTGCGCTTGCCGGTGTCATGGGAGGCTTAAACTCCGAGATCCGCGACACGACAGAGGCTGTTATGTTTGAGTCCGCAAAATTCGCACGCGACAACGTCAGAAAGACAGCCCGTGCGCTTGGAAAAGCGACGGATGCCAGTGCAAGATATGAGAAAGGCGTAGACGAGTATTCAACCGTACTTGGTATGAAACGTGCCCTGCATCTGATGGAAGAGCTTGGCTGCGGTAAAGTTTCCCGTACCCATTTCGATGTGAACACCGGAAACTCCATCGATCCGACTCCGATGACCGTCAGTGTCAGCAAAGTAAACGGCGTACTCGGTATCGAAGTTCCGGAAGCAGAGATTCTCCGCATTATGAAAAACCTGAACTTTGCACCGGAAATCAACGGCGATGAGCTGACCATCCAGGTTCCGGCTTATCGTGAGGATATGCTGCCGGAGGGAGAGAACGATGTCGAGCGCTATCCGGACGTGGCAGAGGAAGTCATCCGTATGTACGGCTACGATCACGTAACCGATACCTTCCTTTCCGCTGCACAGGTAACGATGGGCGGCTACAATGAAGAGCAGAAAGGCGAGCTGGCACTGAAGAATACCTTATGCACCATGGGTATCTACGAGTGCATGCATTACTCCTTCTTCTCCCCTGCAGATCTGGATCTTTTGAAACTGCCGGCAGATGCAAAAGAGAGAAATGCCATCGAGATCATCAACCCGATCAACCAGGATCTGTCCCTGATGCGTACCACACTGGCAGCTTCCATGCTGAATGCCATTTCCAGAAATGAGAAACAGGGCACCCTTGAAGGAAGACTGTTCGAGGTAGCAAGCATCTACATTCCGGAGTCCCTGCCGCTGACATCCTACCCGGATGAGAGAAAAGTTCTCTGCGTCGGAACCTTCGGAAACAACGAGAGCTTCTTCACTATGAAGGGCATTGCCAACACCATCGCCGAGAGCATGGACATTGAGTTCACCTACGAGCCGGTTCAGAAATCCTTCCGGCATCCGTATCAGGCAGTGAAAGTACTCTGCGAGGGTACAGAAATCGGATACTTCGGAAAAGCAGCATACGATATCCAGAACGAGCTGAGCATGCGTGCTTCCGCTTACATCATGGAGCTTGACTTAAAAGAGCTCTCCAGATGGTACGGCAAAAAACGCACCTTCCAGCCGATCTCCAAATTCCAGGAGGAGAAACGTGACCTGGCATTTGTCATGGACAAAAACATCAGCTGCGGCGATGTAGAGAACTGTATCCGCGAGGCAAACAAATACGTAAAAGAGATCCGTCTGTTCGATGTTTACGAGGGCGGCCAGATTCCGGAAGGCAAGAAGAGCATGGCGTTCACCGTCACCTTTGCACCGAAGGAAGAAGCATTTGACTTCGAAAAAGTACAGAAATTTGTCGAGAAGATCTGCAAGAAACTGCAGAATGAGTTCAACATCGAACTGAGAGGCTGATTTTTATGAAACTTTATATCATGCGCCACGGTGAAACCGCGTGGAACGTAGAAGGCAGACTGCAGGGCCAGTCGGACACCGAGCTGAATGAGAACGGTGTCCGTCTGGCGAAAGTGACGGCGGAAGGACTGAAAAATATCCCGTTTGACCTTGGAATTTCCAGTCCACTGCGCCGCGCAAAGCACACGGCAGAGCTCGTCCTTGCGGGCAGAAATGTGCCGCTTACGACCGACGACCGCCTGATGGAGCTTTCCTTTGGCTCCTGGGAAGGGCTTGGATGCCGGGCAAACAATTTTGAGATTCCGTCTGAACACTTCAACGATTTTTACAGAGATCCGTTCCACTTCCGCCCGGCGGGAGACGGAGAGACGATCCAGGAGGTCTGCGACCGGGCGGAAGCGTTCTATCATGAGCTGACTGCAAAACCGGAGCTCCAGGACAAGACGATCCTGATCGCCACCCACGGCTGCTGCATGCGCGCGCTGCTGCGCAATGTCTATGAAGACAAGAACGACTTCTGGCACGGCGGCGTGCCGTACAACTGTGCGGTCAGCATCATCGAAGTACAGAACGGTGTTTCCACGCTGCTTGCGGATAATAAAATCTATTATGATCCGTCGGACTGCGTAAACTTTTATAAAGAAGTAAAATAAAAAATGATATTCAGAGGCAGACATAAAAGGAAAGTATTTCCCTTTGTGCCTGCCTCTTTAAATCGCGTTTGCCGTCTGACAGAAAGTGTGATACTATAGAAATAACGGATTTTAACACCAGTAGACAAGAAGTCCCCCGTTTCTGAAGCGGTGGGATGAATTGCTAAAAGAAACATAACGGCAGTGGCGGGCGGAGAGAAATCGGTATCCTCCACTGACATGAGGCAAGTCACAGTCGAACTATTTTCGATATGTCAGACTCCGTGAAATACCGACTGTGAGTTGAAACAACGAAAGCGAAAAAGGAGGAACATAAGTATGTCCATGGTAACACTGGGAAGCACAGGAATCTGTGTAAACAAAAACGGCTTCGGCGCGCTGCCGGTACAGCGTGTCACGAAAGAAGACGCTGTTTATCTGCTGCGCAAAGCGTATGACGGAGGCATCCGCTTTTTTGATACCGCGCGTGCCTACAGCGACAGCGAGGAAAAATTAGGCGCAGCGTTTGAGGGAATGCGTGAGAAGGTCTTTATCTCTACAAAGACGATGGCAAAGGATGTGGAGGGCTTCTGGAAGGATCTGGAGACAAGCCTTTCCCTTTTGAAGACGGATTACATCGATATCTATCAGTTCCACAATCCGTCCTTCTGTCCTAAGCAGGGAGATGGAACCGGTCTGTATGAGGCGATGCTGGAAGCAAAAGCACAGGGAAAAATCCGCCACATCGGTATCACGAACCACCGCATGAGCGTGGCAGAGGAGATCATCGAGTCCGGTCTTTACGAGACGCTGCAGTTCCCGTTCTGCTATCTGGCAACAGAGAAGGACATCGAGCTGGTGGAGAAGTGTAAGCAGGCGGGAATGGGATTTATCGCAATGAAAGCGCTCTCGGGAGGATTGATCAACAATTCGGCTGCGGCATACGCGTTTGAGGCACAGTATGAGAATGTGCTGCCGATCTGGGGCGTGCAGAGAGAGCGGGAACTGGATGAGTTCATTTCCTACATCGAACATCCGCCGGTCATGACGGAGGAGATCGCGGCGGTGATCGAGCATGACAGAAAAGAACTCTCGGGCGAATTCTGCCGTGGCTGCGGTTACTGCATGCCATGTCCTGCCGGAATTGAGATCAACAATTGTGCGAGAATGTCCCTGATGCTGCGCCGCGCGCCGTCGGAGGCACAGCTGACGCCGGAGATGCAGGCGAAGATGAAAAAAATTGAGGGCTGCCTGCACTGTAACAAATGCAAGAGCAAATGTCCGTACGGACTGGACACACCGGCACTGCTTGCGAAGAATTACGAAGATTACAAGCGGGTACTGGCGGGAGAAGTCAGCGTAAAATAAGAGATGCGCAGACATGCAGAACGACATGCAATGCGCGTAATGCACACGTGAGGCGAAGAGGAGTGGGAGAATGAAGAAATATGAGACCGTCATTTTTGATCTGGATGGAACACTTTTGTATACACTGGAGGATCTGACAAAAGCGACAAACTATGCGCTGCGCAGGATGAATATGCCGGAGCGCACACTGGATGATGTGCGCCGGTTTGTCGGAAACGGTGTGGCGCGCCTGATCGAGCTGGCGGTTCCGGAGGGAACGGCACCGGAAGTCTTTGAGCAGACGCTTGCGATTTTCCGGGAGTATTATGATATTCACTGCAATGACAATACAAAAGCCTATGACGGAGTGATTGATCTGCTCCGGGAACTGAAGGCGGACGGATATGCGCTTGCGATCGTGTCGAACAAGCCGGATTCTGCAGTGAAGGAACTGGCGGAGATTTATTTTGAGGGAATTGTGAAAGTGGCAATCGGCGAGAGTGCCGGAGTGGCGAAAAAACCGGCGCCGGATACGGTCTATGCGGCATTAAAGGAGCTTGGCATGCCAAAGGAGGGCGCCGTGTATGTCGGAGATTCCGAGGTGGATGTGATGACAGCGAAAAATTCCGGTCTGCCGTGCATTTCCGTCCTGTGGGGATTCCGGGAGGAAGCGTTCTTAAAAGAACATGGTGCAGATCATTTTGTCCGCGAACCGGAGGAGATCAGAGATTTCCTGAATGCGTAGGTCTGTTGAGAAATGTTTCACTTTTAGTAAGGAAGTACCATTGCATGATTTTTGTACATAAAGTACAATAAAAATAATGAGAAACACAGAAGAGTTGTGCGGAATCACAACAAGGAAGGCGGCATGGTATGAACAGAAGAAGTGTGAAACATACGTTAACGATGACCTGTCTGATGCTGGTATTACTGGCATCCCTGTTGCTTGGGGCAACTTCCATTTTCAGTATCCGGAATACGACCAATATGGCGCTGACGGAATATGAAAGTGCGATGGATTCCGGTTACAACACAGAGATCAAGTCTGAGGTCCAGACGGTGATTGCTGTGCTGCAGGCAGAATATGATAAGAGCCAGGCAGGGGAACTGACAGAGGAAGAAGCGAAAGCAGAAGCGAAGGAGATCGTCCGCGCCATGCGTTACCGCGATGACGGAAGCGGATATTTCTGGATTGATGATACGGATTACAATCTGGTAATGCATCCGATTCTGGCGGAGCAGGAAGGAAATAACCGCTACGATCTGGAGGATCAGAATGGTGTCATGATCATCCAGGAGATTATGAAGGTCTGTAACAGTGCCGACGGAGGCGGATTCAATGAATTTTACTTTACGAAGGCGGACGGTGTGACGGTTGCGCCGAAGGTAGCATATTCCGAGTTGTTTGCACCGTGGGGATGGGCAGTCTCCACCGGTAACTACGTCGATGACATGCAGGCAGAGATGACGGGTGTGGAAGGACGCATCAACCAGAAGTTCGAGGTTCTCTGCATTGTGATAGTGATAATGATGGCTGTTATGCTTGTGATGGCGTTCGTGTGGGCGAGAATCTATGCGGCGAAGCTCTGCAAGCCGCTGGTGGAGATCCAAGGGCTGGCATCCAGACTTTCCGACGGAGATCTGACAACGACCGTGAACGTAAGGGAGAAGAACGAGCTGGGAGACACGGCAGAGGCACTCAATGCCGCGCAGAAGCAGATTGTTTCCCTGATAGGAAGCATCAGCACGGCATCAACAGATCTGCGGAATGCACTGCAGTCGTTTACTGGTAATTTCTCCTCGATGCAGGAGTCCATCGGAAACGTTGCGGTTGCCGTCAATGAGATTGCGGAAAACAGCACGACGCAGGCAGGATCCACGACGGAAGCGTCCAACGGTATCATGACGATCGCGGAAGGCATCGAGAAGATCTCCAGCGAGATGGAAGAACTGGTCGGCAATGCCAATCAGATGCAGGAGTATTCCAATAAGTCGCTCGCTAAGCTTCGTGAACTGATCGATACGAACAATAAGACAGAAGCGGATATCGAGTCGATGTATACACAGACGGAGAGTACCAATGCATCCGTCAATAAGATCAGCAAGGCGGCGACGCTGATCAGTGAGATCGCGGATCAGACGAATCTGCTTTCACTGAATGCCTCGATTGAGGCGGCGCGCGCAGGAGAAGCCGGACGCGGATTTGCGGTAGTTGCGGAAGAGATCGGAAGTCTTGCGACACAGTCGGCAGATACAGCGCATGAGATTAACGACATTATCGGAGAGCTGACAGAGAATTCCGAGAAGTCGATGGGCATTATGGTACAGATGAATGATGCGTCGAAGCAGCAGGTAGAGGCGCTGAATCATACCAGCGAGATGTTTCTGGATATGCAGAAGGCACTGGAGGCGTGCACGAATTCCATCCGCGTGGTGACGGATATGATCCGCACTGCGAATGAGGAGCGTGAGAAAGTTACCCAGAGCATCGAGGTGCTGACGCATCTTGCGACAGATAATGCGGCATCCACGGAGGAGACTTCCAGTATGACAACTGAGCTGGAGGGAACGGTGGAGCGTTCCAGCGGAATGATCGAGAAGCTGGAGGGCGATATGAAAGTGCTCGCAGACAGCATGGAGCATTTCCGGTTGTAGGAAGATCGCTGCAAGAGTACAAATGATAAGATGAGAATGAAAGCGGGCGTGTCAGAAACTGACACGCCCGTAATTTCATGTCTGCAGATATTCTGCAAATGTGAATATATAGCTGGGTACGAATAGGGAAAAAACCTTTTATATTTCACATGCGGCATCATATGCTGATTTAATGGCATGATCGATATTGCTTGGACGATCTCCGGCACAATCGCCAATATAATGAAGTGGGAGCGGACAAGCCGAAAGATCCGGAAGATTCTTTCTTGCGCCAACAGCCATTACAACGAAATCCGATCTGATCTCTAAGACCGAGGTTTTTTCATTTTCTGTTTTCTCAACAATAACTGCATGGTCATTGATCTCTGATAGTTTTGCAGAGGTAAGAATCTGGACATTGGAATGCTCTAATTCACTCATCAAAGTTGGGAGAATCGTGCTGCTTTCTTCCTTTGCAATCTGATCCATCATTTCAATAATTGTAACGTTACATCCGCGGGCAGCAAGGTATTCCGCAGTTTCAACACCTACAAGACCACCGCCGATGACAGAGACGTTGCCGAATACAATTTCTTTTTTAGCAAGAATATCCCATGCACTTGTAACGATTGGAAGATCTTTGCCCGGAACGGGAATGATTGCATTCGTTGCACCTGTTGCAACAATTACTTCATCAAACGAATCATAGTCTTTTCCGGTAAATTCCTGACCCAGACGGAATGTCACTGATAACTTGGGAAGCACGTTAAGATAGTAGTTAATGCTTCTCATCATCTCTTCTTTTCGGGGTGGAACGCTGGCAATAAGAAGCTGACCACCGATCTGGAGTGACTTTTCAAATATAGTTACCTGATGGCCTCTCAGAGCGGCAACACGTGCTGCTTCAAGTCCTGCAATTCCTGCACCGATAATTGCAATTCGCTTTGCTGTGACTGCAGGAGTAATCTGACGGCTTGTCTCATAACCATTCTCGGCATTTAATACACAGCTTAGGAATGCACGGTTTTGGATATTGTCTGTACATCCTTTATTACACATCATACATGTTCTGACATCGCAGCAGTGTCCATCGGCACACTTGTTTGCAAAATCAGGATCGGTAAGCAGTGAACGCCCGAGTGCAACGATGTCAGCAGAGCCATTTGTAATAACGGCTTCAGCAGCTTCCGGTGTTACAATACGACCAACCACGGATACGGGAATGGAAACGAGTTCCTTGATTTTTTTAGAGTATGAAACCATAAAACCGTATGGCTGTGTTCCCATGGCAGGGATGGTATCTCCCATATTTCCGGTATGGTTAGCCTGCGCGACATGCAATGTGTCAACACCGGCAGCTTCTAATTCTTTTGCAAAAATGCAGGCCTCATCAAGTGGAAGACCACCTTTTCCCCGAAAGCCGTTATCTCCAAGAGGAGTTACGATTGGAAGCTTGTAGTCGATAACCATATCTGGGACAATTGCTTTTAAACGCCGTACAAGAGTTAAGGCGAAACGTGTACGGTTTGCAAGGTCTCCGCCATATTCATCTGTTCTGTGATTTAAAATAGGAGAGCAGAGCGATCCGACAAGGCGGTCTCCATGTACTTCGATACAGTCAACGCCTGCTTTGTGGGCTAAAACAGCACAATTTTCCATGTGCTTAATAATTTCATCCAGTTCTTCCGCAGTTACTTCATTTACAAAGTGCTGCATATCATGGTGAAGTTTGGCTCTTGCCTCCTGCATTTTTCCCTGGTGAAACATTTCGTTTAAAGCTGCGACGTTATAGTCTGGATGGAACAGCTGGATTCCAAGCTTTGCACCGTATTTATGACATGCATCGGCAAGCCGCTGGAAGCCTTCTGCCTGTTGAGGAGAGTAAAGTTTTGGTGTAGGAGAGAATGTTGAAAGAGGAGCAACGTCTCCAATGACAATGTATCCAACACCACCTTTTGCAAGGCGCTCATAGAAACGAAAACTCTGTTCGCCGATAGATCCATCTTTTTCTTCGTATCCTGTTGTAAGTGGGGGAAACATAATACGGTTTTTAAATTCAATGTTTCCAACTTTAATGGGCTCTAATAATTTCATTGTGCACACATCCTTTCAAAGTGATTATCTTATTTCAATGGTGTTAAAAACTCTAATATGAGCCTGTCTAATTCAGCTCTTGCAGAACCGCTTGCAAAGTTGTGATTTGCGCCTTCAATTGTTTTGTAACTGCATTTGCCATTATAGAGTGCTTCATATCGATGACAGGTAGCATCATCTACCAGATCGTCTGCCGTTCCTCTGATAAGAAGAACAGCACCTGTATATCCCGCTGCGGATGAAAACGGTTCATACTGATATAAATCATGGTTAAAAGAAGTAGGGAAGCAAAGCCCTTCTATATCTGCTTTTGTGATTCCCTGTGCTTCCATTGCCTCGGCGCGGTCTTTACATCCAAACCACATGCCGGCTCCCGGGCACATGAGTATGAGAGCATGTGGATTAACGATAGGCGCAGCAGTGGCAGCTGCATAGCCGCCCATGCTCTGGCCTGATAAAATAATTTTATCAGGATTGGCAAAATCCTGCTGTTTTGTCCAGTTTATAATATCTTCGATATCATGTAAGATACCGGTGAATGTCATGTCCTCGAACTCACCGTCGCTTTCGCCATTTCCGTATAAATCAAAGCGGACGCTGGCAAATCCGTTTTCAGCCAGAAATCTGGCTGTGTGGGTATAGATATTTTTGTATCCGCTTTTATTTCCGGTAAATCCGTGTACGTTAATGATGGCGGGGAAGCGCGAGCCTTCATCCGGAATATTTACAATTCCGCGTAAGACATGACCTGAGCGGTTTGTTATTTCAACTTGTTTTGTCAATGCAAGATACCTCGGTTTCTGAAGTTATTCTGCGTTTGCAGCATTTCGTTTGTCTGATAAATTCTGTAACATTTCAGCTGTTTTCTCTTTTGTAAGAGGGTATACAAACTTTAATACAAGTACAGCTAATAAGTACCCGGCTACATATAATCCGGTATATGTTTTCCAGAGACGTCCGGAGAATGCTTCGCTCTGAACGACCTCATTTACGTTAAAGCCTGCGATTGCAAGTGCAAAGCTGCTCATACTTCCGGATACGGCATTAGCAAGCTTACGGAAAAATGTATATGCAGAGTACACGATACCTTCGTTACGTTTTCCGGTCTGAAGTTCCTGATAGTCAATTGCGTCATTTACAAGGGCCCAGACTAATACCTGGAAACCGCTGACACCAAGATAACAGATTCCGTTGATAATAATAAAGAGCATTGGGTTCTCAAGAGGGAAAAAGAATAAAATAGCATAAACAACAACTGAGAAAGTTGCACTGTACATAATCCATTCTTTCTTTCCAAATTTCTTTGCAACAAATTTTGTCCCAATGAATGCGATAAGCGACCAGATAACGCTTAACATGCCTGAGACTGCCATAATGGCGACATTTCCGAAATAGTCACGGAATAAGTAGGTATTTAAGCCGTTTACCATACCGGCACCAACGATACCAATAAAGCTGGATAACATAACACCAAGTAAAGCTTTGTTTTTGGAGATGGCTTTCAGCACGTCTAAATAGTTAAGCTTCTCTTTTTCTTTGGCAACTGGCTCGGTGATAATACGCTCCTTGCACCAGTGTGATGTAAACATAAGGCAGATGAAACCGATAACAGCACAGATGGCTGCCATAATAAGGAAGTGGCTTGGTACAGGCTGGTTGTCTTTGTATAAGAATAATGGACCGGCAATAACGATGACGGTCATAAAGATTGTGCCGCCAAGACTTCTGAAGCGTGAAAGGTCGGTCCGTTGGTTTACATCATCTGTCATAACACTTGAAAGACTTCCAAATGGTACGCTTACACATGTGTACATAATTTCATATACAACATATGTGATGAACATGTAAGCAAGACGGGCACCATAAGCAAAATTACTTACGTTGACGAAGCCTAAGATACAAAGGACTGCGGTTGGGAAAGCAAAGAATTTAATCCACGGAATGAATTTACCCTTGCCCTTGTTCTGGTGACTGTCAACAAGTGCACCGATTAATGGATCGTTTATGGCATCCCAAAGCTTTGTGATAAGCATAAGGATTCCTACGTGCACCGGGTTGACCTTCAGCACCAGGGTATAAAAAATAGCAAGATACATGGCTCGGAACTGTTCTGTACAGCAACATCCCAAATCGCCAAGAGTGTAACCAATTTTGTCCTTCATGGAAA
>OGQX01002737.1_pt1 | contig 12990 bp, 10 predicted proteins | sample 1553291 | NCBI WGS metagenome assembly OGQX01 (sample SAMEA2580030, study PRJEB22360) | human gut metagenome | biome: human gut; feature: human-associated habitat; material: faeces | place: Denmark | collected 2008/2010
GGCGGAAAAGACCCGCTGTTTGGGCATGTTGACGGTTTTCAGATAGACCCTAAAAACTCGTATAAAAGGAGGCCGCGCCGGAATGAAAGCCCGAAGCTATATTGCCATCGACTTGAAATCCTTCTACGCCTCCGTGGAGTGCATCCAGCGGGGGTTAGACCCCATGATCACCAATCTGGTGGTCGCCGACCCCAGCCGCACCGACAAAACCATCTGCCTTGCGGTCTCCCCTTCTCTGAAATCCTTCGGCATTCCCGGCAGGCCGCGGCTGTTTGAGGTCGTACAGAAAATCGGGCAGGTCAACGCGCTGCGCCGGAATTCCGCCCCGGGACGCACTTTTACCGGCAAATCCCACGACTACACCGAACTGCGCGGTCACCCGGAGCTGGAGGTGGACTACATCGTCGCGCCCCCGCAGATGGCGTTTTATATGGAGACCAGCGCGGCCATTTACAATATTTATCTCAAATACGTCGCCCCGGAGGACATCCACCCCTACTCCATTGATGAGGTGTTCATCGACGCCACAAATTACCTGAATCTCTACCGCCTGACTCCGGAAAAGCTCGCCATGAAGATCATTCTGGACATTCTGGAAAATACCGGCATTACGGCCACCGCCGGAATCGGGACGAATCTGTATCTTGCCAAAGTAGCCATGGACATTGTGGCGAAGCACATTCCCGCAGACAAAAACGGCGTGCGCATCGCCCAGCTGGACGAGCTGCGCTACCGGCAGGAGCTGTGGTCTCACCGTCCCCTGACGGATTTCTGGCGGGTCGGCCCCGGCTATGCGAAAAAGCTGGAAAAGGTGGGACTGCGCACCATGGGCGACGTTGCCCGGTGTTCCGTGGGCAAGCCTACGGAATTTTACAACGAAGACCTGCTGTATAAGCTGTTCGGCGTCAACGCCCAGCTGCTGATCGACCACGCCTGGGGGTGGGAACCATGCACCATCGCGGACATCAAGGCCTACAAGCCGGAATCCAGCAGCCTCAGCCCGGGGCAGGTGCTGCAATGTCCCTACACCGCGGAAAAAGCCCGGCTGGTCGTCAGGGAAATGGCGGATGATCTTTCCTTGGACTTAGTGGACAAAGGACTTGTCACCGACCAGATTGTCCTGACGGTGGGCTACGATATTGAAAATCTCACCGACCCGGAACGAAGCCGCGCCTATCAGGGCCCCGTCACCGTTGACCGCTACGGCCGCAGAATTCCCAAGCACGCCCACGGCACCGTGAATCTGGGCGGGCATACCGCTTCCTCCAAGGCCATCGTCAGTGCTGTCGCGGAACTTTACGACCGCATCGTGAACTCCGCTCTTCTGGTCAGGCGGCTGTATCTGTCCGCCAACCACATCGTCCCGGAGAACTCCCTGCCCCGCCATGAAAGCACTGAGCAGCTGGACTTTTTCTCCGATTTCGCTTCTCAGGAGAAGCGCCGCGCCGAAGAAGCAGCCGCTCGTGAGCGGGAAAAGCGCCGCCAGCAGGCGGTGCTGGCCATCAAAAAGAAGTACGGAAAAAACGCCATTCTGAAAGGCATGGACTTGGAGGAAGGCGCAACCGCCAGAGACCGGAACGGTCAGATAGGAGGACACAAAGCATAATGGGCGAATATGACGATCTGCTTTATCTGCCCCACCCCGTTTCCCGGAAGCATCCCCCCATGTCCGCCATGGACAGAGCCGCGCAGTTTTCCCCCTTCTCCGCCCTCACCGGCTACGAGGCCGTTCTTCAGGAGGCAGGCCGTTTGACGGATAGCCGGGCGGAATTGACGGAATACAGCCGGGACATTCTGGATCAAAAGCAGCAAATCCTTCTGGACGCCGCCCCGGCGCACCCGGAGATCACCGTGACCTGTTTCATCCCTGACCGCCGCAAGCAGGGCGGCGCATACGGGACGCTCAAGGGAAATCTGAAAAAAATCGACCTCAGCCGCCGTACAATGGTCATGCTGGACGGGACGGAGATTTCTCTGGACGACGTTGTGGATATCCAGTGCGACCTGTTTACCGGTCGGGTCTGATACTATTTCCTGATTAAAATCAAAGATTTTAATTGGAGTTCAGTATGATACGCAAAAAGGACGTATTGCAGCACTGCAACACGTCCTTTTTTGATCTATGGTTTACGTAACATCATCCGCCGGAATGGTATCCCGATAAATGCCCAGAAGCCGCACCGTCGGTTTGGAAATCGGGAGCAGCTCGTCATAGGCGGGAATCGCGCCGTGGACATTCTCGCACAGCCAGTCCATGTGAAGCAGGTCTTCCGCCCCAAGCGTCCGTATGCCATCGTTCTTGACTACGCCGCCCTGTGCGACGATCTTCCTGCGGAATGGGTCGATCGTTCCGTTTTTGATGCCGCTGCGCAGGTAGAGCGCCAGATTCTTGATGCCCTCCGGCAGATCGTCCGCCAGCTTTACGTCGATCACGCCGCTGCTCATCCCCCACCAGTCGTTCACCGCCTGCCCGTGGATGTCGTCCCATGTGCCGGACAGGATCGCCCGTATCACGTTTTCATAGAACTTTCCCCATATCCAGCAGGGTGAACCCAACGGGATAAATTCGCCGCTGCCGCCGATGTAATAGGTGCCGTACTCCGTGTGCAGCTTGTCCTCCGCCGGTGTATCCCGGTTGGAGATCACGCGGATTCCGTCCCGAATGAACTCCTGCGTCGGGTTGCCCGGCATGCACGACCATTTCAGCTCGATCTGTGCTCTGGGATTGGTGAGCTGCGCGCCGAGGGCAAAGGCGTTGATGGAAGCGGGGACGCCAAAAATCGGATAAGAACCCACGTAGCCGATTCTGTTGTTGTCCGCCATGGCCCCGGCGATCGCGCCGGTGATGAATTTTCCCTCGTAGATGCGGCTGTAGTAGGTGCGAACCGTGGAATAAGGCATATGAATGGAGCAGTTCAGGAACCGCACCTTGGGATAGCGGATGGAGACCTTCAGGCTGGGCGCGACCAGCTGGGGCGTCGTAGTGAAAATGACCTCCGCGCCGTCCGCGACGGCCTGTTCCAGAAGCGCTTCCGCCTGAGCGGCCGTGTCCGCGCCAAAATAGCTGCGCACCGTGACGGCGTTCCCCAGAGCGTCCTCCAGATGCTTTCTCCCCACGTCATGGGCGCACGTCCATGGGCTGGTCTCCACGGTACGCTGATGAACGAAGGCAACATTGACATGTCCCGGCCGCCACAGTCTGCCGAACAGCGACTGCTTTGCGGCAGTCCCCGCCGCTTCCGTCCGCACCACCAGATCCGGCAGATCCATTGCCACCACGTTTTCCCACAATTCGCCGAGGGTTTTTTTCAGCTGTGCGCCGGAAAGCGTTCCCAAATCGGTAAAGGGATGCACCTGCAGCCACAAAAGCAGCGCTTCCTCCGCCCGGATATGCAGGCTCCGGCCTCCCAGCGCATCGAACGCCTCCCGGAAATACTGAAAATACGCCCGGAAACGGCGGCGTTCTTCCTCCGTCCACTCCCGGTCCTTCGGCAGATTGGTAAGCGCCAGCAGCTGGATGTAGCACCCCGGATGGGTGTAGAGGGCGTCGTAAAGCCGCGTATATTTGAAAAAGTCCAGAAACTCATAATAAGCGCGAATTTCCGGGTTGTCGCTCATAGGCGGCACGATCCGGTAAACGACGCTGGGAATTCTGATTGCTCCGTAATATTTCAGCACGCTCAGGCGCTTATTTCCCTCCTGAACATAGAAATTTCCCAGATATTCATAGCAAATAATGGGGTCGCGGATGCCCTCGTCCCCCTGATGCGCCCGGCACAGCGTCATCCACTTCATTGCGAATTCCGACTCGCAGTCCAGCAGCGGAAAAAAGCCCGCCGAAAAAGCGGAAATTCTCCCCGCGCTTTTCACGCCAACGATGCGTTCAATGGGTATTTCCAGCGTGCCGACATTCTGCGCGCCCTCCGAAACACCGTCGCCCAATATTTGATCCAGCACCACCGGGAACGGGTTCTGCCCCTTCCCCTGCAGCACGGCACACTCCTTCTGTCCAAGCCTTACAGCTTTCAGGTATTCGTCTTCGGCCTCTGCCACCGTCATTTTGATTCCTCCAAGATACTTATCTGATCGACAAAATCATACTTCTTTTCGGAAGGAAAAACAATGCGCAAAAGGATTAAAAAACAGCCGTTTTTTTCCCTAAATCGAAGCAAAACCTATAAAAACCTCTGCAAAGGCCGGAATGCCGCCGTCTCTGCGGCAGACTTTTCCATACAGCACCAATGGTGGATAAGTGCTGTGCATCATAAGTAAAATACGCCAGCACGGGAACATCCGTTCCCATGCTGGCGCTTTGCTGTTATCGCTATTTCTTTCTTACAGTCTTGCGACGCCGGACTTCCGGGCGGCTTCTGCCACGGCTTTCGCCACGGCGGGGCCGACTCTAGGGTCGAAGGCGGCGGGGATGATATAGTTCTCGTTCAGCTCCTCGTCGGAGATCAGATTCGCCAGCGCGTTGGAGGCGGCGATCTTCATTTCCTCGTTGATGTCGCTGGCGCGAACGTCAAAAGCACCGCGGAAAATGCCGGGGAACGCCAGAACGTTGTTGATCTGGTTGGGATAGTCGCTGCGACCGGTGGAAACCACTCTCGCGCCGCCTGCCTTCGCTTCGTCCGGGAAAATCTCCGGGGTGGGGTTGGCACAGGCAAAGATGATGGCGTCCTTGTTCATGGTCTGCACCATTTCCTTCGTCACCATGCCGGGGGCGGACACGCCGATGAATACGTCGGCGCCCACCAGCATGTCGGCCAGGGAGCCAGCCTTGTGATCCAGATTTGTGACCTGCGCCATTTCTTCCTTGATCCAGTTCAGACCGTCACGGCCGGCGTAGATTGCGCCCTTCCGGTCGCACATGGTGATGTTCTTGAAGCCGGAGGACAGCAGCAGCTTGACGATGGCGATGGCGGCAGCGCCCGCGCCGGAGGTGACGATCTTCACGTCCTCCTTCTTCTTGCCGACCACCTTCAGCGCGTTGGTCAGACCGGCCAGGGTGATGACGGCGGTACCGTGCTGGTCGTCGTGGAAGATGGGAATGTCGCACCTTTCCTTCAGCTTCCGCTCGATCTCAAAGCACCGGGGAGCAGAGATATCCTCCAGATTGATGCCGCCAAAGGAACCGGAGATCAGGGCAACGGCATTGACGAACTCGTCCACATCCTTGGACTTCACGCACAGAGGGAACGCGTCCACATCGGCAAAGGCCTTGAACAGAGCGCACTTGCCCTCCATAACGGGCATACCGGCCTCGGGGCCGATGTCGCCCAGACCCAGAACGGCGGTGCCGTCGGTGATGACGGCGCACAGGTTGTGGCGGCGGGTCAGCTCATAGGACTTGTCGATGTCCTTCTGGATTTCCAGGCAGGGCTGGGCGACGCCGGGGGTGTAGGCCAGGGACAGGTCGTCCTTGGTCTTGCAGGGTACCTTGCAGATGACCTCGATCTTGCCGCCCCACTCCTTGTGGAGCCGCAGGGACTCTTTTGCGTAATCCATAATTTTTCTCCTTTGTCGATACAATAATTTATGATTTTACCATTACGGAAATGCCGTTGGGAATCAGGGTGACGGAGGCGTTTTCGCCCTTGTCCTGTTTCGCCATGACCATGGCGGTTTCCAGGTTGGGGGCGTAGTCCAGCTTCATCTCCCGGAGGGTCTGCTCCATTTCCGGACGGGAAACGAAGATCACCCGGTGCTTCATGAGGATTCTCGCCAGAATCTGGCTCTCCCACTGGTCGGGAATGGTCTCCGACTGGGGGGTATTGACGCACTGCTCAAAATGCGCCGCAGGGGTTTCGCAGTCCCGGAGGGAGGTATAGAAGCCCTCGCCGCCGGTGCCATCGGCCAGCTCGGCGCACATGATCAGCACCGCGCCCTCCTTGGCGGAAGCCTCCGCCGCGGTCAGCCCCTTGACGCTCTGGTAGATGTTCTGATCCAGCGGCGCGCCGCCGTTGGAGGTGACAACGATGTCCCCGGGGACGGCCTGCACCTCGCAGTACTGCCGCAGGAACGCCACACCGGCTTCATGCGCCTTCCGGAAGTCTCCCGCGAAGGCCGCAACCGTCTTTTTCTCCTCGTCGATGACCACATTGACGATGTACGCCAGCTTTGCCATCTCCGCCGCCGCTACCATGTCCCGATGAAGGGGGTTGCCCTCCAGAATGCCCGTGCGGGCATAAGGGGAGGCGATAAACGCGCCGCAGTGGTTGCCCAGCACCGTTGTCTTATCGCAGACGCCGGGCAGGATGCTCTTGCGCCCGCCGGAGAAACCGGCGAAGAAGTGCGGCTCAATGAAACCCTCCGCAATGAGCAGGTCGGTGTCCACCGCCGTCCGGTCGATGACCAGCGGTGCGCCGGAGGGCAGAACGCCGATCTGAACATTGGATTCCGGGTCAAAGGCGTCGTGAACGACGATTTTCTCGGAACCCGCAATTTCCTTCCCCAGCTTTGCTTCCAGCTCGGCGGTCGTTGTGAGCCGGTGGAAACCGGTGGCTACCAGCAGCGTCACCCGAATCTCCGGATTCCCCTGCCGGAGCTGCGCCAGCATGGGGGGCAGGATGTCCCGGCTGGGCACGGGGCGGGTGTGGTCGGAAATGATGATGGTACAGCGCTTCTTCCCTGCCGCCAGCGCGGCAAGACCGGGCGTTCCCATGGGCGACGCCATGGCTTCCTCCACCAGCTCCCTGCCGGTGCGGTCGCTTTTCAGCTCGTCCACACGGGAGGTCAGCAGACCGTTATAGGGAAATGCAACATCCAGATGGCTTTTGCCGTAAGGAATCGCGATCATAAAGAATCCTCCCACACGTTTGTCATCGGGAACCGGCGGTTGGCCGGTTTCCAATTATGTTTTTTAATAGTTGCCCTTGAAAACGTCCTTCTTGACGGGAGGACGATAGTCGCCGAAGTAAGCGCCAAAGTCCATGCCCAGATAGTTGCACAGGTCAAGGACTTCCACCATGGTGTTGTCGTTGACGGGGATGCCGTTTTCCATGATGCGCTTCACCGCGGCAACTTCCTTCTCGCCGTGGGTGTAGATACGCTCCTGACCGTCGGCCTTGGGCGCGTCCCGCAGCTCCTGCAGGTACTTGGAGAAATGCTCCTTGATGGCGGCGGGGTCGCCGAAGTAGGCGGGGTTGATAGCCATAAAGCCATGGCAGATCTGACCCTTTCCGCCGGTCATGCAGTAATTGGAGGTAGCGCCCATGGACAGGATGGAGGAGAAGATCTCACACAGCATACCATAGCCGTAGCCCTTGTGGCTGCCCAGCTGCTCCGTGGAGCCGCCCAGAGGCATGATGCCGCCGCCCTTTTTCGCCACGATATTCGCCAGCACGTCAGGAGCGTTGGTGGAGGGATGACCGTCCTTGTCCAGCGCCCAGCCTTCGGGCAGGGGCTTTTCCATCTTGTTGTACATCTCCAGCTTACCGCGGGTGACGACCGTGGTGGAAGCGTCGAAGAAGAAATCATAGGGCTCGGCGGGGAACGCGCAGGCGATGGGGTTGGAGCCCAGCATGGCCTTCCGGGCAAAGGTGGGAACCATGATGGCTTCGCTGTTGGTGCAGGAGAAACCCATCAGACCTTCCTTGCAGGCCATCTTGGCATAGTAACCCGCGATGCCGTAGTGGTTGGAGTTCCGGACGGAGACGATGCCCACGCCGGTGGTCTTGGCCTTCTCGATGGCCATTTCCATGGCCTTATGGGAAACCAGCTGTCCCATGGCCTCATGGGCGTCGATGACGGCGGAGATGGGGGTCTCGAACACCACTTCGGGCTTGGCATGGACGTCGATCATGCCTTTTTCGATGCACTTGTGGTAGCGGACCATCCGCTGCATACCGTGGGACTCGATGCCGTACAGGTCGGCAGTCAGCAGAACGTCCTGAATGATATCGGCCTCCGCTTCGGTGAAGCCGAACTTCTGGAACGCTTCCATGCACAGCCGGTGCAGGGTGTCATAGGACCAGTGTTGATATGCCATAAGAGTACCTCATTTCTTAAATTTTTTTGTTGTTTTCCGGTGTTCCGCGGGAAGCCGAACCTCCGGAATGCTTTCCTGCACAGCCGGTGCAGGGTATCATAGAACCAGTGTCTGTACTTTATAAGAATACATTATTTTGGGAGCTTTTTCAATTATAATTTTTGGATTCGCTTATAATTTTCCAATATTCAGCTCCCGCTCGTGGAGGATCACGCCGCTATTCTTCAGCGTCTGCTGCAGCTGCCGGATATCCATTGCGGAAAAATCCTCCGTCAGCGCGGCCGCGGTACCGGCAGCCTGTCCGGTGACAGCGCAGCAGGGGATCACCCGCATGATATCCCACATGGCGTCCGTCACGGAGGTACACCGCCCCGCCATGATCAGATTCTTCACCTTGGCGGAATACAGCGTGGAAAACGGGACCTCGTAAATCGGCCCCCGCTTTCTCCAGTCGGAGACCATGCCGACGGAATCGGCGAAATATTTGTGCATTTCCCCTTCGTCCAGCGTATATTCCCCCTGAATCCGTCGGGTCATACGCAGTTGGGGCATGGTCGCAATGGCGGTAGGCACCCACGAAGGGTCGCTGCGGCGCTTCTTCCGGATGTCATTCAGGGTCGATGCGTGGGAATACTGCATCATTTCCGACACTTCCCCGCAGCCAAGTCCGCCGAACCGGCGGTCAAGCAGGGGACGCGCCGTCCGTCCGGCGTCTTCCTCCGCCGGAACGTCTGAAAAGCCCAGCATGTTGAGCCGATAACCCTCGCTGCCCTGAGAGTAGTACCACGCCGCCAGAATGTTGCCCTGCTGATTGGTTTCCGTCGGCGCGCCGGCAAGATGGGCAATGCAGGCGTCTCCCGTGGCGTCCACCACGGTGCGGGTGCATATCCTCTGCCTGCCGGAGATGCTTTCCACAATGACCGAATGAATGCGGTCTTCCCGCACCTCCGCGTCCACAGCGTAACAGCCGTAGAGAATCTTCACCCCCGCCTTTACCAGTTCCTGCTCGGCCAGAATGGCAAAGAGCCATGGGTTATAGCGCACACGGAAGCGGTGATCCTTTTCCGTCCGCCCCGCCGGGTCTGCGCTGTCCAGCCAGTTGGCGGGGTATTCGTCCTCCGCGCCCATGGAAATGGACAGCCTGAGCAGTTCCTCCGCCAGTCCGAAGGAAACCTGATGGCCGACGCCGTCACACAGCGGGAGATAAATAGTGACCAGTCCCGCCGTCCCCAGACCGCCCAGAATGTACTGCTTTTCCAGCAGGATCACCCGTTTCCCCAGCCTTGCCGCCGCCAGCGCGGCGGAAATTCCGCCGAACCCGCCGCCGCAGACCAGCACGTCGCAGCTGTCCAGAATCGGTATTTCCTTTGTCATGGCTCACCCCCGGTAAATGGGCGCCAGCGCGTCATGCACCGCCTTGTATTTCAGGAACAGCTTTTCGTAAAGCGCATGGGTCTCCGGGTCGGGTCTGGAAACGGAGTCGATCTCCACGCAGGCTTCCGCCGCGTGGGCGAAGCTGTCAAACCAGCCGATGCCTACGGCGGTCAGCATGGCCGTGCCGAAGGAAGAATCGTCCACCTTGACCTTCTGCAGCTCCAGTCCCAGAATATCCGCCACGATCTGACGCCAGAGCATTCCCTTCGCGCCGCCGCCGATGATGCGCACCCGCTTCATTTCCACGCCCAGTCCGTTCAGGGTGTTCAGGCAGTCCTTCAGGCTCATGGCGACGCCCTCCAGCGTAGCCCGGGTGAAGTGGGCAGTGGTGTGGCTGGAGCTGATGCCGGTATAGCTGCCCTTCAGGTCCGGGTCATTGTAGGGCGTCAGCTCGCCGTTTAAGTAGGGGTGGAACATCAGGCCGTCGCTGCCCGGAGCGATCTTCTCCGCCGGAACGTTCAGCTCAGCAAACGGCTCCCGGCCGATGGTGTCCCGATACCAGCGGTAGCTGGCGGCGCAGCTGGCCGTCGCCGTGCCGGGATACCACAGCCCAGGCACCACATGGCGGTAGTTGAAAATGAATTTGGAATCCAGCGCATGATCGGTCACGATGCAGATACGCCCGGCGGTGGCCAGCTTCACCGTGGCGTGACCCGGCTCCACATTGCCCGCCGCGAAAAGCTCCATCACCGTGTCCGTAGTACCTACCAGCACCCGGGTTCCCTCCGCAAGGCCGAACTCCGCTGCCCGTTCTCCGGTCATGGTGCCCGCCACATCCGTGGGTCTGCACAGACGGGGCAGCCATTCCTTCCGGATGCCGCCCACCGCGCACAGTTCCTCCGACCAGCGTTCCCGCCTGGTATCGTAGAACATGGAGCCCTCCGCGTCGATGGTATCCGTCTCCATGGTGCCGGTCATGCGGAAGCGCAGATAGTCCTTGGCAAAGAGGATATAGCGGATCTGTCCCCAGATTTCCGGCTCGTGCCTGCGCAGCCACATCAGCTGAGGCAGCGTCCAGACCGTGGTGGGGGCGTTCACCGCCTGATCCATAATGGTATCCAGGCAGGTGTCCTTCAGCTCCTGCACCTCGTCCTTGCTGCGCTGATCTGTCCAGAGAATCGCCCGGCGCAGCACCTGCTTCTGCTGACCCAGCAGCACCGCCGTGTGGGTGGCCGCGTCAAAGGACAGCGCCTTGATCCGCTCCGCCCCGACGCCCGCCGTTTTCAGAATATCCCCGAAGGCGGTCTTGAACGCCCGGCACCAGTCCTCCGGGTCCTGCTCACACCAGCCGACGTGAGGATAATAGGTGGGATACTCACAGCCGGCGGTGGCAGCGATCTTCCCTTCCCGGCTGAGCAGCGTCAGCTTCACGCTGCCGCTGCCGATATCCACACCCAAAACATAATCTGTCATATACGCACCATCCTATTGAAGATGCCCCGGATGAACCTATGCAGCTGTTCATCCGGGGATAAAAGGAAATTATTTGACCCAGTCGTGCTCCGGGTCGTTGCTGCGGTTGAAGCCCTGATAGTCGCCCGCCATCAGCCACAGGAAGTAGGTCTGGTAGCCGGGGGTGGAAACGGTGGTGTGGTAGCCGTAGGGGAACTCCACCAGCTCGTCGTTCTTCACCCGGTAGGCCTCATCCAGGGAGCCGTCGGCGGTGTACAGACACTGCACGGCAAAGCCCTGCCTGGGGTCAAACAGGAAGTAGTAAATTTCCTCGGCGATGCACTCGGCGGGCATATTGTCCTCGTCGTGCTTGTGAGGCGGGAAGCCAGCCCAGTTGCCCTCGGTGCAGTAGGCCTCGCCGATGGTCAGGACTTTTGCGTTGGAATTGCCGTCGATGATGAAGCTGGTCTCTCTCTGGAAGGGAACGCGGCCCAGCAGCTTCAGCACCACGTGGTCTTCCCGAAGCACCTGCGGGGCGGTCTTTTCCTTCACGGGTGTGCCGCAGACGGCGATCTTGATATGGTCGATGGCTTCGATCTCCAGATGCTGCTCACGGGGCATATAGAAGCTCTCGGCCTTGCGGTTTTCAAATACGTTGGCGCGGTTGCCCACGTTCTCATAGCGCTCACCGTCGAAGGAAACGTTGCAGTGGCCCTCCAGCATGATGAAGGCGACTTCCCGGTCTTCGGTGTAGAAAGGCAGCTTCTCCCCGGCGTCCAGCTCGATGATGCCGAACTCCAGCTTTTTCAGGCTGCACTCGCCGATCTTGCAGATGGGCGTGTAGCCCTTGGCGGGAACATAGGTTTTCTTGTAATTCATAAGTTTTCCTCCTTAAGAAGTTTATCTACAACGGCTTCCCAATCCCCGACGATGCCGTAATCGGCATAGTCAAAAATCGGTGCCTTCGGGTCCGAATTGATGGCGACGACCTTCCCGGAGCCGGACATACCGGCCAAGTGCTGCACCGCACCGCTGATTCCCACGGTGATGTACAGCTTCGGGCAGACCGTAATGCCCGTCATGCCCACCTGACAGCGGTAGGGCGCAAATCCCGCTTCCACAGCCGTGCGGGACGCTCCCAGGCTGCCCCCCAGCTTTCTTGCCAGCGCTCCCAGCTTCTTAAAGCCCGCTTGGGAGCCGACGCCCATGCCCCCCGCTACGATGATTTCCGCCTGAGACAGGGGCTTTCCCTGTGCAAAGCTTCCGAAGGAATGGAGATTCACCCGCTCGTCTGGGGTATAGGTGATGGTTTGCACGTCCGGCGTTTTGGCCGCCTGCTTCTCCGGACGGAACGTTCCCGGTCGGACGGTGGCCATCTGAATCTCACTCAAAGAGCGGATGTCCGCCATCAGGGAATTTCCAAATGCCGGACGGGTCTGAATCAGCTGCTCCCCCTCCATACGCAGGGCGGTGCAGTCCGCCGTCAGTCCCGCGTCCAGCTGCCACGCAAGCATGGGCATAATATTCCGCATCCGCACCGTCGCCGGAGCCAGAACGATCTGGCTACCCCATCGGCGGATCGTCTCCGACAGAAAGGCGGCAAAAGCGCTTTCGTCCCCAATTTCCGGGGCACTGAGTTCAAAAATGCGGCCTGCGCCATATTCCGCGGCGGTTTCAGCCTCCCCCGCCGGAACCAAAGCCCGCAGTTCGCCGCCGGAAAGCCGGGCGGCCTTGCTGAGCAGGCCCTTATCCACGCCGAAGGGGCATAACACCAGAATCTCCTTCATGGCCGCACCTCCCGCAGAAGCACGCGCAGATTCTGCACACCCGCGTCCAAATCCGTTTCCTTTGGCCCCCGGCGCAAACCGGGGAAGCGGGATTCCATTGCCACGACCTTGGTAAGCGACCCTTTCAGGCCGCAGTCCTCCGGGGTCAAACCCAGATCGGCGGCTGTCAGAATCTCCACCGGGGTTTTCCTTGCCCGGCGCATTCCCAGAATTCCGGCAAGACGCAGCGGATAGGAATAGCTGCTGAAGCTGACCATCGCTGACCCGGAAACGGTCAGGTTCTGAACGCCGTCCTCCAGCCGCCGGGTGACCAGCAGTTCGTCCCCCGCCGTCTCCACCTTTTCCGCATTGGAGATGCAGGGAAGCCCCAGCGCCGCCGCCAGTTCG
>OGQX01002744.1_pt1 | contig 12973 bp, 10 predicted proteins | sample 1553291 | NCBI WGS metagenome assembly OGQX01 (sample SAMEA2580030, study PRJEB22360) | human gut metagenome | biome: human gut; feature: human-associated habitat; material: faeces | place: Denmark | collected 2008/2010
AGAGATTGAGACGATGAAGGGGCAGGATCTCCTGCTTGACGAGTTTGGAACAGGAGCATTCTCGTTTTGTGTAGTGGAGGGTATGGACGCGAAGGACATATCTGCAATGCGGGAGCAGATGGAGGAAGTTCCTCACGTAAAATCAGTGATCTGGTACGATTCACTGGCGGACATCAGCATTCCGATGGAGATGCTGCCGGATGAGATCTATGATTTCTTTAATAATGATGAGAAGGACAGCACCTTGCTCGCAGTGTTATACGATACATCGATGTCCGCGGACGAGACGATGGATGCGATTGAGGAACTGCGCGGTGTGGTAAAAGATCAGTGCTATATCAGCGGTATGTCGGCAGTGGTTACAGATATCAAGAATCTGTCGAACAAGGAGACCCCGGTCTATGTGCTGATTGCGGTTGTACTGGCAGTCATTGTCCTGTCACTTACGATGGATTCGGCTCTGGCGCCGATTTTCTTTTTGCTCAGTATCGGAATGGCGATTGTATACAATCTGGGTACCAATGTTTTCAAGGGAGAGATTTCCTATGTGACACAGGCGCTCGCGGCGGTCTTACAGCTGGGTGTGACGATGGATTATTCCATTTTCCTCTGGCACAGTTACGAAGAGCAGCAGGAGCGTTTTCAGGGAGATAAAAAACGTGCGATGGCGCATGCGATTTCTAATACGATCACATCGGTGGTCGGAAGCTCCATCACGACGGTGGCTGGTTTCGTGGCACTGTGTTTCATGAGCTTTACACTTGGTATGGATCTTGGAATTGTCATGGCAAAGGGTGTTGTTCTCGGCGTTATCTGCTGCGTTACGGTGCTGCCGTCGCTGCTGCTTGTATTTGACAAGGCGATCGAGAAGACGAAGCACAAGGTTATCATCCCAGATCTGGGACGGATTGCAGACTGGATCGTGCGCCATTACGGCGTATTCCTGATCGTATTTCTGGTGGTGTTGGGCCCGGCAGTCTACGGCTACACACACACGGATGTGTATTACGATCTTGCGGGAACACTGCCGAAGAGCTTAAGCAGTATTACTGCGAACGATAAGTTAAACGAAGACTTTGAGATGGGTGCGACGCACATGATCATTGCGGACAGCAGTCTCTCCGCAAAAGATGCCAGCGCAATGTTGGATGAGATCAGCAAGGTGGATGGCGTGAAGATGGCGCTTGGCTTTGACTCGCTGGTAGGACCAGGCATCCCGAGGGAGTTTATCCCGGATGACGTAAAAGACGTCTTGATCAACGGCGATTATCAGATGATGGTGGTCGGCTCGGAATATGCGGTTGCTTCTGATGAAGTGAACGCGCAGTGCGAGGAGATCAACAATATCATCAAAAAATATGATTCCTCTGCCATGTTAATCGGTGAGGCACCGTGTACGAAGGATCTGATTGAGATCACGGATGAGGACTTTAAGACAGTCAGCATCGTGTCGATCGGTGCAATTTTCGTGATTATCGCACTGGTATTTAAGTCGGTATCACTGCCGGTCATTCTGGTGGCGGTCATTGAGTTCGCCATTTTTATCAACATGGGTATTCCGGCATATACGCACACGACGCTGCCGTTTATCGCTTCTATCGTCATTGGTACGATTCAGCTCGGCGCGACGGTCGATTATGCGATTCTCATGACAACAAAGTACAAGAAGCTTCGCTACAACGGAGCGGACAAGAAGGAAGCGATTGCGACGGCACTTCGCAGTTCCATCCAGTCGATCATTGTCAGTGCGCTCAGCTTCTTTGCAGCGACCTTCGGTGTCGGCATGTATTCCAATATTGATATGATCAGTTCCCTGTGTATTCTGATGGCACGCGGAGCAATCATCAGTATGTTTGTCGTTATTTTCATTCTGCCGTCCATGTTTATGATTTTTGATAAACTGATCTGTGCGACGAGCATGGGATTTCGCAATAAAAAGGGCACGACGGTGAATGTGTCGGAAAACAATGTATCGGTACAGTAACGGGAAAGGAAGGTAAAAACCATGAAATTACCAGAGTTAAAATCAAAATTCAAAAATAGATATGCAATTCGCATTATTGCCGGAGTCCTGGTCGTTACGCTTGTTGCAACAGGTTCCTCCGTCTACAGTGTTAATGCGGCAAAGGCAGGCAGCGCTGCCACAGAGAACGTGGAGGAGACGGAAGTTTCTGAGGAGGCGGAAGATACGGAAGATGCCGAGAGCAGCTTAAAGGATCTGCTGGATAACGGAAGCAAAGTAAGCGAGAAAGAGATCGGAAAAGAAGAGACAGTATATGTCATCGCCGACAATACCGGCAAGGAGCAGAAAATCATTGTCTCCGATCATCTGATCAACAACGATGACAAGGATACGCTTGAAGATGCATCCACATTAAAAGATATTGAAAATGTAAAAGGCGATGAGACCTTTACACAAAGCGGCAATAAGGTGACATGGCAGGCAGACGGCAATGACATTTTCTACCAGGGAACGTCAGAGAGCGAGCTGCCGGTGACACAGAAGCTGACCTACTATCTGGACGGCAAGGAAGTGACGCCGGAGGAGCTTGCCGGAAAATCCGGTGAGGTTACGATACGGTTCGACTACACGAACAACCAGAAAGTGACAGCGAAGATTGACGGAAAAGACGAAGACATCTATGTACCGTTTATGGCAGTCAGCGGCATGATCCTCGGAGATGAATTCTCGGATATCGAGGTGGAAAACGGTAAGGTGATCTCCGACGGAAGCAACAATGTCGTAGTTGGCTATGCACTTCCGGGGCTGAAGGAAAGCCTGAACGTAAAGGACGACGATTTCGACGGGGATGTCACCATTCCGGATTACGTGGAGGTAAAGGCAAAGGTTGAGAACTTCAAGCTTGATACCACGATGACGGTGGTTATGAATGCAACGAACTTCATCAGCGCCGACAGCGACAATGACACCTCGAAGCTGGATGAGGTATTTGACACACTCACAGACGCGATGGATCAGCTGACCGACGGCTCCGCAGAACTGGCAGACGGCGTAGACACCTTGAAGTCCAAGATGGGCGACTTTAAGGACGGCGTTGGCACCCTGCAGTCCGGCGTTCATGCATACACGGACGGAGCAGGAAAAATCGCAAGCGGTATTACGCAGCTTTCCGACAGCATTCCGACATTATCTAACGGCGTTGGCACATTGAACAGCAGTGCGGCAACGATTGCGGACGGCGTAGAACTGTTGGACAATACCTTAAAGACTTCCTTCACCGATCAGGAGAAGGCGGCGATGCAGACACAGGCATCGTCCGCAGTGGATGCACAGGCAGAAGCGATCAGGAGTCAGGCATCTGCAGTGGTAGATGCGCAGGCAGAAGCGATTAAGACACAGGCAGAGGCAGTAGTGGACGGTCAGGCGGAAGCGATTAAGAATCAGGCTGCACAGCAGGCAGGCGCAAAGTTTGATAACGGACAGTATGAAGCCATCAAGAATCAGGCAACGCAGGAGATTACCACGAAGATGGACGGTCTGAAGGGATCTCTGACATCTTCTGCGGATGTGCAGAATCTGATTAACGGAGCGGCACTTGCATCGGTTGCAGCGCAGCATCCTACAGAGACCATCGCAGAGATTCAGACCAATCATGCGGATGAAATCGCAGAGGCACAGCAGACGGTTGCAGCACAGCTTGATACCACAATCACAACGCAGCTTGGCGGAGCGGCAGATTCTCTGGCAACGGGTGTGGCAGATACTGCGAAACAGGTCGCTCAGGCAACGGCAGGCGAGGCAGCAGTAACGGGAGCAAAGACAGCAGCCGGAGATGCAGCGGTACTCGGAGCGAAGGCAGCAGCCGGAGATGCAGCGGTACTCGGAGCAAAGGCAGCGGCCGGAGATGCAGCGGTACTTGGAGCGAAGGAAGCAGCCGGAACGGCAGCTGTGTCAGCGGCAGAACAGACAAAGTCCACGATGGCGGCAAGTATTGAGCAGCAGAGCTCGGGCGGATACAGTCTGGTAACCGGAGCGAGAGCACTGGCTAATGGTACCCAGAGTCTGGCAGATGCGGTACCGGCACTGACATCCGGTGTGGCGCAGCTTAAGAACGGAAGTGCAGAACTGGTTTCCAACAATCAGAAGCTCAACGATGGCGTCAACGCGTTAAGTGATGGTACCGACGCAGTGATCGACGGTGTGGATCAGTTATCGGACGGCGCACATCGGCTGGCAGACGGAATCGTTACCTTCAACGAGGAGGGAATTGAGAAGATCTTAAATTCCTACCACGGTGATATTGAGCCTCTGATGGATCGTATCCAGGCGGTTCTGGATGCCGGTGAGGACTATCAGACCTACACGGATATTGCGGACGGCGTGAACGGAAGCATTAAGTTCATCTACAAGACAGATGCGGTGAAAGAGGACTAATGAAAATTGTCTCAATAAATCCGTATTTGTTCTGGAAATATTGTAAGAAGAGAGTATAATAATAAGGAGTCATGTGAGGGAGGACGGAAATGAACTGGATAGAGAATGTTCTGATTATAGCGGGAGTGTCGCTTGATATTTTCGCGGCGATGGAGTGCCAGGGCGCATTGGTCGCAAAAGTGGACAAAAAACAGTTGTCCGTCATCTGCGCGTTGATCGCTGTATGGCAGCTTTGCGCGCTGGCGCTCGGGAACTATCTGTCCGGTCTCCTTTACAGAAATGAGCTGGCACACGATGAGAATTTTGTAGGACTTGTGATTGCGGCGGTGATCTTTTTCGGACTCGGCATCCGTCTGATTGCGAAGGCAATCAAGAACGAATGGGTCAATGAGCGCCGGGAGGAGAGCCTTGATGTGAAAAAGTTCCTGAGGATGACTGCGGTGACAAGCATCTATACGCTGCTTGCGGGGATCGCATTCGGATTCCTGGGGACGAACGTTGCGCTGATGCTGATCATCATCGTATGTATGACGATTGCATTCGTTGTGCTTGGCGTGTATACTGGTTATCATCTGGGATTTCAGCACAAGACAAAAGCATATGTCGGCGGAGCGCTTCTGCTTTGGATTGCCGGCATCGATGTGATTGTAAGACACATCATGTGCTAAAAAGAGGGAGAGTATTTCAAATAGAACCAGAGACGGTTGGGGAGCTGTCTCTGGTTTTTTCTGATCGGGGTGCGTTTACTCGCCGTTGAAAGAATCGGTGTGATACAGTATAATATTCTAGGAAGAAAGTATTACGTTTCGTAATGAGGGGAAAAGATGGAGAAGATCAGACATGACAGCAGCTATGAATGGCTGAGTGGCGAAAGCTGGAAGGAGTGGAGCGCGAGCTTCTTTTCGATGGGCTGGAAGATCTGGGGCGTGGTGTTAATCACAGAATTGTTTTTGTTTCTGTTTTTTAAGCCCACCGCGGACTGCGGCAGACTGCGCTATGGATGGCTGTTCATTGTGCGACCGAGCGGACTGCAGCTGTTGCTTCTTTTTGTGTACCGCCTGCTGACCGGCAGACAGAAGCGTGTATACAGCAGACGGGCGATGGCGGGATGCGCCATATTCCTGCTGACATCCTACGCGGCTGTGATGGCGTGGGTGCATACGAGCGTGACGCTGATGCCGATGGTTCTGTTGCTGCCGATGCTGCTGACGCCGCTCTACAAAGACCGGGTCATGACGCTTGTGCAGGCGGCGCTGCTCGTTGCAGCCTATGTGCTGGACTGTGCCTATTTTATACCTGCCAGTTCTTATTTCCCGCTGACAACCCCGTTTATTGAGGGCAGCATCTTCGTGGGAACGGTGTGCGGTATGCTGGTGGCGCTGGAACTGGTCAATGATTCGGCGATCGTGAACGATGAGCGTTCCAAGCGGGATTCCCTGACCAAGCTCTACAACCATGAAAGCTTTTATGAGGAGTTAGAGTATTACCAGAGAAGGTACGAGGAGAACCGGGAGCGTTTTTCGCTTGCGGTGATCGATATTGATAATTTTAAGAATGTCAATGATACCTACGGACATGCGTTTGGAGATGTCGTTTTAAAAGAAGTGGCAGACATCTGCGCCAGACACAAAGGCGCGGCGGGATTCTGTGCCCGCTATGGCGGCGAGGAGTTTGCCATCATATTTAAGGGAGCGGGAGTCGGACAGGCGGAAGAGATGGCGGAGCAGATCCGGCAGGAGTTTGAACAGAAAATGTTTACAACGCCGCAGGGGGAGCGGTCGTTTTCCGTGAGCATCGGTGTGGCGGAGTACGACAGGGCTTATCCGGGTGCCAGCGCGTTTTTTGAAGTGGCGGACGCTGCTCTTTACTGCGCAAAAAGAGAGGGCAAGAATCAGGTGAGACGATGAAAGTATTGTTGACGGCGGTGAATGCAAAATACATTCACTCAAATCTGGCAGTGTACGATCTGCGTGCCTATGCGGAGGCTTATGGCACCGGCGGGGCGCAGGTGGAGATCGGGGAATATACGATTAACCATACGATAGACTACATATTGGAAGGAATCTATAAGGCAAAGCCAGATGTGCTTTGCTTTTCCTGTTATATCTGGAATCTGGATTATGTGGAACAGCTGATGGACGAGTACCACAAGATCTGTCCCGAAGTGCCGATCTGGGTCGGAGGCCCGGAAGTGTCTTATGAGACGGAGGCGTTTCTAAAAGCGCATCCGCAGGTGACCGGGGCAATGGTTGGCGAGGGAGAAGAGACTTTTCTGGAACTGTGTGAGAACTACGCAAAAGCGGGTGCCGGAGCGAAGGCGGGGAAGGTGGATTTCCCGGGAATCAAGGGAATCATGTACCGTGCCGGAGAGAGCCTCGTAAAAACCGGAGCGCGCGAGCCGCTGGATTTAAACCGGATTCCGTTCTGCTACGGAGCCGTTGAAGATTTCCGGAACCGCATCATCTATTATGAATCGAGCAGAGGATGTCCGTTCCGGTGCAGCTACTGTCTTTCCTCGGTGGAAAAGACACTGCGGTTCCGGGATGTGGAGCGGGTGAAAAAAGAACTGGCATTTTTTTTGGAGCAGGAAGTCGCGCAGGTGAAGTTTGTGGACCGCACCTTTAACTGCAGGCATGAACATGCCATGGAGATCTGGAAGTTTTTAATCGAACATGATAATGGCGTGACCAACTTCCATTTTGAGATATCTGCCGATCTTCTGACGGATGAGGAGATTGCGCTGATCGGTCAGATGCGGCCGGGACTGATCCAGCTGGAGATCGGCGTGCAGTCCACGAACGACGCCACAATCACCGAGATTCACCGGACGATGCAGCTGGATCGCCTGAAAGCGGTAGTAAGGAGCATCCAGGAAAAAGAGAATATTCACGAGCATCTGGATCTGATCGCAGGTCTGCCCTATGAGGGCTATGAGACATTTGCGCGTTCGTTTGATGAGATTTATGCGTTAAAGCCCAATCAGCTTCAGCTTGGATTCTTAAAAGTGCTAAAAGGTTCTTACATGTATGAGCATGCCACAGAGTATGGTCTGATCTACCGCAGCAGACCGCCGTATGAGGTGCTTAAGACAAACTGGCTGGGGTTCGGGGAGATCCTTCGCATCCGGCAGGTGGAAGAGATGCTCGAGGTGTATTACAACAGCGGACAGTACGCCACAGCAATCCGGCTTCTGGAGACGCAGTATGCGAGTGCGTTTGCCATGTTTGCGGAACTGGGAACTTTTTATGAGGAGCACGGTTATTTTGGAATGGGTCATTCCAGGATGCGCAGGGCGGAGATCCTGCTGGAATTTGCAAAAGAGCGTAAGCCGGGACTGCTTCCGGTGCTTGGTGAGGGTCTGGTATATGACCTGTATGAAAGAGAGAATCTCGGAAGCAGACCTTCGTGGGCAGCAGATGCGAATGAATGGAAACAGATTGCGCGCCGGTATGGAAAAAAAGGCAAGCAGTCGCACATTGAGCGGTTTTTCTACCGGTTTTCCGGCCACAGGCAGGATACCGCATCGCTCCCGGAGAGGCTGGAGGAACCGGTCTATGTGAGATTTGACTATACCGGAAGGGATCCGCTCGATCACCAGGCGCGGCATGAATATCTGGAGCCTTCCGGGGAATAACCGGAAAGAGGGGAGAATAGATTGTTAGAGGATTATGTGGTCATTGATCTTGAGATGACGGGATTGAATGCGAAGACGGACGCCATTCTGGAAGTGGGAGCCGTGCGCGTCAGAGACGGCAGACAGACGGAAACGTATGGCGCTATTTTAAAGTGCGGGCGGGAATTGTCAGAGCGCGTGGTAGAACTGACGGGCATCACGCCGGAGATGGCGGCAGGCGGCAGGGAGCCGGAAGAGGCGATGCGGGAATTTTTTACATTCCTGGGGGACGATGTGCTGGTCGGCCAGAATGTGATTTTTGATTACAGCTTTCTGAAACAGTGGTCGGTCAACCACGGTCAGGCGTTTGAGCGAAATGCTGTGGATACCTTAAAGCTGGCAAGGCGCTTTCTTCCGGCGGAGCAGAAAAAGGATCTGGAAAGTTTGTGTACCTATTTCGGGATCGGGCGTGAGCGGGCGCACCGTGCGCTCGATGATGCGATGGCGACCGGAATCGTGCTGGAGAGATTAAAACAGGAGTACGGTACGGTACAGCCGGAGGCGTTTCTGCCGTATGCGCTCTGTTACCGCACAAAAAAACAGACGCCCGCAACGGGACGTCAGATGGATGGTCTTAAAAAATATGCCGCGCATTACGGTATCCCGGAGACGGAGATTCCGGAGCAGATGACGCGGAGTGAGGCGTCGAGACTGCTTGACCGCTGGATCGCTGTGCACGGGCGGATGCCCCGGGATTAAGCATTTACTTTTTCCTCGAGCAGTGCTACGATGGCACTCTGTCTGGGGGATTCCAGTGCTCTGGCAGAGGCGAGAAGACGGTCGAGTGCGGCGGAATCCCTGGCGTTTAGATAATAGTCTGCGAGCATCCGGTAGTTCCCACTGTGATCGGACCCGCAGCTGATGCCGTACTCGAGAACCCGGACTGCCTCCGCGTCATGACCGAGCTTTTTCAAACATTCGGCGTACTCATAGATGGTGCGGCAGAGGGTGGTGTAGTTCTCGTCACAGGCGCAGAGCGTTTCCAGATTGGCAACGCCGTACTCCAGCTTGAGATCGGTGTTGGTCTTGCCGCCGAGGTTTAAGATTTTCTGTCCGGCAAGCGATTGGAGAGTCTCCTCATATTTTTTTAATTCGGGATTGTCATAGATACCCATTGGAAAATCGGCAAGAGGTATGGTAATATAGGGAAGCCCGCTGATGTCCTTGCGGCGTGTGTGGTTTGCTTCGTTCTCGCGGTTCCAGAAGCTCTCGGCAGCGGCTTCTTCGGCAGCGGTGCTTTTATGGCGCAGATAAGCAAACATACATACAAAAAAGATAAAAAGTCCTAAAAAAATCATGAGAATCATCCCTTCTTGTGGTATAGTGTAAAAGGTTCGCGCGGTATCCAGGGCGTGAACGGAAAGGTGGTAGAACGAAATGTACGATTTTGGTAAAAAAAAGAATAAAAAACTGCTTGCAGGAATCATCATTGTGGTTGTGGCAGCCATGCTTCTGACAACGGTGCTTGCAGCGTTATTATAAGTGTATTCCGCCGTTTTGCTTTCATGTAAAATATACTAAAAATCCCAGAGTGAGTCAAACATATTCGTGTTTATGCACCTTGAAAAGAAAGGCGCGTATGGGCTATAATGAGCGGAAGCAGAGTATATGCTTGGCAAAACAGGCGTTAGCAGAGCAGAGAACAGATATTTCAGAGGGAAGAATATGAAAAAGGGAACAGGTTTTTTGACATTGTTTGGGGGTGCAGTGGCAGTTTGTGCATTGCTGGCGGCACCGGTTTCCATGAGGGCACAGGAGACGGAGACGATTGAGGACGGTGTCTATATCGGCAATATTTATGTGGGCGGCATGACGGAGGAAGAAGCGGTCAGCGCGGTAGAAGCGTACGTGGAGAGCGCAGATTCGGCGGAGATGACATTGAAGACCGGCGATAAAAGTGTATCCGTGACGGCGGCTGAACTGGGAATATCCTTTTCCAATTTAAACGTGGTGGACGAGGCGATGGATGTCGGCAGAAGCGGCAGCCTCATCAAGCGGTACAAGGATAAGAAGGATCTGCAGCAGGGGGACAAAGTGATTGCACTCTCACTGGATGTGGATTCCGATGCGGTGGCATCCATCCTTTCCGGGAAAGCGGCGGAGCTGAACCAGGAGGCTGTGGATAATGGTCTGGTTCGTGAGAACGGTGCGTTTAAAATCATCAAGGGCGAGCAGGGCATAGAGGTTAACGTGGAGGATTCCATTGCGGCGATCGAGAACTATATCAGCAGTGAGTGGGACGGTGGCAACGCCGAGATCGAGCTCGTGGCGGAAGTGGTGGAGCCGCGCGGCAGCGAGGAAGATCTGGAGCAGATCACGGATCTGATGGGAAGCTATACGACGAATTACAAGGATTCCGGTCAGAACCGCTGCGACAACATCTCTAATGCAACCAGCAAGATCAATGGTACGCTGCTTTATCCGGGCGAGGAATTTTCCGTCTATGAAGCGATCGGACCGCTGGATGCGGCAAACGGATACGAACTGGCAGGTGCCTACGAGAATGGTCAGACGGTTGAGTCCTACGGCGGCGGTGTGTGCCAGGTATCTACGACTTTGTACAACGCAGCTATTCTGGCGGAGCTTGAGATCACGCAGCGCTCAAATCATTCTATGATCGTAAGCTATGTGAAGCCATCCATGGATGCGGCGATTGCAGGCGATTACAAGGATCTGCGTTTTGTCAATAACCAGGACATTCCGATTTATATTGAGGGATATACCGAGGGAAAGAATGTCACCTTTAAGATCTACGGACACGACACGAGACCATCGAACCGCGTTGTGACTTATGAGAGTGAAGTGGTGTCTGAGCAGGATCCGGGCACGCAGTATGTGGCGACCGGAGATCCGGCGGGTTATATGAAGACTGCGCAGGGCAAGCATATCGGCTATGTGGCAAGACTGTGGAAAGTTGTCACGGTAGACGGTGTGGAGGAGAGCCGGGAGATTTTTAATAAGAGTACCTACAAGGCGTCTCCGAAGATTGTAAACGTGGGAACGGCATCAGCAGACCCGAATGTGTCGGCGGTGATTGGCGCGGCGCTTGCGACCGGGGATGAGGCAACCATCAATGCGGCGGTTGCACCTTATGCGGCGAGTGCGGCAGCAATCTTAAATCCGGCACCGGTAGAACAGCCGTCGCAGGAAGAACAGGCGATTACCGGAACGGTGGATGAGAGCCAGATTACAGGCGGAGAATAAAAGTATAAGAGATTGTTTAAGGCTGCCTCAGAAGAGACAGCCTTAAGCTGTAAATAAACGGGAGAACACAGATGAAGATCGGAAAACTGCCGGAGAGCGTACTGAAGCGCTCCGTATTCAAACAAATACATACCAGACGCCCCGAGGTTGTCTTAGGAGCCGGCGTCGGAGAGGACTGCGCTGCGATCAAGCTGGCGGAGGATGAGACGCTTGTGATGTCAACAGATCCGATCACCGGAACGGCGAAGGATATCGGGACACTTGCGATCCAGATTACGGTGAATGATCTGGCGAGTGCAGGGGCGGAGCCGGTGGGCGTTCTGCTCACGGTGCTGCTGCCGGAGAGCGTGGAGGAGCCCGAACTGCGTGCCATGATGGCACAGGTGGAGGAAGCCTGCGCCAAGGCAAAGATCCAGGTGATGGGAGGACATACGGAAGTGACGGCAGTGGTCAATCAGCCGGTGATCTCCGTCTGCGGTGTCGGCAAAGTGAAGGACGGCTGTCTGATCTCGACGGGAGAGGCAAGACCGGGCATGGATATTCTTGTCACAAAGTGGATCGGAATTGAGGGAACTTCCATTATCGCAAAGGAAAAAGAAACAGAACTAAAGACAAAGTTCTCGGTGCCTTTTGTCGAGAAGGCAAAAGCACTGGATGCTTATATATCGGTACAATCAGAGGCCGCAGTCGCCGTCAAGTCTGGCGTTAGTGCAATGCATGACGTCACGGAGGGCGGAATATTTGGTGCGCTCTGGGAAATGGCGGAAGCATCTGGCGTCGGACTTGAAATCGATTTGAAAAAGATACCGGTCCGTCAGGAGACCATTGAGGTCTGTGAATTTTTCGGAATCAACCCCTACCAGCTGATCTCCAGCGGCTGTATGCTGATGGCGGCAGAGGATGGCAATCTGCTGGTAAGAGAACTGGAGAAGGCAGGAATCCCTGCCACGATTATCGGAAAGGCAACCGCGGGGAACGACCGCGTCCTTTTGAACGAGGAGGAACGCAGATTTTTGGAGCCTCCGAAGGCGGACGAATTATATAAGGCGATATAAAGGAGAAGAAGCGATGCGTGAAAAGATTTTGACATTTATAGAGAAGAACAGCCGGATTGACTTAAAGGAGCTTGCCATTGTGCTCGGTGTCGATGAGACAACGGTTATGAATGAGCTTGAGAAAATGGAAGAGGAGCACATTATCTGCGGCTACCACACACTGATCGATTGGGACAAAGCGGGCATTGAGAAGGTGACTGCGCTAATCGAGGTACGTGTGACACCGCAGCGCGGCATGGGCTTTGACAAGGTGGCAGAGCGGATCTACAACTATCCGGAGGTCAATTCCGTTTACCTCATCTCCGGAGGCTTTGATTTTATGGTGACGATCGAGGGAAAGACCCTGCGCGAGGTTTCACAGTTCGTGTCCGATAAGCTTTCCCCGCTGGATTCCGTGCTCAGCACGAAGACCAACTTCATCCTGAAGAAGTATAAGGATCATGGAACCGTAATGGCAGAGCAGCCCAAAGATGAAAGGATAGAGATGTAAGATGAGAGATCCGTTAAATAAGACAATCACAACGATCCAGCCGTCTGGTATCCGAAAGTTCTTTGACGTCGTCCATGAGATGAAGGACGCGATCTCTCTGGGTGTCGGCGAGCCGGATTTTGATACGCCGTGGCATATCCGCGACGAGGGTATTT
>OGQX01002747.1_pt1 | contig 12968 bp, 8 predicted proteins | sample 1553291 | NCBI WGS metagenome assembly OGQX01 (sample SAMEA2580030, study PRJEB22360) | human gut metagenome | biome: human gut; feature: human-associated habitat; material: faeces | place: Denmark | collected 2008/2010
ACATACTAAATTGTATAATTATATTTTAAATATCAATTTACTTTTGAAATTGAAGTTATAGCGAAAGATTTCACAAAATACTTGCTTTTTCTAGCTTTTTCTAGTATATTATACATGTACCTTTTCTGGGATACGGAGTTATTCCGACCGTAGCTTGGTTTAGGCAAATTGTAGAAGGAGGAATAAAAATGGCTTTAACATCAGAAAAAAAGCAAGAACTTGTTAAAAAATATGCAAGAAATGAAAAAGATACAGGTTCTGCTGAAGTTCAGATCGCAATTCTTACAGAAGAAATTAACGTTTTAACTGAACATTTAAAAGAACATACACATGATTATCATTCACGTCGTGGTCTTTTAAAGAAAGTTGGACAAAGAAGAAATATGTTGAATTATTTAGCTAAGAAAGATGTTCAACGTTATCGTGAGATTGTTAAACAATTAGGATTAAGGAAATAGGCACTTATTTTTAGTGTCTATTTTAATTTTGAGGAGGAATTTATATGGGTTTAAATCGTGGGGAAATGTTAACTTGGTCAGGACATTTAATTCATTTGGATTGTCCTAGTATTGAAGAAATTGTTTTAGAGGATATATCTCATCCGTTATCACAACTTTGTAGATATTCTGGAGGGACGGTTACTTTTTATAGTGTAGCGCAACATTCATTAAATGCTTATCGGTTAAGTCGTGAGTTTTATTATGATGAGAAAGCACAACTTTATTTATTATTACATGATGCATCAGAAGCATATTTATCTGATGTACCAACTCCAGTTAAGAAACTTTTACCGGGTTACTTAGAAATGGAAGGACGATTAATGGAAAGTATTCATCATCATTTTGGATTAGAAGTTCCCGATTCTCATTATCAGAGAATGGTTGATATGGTTGATAGCGATTTATTGGCTTATGAGATTCCTGCATTAATTCCTAATTTAGAGGAAATTAAACCAGATATTCCACGACTAGACATCGAACTTGATTTTCAGGTTCGTGATCCGGATAAAGTACGTTTGGAATTTGAAGAAACAGTAAAAAAACTAGTGAAAAAATTATAGTATTTAAGAAGGTGATGTGTGATGAAGAAAGTATTTGAATTAGATTTTCGTGGAAAAAAATTAGTAGTAGAACACGGAATGGTTGCGAAACAAGCAGATGGTGCGGTTTGGGTACGCTATGGGGATACCGTTGTTTTATCTACGGTTGTGGTTAATAAAAATGCAAATGTATTGTCTGATTTTTTTCCTTTGATGGTTTTATATAATGAAAAGTTATATTCAGTAGGAAAAATTCCTGGTGGTTTTATTAAGCGTGAGGGAAGACCTACCGAAAACGCTACGTTAGCAGCTAGAATGATCGATCGTCCGATGAGACCGTTATTCCCAGAGGATTTTAAAAATGAGGTACAGGTAGTCAATACGGTTTTATCCGTTGACCCTGATTATTCTCCAGAACTTACCGCAATGTTTGGTTCTAGTTTAGCTACATCGATCAGTAAGATTCCTTTTGGAGGACCTATTGCGGGAGTTAAAGTAGGACATGTTAATGGAGAATTTATTATTAATCCGACACCTAGTGAATTAGAAGTTTCTGACTTGGATTTAACGGTAGCTGGTACAAAAGAAGCCATCAATATGGTGGAAGCTGGTGCTAAACAGGTATCAGAAGATTTAATGTTAGATGCATTGATGTTTGGTCATGAAGCAATCAAAGAATTAGTTGCTTTTCAAGAAGAGATTATCGCCGAAATTGGTGTTGAAAAGATGGACTATGAGACACTTGAAATCGAAGCTAGTCTTAGAGAAGAAGTTCGTTCTTTAGCAGAAGCTCGTTTAAATGAGGCCCTTCGTATACCTGGTAAACAAGAAAAGTATGAGGCAATTGATGCGGTTAAAGAGGAAATTGTTACGAAATATACAACAGAAAATGAAGAACTGTTAAAGGAAAAAGATTTACTTACGTTAATTACTAAAGTAAAACTTGTATTAGAAGAAATTGAATATGAAATTTTTAGACAGATTGTCGTTAAAGAAAAGACCCGTGCGGATGGTAGAAGTATGACTCAGATTCGTCCATTATCTACAGCAATTGACTTATTACCAAGAACACATGGATCGGCTTTATTTACTCGTGGAGAAACTCAAGCATTAGCGGTTACTACTTTAGGAGCCTTAGGGGAACATCAGATTTTAGATGGCTTAGATATGGAAACGGAAAAACGATTCATGCTTCATTATAATTTCCCTGCTTTTTCCGTAGGTGAAACGGGACGTTATGGTGCTCCAGGTAGAAGAGAAATTGGACATGGTGCTTTAGGGGAAAGAGCGCTACTTCAAGTAATGCCAAGTGAAGAAGAATTCCCTTATACAGTCAGAGTTGTTTCTGAGGTGTTAGAATCTAATGGTAGTAGTAGTCAAGCAACTATTTGTGCCGGATGTATGAGTTTAATGGCTGCTGGTGTTCCAATTAAAGCTCCAGTTGCGGGTATTGCAATGGGATTGATCACAGCTGGAGATGATTATACGATTTTAACGGATATTCAAGGTATGGAAGACCATTTAGGAGATATGGACTTTAAAGTAGCTGGAACTAGGGAAGGAATCTGTGCTTTACAGATGGATATTAAAATCAAAGGAATTACCAAAGAAATCTTAAAAGAAGCTCTAGCTCAAGCTAAAGTCGCTAGAATGGAAATTTTAGATGTTATGGCTAAAGAAATCCCAGAACCTCGTAAAGAAGTTAGTCAATATGCACCTAAGATGGAAACATTCATGATTAAACCTGAAAAAATTAAAGATGTCATCGGTAAGGGTGGTGAGATGATCACGAAGATTATTTGTGATGCTTCTCATGTTACTTCTGTTACAGATATGAATGCGGTTAAGGTTGATCTTGAAGATGACGGAAGAGTAATGATCTATCACTCAGATAAACAAGTAATTGAGACTACTCGCAATATGATTTTAGATATTGTACGTGAAGTAGAAGAAGGAAAAATTTATCCAGCTAAAGTAGTAAAAATTGAAGAATTTGGTTGTTTTGTGCAAGTGTGGCCAGGTTGTGAAGGATTAGTACATATTTCAGAACTTGATCACAAACGAGTAAAACAAGTGACTGATGTCGTTGGTTTGGGTGACGAAATCATCGTTAAATGCTTAGGCGTGGATAAGAAAGGAAGACTTAATTTCTCTAGAAAACAAGCACTACCAAAAGAAGAAAACGATAAAGACAAGGACAAAGAAGATCAAAAGAAGAATAAAAAAGAAGAAGACTAGATGGGTTTTCTTCTTTTTTAATTAAATTAGTGTTATTTTTAAAATCTCTTGTAATTTTTCTAAGAGAAAATAAATGGCTGGTATTAAAATAATAAGGTAAATGATTAAGTAGAAAAGATAAGAGATTAGTTGATGATTTTTAAAGAAACTTTTATTTTGAAATAATGGTTTTCCTATTAGACAAGCGAATATATCAGGTATAGTATAAAGACCAGTAACTACAAGAATAACAATTAAATTTTCTTTTTGTAAGAAGTAATCCATAATAGAAATATTTACTAGTTGAAGGGAATCCTTACTTTCCATATATCCCATTACTAAGCCAATGATATAGATACTTGCGATGATGAAAAGGGTTGTGGTGAAATGTCTAACAATCATGTCTTTTCTTTTTTGACCTAGGTTGTGGAATAAATTTTGAAAATAAAATAAGGCAAAAATGATTCCTAAGAAAAGTAATGGTTGAATATAATAGAGACTGATTCCTATTAAAAATAGAATAGTGAAAAGGATAAAATAAATGATCGGGTGGTCAAGATGAATTTCATTAACAATCATCCAACTGATATTATGTAGACAATATTGAGAAATACAAAAACCAATGATAGAAATTACTGTTTGAATTTGAAAAATAGATTCTAGAACTAATTGAACTAATTGCGGTGGTATGGCAAGTTTTCCTAACATTCGATAATTAACATATATTGGAAGAAGAAAAGATAACGCAATTAAGTATAAGATGCTGAATACTACCGTTTTTCCTAAAGAGAAAGGGTGGTTTTTATAATTTAGAATTATCATGGGAAGTATCATGACAAAAAAGATGGCAACAATTTCTAGATTGGAAAACAAAAGTTTATCTATCGCTAGAAATTTTTGAACTATTAGTCCTATACAAATCGTAAAAATACCTAGTAAAAGAAGAGCTAAGCTTCTTTTCTTATATAAAATTTCGTAATACACTACAATCACTCCTATTATATTTATAAGTGTATCAAAAGAAGTTTAAATTGGCAATTTTGTTTTTCTTTTTTTTGATAAATAATTCTATTTAGAATAGAAATGAGATTTATGCCAATAGATTAGACAAAGAAAGTAGGAGATTTAGTAAAAAGAAGGATTCAAAGTCTCATGGTGATAAGTATCGTTTTTTTATAATAAAGTGATAAATGTTATTTTTCTTTGACGAAGAAGGTTACTTTTTTAATTTTCTTTGTTTTTCTTAAGTTCAATATTATCATGTATAGTTATAAGATTATATTCTTTCTGTTGTATATATTACAAGACGATTGTATGAATAAAATATAAAGTTGTCTACATTTTCCCTTCTCTTGTCTACTTTTAGTTTATCACTGCAAAATTTATTTGATGAAGATCAAGCTTTTATTTATGCTAAAAATAATGATGGTAGTTTTGATTATAGTGTTATTGCTGGTTATGCTGGTAGTAGTAAAAATCTTGTTCTCCCTTCATCTAAGAATGGTGTTTTATTGAAGGAAATTGGAAATCAGGCTTTTCGAAGTATAAAAATAGATACTGTAGTTATCCCAAATGGCGTTGAGGTAATAGGTAAACAAGCTTTTGAATATTGTGGCTTACAAAGTATAAGTTTGCCTTCTACTTTGAAAACAATTAATGAATATGCTTTTTCTGGTAATAAATTAACTTCTCTTTCTATTCCTACTAGTGTGACATTTATTGGTAGACGTGCATTTAATCAAAATTCATTACCAGACAGCGAAGCATATATTTATAAGCGTACTTCATCAGGTATAGATTATTCAACGATCGTAAGCTATGGGGCGCAAGTAGAAGTATTACGATTCCGGCAATTAAAAATGGAGTAACATTAAAGACTATTGCTAATGCTTCTTTCTATGAAAGCAATCTTACTAGTGTAGTAATACCAGATACAGTAACTAGTATTGAGATGCTAGCTTTTAACAATAATAAATTACCAGATAGTGATGCTTTTATTTATAAACGTACTGCATCAGGTATAGATTATTCCACAATTGTAAGTTATGGTGGTGCTAATGAACAGGTAAATGTTCCGGCTAGTAAAAATGGAGTAGCTTTACGTACAATTGATAGATATGCTTTTTATCAAACTTATATTACTTCAGTAACTTTACCTGAGGGATTAAAAACGATTAATAATAGTGCTTTTGAACTTTGTTATTTGGATGAACTTACTATTCCATCTACAGTTACTTCTATTGGAACTAATGCCTTTAAAAAAATCTTTTCATGGGGGAACTTTAATTCATTTGATCAGATTATTAATAAAAGTAGTACAGCTTTTAATTGGACTAGTATTACAGGGGGAATTGGAACAACACATTTGTAACGGGTACTATTACTCATCCTTATGGAAATATCATCGTGAAATCTTCTTAACTATCGTTTTCTCTTTCATAATTTTTTCTTCTTTTCATAAGTTTTATTAGGTGGATATTATGTTAAAAAAATATGTTTCCTATCTTGGTGTTTTTGTATTAGTTTGTTTTAGTTTCTTTTATACGGAAAAAGCTGCAGATATTGTAAGACGAAATGATCCGATTATGCAGATGATTGAAGAAGTAAAGAAAGATTATGAAATTGATCCTATCGAAGCGATTGTTGTAGGAGATGAAATTATACCTGGTTTAAATGGAAGACAAGTAAATGTGAATAAGAGTTTTTCTAATATGAAAAAGATTAATCGTTATCAAGAATCTCTTCTAGTGTTTGATGAGATTGTGCCAGATCTTTCTTTAGCTTATGATAAGTATGTGATTAAAGGGAATGAACAATTAAACCAAGTAGCGTTGATGTTTACGGTTGATGATACAAACAATTTAGAGGCGATTAGTCAAGTCTTATTAGAAAAGAATGTAGTTGCGACTTTCTTTATCGATGGCGATGTGATTCAAGAAAATATGGATATAGTAGAAAGTTTAGCTAAAGATGGTTACGAAATAGAAAATTTAGGTTACCAAGGAAGTTATACTACTGATCGTTTTGAATGGACGAATAATATGATCGAGTCTTTAACCAATACAAAAACCAATTACTGTTATACAGAATATAAGGACAGTAATATTTTAGATTTATGTAGTCATTATAAAATGTATACGATTAAGCCTTCTATTTATGCTTCTAATTATCCGTTACTTACAGTAAAGAAAAATTTAAGTAATGGTAGTATGATTAGTTTTGATACTAGTGATACTACATTAAAAGAGTTACCTTCTGTGATTAGCTATATTTCGCAAAAAGGATATGATTTAGTTACCGTTCAACAATTGATTGAACAACAGTCTATATCGGAAAAGTAGGTAAAATAATTCGTCAATCTACATTTACAAGTAGGCACCATTTTGGTGTTTTTTTCATGGTACGATGTAAATGGTAATCTGACACGTGAATTTTTAGACTAAATGCAGGTTTATGAAGAAACATTTAATTTACAAGACTTATTGCTACTTTGGAATATAAAAACGGAAATAAGTCTTTTAATTTCGCCTAATATTAGCTAGTATTACTTAAATTTTTGCATGACAAAATTAAGGAGGTTATTTCCGTTTTTCATACTAATTTCTGTTTTTTTAATATTATTAAAGCAATTGAATAATCATAGGATGTATATATTTATAGATAACAAATATAGATAACAAACAAAGCCAGCTTTGTTTGTATTAAGTATTATAATCAATAAAATGTAAAAATCAAGGGTTTTATAAACTCACTGTCGTTCACCCTTGATTTTACATTTTATTGTACTATATTCAAACTTATTTCAGCTTTTTGCCATAAAACGGAATTTCAAATAAAAATCTACGAAAGAGAAAGTTATAAATGTATGTTAAAGAAGAATTAGATAAAATATGGTATAATATATACAGATTTGAATTTCAATTGAAGGAGGGACTTATGGACAATTTAGTAAATAAGAGTAAAGAAGATTTAATTATTGAAATACAAAAAAGAGTAGAAGATAAAATAATTGAAAAGTCGAATGCAGATTTAATTATAAAATTAATACAAAATGCAGACAGCTTATCAGAAGCTATAACAATAGCACAATTAGGAACTACCTATAAGAGAACTGGATTTCATTTTGATAAAAGATTGGAAGAAATAAAAGATACAATAAAATATTTTAAGAGAAATGAAAAATTGAGTTTCAAAAATGATAATAATAAATTAACTCACAAGTTAATTATTGGGGATAATTATGATGCATTATTAAACCTACTTATAGAATATAAAAATAAAATAGATGTTATTTATATTGATCCACCATATGGAAAAGATGATATGGGTGAATTTGCAGAAGTTAACTATTATAATGCAATTACTAGAGATAATTTATTATCAATGTTGTATTCTCGTTTACAGTTAGCGAGGCAGTTGTTATCTGAAAATGGTTTTATTATTTGCAGTATTGATGATAAAAACTATGCATATGTAAAGTGCTTATTTGATGAGGTATTTAATGAGAAACACTTTATAAATACGTTTGTTTGGAAAAAAAATTCTAGTGGTAAAACTGAGAAAGAAAAATATACCATTAACACGGAATATCTATTATTATATGCAAAAACAGCTGAATATGAGTTGTCAGAAGTTTTTAAACCGTTAGCTGCTGCTACTAAAGCATTGTATAAAAACGATGATGGGGATGGAAGAGGAAAGTATCGTTTATATCCTTTGCAAAAACCTTCAAATCCTGGCCCAGAGACCACTTATGATTATATTGATAATAATGGTAAAATTTGGCCGTGTCCTCCAAAAGGCTGGAGAATGAAACAAAGCAAGCTTAAAGCGCTAGAAAATGATAACAGGTTGTGTTTAATTAATGATACACTTTCGGAAAAAGCTTACTGGAATGAAAGAAAAAGTGATGGAAAACGAATAGATACGTTATGGGATGATTTATCAGAAAATAGTGTAGGAACTAAAGAATTAGAAAAAATAGTTGGAAAAAATAAATTTGATAATCCTAAACCAGTTGATTTAATAAAAAGATGTATAAATATTGGAAATGATGATGCAATTGTTTTGGATTTTTTTGCTGGTTCTGGTACAACAGGGCAAGCTGTTTTAGAATTAAATAGAGAAGATGGTGGAAATAGACAGTTTATTTTATGTACAAATAATGAAATAACAGATAAAAATCCAAATGGTATAGCTTATGATGTTACTTCTAAACGTTTAAAAAGAATAATGACTGGAGAATGTTATGATGGTACAAAAGATTTTGATTGGATTAAAAATAATAAACCATATGAAGATAATCTAGATGTTTATGATATTGAATTTGTTTCTAATTTTGAATCTGCTGAAAATAAAACTCCCTTTGATGTTATAGACGAAACTTTATATGGTGTAGACAAGTTTAATAATATTAAAGATAAAATAGATTGGGTTTGTAACAATTTCGAACATACTCAAAAAGTAATTGAATCTGATGATAAATGGCGTGAAAGGGTGGAAAGTAAAGAATGTTAAAGGAAGCAATAGAACTTCAACAAAGTGCAGTAAGTAAATTAGTTGAGTTAATAAACTATAAAGAAGAATTAACATTTAGAGCTCCGACTGGTAGTGGTAAAACATACATGATGGCAGATTTTATGAACAGAATTTTAGCAGGCAATGATAATGTGATTTTTTTAGTATCAACATTGTCTAAAGGAAATTTAGCACAACAAAATTTTGATAAGTTTCAAGAGTATAGAGATAAAGGTAAATTTAAGAATTTAAACCCTTATATAATTTCAAGTGAAATAAGTGGCGAAGAAACATTATTTATCCCGACAGATTACAATGTATATGTATTACCTAGAGATTTATATAAAAAAGGTGGACGTTTAATGCAAGGTGCTATGGACAATTTTCTTCGGGTTATGACTGACAATGAATGGTTTGGTGGAAAAAATAAAAAAATTTATTTGATAAAAGATGAATGCCATGTTGCAACCAATAACTTAGATACCTTATCAAATAATTATTTTTCTAGAATTTTAAATTTTTCGGCCACACCAAAATTGAGTAGAAGACAAATCCCAGATGTGGAAATAACAGATGAAGAAGCTGTTAATGCAAAGCTTATTAAATATGTTGAATTGGGCGAAGATGAAGAAGATGTTGGTGCTGCTATTAATAAATTTGAAGAAATAAAAGATCAATATAGAGATTTATTAGGTGTTAACCCATGCTTAATCATTCAACTTTCTAATAAGGATAAAGCTGATTATGAATTAAATAATATTGTGTTTCCAGAATTAAACAAAAATGAGCACCAAGATCTAAAATGGATGTTAATTGTTGACAAAGAGGATAAATGTGATACAAATGATACTTTTAAAGCCAAAAAATTACCAGTTTCCAGATGGAAAGATTATGCAAAATTAAATTCTTCTACCATAGACATTATTATTTTTAAAATGGTTATATCTGAAGGATGGGATATACCAAGAGCCTGTATGCTATATCAAATAAGAAATAGCCAAAGTAAACAATTAGATGAACAAGTAATTGGTAGAGTCAGAAGAAATCCTAGATTATTGGATTTTGAAAATCTAACAGAAGAAGCTAAAAAATTAGCAATGACTTCCTGGGTATGGGGAATTATACCAGATAAAAGCAAAAAAATTAGAAATGTAAAATTATATGATGAAAAAGAAGATTTTATAAATAATATAAAAATTAAAACCACAATAATAAAGGATTTGACTAATAAAGTTGACTTTGATGTGACTCAATATTTGAATAATAATGCTGGACACGATCATTACATGAGTATATTTGAAATGTATAGAAAGTTAGAAAATACAGATAATGAAATAAAAAAGATTTGTTATAATTATTCAGACAATTATCAAAAATGGTGGAAATTTAACGAGAATATAGAAAAAATTATAAATGAAAATAAAAAATATGAGTGTGATTATCATACTAGTATGTCATTAAGAACAAATGAAGATGGTAAAGAAATAATTTCTTCATTTCCAATTGAAAGCATGTATGTAGATAATGGAAATTACGTAAATATAAATGACTGGGTTTGGAGAAGAAATGATGGTTCAGATAAATTTTCTTTTGATAGTGAAGCTGAAAGAGAATGGGCAAGTATTTTAAAGGATTTATCCGTTTCACATATTAAAAAAATTAAAACTGGAAAAATCAACCCTAAAAAAGGAATGATTACTATATATGGAGAAGAACCAGATAGATTAGAAGAAAATGAAAAATACTTATGGGGTAAGAATTATATTTCTAATTCGGATATTAAATTTGAATATTACTTAGATGGTGTACATTCTTCATATCCTGATTTTTTGCTGGTTGATAAAAATAATAAGATTCATTTATTTGAAATAAAAAGTGTTAATTTTTCAAGTTTAGAAAATACAAAATTTGATTCAGAATCATATAAAATAAAAGTGGATGAATTAAAAAAGTGTTATTTAATTGCATCTCATTTAACAGGCCAGATATTTTATTTACCTGTGTTAAGAAATGATGTGTGGTATATAACTAAATTGGAAGATGGTAATGAATATAATTTAACTAAAGAACAGTTTATTAATTCATTTGCATAATAGAAAAAGAAAATTGTTTATATAAAAGGTGTAAAAGCTAAATATGTAACAAAGTAATTAATACACAAAATTCAAAATTATAATTATTACTAAAATAGTATAAATTATAGCTTTATTAAATCAATAAAGCTATTTTTAAATAAAAGAGAATATAATTTGAAGGAGGTTATGAATGGACACAGAGTCAATGTTAAAAGAAATAATAAATTATATTAACAATGATAGATTGAATTATGCCTTATTAATTAATGGGCAATGGGGAACGGGGAAAACTTTTTTTATAAAAAATAAATTGTTTCCCTTACTGTTATCCGATATTCCAAGTGAAAAATTTATTCAAACATTAAAGAGCGTTTTTTTTACTAAAAAAAATAAAGAAGAAAAAATATCAAAAAAACCAATTTATATTTCTCTCTATGGAATTGAATCAGTTGATGATATATCAATTCAAATATATTTACAATTATCTGGTAAATTATCTAAACTTCTTTCTTTGGGAACTGGTTTAATAAAAGCATTCAAAACAGATATGAATTTTTCTGAAATATTGAGTACATTAAATGAACAAGCAAAACTAGAAAAATATGTTCTCGTTTTCGATGATTTGGAAAGAATAAATATGGATATTAATAAATGCTTATCATATATTAATTCTTTTGTTGAACATCAAAATATAAAAACTATAATTATTGCTAACGAAAATGAACTAGAAAAGGTTTGTTTTGATAATAATTATGAATTAAAAATGATTTCTTCTATGTTTGATAATATTGATTATGAGGATATAACAGAAAAAGATGTATATGGAAGTGAGAAAAGTAATGATAAGACGTCATTAAGTACAATCAAAAATAGGGTGAGAAGAATTTACAGAGAAAACTATCAGTATAAAAAGATTAAAGAAAAATTAATTGGAGAAACAATTAACTATTTTCCAAATATGAATGAAATGGTTGATACATTAATAGATGAATATAGTGAAAAAAAAGAATATCAAATTTTTTTGAAAGAAAATAAAGAAACTTTATTAAGTGACTTAAATATATATAATTGTATGAATTTAAGAACAGTAAAAAATATTTTAGAGGGCTTTTATCCGTTATTTAAATGTATTAATTCATTATCACTAAAAATGAAAAAGATAGTATTGAATAGAGTATATAATAATTATGCTGTTTATATAATTAATATTAAAAATGGCAAAAATAAACTACAATGGTCATCAGATAAAGAATATAATGAGGCAGCAACTTTCGAAAATAATGATAGGTTTGAAATATGCAAATATTTTGTGGCATTTAAATTTGTTGATAAATATATTTATGAGAAAAAAATATTAAAAGAAGAAATAGAAAGAGTACTAAAAGATTATATAGAAGCTAGTGAAGATGATTATTTAGATTCATCTCTATCATATAATACTTTAAAAGAGTATTGGCTTTTGGAAGATGAAAATATAACAGATTTATTGAATGAATTAGTTAAAGAAATAGATGATGAAAAATACCATATAAAAATTTTTCCTAAAATTATTTTAACGTTATCGTATATTGAAAATTTACATTATGAGACAAAAAAAATAAATGACATAATAGATAAAATGAAAACTAAAATATGTGAAAAAAAGTTTAAATTTGATTATTTTGATTTACAAGCTCATTTTGTAAATAATAAACAAGTATTGGAAATTTATAATAAACATATTAGTGATATCGAGACTGGGATTGTCAAAAGACAGGAAGAAAAATATCTAAATGATATTGATTATATATTTGAAAGTGAAGATTGGGGAGTAAAACTTTACAATTTTGTATTTGATAACGGGAACAATAATAAAATTCTAAATGATAAGTCATTCTTATCGAAATTTAATATTGATAAAATAATTGAATTAATAGATAAATCTAATAGTAAGAATTTATATTATTTTAAATATACACTAGATCATATATATAGTTTTTCTAATCTTAAAGATTTTTATAAGCAAGATAAAGAAAGTGTGGATAATTTAATTTCAGGAATTGATAAATTAGAAAAAAATGCGAAAGTTTATACTTCTGATTTAGGTGGAGATGGAAAATGTCCTAAAGGAATTTATATTG
>OGQX01002749.1_pt1 | contig 12955 bp, 10 predicted proteins | sample 1553291 | NCBI WGS metagenome assembly OGQX01 (sample SAMEA2580030, study PRJEB22360) | human gut metagenome | biome: human gut; feature: human-associated habitat; material: faeces | place: Denmark | collected 2008/2010
GCTCAGTTTTTGCTGCAAGCGGTGGGTGCGGGCGCGGAAGCTGCCACTCTCGCCCAGCACGGTGAGCTGCGGCTTTTCCGTTACAGGCTCTGCCTGCAAGGCGATGCCGTCCGCGTACTGCGCCGTCCGTTCTTCCATGTCCGGTTGTTGCAGCGTGAACCGGCCCTGCACCCGCTGCCCTGCCGCACAGGCGGGCAGTTCTGCACAGGTGATGCGGAAGCCCGCCGGGCTGTTGTTCACGCTTTCCACCCACAGGTTCGCGTCCACTGTGTCCGAAAAATAGGTGCTGTCCGCGCGCTCCACCTCAGCGGTCAGCAGCACGGTGCGCCCGGCGTAACCTGCCCGGGTACGCTCCAGCCGGGCGTTTGTAGTGTACACCGCACAAAGCCCGGCCAGCGCGCCCAGCAACAGGCAGACCGCCAGCTTGCGGCTGCGGCGCGGGATGCAAAGCAGCAGCAAAAAGGCAACAAAAAATGCCGCAAACGGCATAAAAAGCTCCGTTTGCGGCAAAAAAGTCCACAAGAAACTAAGGCCCATCATTCCGGCGCAGAACGCGCAGAGTGGGCGGCGCATCCCAGCTTAGTGGAAGAACAGGGGCAGCGGCTCAAGGAAGATGATATCCTTGCGCTCAGAAGCGTCGCCCTCGGCCAGAACAGCGGCCTGACCCACGATGGTGCACTGGGTCTTTTCTGCCAGCGCGTCCAGTGCCTTCAGAGAGCCGCCGGTGGAGATGACATCGTCCACCACCAGCACCCGCTTGCCGCTCATTTTTTCCAGCTCCTTGCGGTCAATGACCAGCTTCTGCTTACCGGCAGTGGTAATGGACTGATCCTCCACCACCACAGGGTCCGGCATATACAGCTTGACACCCTTGCGGGCGCAGATATAGGGCTTGCCGCTCTGGCGGCTCATCTCGTGTGCCAGCGGGATGCCCTTGGCCTCGGCGGTGAGCAGGATATCAAAGTCCGGGCACTTCTTCAGCAGCTCCGCAGCAGCGGCCACGGTCAGCTCGGCATCGCCCAGCATGATGAATGCAGCAATGTCCATGTGGTCGTTCACCTTGCAGATGGTCAGCTCACGGGTCAGGCCTGCAACATGCAGGGTATAAGTTTCAGCCATAATCAAAATCTCCCTTTCGTATTGGAATCAGACAGGCAGTTTTTCGCCGCCCAGAACATGGAAATGCAGATGCTTCACGGTCTGGCCTGCGTCCTCGCCCACGTTGGAGATGATGCGGTAGCCGTTTTCCAATCCCTGCTCCTTGGCCAGCTTTGCGATGACGGTGAAGATGTGGCCCAGCAGAGCACCATCCTCCTCGGTCAGCACAGCGGCAGAGGAGATGTGCTTGCGGGGAACCACAAGGAAATGCACCTTTGCCTGCGGGTTGATGTCGTAGAATGCCACCACCTGGTCATCCTCGTACAGCTTTTTAGAGGGGATCTTGCCCTCTGCGATCATGCAAAACAGACAATCTTCCATGGGGGAACACTCCTTCCTGCTTCTACAAAAGCCCGCCGCCCCGGCGCGCATCCGGCACCGGGCGGGGACATGGATCTTTTTTAGCCCAGAGCCTTCTTGACGATGGCGCTCACAGCAGCCAGTGCTTCGTCGATCTTGGTCTCGTCCTTCAGACCGGCCATTGCAAAGTCCGGCTTACCGCCGCCCTTGCCGCCGGCGATAGCGGACAGTTCCTTGACCAGCACACCGGCCTTCAGGCCCTTTTCCTGTGCCAGCTTATTCACGGTAACAGCCATGGTGATCTTATCCTCAGCCTTGCCCACCAGAACAGCCACCACGGGGTTCACGGCCTTGTCGCGGATGCTGTCGCACATGCCGCGCAGGGTGTCGCCGGTGGTACCGGTAAAGTATGCAGAAGCGATCTTCACGCCGTCTGCTTCCTCGGCATTGTCGAACAGGCTGTCCACCTTGGAGGCGGCGATCTTGGCCTTCATCTCCTCCAATTCGCGGCTCATGGCCTTGTTCTCAGCCATCACAGCCTCGGCGCGGGCGGGCAGTGCAGCCACGTTGTTGGCCTTGAGGGTGTTGGCCACATCATGCAGCATAGCCTCCTGCAGGTTTGCACGGATCAGCAGGTTTCGGCCGGTGACGGCTTCGATACGGCGGATGCCGGCAGCCACAGAGGACTCGCTGACGATCTTGAAGCCGCCGATCTGGGCGGTGTTCTTGACATGGGTGCCGCCGCAGAACTCGGTAGACCAGCCCTCGATATCCACCACGCGGACCACCTTGCCGTACTTTTCGCCAAACAGAGCCATTGCGCCCAGCTTCTTGGCCTCTTCCACCGGCATCTCCTGCACGGTGACGTTCATGGAATCAAAGATCTTATCATTGACGATCTTCTGCACCCGTGCCAGTTCCTCGGGGGTCACGGCGCTGAAGTGGGTAAAGTCGAAGTGGGTGATGGAGGCATCCTGATAGGAACCAGCCTGATGCACATGGTCACCCAGAACCTCACGCAGGGCAGCCTGCAGCAGGTGGGTAGCGGTGTGGTTGCGGGCAATGGCCATGCGGTAGTCCTTGTCCACCTGTGCGGTCAGCACATCGCCAACCTTCACGATGCCGCTCTCCAGCACGCAGGTGTGGACGTAGTAGCCCTTGGGGGTCTTTTTCACGTCCAGCACACGCAGGCTGCACTCGGGGCCGGTCAGCAGGCCGTTGTCCGCCACCTGACCGCCCATCTCAGCGTAGAACGGGGTCTTGTCCAGAACCACCAGCACGCCGTCCTTTGCCTCCTCATCGGTGGCAATGGCATCGGTCAGGGTCTCCTCGTCGCTCAGGGCAACCACAACGCCGGTGTCGTTCAGGGTCTCATAGCCGGTAAAGACAGTGGGCTCAACAGTCAGGCCGCCGAACAGGTCCTCGCTCCAGCCGGAGATGTTCTTCTTCAGACGCTCGGCACGGGCGCGCTCCTTCTGCTTCTTCATCTCAGCATGGAAGCCGTCCTCGTCGATCTCAATGCCCTGCTCGGCAGCGATCTCCTTGGTCAGGTCGAGGGGGAAGCCGAAGGTATCGTTCAGCTTGAACACGTCCAGACCCTTGAGCAGGTGCTGGTGTGCCTTTTCCAGGCCGTCGATCATGTTGTTCAGGATGTTCATACCGGCATCGATGGTGCGGGCAAAGTTTGCCTCCTCGGTGCCGATGACCTTCTTGATATAGGCATCGTGCTCACGCAGCTCGGGGTAAGCGCTCTCGCTGGACTGGATGACCGTCTCCACCAGCTCCACCAGGAAGGGGCGGGAGATGCCCAGCATCCGGCCATGGCGGGCAGCGCGGCGGAGCAGACGGCGCAGAACGTAGCCGCGGCCCTCGTTGGAGGGCAGGATGCCGTCAGACACCATGAAGGTGCAGCTGCGGATGTGGTCAGTGATGACACGGATGGAGATGTCATCCTTGGCGTTCTCACCGTAGGTCTTACCGGCAATGTGCTCCACATGGTGCAGCACGCTCTGAACGGTATCCACCTCAAACAGGTTGCCCACGCCCTGCATCACGCAGGCCAGACGCTCCAGACCCATGCCGGTATCAATGTTGGGGCGTGCCAGACGCTCGTAGTGGCCCTTGCCGTCGGCATCGAACTGACTGAACACCAGATTCCAGATCTCCATATAGCGGTCGCAGTCGCAGCCCACGCCGCAGGTCGGCTTGCCGCAGCCGTACTCGGGGCCGCGGTCAAAGTAGATCTCAGAGCAGGGGCCGCAGGGGCCGGAGCCGTGCTCCCAGAAGTTGTCCTCCTTGCCCAGACGCACCATGTGGTCCGGAGCAATGCCCACCTTCTTGGTCCAGATATCGTAAGCCTCGTCGTCCTCTTCGTAGACGGAGATGTGCAGCTTATCCTTGGGGATGGCCATCCACTCGTCGCTGGTCAGGAACTCCCATGCCCAGGGAATGACCTCTTCCTTGAAGTAATCCTGGAAGGAGAAGTTGCCCAGCATCTCAAAGAAGGTGCCGTGGCGGGCAGTGATGCCCACGCGCTCGATATCCGGGGTGCGGATGCACTTCTGGCAGGTGGTCACGCGATGACGGGGCGGCTCCTCCTGTGCCAGAAACCACTTCTTCATGGGAGCCATGCCGCTGTTGATCAGCAGCAGGCTGGGGTCGTTCTTGGGAACAAGGGGGAAGCTGTCCAGACGCAGATGACCCTTGCTTTCAAAGAAGCTCAGGTACTTTTCGCGCAGTTCATTCAAACCGGTCCATTGCATAGATCTTTTTCTCCTCAATCGTTTTTGGCGCTCAGGCGCCGTTTTTATGCTGTTATGGCAGAGGGGCGGCACGGAGAAAAACAAAAAACAGCCCTCATCCCAAAAGGGACGAAGGCTGCTTGTGCATCAAACTCCGTGGTACCACCCAAATTGCAAAGGATCACGTGTCCCCTGCCGCTTTCGGCGCATTAACGCTGCGCAGCGTCCGGTTTACATTCGCCGGAAGCTCCGGGGTGGCGCGAAATGATCCCGACCGGAGCACCTTACAGCCATGGGCGCTCTCTCTGGACGGTGGTGTGTGCATTTCTGACCCCATCATTGCCATCTGTCATAATTTTACATTCCGCAAAGCAGGCGAAGTGCCCCTTTGCGTACAGCTAAATTATAGCATACGCAAAACGTTTGTCAAGACCTGTTTAACACGCCGCATCGCGGTCATTCATCATCTTCACACTCCAGCTCTCCGAACTCTTCCTTCAGAAAATCGATCGCGCCTTCCACGTTGCCGCATTCTTGAGCCAAACGGATCGCTCCCCGAATCCAGTCCTCATCAAAGCCTTCCTCTTCCATCTTCTGCGCGAGTTCAGCATATTCCTCCGGGATGCTTTCCTCCAGCACTTTCTGCAATTTCTCCAGATTTCCGTCATCGATGACAGCATCAACAGTCTTTTCGATCTGTTCCATGCAAACTTTTTTCAGTACCTTTGCATTTTCAGACTGACAGCCCACTCTCGCCGCAAACATGATAAAAAACCATGCCATTCCATCGCAGAAATCCTCTACAAGCTTCACAGTGCCCACTTCATCCGTTTCCGTAAAAATCAGATTCAGTTCATTTTTTTCCGTATCCTGTTTAAAAATCATTTTTGTTTCTCCTTTTTGTCTTGCAGTTGCCCTTTAGCGGAGTTGCTGACCTTACTACCGTATTTTTTCATTCAAGCTTTCGTCGTTGCTTTTTCCTCCCTTTCTGTTCTGCCATAAAAATAAGATTTTCTGTGCTTGACGCGCGGTTTTACTTCCGTTACAATAAAAACAACGTAAAGCTTATTCTTATTATCGCGTATAGAGAGGAATTTCCCGTGAAAATTTTAAAAGTAAAGTGTCTTGCCCCTACCCGGCTGGACAATTATCTGACCCAGCAGTACCCCGCCCTGACCCCCGGCCGCCTGAACAAGGCGCTGCGGGAGAACAAGATCAAGCTGAACGGCAAAAAGCAACCGCTTTCCACACGCGTGATGGCAGGCGATGAGATCAAGCTGTTCATTCTGGACGATGTGCTGGACGCCGACCGCCGGGTGGAAGGTCCCGCGTGGAAGAACGCCCGCACCCCGGCGCAAGTGGTGTACGACTGCCCGCAGATCCTGATCGTGAACAAGCCTGCCGGTGTTGCGGTGGACGGCCCGGAGGACGACACCCTGCTGAACCGTGCGCTGCTGTACCTGAACAAGCAGGGCGAGTACAAGGAGAACGACCTGTACACCCCCGCCTTGTGCCACCGGCTGGACACCGGCACCAGCGGCCTTGTGATCATTGCCAAGACCCCGGAGGCTGAGGAGCTGTTCCTTTCCGCCATCAAGAACCGCGAGGTGCAAAAGACCTACCTCTGCGTCACCTTTGGCCGTCCCATGCCGCCGGACGCCACCTTGGGCGGCTATCTGCTCAAGGACGCCGACCGCGGCATCGTGAAGATCGTGGAGGACAAGCAGCCCGGTGCCAAGGAGGTGGAGACGCGGTACGAGACCATCGCCGTCTCCGGCCGTCTGGCCCTGCTGAAGGTGCAGCTGATCACCGGACGCACCCACCAGATCCGCGCCCACATGGCAAGCATCGGCTGTCCCATCCTTGGCGACAGCAAGTACGGAAACAACAGCGCCAACCGCGAGCTGAAGCTGAAGTATCAGGCGCTGTGCGCATGGGAGCTGACCATGCCCCGCTTCACCCAGCCGGACTTTGCCTTCCTCAGCGGCAAGACCTTCCACGCCCCGAAGCCGTGGTATTACCAGCAGGTACTGGACGGCACCTTGAAGTAAACAAAAAAAGGAGATGTCCTGCCGGGCATCTCCTTTTTTTGTTACTTACAATAGAACGCTCAGACCCGCACCATATCCGGGGTGATCTCCGCCAGCGTATGGGCACCGCACATCTGCATGGTGTCGGCCAGTTCCCCGGCAAGCTTATCGATGTAGCACTTCACGCCCTCTGCGCCGCCGCCGTAGACAGCAGTCACGAAGGGACGGCAGATCAAAACGCCGTCTGCGCCCAGCGCCAGCGCCTTGAACACATCCACACCGGTGCGGATACCGCCGTCTACCAGCACCTTTACGCCGGTGCCCTTGAGGGCTGCGGCGATCTCCGGCAGCACCTCGGCGGTGGCAGGGCACTGATCCAGCACACGGCCGCCGTGGTTGGACACCACAATGGCGGCGGCACCGGCCTGCTTTGCCTTCAGTGCGCCCTTGACGGTCATCACGCCCTTGACGATGAAGGGGCGCTCTGCCAACTGCACGATCTCGGTCAGCTCCTCCACGCTCTTGCTGCCAGCGGGCGGGGTCATATTCTTCAGGAAAGGCAGACCCGCTGCGTCCACGTCCATGGCCACGGCAAAGCAGCCGCTGGCCTTGGCCTGTGCCATCTTTTCCCGGATGGTGTCGATGTTCCACGGCTTGATGGTGGGCACCCCGCAGCCGCCCGCAGCGCCGATGGCGCGGGTAGCCATCTCCATCACGGTGGGGTTGGTGCCGTCGCCGGTAAAGGCAACAATGCCATTTTCGGCACAGGCGCGCACCAGCACATCATTATAGGTCATGTCGGTGTAGGTATCGGAGTAGTGCAGGTTCACCGCGCCCACGGGGCCCGCAAAGAAGGGATAGCGGAAGCTTTTGCCGAACAGTTCCAGCGTGGTGTCCGGTGCACCGCCGGGGCATAGGGTGTCCATATTCACCCGGATATCTGCCCACTTATTATAATTGCGGATAGCGGTATCGCCCACGCCCTTGGCACCCGGACCGGGGATCTGGTTTTTACAGGCCACGCCGTTGCACACCGGGCAGGCCTTGCAGTATTGACCAATGCAGGTACGGGCATTGGCAAGTACTTCAGGATAAGTCATAAAAGTATCCTCCTTATATTTCCCGCCGCTGCGGCACAAAATGACCCACCGCAGTGCTCTTTGCCCTCAATATAGACCTATTTTAAAGGTGCGTCAAGGGCTTTTTGTGCTTTCCATCCATGCGGCAGAATACTTTCTCGCGTTTTTTCGTCATTTTTAAAAAAGTCTGATTTTTTTCAAAAAAATCCTTGACAAAAAGCCTGCTTTCAGGTATTATAGTGGAGCGCCAAGGGCACCCGCCCAAAGGCAGAACAGAAGATGTGGAAAGATGGCTGAGTTGGTCTAAGGCGCACGACTGGAAATCGTGTAACGTGTCAAAAGCGTTCTGGGGTTCGAATCCCCATCTTTCCGCCAGAAACCTGAAACAGAAATGTTTCAGGTTTTTTGTTTTGTCCGCAGTTTGCGGCGCTTGACATTTGCGTGCAGTTCCGTTATGCTGAAGCAAATACGTTTACCGGAAGGAGAGGTTTCCCCATGGCATCTTCCCACAAAAAGCGCACCGGCCTGCGTGCGGCGCTGATCGTTCTGCTGTGTCTGGTTCTGGTGTGCGCGGTGGTTGCGGCAGTGCTGTACAGCTTCGTCAGCCGCAAGATCAAGGCATTCCAGAGCGGTGCCAGCTTTGCGCTGGACTACACCATCACCTCCACCGAGGCCGAGCCCCCTGCCCTTTACGCCCTGCTGGACAAGTTCGGCGGCACCACCGGCAGTCTGACCGGCCAGTACACCCCCCGGGCGGTGCAGCTGGCGCTGTACCCAACGGGCACCAGCACCGTCAACGATGCCCCTCTGACCCGGATGTACATCAGCGAGGAAGAGACCCTGTATGACGCCGGACAGCTGTACAACAAGCTGCGCAGCACGGTTGTAGCCGAGTATCCGCTGGCAAGTCTGCTGCTGCCGGGCTGGTCGCTGGGCAGCTACATCTCTCAGGACCAGCTGGCTACCCTGCTGGGGGTAGACCCCACTGCCACCAGCTTGCAGCAGGTAAACGACTTTCAGCTGGATCTCAAGCAGCTCAAAACCGTGCAGCCCGCCAACGCCAAGGAAGGCTACCTTTACCTTCAGCTGCCGAACCTCGCCGCCGGTGAGGATGCGCCGCAGCTGATTCTGGGCATCGAAAAGCAGGGTCTGCTCAAGACCCTGTCCCCCAAGGTGCACATCCTGCTGGACGTGCCCGCCCACCACATCCATGCGGAGCTTTCCGGCACCGTGACTGCCGCCCAAACCGAGGTGACCGCGCCCACCTCCCGGATGCAGGACTCTGACGTGGAAAGCCTTGTGCAGCTGCGCAAGACCATCGAGAGCATTGTGCAGTTCGTGCAGAGCGCCGCCCAGAGCGATGCTGCCTCCCCTGCTGCATAAAAAGCTTCTATAAACGCAAAAAATCGGACAGACTGCGGTCTGTCCGATTTTTTGCGTTTTATGATCTCTTACTTCTTTACGGTCTTTTTGCAGGGTGCACGCTTTGCCTTGGGCTTTGCGGCGGCAGGTGCGGCCTTAGTTGCAGGGGCAGCGGTCTCGGTCTTGGTCTCCACGGCGGGAGCTGCCTTCACCTCTACTGCGGGAGCAGCAGGCTCAGCCTTTGCCTTAGCAGCCTTCTTCGCAGCGGGCTTTTCTGCCTTGACCGGCTCTGCGGCCTTTACTGCGGGCGCAGCGGGCTTCTCCTCCACCTTCTTGGTGGTGCGGGGCTTGCGGGCTGCGGGCTTCTTGGCGGGAGCGGCTTCCTTGGCGGGTGCGGCCGTAGTCTCAGCAGCGGGTGCGGGTGCCTCCTCGACCTTAGCAGCACGCTTTACGCGATCCTTTACCTCAGAGATGACCCACAGCTGGTCGCCACCGCCGGGTACTTCCTGCCAGATCTGCAGCACAGCGCCCACCTCGGCACCGATGCCCACGGTGTCCACGCACTTGCCGCCTGCCCAGGAGGAGCGCAGACGCACAGTGCCCTCCGGGGTGTGCTCCACCTTCCACATCTGGGACGTGCCACCCACGTCCTCCCACAGGTGCAGCCAGGTGCCGTTGGCGGTGCCGGTCATGGTCAGATCCAGTAACTTGCCGGAAGCGCGATTGCGGATGCGGTACACACCATCGCCCTCTCGGACAAAACTCCACTCCTGCTCAGGCTTGTGGTCGTACTTGCCCAGACGGACAGTGCCGCCATCCTTGCTGCCTTCCACTGCCTGAATGACATTGCCGGTGTGAGCGGCAATGGTATAAAAGCGGTCGGCCTCGATCACGGTTTGTGCTACGGATTTCATGTATAAATCCCTCCCAATCATAAAATGCACAGTTTTTTCCAATTCCTTCTCATAAAGAATACCACATATCGTGATTTTTCACAAGCAATTCGACAATTCTTTAGCATTTTATATAGAAAGCACCCTGTTTTCGCCTGCTTTTTCGCCCCTTCGCAGGGGAGAAAGGGCCGTTTTTCCCCCTCTCGACATTTTGCCGCAACTGCGTTATACTGTTTCTATCAGGACTATCTGCCGCTCTGGAAGGGGCGGCTTTCTCGTTTTTGAAGGAGGATATTTGCCCATGACCCAGCAGGACCGCACTGCGGTGCAGTATCACAAAATGACCGAGACTCCTATCCCCCGGCTGATCCTCAGTCTGGCCGCCCCCACAATTTTAAGTATGCTGATCACCAGCATCTACAATCTGGCCGATACCTTTTTTGTGGGGCGCATCTCCACCAGTGCTTCCGGCGCGGTGGGTGTCGTTTCCAGCCTGATGGCGATCATACAGGCGCTGGGCTTTATGCTGGGGCACGGCTCCGGCATCATCATCAGCCGCCGCTTGGGCAGTCAGGATACCCACGCCGCCACCCGCTTTGCTTCCACCAGCTTTTTTACGGCGCTGGCCTTTGGCGTAGTGCTGGCAGTGGTCGGTCTTGCCACCCTGCCGGACTTCATGATGCTGCTGGGCAGCACCGAGACCATTCTGCCCCACGCCTGCGCCTACGCCTGCCCCATCCTGCTTGCCGCACCGCTGATGATCTCCAGTCTGGTGATGAACAACATTCTGCGGTATGAGGGCAAGGCGAACCTTGCCATGATCGGGCTGGTCACCGGCGGACTTCTGAACATCGCACTGGACCCGCTGTTCATGTTCGTTTTAGGGCTGGGCACTGCCGGTGCCGGCATTGCCACCGCCCTCAGCCAGACCATCAGCTTTGGCATTCTGCTGTATATGTTCCTACGGGGCAAAACGGTCAGCCAGTTCCGGCTTTCCGCCGTCACCCGGGAGCCGCGCGAGTTTTTGCAGATCCTTGCAGGCGGCGCGCCCAGCTTTGGCCGTCAGGGGCTGAACAGCATCGGCGGGATGCTGCTGAACATTGCCGCCCGCAGCTACGGCGATGCCGCCGTGGCGGGCATGAGCATCGTGTCCCGCATTTTTATGTTCATCCTCTCGGTGGCCATCGGCGTGGGACAGGGCTTGCAGCCGGTGGCGTCCTTCAACTACGGCGCACGCAAATACCACCGGGTACGGCAGGCTGCCGTTTTTACCCTGAAAGCCGCCTTTGCGCTGCTGGTGGTGCTGATTGCGGTGTGCTGGTGGAACGATGAGACTTTGATCCGGCTGTTCCGGGATGACCCGGAAGTCACCGCCGTGGCGCTGCCTGCCTTCCGTTACCAGTGCTTTGCCGTCCTTTTGCAGCCGGTGATCGTGGTGGCCAACATGACCTTTCAAAGCGTGGGCAAGGCCGGGCGTGCCACCTTTCTGGCCTGCTGCCGGCAGGGCGTGTGCTTTATCCCGCTGATTCTTGTACTGCCCCGGGTGCTAGGTCTTGTGGGTGTGGAGCTCTGCCAGCCCATTGCGGATGCGCTCACCTTTTTCATTTCTCTGCCCTTTTTGCTGGCCTTTCTGCGGCAGCTGGAGCAGATGGACAAGGCAGAAGCGTTCCATACCCCGGCACAGCTGTAATGCAATTGTAACCATTTTTAGCCGCATTTTTCTGCAAACTCTGCAATGAAAAATGCGGCTGTTTCGTATTCTGAGTGAGCGGAAAAATTTTCCTCCCTGTTTTTGCAAAGGAGTGTTTTTTATGTATTACCATTCTACCTCTTTGTGGCGTTTGGGCTTGTTCTAATGAAAACACGGAGTCTCATGATGAATTTGGTAATCAAGGAGAGAATATTCCTACTGCAATAAAGAAGTTGGATTATGGACAATTATTAGCTTTCCCCGGTGCAGAAGGACATGGACGAAGTACTACAGGGGGGCGAGGAGGGAGTGTGTATCATGTTACTACATTGGAGGATAATCCTACTAATCCTCAAAAAGGTTCTTTCCGTTGGGCGCTTACTCAAAAAGGAGCAAGGACAATCGTTTTTGATGTGGCAGGTACAATTAAACTAAAAGCTCAGTTAAAAACAACAAATGATAATTTGACAATAGCTGGACAAACTTCTCCAGGTGGTATTTGCATTGCTGATTATGACTTTGTAATCAATTCTAATAATGTAATTATTCGTTTTATGCGTTTTCGTCCTGGAAATGTAAATTTAGACTCGGATGGATTAGGTGGGATGGATAAAAAGAATATTATAGTAGACCATTGTTCTATCAGTTGGTGCACGGATGAATGCCTATCTGTATATGGAATGGAAAACTCGACAGTGCAATGGTGTTTGGCTGCTCAGGCGTTACGTGATACTCCTTCGAAAGATAAACCGCATGGGTTTGGAGGAAACTGGGGTGGTCATTATGCTTCCTATCATCATAATATGATTGCACATTGCGAGAGCCGTGTCCCACGTTTGGGACCTCGTCCTACTACGTTAGCTCTGACAGAATGTGTGGATATTCGTAATAACGTTTTTTATAATTGGGCAGGTGAAGGTTGCTATGGAGGGGAAGACCAACATGTCAATCTCGTGAATAATTATTATAAACCAGGACCTGCTACGGACAAGGCTTCTTCTAAAGTACAGTATCGTATTGCTAAAATAGGAATCTATACACAGGAATATGTTCAGAAGAACCCTTCTTTTGCACCGTATGCACAAAAATGGGGAACCTTTTACATTGATGGAAATGTGATGGAGGGTAATAGTGGAGTGACTGTAGATAATTGGACGAATGGAGTGTATGCCCAACAAACGAATGATGACAAAGTGGATAATATGTGGACAAGGGCTGCTCAAGCTGGGTTGAAATTATCTAAGCCATTGGATTACGGGACAGTGACTACCCATACGGCAGAAGTTGCTTATAATAAAGTAATGAAATATGTTGGGTGTTGTGATTATAGGGATAAAGTCGATAATCTGGTTATAAAGGATGTGAAAAATCGGGGGGCATCTTACACTGCTTCCGGCAATTTAGATGGGTATATCAATACACCGAACGATATAATAGAATTAGGAAGTAATTCATGGCCGGAATTATCATTGGATACTAAACGTTGTGTGATAGACTCTGATGGTGATGGTATACCGGATGAATGGGAAATAGAGTATGGCTTAGATCCCAATGATAGCTCGGATGGAAATAAGAAAATGATTGATGTAAATGGCAAATATACTAATTTGGAAATGTACATGAATAGTTTGGTGCACGGTATCGTTCAAGACCAAAATGCAGATTAGTAATTTTCTTCTTTCTATTCTTTGTTCCTTTGCCA
>OGQX01002758.1_pt1 | contig 12917 bp, 9 predicted proteins | sample 1553291 | NCBI WGS metagenome assembly OGQX01 (sample SAMEA2580030, study PRJEB22360) | human gut metagenome | biome: human gut; feature: human-associated habitat; material: faeces | place: Denmark | collected 2008/2010
ACCATTATCGCGGAACAGCTCAGCCTTCAGACTCGGCCAGGCGTTCCAATATTCCTCAAGCTGCTCGACCTCACTCTTCGGAACGCCACCGAACATCGAAGCGTACACATCCCACGTCTCCGCATCCTCGGATGAATCGACATAACGGGGGATGTTGAGGTTGTAATCGTTGGCGCGAATCTCATCAATGGACACCAGACGGCTGAACTTGGGTACCGTGCGATTGTTCGACACCACATCGACAATGCGTTTGATATCAGAAGCCTGTAGCTTGTTGTTCTTGCCGTCCTTGATGAAATGCTTCGACGCATCAACAATGAGCACCTTGTCATCGTCACGTTTTTTGCGCAACACCATCACGATGGTGGGGATACCCGTACCAAAGAAAATATTCGCCGGTAGACCAATGATCGCCTGAATATGACGGTTCTCAATCAGATTCTTACGAATCTGGCCTTCCTCGCCGCCGCGGAACAGCACGCCATGCGGCAGAACAATGGTCATAATGCCATCGGCACGCAGATGGTACAGGTCGTGGAGCAGGAACGCATAATCCGCCTTGGATTTCGGGGCTATGCCATAACTGAAGCGCGGATCGATCTCCTTATCAGTGGGATCCCAATTCTGCGAGTAGGGAGGGTTGGAAACCACCGCATCCACGAACAACGGATTGTATGTTTCCTCCTTGTTCTCCAACGTGTCGAACCACGGCCAGTCGTCCTCCAGGGTGTCGCCGTTGCGGGCAACGATGTTGTCGGGAAGAATGCCACGCATCACCAGATTCATACGCGTGAGGTTATAGGTGTTCTCCTTAAGCTCCTGCGCGTAATACATGATGGAATCCGGATTGCCGTTACGTCGAGCCACAGCCTGGCCGATATGAATCAGCAAGGAACCGGAGCCGGATGTCGGATCGTAGATCTTGATCTGCTCGCGCCCCTGCAAATGCCAGGCGACAATTTCGCTCATCAGCTGAGAGACTTCGGAAGGCGTGTAGAACTCGCCGGCCTTCTTGCCTGCATTGGCGGCGAAATTGCTGATGAGGTACTCGTAGATGAAACCAAGCACGTCATAATCCTGACGACCATCCATCGGAATGTCTTTAATGAGGTAAATCAAATCTCGCGCGGCCTTGGACTGGCTTCTCGCGTCGGTGCCGAGTTTGGAAAGTCCGGTCTGCAACGTGTCGAAAATACCATCGAACACTTTCCTATGCGCAGGATTGATATTGCGGGAGAACGCCGAAAGCGCATCACGCACATTGGAAATCTCGAAATCGTTGCCCTGCTTGACCCACGTGGAGAACAGGTTGTCATAGGCGATGAAATAACCACATTCGCCCTGCACGAATTCCACAATGTCTGGATCATCCTCCGTGAGCTGCGGAAGATCGTCCTCAGTGAAGTCACTGGCTTTCAAGCGCATCAGCTCGGTTTCGGAAAGGAACTTATAAAAGATGAAACCAAGAATGTAATCCTTGTATTCGTTCGCCTCAATCTTGGAACGCATCTTATTGGCGGACTCCCAGATTTTCGAAGCGAGCTGCTGCTTGTTCATCTATCCCTCCTCATTGCGGTACCGGCAAACCAATGCACGGTTCCACGAGCGACTGCACATCTTTCACAAGAATACCGCACCCCCGCTTGGGAACAGCGTAAGCTGGGGGAACTATCTAATGAATTCAAAAGCGGCGAATTCATCTGCGCTGACAATGTGTCGGTGTCTGGTTCTTATCCAGTCTACGGCGGCAATGGTTTAAGAGGCTATACGACAACTTTCAACCATGAAGGTCTTTATACGCTTATTGGACGCCAAGGCGCACTGTGCGGGAATGTCAATATTGCAGATGGAAAGTCATATTTCACCGAGCATGCTGTTGCTGTAAAAGCAAATCATCTTAATGATACGACGTTCCTCTATTACTTGTTTGGTACGCTTGATTTGGGCCAATATTCAGGGCAATCGGCACAACCGGGACTTGCTGTAAGTAACCTTGTCGAAGTTGAAGCAATGGTGCCAGATAAAGCGGAACAAAAGAAAATCAGCCGCGTATTTAAAACCGTGGACTCGCTCATCACCCTTCATCAGCGTAAGCTCGAATTACTCCGGAATATCAAGAAATCCATGCTCGACAAGATGTTTGTATAGGGGTGTTCATGGCAATAATCACGTTATTTCACGGTTCTCCGTACGAATCCGTGACCCCCGAATACGGTTTAGGCAACGACAAACACGACTACGGGCGTGGTTTCTATCTGACCGCGAATGTGGAACTGGCCAAGGAATGGGCCGTGTGCCGGCCGGATGAGTCCAATGGCTGGGTCCACCAGTACGAACTGGACACGAATGGGCTGCGCATCCTGGATTTTCAGGAACATAGCGTGCTTACCTGGCTGGCTGAGCTGATGAAGCATCGTGATGCCGCTGATTCCAAGCGTTATCGCGTGCTGGCTGCGAAGTTCATCGCCAAATACGGCATCGATGCCAGCGGCTATGACGTCATCAAAGGCTGGCGTGCGAACGCCTCGTATTTTTATATCGCCAAAGAATTCGTCCGCGACAATGTGGACGTCGATATCTTGGAGGAACTGCTGTCGCTTGGAGGTCTGGGCATCCAGTATTGCGTCAAGACCGCAAAGGCGTACAGGCAACTGCGCGAAGTCCCGGACGGCCTGCTTTCCGTCAGCTACAGCGAATTCAACGACAAATACAATCAGAGGGATGTCGAGGCACGCCAAAACATGCGCGACCTCATCGATTCCGATGCCAATACGGTGACCAACGTGTTCAGCACGTTGCTCTAGGGGTGATGACAATGCGGGCATATCCAGAGGTCTACCGGGATGATGTGGTGGAAACTCAAGGCAAGCTCTTCGACTGCGTGGCACAATCGTTCCCCAACAAGAGCACGGAGGACTTCATCACCGTATATATGGCGAGCAAAACACGCAAAAGCATTGATGAGGCCAAAGCCTACGTCAACACGATGGATGCGAAAGAGCTGTGGAAGTATTTCACCGAGACCGAGCACTACCAGTTGAAGGACGGCAAGGCGCTCGAAGGATTCATGCCTGATTGGATCGGCGAATTCTACGCCTACTACCAATGGTTCTACGGCATTCCCAGTGCTGAAGTGATTGCCAAGGTGCCGCTGGACTTCCTGAAGAAAGCCTATTTCGGGCTTCATGATCTCGATCTGGAGCTTGCGGTGCGGAAAGTCGGCGAAGAATGACGGACATCATCTGCTTCCATAATCCCGATGAGGAGAACGGATACCTGAGCAACTGGTATCCATCGTGCTTCGTTGCGGATGATGTCGAGTTTTCCTCAATGGAACAGTACATGATGTACCGCAAGGCATGCTGTTTCAACGATGCCGAAACAGCTGCGCGGATGCTTCGGACCAGCGACGTGGCCGAGATCAAACGCCTTGGCCGATTGGTGGCCGGTTATGATGATCACGTATGGAACGGCGTTCGTCAAATCGAAGTCTATGAAGGATTGCTTGCCAAATTCAGTCAGAACGCCGAACTCGGGGCGCAACTCGTAGCGACCGGCAATGCGATATTGGCGGAATGCGCCGTCAAAGACCGCATCTGGGGCATTGGCCTGTCAATGCACGACCCAGCTAGGCTCGATCCAGCCCAATGGCGCGGCCAGAACCTGCTCGGATACGCTCTAATGCTCACAAGAAAGAAGCTCAACCGCGTAGATGAGCGATAATACGGCCGTTTTCCCGTATCAATCGCCCCCGCTTGGGAACAGCGTAAGCTGGGGGAAGTTGCTTCTGGATTCGAGTACGGTTTGAATGCGGCTGCTTCGGATTTCGATGGTGAGAAAAAGTATCTTCGAATCACTGATATAGATGATCAAACTCGTGAATTCCGTACGGATGATTTATCTTCGCCTGATATCAATAATCCGATTGATGACAGGTATCTACTCAAAGAAGGCGATATATTATTTGCACGAACCGGGGCCAGCGTAGGTAAAACCTACCTGTATAAGGCATCAGACGGGAAAACGTATTATGCCGGTTTCCTTATTCGAGCGCATGTTTCAGATGAGGCAGATGCTGGTTTCATCTTTCAGAGCACACTGACTGAACGGTATAAGCAGTTTGTTTTGCTTACTTCTCAGCGTTCAGGGCAGCCCGGCATCAACGCGCAAGAATATTCAGATCTCCTTTTGCCTCTGCCATCCCTGATGGAGCAGCGCCGAATCGGTGCATTCTTCGACCGTCTGGACTCGCTCATCACCCTTCATCAAGCGTAAGTATTGTGGTGTTGTTTCTTGGATGTTAGGGGTTGCGCTCGTAAGATTGAGCTCGGAAAAGTGATGGTGCGTTCGGGGAGATGAAACATGTTCTACGATAAGGAATCGGATTTCGAAGACGATCTGGTCGCGGTGCTGAAACGCCATGGGTGGACCGATGGTGTGTTGGAATATCCAACCGAACAGGATCTCATCGACAACTGGGCCAACATCCTATTCGACAACAACAAAGGCATCGATCGCCTGAACGGGCAGCGCCTTACCAAGGGTGAGATGGCGCAGATCCTTGAACAGATCGAAACATTGCGCACGCCATTGGCGTTGAATTCCTTCATCAACGGCAAAACCGTGTCCATCAAACGTGACAATCCCGCAGACACAGCGCATTTCGGCAAGGAAATTAGCCTGAAGATCTACGATCGCCAGGAAATCGCCGCTGGGCAAAGCCGGTACCAAATCGCAAGACAGCCTATTTATCCAGCTAAAAATAAGATGCTGAACGATCGCAGGGGAGACGTTTGCCTGCTTATCAACGGAATGCCGGTCATCCATATTGAACTGAAGAAAAGCGGCATTCCCATAAGCCAGGCCACCAATCAAATCGCCAAATACGCGCATGAAGGCGTGTTCACCGGGCTGTTCAGACTCGTGCAGGTCTTCGTGGCCATGAATCCGGATGATGCCGTGTACTTCGCCAATCCCGGTGAAGGCGATTTCAACAGCAACTACTTCTTCCACTGGGCTGACTTCAACAATGAGCCCATAGCGGCGAACAAACATGTCGGGCAGGATGAATGGAAGCGTTTCACATCTGATCTGCTATCCATTCCCATGGCACACCAGCTCATCGGGTTCTATACGGTCGCCGATTCCGCAGACGGATGCCTCAAAGTGCTACGCAGCTACCAATACCAGGCGGTGAACGCCATTTCCGACCGTGTACGCACCTGCAAATGGGATGAGCCGGTGCCAAGCGGCACGCCGGGCCGTCCGGGCGGTTATGTGTGGCACACCACTGGCTCGGGCAAAACCATGACCAGCTTCAAGGCTGCGCAGCTCATCGCTGGCTCGAAAGATGCCGACAAGGTGGTCTTCCTCATGGACCGTGTCGAATTGGGCACGCAGTCGCTGCTGGAATACCGGTCGTTCGCGGATGATGCCGATGATGTGCAGGGCACGGAAAACACGGATGTGCTCAAATCGAAACTGGCAAGCATCGACCCCAAAGACACACTCATCGTCACCTCCATCCAGAAAATGAGCAACATCAAAGCGGGCGAGGGGCATATCACCGAAGAGGAAGTGAAGAAGCTCGCTGGCAAACGCATCGTATTCATTATCGACGAATGCCATCGTTCCACGTTCGGCGAGATGCTGCAGGATATTCGCCATTCCTTCCCGAACGCGTTGTATTTCGGTTTCACGGGCACTCCGATTCATGAGGAGAACCGTAAGAAGGGCGCGACCACATCAATGGTGTTCGGCGATTGCCTTCACCGATACAGCATCGCCGACGGCATCCGCGATGGCAATGTGCTCGGATTCGACCCGTACATGGTGTTGACCTACCGAGATAAGGACGTTCGTCAAGCGGTCGCATTGGAGAAAGCGAAAGCCGCGACGGTTGAGGAAGCCCAGGCAGATCCGGCGAAAGCTGAGGTGTTCTACCATTACATGGATCCGAAGCAAATGCCGATGGGACCCATGGAAACGCAGGCCGGAGAACATGTCAAAGGCATTGAGGACTATCTGACCGCAGCGCAGTATGCGCAAGGCACGCCACATGAAGACAAGGTCGTGGAGGATATTCTCGACCAATTCCCCTTGCTGAGCAGAGGCAACAAATTCCATGCGATGCTGGCCACGAGTTCCATTCCCGAGGCGATCAGCTATTACCATCTGTTCAAGGAACGTGCTCCGCAGATGCACGTGACCGCGCTGTTCGACCCCAACGTCGACAATTCCGACGGCGCAATCCTCAAGGAGGATGCGCTTAAGGAAATCATCGGCGATTACAACGAACTGTTCGACAAGGATTTCATCATCCCCACATGGCCGAAGATGAAGAAAGACATCACCGCGCGGCTTTCCCACAAGCGTCCGTACCTGACGGTCGACCAGCACCGTGAGGAGCGGCTGGATCTGCTGATTGTGGTTGATCAGATGCTGACAGGTTTCGATTCCAAGTGGGTCAACACGCTGTACCTCGACAAAATCATCGACTATGAGAACATCATCCAGGCGTTCAGTCGCACGAATCGACTGTTCGGTCCCGATAAGCCTTTCGGAACTATTCGCTACTACCGCAAGCCACACACCATGAAGGGGTATATCGAAGCGGCGGTAAAACTGTATTCCGGAGACAAGCCGCTCGATCTGTTCGTGCAGAAACTGCCGGAAAACGTGCGCCTGATGGATGCGCGTTTCGAAGAAATCGCCTCCGTGTTCAGTGCCGGAGGCGTGGAAGATTTCATGCGACTGCCGGAATCGGTGGAGGCATGCCGCAAGTTCGCAAAACTGTTCGTGGAACTCAATGATTTCCTGGAATCCGCCAAAGTGCAAGGTTTCACTTGGGAACAGCAGGAATACTCCGTCACCCATGACGATGGATCCGTGGAGGTTGTGCGGCCGAAGCTTGATGAACGGACATATCTGATTCTTGTACAGCGGTATAAGGAAATGTTCAGCAGCGGCGAAGGTTCCGGCAGCGGTCCGGAAGCACCATATGAACTTGACGGCCATATCACTGAGATAGATACAGGATTGATTGATACGGATTACATGAACGCCAACTTCACCAAATGGCTCAAGGCGCTTGGCGGAGGCGATCCGGCCCTGTTGGCATCAGCCGAGGAGGAGTTGCATAAGTCGTTCGCTTCGCTCAGCCAAGAGGAACAACGGTATGCCGAACTGTTCATGCATGATGTGGAACGTGGCGAAATCGAGTTGGAGGAAGGCAAGACGCTACGCGACTACATCACATATTACGCGAACAGCGCCAAAAACAGCCAAGTGGAGCAAATCACCAAGGCGTTTGACGTGGATGGGGCGTTGCTCAACGAGATGATGCGGCTTGACCTTACAGAGACAACCCTGAACGAATTCGGACGATTCGACCGGTTGAAAGCGTCGGTTAACAGGTCTTTGGCAAAGGCGTTTTTCGATAAGCCGGATAGTCCGGTCTCCCAATTCACGGCGAATCTTCTCGCCACGAAGCTGCTGAAGAGCTTTATCCTTGAGGGAGGATTCGATTTGGACGATCGGAAATAGCGGGGAGAATCATGGCTGTTGTTGACGAAGCGAAGCTGAGATACTTGGACTTCCTCTCCCGCGAGGATCGTGTTCGGCACCACCGGTACGTCGAGGAAATGAAGCAATACGACATGATGCGTTCCGGCGACATCAACGCCATCGCCGAAAGCACACGTCTGTGGGACTCCGGACTGTACGGCTACCTGTCGGACGATCCGCTCAAAAACGCGAAATACCGGTTCGTCACCACCATCACGCTCGCCACACGTTTCGCCATCGAAGGCGGTATGGACGAGGAGGACGCCTACAACGCCTCCGACCTGTACATCCAGAACCTGGAAAACTGCAAAACGCCCGACGACGTGCGGCGCCTCCACACCGACATGATGACATTCTTCACATGGGCCATGGCCGACATGCAGAAGGCGGAAACACATTCCAAAGCCGTCAACGAATGCCTGGACTACATCCACTACCATCTGCATGAGAAAATCACCGTGCCCATCCTCGCCGAGCATGTGCATCTGAATCCCACGTATCTGTCGGAGCTGTTCAAACGCGAAACGGGCACGGCCATATCGCAATACATCACCGACAAGCGTATGGAAGCGGCCGAGAACATGCTCAAATACTCGGAATACAGCTTCGACGAGATCGCCCAGATCCTCGCATACCGGTCGCAAAGCCACTTCTCGAAGGTGTTCAAAAAACATTCCGGCATGACGCCGGGGGAGTACCGCACCAAGTACGCGCAGAACGGCATCTGGCCGGAGTGATTGCGATCACGGCGTCTACCACGCCGGTTGCGGTGAACCGCCGGTGACGGCACCGCGAAATTCGGGTGTGCCAATCGTGAAATCGACGTGTCCGCGCGTGCGAAACACGCGCGAATCAGCTACGGTGGAAGCATTCAATGATGATGCGCGCCACCGGCCGAATGAACGGCGGAACAAGGAACGTGCGCGCAGGATGTGGATGAAAGCGAAGGAATAAACGAATATGGGAATGCCCCTTGATCTGTATGTGATCCGACATGGCGAGTCGGAGGCGAACGTCATCATCAGCGCCGGCGAACAGGGTGACAACTCGCTGTATACGCAGGACAATGTCACCGTGCCGGACCGTTCGTGGAGGCTCACCGCCACCGGACGCAAGCAGGCCGACTGCATCGGCCGTTGGCTCGTCGCGCAGCAGCCGCTGTTCGACCGCTACCTCGTTTCGCCGTACGTGCGTACGCGTGAGACGGCGGCCACGATGGCCCTGCCGAAAGCGAAATGGGAGGAGACTCGCGTGCTGCGCGAACGCTCCTGGGGTGAGATCAACACCATCACGAAGGACGATTTCAAAACCAACTACGCGCGCAACTGGATGTTCAAGAACACCGATCCGCTGTACTGGCGTCCGCCGGCGGGCGAGTCCATCGCCGACGTGGCCGAGAACCGCGTGCACAACCTGCTCACGTCCCTGAACCGCAAATCCGATGCGGAATCCGTGGTGATGGTCAGCCACGGCGACCTCATGCTGGCGCTCATGCTCACCTTGGAAGACCTGTCCGACGAGGAATTCATGCACCGTGCGGCCTCCGACGAATGGAAGATCACCAACTGCACGTGCTTCCACTATTCGCGCCGCGACCCCGCCACCGGACGAACGCACAAGCGGTTCCGTTGGGAGCAGACGGCGCGTCCCGTACTCGACGAGACGGATGGTCGCTGGGTGGTGAAAGTGGATGATTGGCGTGAATTCAAGCGTCCCGTGCTGTCGAACGGCGATTTGGTGGACGTGGTGCACGCCGTCGACCGTCACCTGTGACGGCTGCCGGTATACGTTTTGTGACTGCGATTTAGCCCCCTATCGCTCTGTGGGGCGTCACGTATCGGCGCTTCCGCTACAATGGCGTGTGATTGCGCGGCGCGCGTTCTTGTTGCGCGTCGTAAAGAGAGTTAGGAGACAATCGCATGTCCAATCCAATCGCGGGCCTGTTCACGTGGAAGCTCCACGGCGACGGCAAAACGCTGAAGCCCGGCGAGGTCGTCGAACCTGACGAGAGGCTGACCTGGCCGCGCACCGCGGAAATCGGCGCGCAGCACGTCATCGCCATGTTCGGCGCCACGTTCCTGGTGCCGATTCTGACCGGTTTCGACCCATCCACCACCCTGTTCTTCACGGCCATGTCGACCGCGCTGTTCCTGCTGATCAACAAGAACATGCTGCCGAGCTACCTGGGCTCGTCCTTCGGCTTCATCGCCCCGATCGCGGCCGTCGCCAGCGCCCACAAGGGCCTCGCCGTCGCATCCTTCGGCATCATGGTCACCGGCATCCTGCTGGCCCTGATCGGTGTGCTCGTCCATTACGCGGGCGCCAAGTGGATCGACATCATCATGCCGCCGGTCGTCAACGGCGCCATCGTGGCCATCATCGGCTTCAACCTGGCTCCGAGCGTGTGGAACAACTTCAAAGTCGCTCCCGACACCGCCATCGTCACCCTCGTCGCGGTGCTGCTCGTCGCAGTGCTGTTCAAGGGTCTGCTCGGCCGACTCAACATCCTCATCGGCGTGATCATCGGCTACGCGTACGCCTGCTTCCGTGGCCAGGTCGACTTCTCAGCCATCGGCAAGGCCGCATGGGTCGGTCTGCCGGAATTCCGTCTGCCGCAGGTCGACTTCACCATCCTGCCGATGTTCATCCCGGTCGTGCTCGTACTCGTTGCCGAAAACGTCGGCCACGTCAAGTCCGTCTCCCAGATGACCGGCCGCGACTATGACGACCAGATCGGCACCGCGCTGTTCGCCGACGGTCTCGGCACCACCATCGCCGGTTTCGGCGGCGGCTCCGGCACCACCACCTACGGCGAGAACATCGGCGTGATGGCCGCCACCAAGGTCTACTCGACCGCCGCATACTGGTGCGCCGCCGCGTTCGCGCTGATCCTGAGCCTGTGCCCGAAGTTCGGCGCCATCATCAACACCATCCCCGCCGGCGTGCTCGGCGGCGTGACCACCCTGCTGTACGGCATGATCGGCATGGTCGGCATCCGCATCTGGGTTGAGAACAAGGTCAACTTCGACAAGCCGGTCAACGTCATGGTGGCCGCCATCACCATGATCATCGCCGTCGGCCAGTTCGAGTTCGCCTTCAACGGCATCTCCTTCAACGGCATCGCCATCGGCACCGTCGTCATCCTCGTCGCCTACCACGGCCTGAAGGCCATCGGCAAGGCGACCGGCACCATCGCCAAGGACGATCCGGACATCCTGTAACGGATCGCATCTCACGCTGGCTAGTTCAACGCCCGTCGGCCAAAAAGGTCGGCGGGCGTTTTTCATTGCCGTTTTCGTCAATCGATTGACGTGTTGCTTCGCATACGTTTTATGATGGTATCTATAAGCGATTGCGCAATGTGGCAAAGGAGACAACATGAGCACTGCGGCAGGAAAGAAAATCGCGATTGTGACCGGTTCCGCGCTTGGCTTGGGATATGAGCTGGCACGTCAGCTGATCGGCAAAGGCTGGTTCGTGGCCGGCATCGATTTCAACACGGCCCGTCAGGAGGAACTGTCCCGCACGTTCGGCGCGGACGAATACCGCGCCTTCGTCGGCGACATCAGCGACGAGGCGTTCGTGAAGGACTCCGTCGCGGCCATCAAGGAGATCGGCCACATCGACCTGCTCATTAACAACGCGGGACAGCCGTCGTTCAAAAAGCCGGTCGACTACGAGGCCGCCGACGTGGACAAGTGCCTTAAGGGGCTCAAAGGCATGATTCTGTGGAGCGTCGAAACATTGAAGGCCGACGGCGAGCAGGACCTCAAAATCGCCAATGTCATGTCCACCGCCGCCACACGCGGCAACGCCAACGAATCCGTCTACTGCGCCACCAAGTGGGGTGAGAAGGGGTATACGACAAGCCTCAAGGCGGCCTACAAGGGAACCAGTGTGAAGGTTGTGGGCGTGTATCCGGGAGGCATCGACACCGACTTCTACCATGACAGCCACGATTACGTGTCGTTGGACAAGCAGCATTCCTTCATGAGCGCCGCGGAACTGGCCGAAGTGGTGCTGTTCAACCTCGTCAACGACGCGAATCTGACGGTTTCCGACATCCTCATCGAACGCAACTACCGGTAGCGTCGGCCACCAGTCACAGCCAAGGCAAAAGTATCGGGCATGGGCTATTGTTAACAGGTTTGCGCAACGTGCGCAATGTTTGACATGAAAGGCCATTGTGCCCGATACCGCTGTGATTGAAAATGAAGATGCCCTCGCCGCCGATTTCGATGAGGCGGGCGAGGAGGAGGAACGCCCCCAGACGTTCGCCGAACTCGGCGTTCCCGGCCCGTTGGTACGCGTGCTCGCGGCCGATGGCAAGAAAACCGCTTTCCCGATCCAGGCCGACACCCTTCCCGATTCCCTGGCCGGTCGTGACATTCTCGGCCGAGGCCGTACCGGCTCCGGCAAGACCCTGGCGTTCTCGATTCCGCTGGTCGCACGCCTAGGTGAGGTCGACGCCGACGAGTACGAGAACATGAGCCAGTTCCGCCATGAGGTGGAACAGGTGCGCAAGGGGCATGCCGAGGAACGGCGCGCCGACGATTTCCTGCCGCACCCGCGCGGTCTGGTGCTCGCTCCGACCCGTGAGCTGGCCAACCAGATCAACGACGTGCTGATGCCGCTCGCGCAGATGTACGGCATGACCACCACCACCGTGTATGGCGGTGTGCGCTACGCCCGCCAGATCCGCGATCTAAGGGCCGGCGCCGATATCGTCGTCGCATGCCCGGGCCGTCTTGAGGACCTGCTCGAACAGCATGCGCTGACCTTGGAGAAGGTCGAAGTGGCCGTGATCGACGAAGCCGACGAAATGGCCGACATGGGCTTCCTGCCGCCGGTCAAGCGCCTGCTCGGCCAAGTGTCGTTCGACGCGCAGATCATGCTGTTCTCCGCCACCCTCGACCATGGCGTCGACGAGGTGGTGAACACGTTCCTCACCGATCCTAAGATCCACAGCGTCGACTCCGCCACCGCGGCCGTCGACGAAATGACCCACCACGTGTTCGAAACCACGCAGGGCGACCGTCATGAGCTGGTCCGCACCCTCGCTTCCGGCAAGGGACGCCGCATCCTGTTCACCCGCACCAAATTCCAGACCCAGAAGCTCGCCAAGGACCTGACGAAGAACGGCATTCCGGCGGCCGAGCTGCACGGCAACCTGAGCCAGAACCAGCGTGATCGCAATCTCGCAGCCTTCGAATCCGGCGACGTGAACGTCATGGTCGCCACCGATGTGGCCGCCCGCGGCATCGACGTGTCCGGCGTGGAGCTCGTGGTGCAGGTGGAGCCTCCGGAGGACCCGAAATCGTTCCTTCACCGCTCCGGACGTACCGCGCGAG
>OGQX01002776.1_pt1 | contig 12858 bp, 8 predicted proteins | sample 1553291 | NCBI WGS metagenome assembly OGQX01 (sample SAMEA2580030, study PRJEB22360) | human gut metagenome | biome: human gut; feature: human-associated habitat; material: faeces | place: Denmark | collected 2008/2010
CTGTTTCTGAGAATAAGAACAACGGAGGAAACGGAGCCGGTGGCAATAATCGCCGCAACGGAGGAAATAATAGGAATAGCAATCGTGAGAATAACCGGGACAGAGAGAATAACCGGGAGAATAACAAAGATAATAGCCGGGAAAACAGTCGGGAGAATCGGGAGAACAACCGTGATAATAACAGGGAGAACAACCGAAACAATCGCCCGAAACAAAGGCCGAGAGCTAATAACGATAAGCAATCCAACAATGACAAGCCTGCGAATAATGACAAACCTCAGCAACCGATCAAACAGGCCAGACCTGATAAAACGGAGAATAGGCCAGAGACAAAGCCTGAGGCTTAAAAAGTTCATTGCCGCCTGTGTAACATGCTTCTTATGCTTCTCTTGCGAGAATGAAGCTGTATACGATCAGTATCAAGCTATCCAGAACACCTCGTGGGAGAAGAATAAGGAGTACTATTTCACTTTCTTGATTGAGGATATATCGGTTCCGTACGACCTAACCTTGGAAGTACGGAACAATAATATGTATCCGTATCAGAACCTATGGGTATTTTGCAGCGAGGAACTTCCGATAGGTCCTTTAAAAAGGGATACGATCGAATGTATGTTAGCTGATGAGTTCGGGAAATGGTATGGGGACGGGATCTCCCTGTTTCAATCCAGTTTCCCGATACGGTCTGCTTACTATTTCCCCGTTAAAGGGCAATATACCTTTAGCTTCCGGCAGGGGATGCGTAACGACCAACTTCCGGGCATTCAGGAAATCGGCTTACGGGTCTTACCTTCTTCCACTAACGCTCCTTCCGGGAAGCGTCCAAACGAAGAAAAATAAACAATAAGATCGTAAATCCCCAAAGCGAGGAACCTCCATAGCTAAAGAAAGGCAAGGGAATGCCGATAACCGGAGTCAATCCCGTCACCATGCCGACATTAATCGCCAGATGGAAAAAGAATATGGAGGCTACGCTATAGCCATAGACTCGCCCAAAAGCATTATCTTGCCGCTCCGCCAATACAATCAGACGAAGAATAAAAAGTCCGAATACGATCAATACGGCAGAGGCTCCCAAAAAGCCTTGCTCCTCGCCTACCGTACAAAAGATAAAATCCGTATCCTGTTCCGGCACATACTTCAATTTGGTCTGCGTCCCATTCAAGAATCCTTTTCCGGATAATCCTCCGGAACCGATAGCGATCTTGGATTGATTCACATTATGCCCCGCCCCGCTAGGATCATCCTCCAAGCCTAAAGAGACTTTAATACGAATTTGTTGGTGAGGTTCCAATATGTCATTAAACACATAATCCACAGAAAATAGGAAACCGATAGAACCTAAAGCGAACAGAGCGATTAACGCATAATGCCATACCCAGTTTCGAATGGATAAATAGAATAAATAGATTGACGCAGCTCCTACCAAGCCTATCGATATCCAAGTGAAGTTTACCGGGACAAACAAAGAAACGACATACCCGATCAAGAATGTCGAAGCAATTCCCCCAAGCATGATCTTAACGCTTATATAATCCTTACGGACACTCCCAACTAATCCCATGGTTATTAATAAGACAAGGCAAGAGACGATTAATTCACCCAATGGGGTAATACCCACCATCACCTCTGAATATTTCATTCCCGTAACGAAAAAGACGACCGCACAAACTCCTATCAACAAAATATATCCAGTCATTCCTTCCCGGTATAACATCAGAAAGAATGCCAAGTAAACCAATGCCGACCCCGTCTCTTTCTGTAAAAGAATACAAACCATCGGCAAGAAGATCAAGAACAAAGTGATTGAGAAATTCTTGACCGTCGTTAGCTTAAAGCCATAGCCATTCATAAACTTCGCCACGGCCAAAGCGGTAGCGAACTTAGCCAACTCCGCTGGTTGCAAACGGATAGGTCCCAATACGAGCCAAGAATGCGATCCCTTGATATTAGGTGCTAAAAATATAGTGGCGATCAACAATACGATCACGCACGCATAGATCAGATAGGCGAATATATCGAAGAAGTCACTTTCCAGCATCAATATGACGAAAATAAGGGCGAGTGAGGTACCGATCCAAATCATCTGCATCCCCGGACGACCCGACGGATCGAACAAGCCAACGTTATCAAACTCGTAGCTCGCCCCACAAATACTAAACCAACCGGCGATTACCATAATCAAATACAACAAAATGGTAATCCAGTCTACCGACTTCCATATTTCCGTTTTCCTATAGCGCATTGTTCGGTAGTATTACGGCATTCATAATATATTCCTCCGTCGCCTTGTTAGCCTCGGATATTTCTCCTTTCAAATATTTCTCCAACATCAATTTACCGATAGGCACCGCATAGGTAGCACCGAATCCGGCGTTTTCCACAAACACGGCAATGGCGACCTTCGGCTTTTGATAAGGAGCGAATCCCATAAAAATAGAATGGTCCTTACCATGCGGGTTCTCCGACGTTCCCGTCTTTCCACAAACCTCGATATCCGGTAAAGCCGCCCCACGACAGGTTCCACCATAAGCGGTTCCCGTAACAGCCCCTCGCATACCCTCGGCAATATAACTATAATAATGCGTATCCACCGATGTATAATGCCTCTTACTATATAATGTATCCAGCGGGGTGTCTTGAATCTCTTTCACGACATGCGGAGTAATATAATATCCCCGATTAGCGACAGTAGCCGCCAAATTACAGATTTGCAAAGGCGTAGCCAATATCTCACCCTGACCGATAGCGATCGAGATAACCGTACTGGAATTCCAACGTCCCCGGTACACCTTATCGTAGAACTTACTATTCGGAATGAACCCTCGCTTCTCCCCCGGAAGATCGATTCCCAGCTTATAGCCATACCCCATAGAAACCATATAATTCTTCCAAACCTCAAAAGCCTCCTGTACCGAGGGATATCGCTTCCGGCTGTCGATCATATCATGCAGTCCCCAAGGGAAAAAAGAGTTACAAGAGGTCGCCAACGCCCCGACCAGATTCAGAGGAGACGGATGCCCGTGACAAGCCGGCTTACCTCCCCGGAAGGTATATCCATACGCACAGGTATATTGAGTTTCCGGAGTAATCACCCCTTCTTGCAAGAAGATCAAACCTTGAGTCGGTTTAAATGTAGATCCGGGAGGATATTGCGCCATGAGCGGGCGGTTGAATAAAGGTTTCAACGGGTCCTTCTGCAAAGCCACGTAGTTCTTTCCCCGCTGGCGCCCGATCAGGATACTCGGATCATATGTAGGAGCGGAAACCATACAAAGTACCTCCCCTGTCTCCGGCTCTATCATCACGATACCCCCTAATTTATTCTGCATTAACTTCTCCCCATAAGCCTGCAAATCCATATCCAAGGATAATTTCAAGTTCTTGCCGGATTCCGGCTGGATATCGTGCATGCCTTCCTCGTATCGCCCCTTGATACGTCCGTGAGCGTCACGCAACAGGATCTCGACTCCTTTCACGCCCCGCAAATATTCCTCGTACGATTGCTCGATCCCGGTCCTGCCGGAGTAATCGCCTTGTGTATAATAAGCGTCATTCTCTATATCTTTCCGGTTTACCTCGCCGATATTTCCCAGCACAAGAGCGGCATTGGGATACTCGTATTGGCGGATCGTGCGATTCTGGATATAGAAGCCGGGAAATTTGTATAACTTCTCCTGCAACACGCCATATTCCTGCGCGGAAAGCTGGTTCATAAATACTTGAGGGACATAGGAAGAATAACCGGGATTTAACCGCCGGTTCTTAATATCCGCTATACGTTTGAGGAATTGCTCTTTCGTGATGCCCAGCACATCACAGAAATCGAGGGTATCGAAAGGCTGTATCTCACGCATGATAAGCATCACGTCGTAAGCGGGCTGGTTATATACCAATAATTTACCATTACGATCGTACATCATACCCCGGGAAGGATATAAGGTTTTTTTCAAGAAAGCGTTACTATCCGCCCAAGCTTTATAATCGTTGTCGACCACCTGAAGGATGAACAAACGGATAATAAAGATGATAACCAACAGGATCACCGCCCCACCTAAGACATAGCGCCTGTTCTCAAACTCATACTTGGTATTATTCTCCACTTTTCTGAGACTCTATATTGAATGCTTCTACCGTACAAATCAATAAGGTTGTCATCACCACGCTCGAGAGGATACGGACAACCAGAAACAACGGGTCAAATAAAGTCAACGACTCAATCACAAAAAGAGTCGTATGTTGTATCAACACAAACGATAACACATATCGGAAAAAGCCTCCGAAACCAAAGGTCTTATAAGACGGGTAAATACCTTCCGGCAAATCTTTCCCCATGAATACACGGATTAACGGCTCCCTGCAAAATCCCGCCAATGTACAGGCGGCCGCATGCATACCCGGTGTGTTGCTGAATGTATCGATAACCACCCCGGCTATGAAAGAGAAGAAAACGACTTGCGTCCGTGAGCTACCGACCGGCATCTTAATAATGAAATAGAGATACAGAAACGGGGTAGCGATCCGCAAGAAATGAATGTTGTTCAAGATCAAGACCTGAATCAACACAAACACCACGAAATATATGAAACCACGCAGTAAATTATTAATCATTTCTTTTCGCCTCTTGTTCTACACCAATTTGCTCCGTCTGACGGAAATTCTTGATAATACGCACGTTGTTCAACGCTTGAAAATCCGTAGCCAGCTCGACCTGTAATGAATAGAAATTATCATCGTGTTGTTTCTCGAAATCAGCGACCGTACCTACGATAATACCCGAGGGGAATACGGCGGAGTAACCGCTCGTCACGATCGTATCGCCTTTCTGGAACTCCACATGGCGCGGCAACTCATCGAGGTTGGCGTACAGCGTATTGCGTCCATTCCAGCTTAATGACCCGAAATAACTACTACCTAATACCTTACAACTCAACCGGAACTTAGGATTCAGCAACGGAATGATCACGGAGAAATGATCGGAAACCGTCGATACGATACCAACCACACCTCGTTCCGAGACAACTCCCATATCGGGCATGATCCCATCCAGCTTCCCTTTATTCACGGTAATATAATTGGACAAATGCGTGACACTGTTGTTCACTACATCCGCCACGACAAACGAATAAGGAAATTGCTCCGTCGAATCCGGCGCAAATCCCTTAAAACTAACCGTATCCGCAATCAGCGCATCTAACTGATCTTGCAGATCCAGCATTTGCAATTCCAACTGTCCGTTACGCTCCAATAACTCCTTATTGATATCCCGAAGATTCAAATAAGAAGTGAAAGATCCGGATATCGAGGCGATATATCCTGTCACGACATTCGCTGAGCTGAATATAATATTCCGTTGGTACGCGTTATTACGATAGACCAACATCAACGAAACAGCCTCAAGCAGAATGAACAAAAACCAATGCCTCTTCCCGATCAGGAATTCTAGTAACTTACGCATAGGAATTGAAAACTGAAAGTTGAGAATTGAAAATTGAAAAGAACTAGACCTATCGGCTCGCTAATTTTCAACTTTCAATTCTCAATTCTCAATTATTTACTCTTATCGGATTAAGAAATTAAACTTCTCAATATTCTTCAAAGCGACTCCCGTACCTTTCGCCACGGCATGCAATGGATCCTCGGCGATATGGAACTGGATATTCATCTTATCCCGCAAGCGCTTATCCAAACCGCGAAGCATAGCACCACCGCCAGCCAAATAGATACCGTTTTTCACGATATCGGCATATAACTCGGGAGGGGTTTGCTCCAAGGCACTCAAGATAGCCGCCTCGATCTTCGAGATAGACTTATCCAAACAGTGGGCAATCTCCTGATAAGAGACGGGTACCTCCATCGGTAAGGCAGTCATCTGATTCGGGCCGTGAACCACGTAATCCTCCGGAGCGTCCTCCAATACCGTAAGCGCGGAACCCACGTTGATCTTGATACGCTCGGCCATACGCTCACTCACCTTCACGTTGTGTTGGCGACGCATATACTCCACGATATCAGCCGTTAAATCGTCACCCGCCATACGGATTGATTTATTCGACACGATACCACCTAAGGAGATGACAGCGATCTCGGTAGTACCACCGCCTATATCCACGATCATATTACCCTCGGGGGCCAAGACATCTATACCGACACCGATAGCGGCAGCCATCGGCTCAAAAACCATGTACACATCACGTCCACCGGCATGCTCGGCAGAGTCTCGCACGGCACGTATCTCTACCTCCGTACTACCTGAAGGGATACCGATCACCATACGTAAGGACGGAGCGAACCAGCGCTTCCTTCCGCTCGCCATCTTGATAAAGCCGCGAATCATTTGCTCGGCAGCGTAAAAATCCGCGATAACTCCCTCACGAAGCGGTCGTACGGTACGAATATTCGGGTGCGTCTTCTCGTACATCTCACGGGCCACCTTACCGACAGCCAGCACCTTGTCCGAGCGAGCATCCAAAGCAATCACCGAAGGTTCGTCTACCACCATCTTATCATTACACGTGATAATGGTATTAGCGGTACCCAAATCTATGGCAACTTCTTGTGTGAAAGAAAACAATCCCATTAGTCTTATTATTAATGTTTAAAATGACGAACACCTGTCTTCACCATAGCCAAACCATGTTGGTTACAGTACTCGACAGACAACTTATCATTGATAGAGCCTCCCGGCTGGATTACGGCCGTGATACCTGCTTGATCTGCGATCTCAACGCAATCGGGGAACGGGAAGAAAGCGTCGGAAGCCATCACGGCGCCATTCAAGTCGAAGCCGAATGATTTAGCCTTCTCTATGGCTTGTCTCAAAGAGTCCACACGAGAGGTCTGCCCGATACCGCTGGCGCAAAGCTGCTTGTTCTTCACCAAGGTGATCGCATTGGACTTGCTGTTCTTCACGATCTTATTAGCGAACAATAAGTCCTCAACCTCCGAAGCCGTCGGCTGCTTATCCGTCATAGGCTCCAAATCCGCCTTACCCTGGATGCTCAAGTCCTTCTCCTGCATCAAGACACCATTCAATAAAGAACGGAACTGCATCGGGCAAGTCTTGCAATCCTTACGGATCAAGATGATACGGTTCTTCTTCTGTTGAAGTACCTCCAGCGCATCAGCGTCGTAAGCCGGAGCGATAATCACCTCGAAGAAAATCTTGTTGATTTCCTCGGCCACTTCCTTGTTAATCGTAGTATTCGTGATCAAGATGCCACCGAAAGCGGAAACCGGGTCACCGGCCAAAGCCTCTTTCCAAGCCTCAACCACATTACCGCGGGAAGCGATACCGCAAGCGTTATTATGTTTTAAGATAGCGAACGTCAGCTCGTCAAACTCATCGATCAAGTTCACGGCAGCGTCGATATCCAATAAGTTGTTGTAAGAAATCTCTTTTCCATGGATTTGATCGAACATATCGTTAAACTTACCATAGAACTTAGCGGCTTGATGAGGATTCTCGCCATAACGCAAATGCATCGGGCTATCTACCGTTGCACGGAAATGGGAACCTTCGCGGCCATCAAAATAATTGAAGATAGCGGAGTCGTAACCCGAGGAAACGGCGAACGCCTCTTTGGCGAACCATCTACGATCCTCGATGCTTGTCTCAGCGCCCTTCTCGTTCAAAAGATCCATCAACGGCTGGTATTGAGCCTTGGAAGCTACGATTACCACATCCTTGAAGTTCTTCGCGGCGGCACGTATCAAAGAGATAACGCCTATATCTATTTTCTCAATAATTGCTTGTTCCTCAGCGCCGGAAGCGACAGTCTCCTCGAAAGGATATAGGTCAACGATAACCAAGTCAATCTCCGGGATCTCATATTCAGCTAATTGTTTCTGGTCATTCTCGTTCTCACGGCGAGCCAAGATACCACCGAATACCTTCGGATGAAGCGTCTTCACACGACCGCCCAAAATAGACGGATAAGAAGTCAAGTCCTCTACCGCATCACAAGGCAAACCCAATGACTCGATAAATGATTGAGTACCACCTGTTGATACAAAGCTCACACCCTCGCTATGCAATTTCTTTAGGATTTCGTCCAGCCCGTCTTTGTGAAACACAGAGACCAAGGCACGTTTCATTCGTTTCGTTGCAGCCATCTTTCTATTTTCGTTTACTTTAATGTTTTAGAGCACAAAAGTAGATATTTATTTCCAATTAGCCCTTATTATTCAGATAAAAACAAGGCAACCATACCAAATTTCATCCATAGCCAAAGAAACATGAATCCATCTCACATGATACGGGAGACGGGGCACGCCCCGTCTCTACAACCTATGACATTGCCCTAAGATAATGAGATATCCTTTGTTAATAATAGAAGATCGCCCAATTTGACATTCTGACATTTTGTATTCTAAAGCTCCAGAGAATCGAATATTTCGCCCCAGAGTACAGTCGGCTTCCATATTTGAGAATAAAAACCAGCAATTAGTTATCTTTCAAGGACATATCGTTTTTGGGGCTTTTATTCTAGCGAGGATTCCCGTCTCTTATCACCCTCAAACATACAAACAATAGACTTCTTATTCGAAAACAATAGACTTTTCACTCGAAAACAATAGTGTTTCGCTCCGAAAACAATAGCATTCGCAGTCGAAAGCAACTAACAACGCCGCCGTAAACACCCTACAACTGGATCGTAACAACCTTACAATGCCTATCCGCAGACCCGAAAACCGGTAAAAACCGACCTTTTTCGCTCTCCTTTCCCTCCAGTTCACCCTGCCTATAAAAAGGCATTGTCAGCGAAAAACGCCAATCCTGACCAAATAGTCACAGCAAAGCGCCTCCCACTGACAAGTCATCACCCCCACAGAAAGCTATCGGCCTCCCGTGATTGCAGAGAGAAGCCTAGGCAGAAAGCGCCGAAGCATGACATAGAAAGCCAAGCAGATCAAAATAGCTCCCAAAGCAACCCCGAAGTAAATCCCAATAATCGCCCATTCCGTAGAAGACCGGAAGAACCATAATATCAATCGATATATAAAGATCTGCACGATTACATGGGACGCAAAGACAAAGAAACTAGCCCCCTCCAAGAAGGAGTTAGTCCGCCCAAGAGCTTTTTCCAATCCATACGCAGAAAGAGAGATCGCAAAGACACAGCCCACAAGTACACCAATGGCGAGAATACCACCAATACCATCAAATCACGGATAAACCACAACGGATAGTTGATCGGCATCGGCATTCCTCCCGGCTCACTAGGTTCTCTCGCCCAAAAGATATCCCACCAATCACACCATCCGTAATCCAGCACAGGTTTAACCTCACCGGAAAGCACAGATGGAAACAAAAGTTCTATCAAGAGGTGCAAACCCACCAATGCTCCATTCCAAAATAGATAAGGCAACAGCAAGGTTTGTGCCCGCTTTCGCAATTTAGAGCCATACATAGGCCAACTAAAGGAACTCTTATAAAAGAACAGATAACCGGATATCAAGAAAAAAAGGGGTACGGCAGTACGTGCCAGCACTTGAGAAAACAGGTCCGCTATTAATTTATAAATGGGATATTCATCCATTACGGGAACCTTAACACCACCTATCGGCAATTCTTTATAATAGCAATGTATCAATACCACCCCCACGATCAAGGGAAAGCGCAAAAAGGCAATCGTCTTCGATTGCAACTCATCATTTGTCATCGTAAAAAGATTCGTTTTTAAATTGTTTGAAACTAAAAGTGCGCCACGCTCTGCATCTCCATCCAACAGGGAAAAGAATGCAAAAGCGTGTCGCACCCATTTCGAAACAAAATAAAACGGGGGCGCATCCACCTTTACCTTTCTCTGGGCTTTAAGAATAAAATTGGTCGTTTTTCTTCCGGAGAAATGCGGCGAAGCATAAATTAAGGAAATAAGGAAAGAATGGGTTTAAATCATAGGCTATACTATTATGGGGTTAATAAATAAGAGGCATAAGGACACAAAAAAAGGTGTGAACCCTACTTATTCAGAACGTAGAAGGTACGACCAAGCACCCAAGCCCAAACCAAATAAGCACTAGGAACACACCCCGTTTGGGTGTACTCACTATCGAACTTATTTCTTCTTGAGCTTTATTATTTGGTCGTTTTACTACATTAAGAAATAAATAGCAAATACTAATATGTCAATCTCTTATATCTCTATCGTTTACTCTCTGTTTCTTATTATTTCGTTTTTATATTCGCCGCAAATATACGACATAAAACTGTTCCATGCTAGATAAGCACCTACGAAATAGCAGGGTTTCTAAACATATCTAACACAACAACTCTCTCAACGACTCTGTTCTTTCTCTATCACCGCTTCTATTTGAGGTTGCAATTTTGGAATAATATTCTTTGCCACATCCCAAACAATCAGATAATTAACACCCATATAGTCATGAATCAACCGATCTCTCATTCCAGCCATATGTTTCCATTGAATGTCACTCCATTGATATTTAACATCTGCGGGAATTTTCTTAGTCGCTTCACCGACAATCTCCAAACTACGGCAAACCGCCCTCTTTAACGTTTCATCCGAAAGAAATTGATACATAGGCAGATCATCCGTAACTACAGAAAGGATGTAGTTACATTCCTCCAATATATGCAGCAAATAAGCGATAGGGGTCTTACACATATTCTACCTCCTTTAATATCTGCTGGCCAATAAAAGGGCTTAACCCTTTAAGGGTGACTATGTCCACTTTCAATCTGTCAAAAAGCTTCTCTAATATCTCACAAGCCAAAAGGAAATTGGAATAAGTCTCTTTATCATCCTCAAAGTCGATCAATATATCCACATCACTACTTTCCGTATTGCTCTCACGAACAGTAGAGCCAAAAAGCCCCAACTGCTTTACACCGCAACTCTGCGACAAAGGCTGCTTTGCTTTCCGAAGAAGAGATATGACAGATTGTTTATTCATTACACAATTGGATATTAATGTATAATGCAAAGATAAGCAATATTTTTCGTACCTTCTCATTTAAACCGCGTATCGTTTGCTTAAATGAGATTAATATACTTACTTTGCGATAAATAAACTTTTAATCAAACTATTAAACTATGGATATACTAAATTCTCATTTACCTTTGTCTATAACTACTCAAAGCAACTACAAATGACACAAAAAGAATCTATCCGCTTATTCGAAGAAAGAAAAGTTCGCGCCATATGGGATGACGAACAAGAGGAATGGTATTTCTCGATCGTTGATGTTATATCTATTTTAACAGATAGCCCCAACCCTCGAAAATACTGGAGTGTATTAAAAACCAGATTGAAAAGAGAAGGTAGCGAGTTGACTACAAATTGTAGTCAACTGAAAATGCAGGCCGCTGATGGCAAGAAATATTTAACCGACGTAGCCAATACCGAGCAACTCTTCCGCCTTATCCAATCAGTACCATCTCCAAAAGCAGAACCTTTTAAGTTATGGATCGCCCAAGTAGCGAAGGAACGTTTGGATCAAATGCAAGACCCGGAATTGTCTATCGAGCAAGCCATGGCCGATTATAAACGATTGGGCTATTCGGATAATTGGATCAACCAACGATTGAAATCCATCGAGATACGGAAAGATCTAACAGACGAATGGAAGAAAAGAGGACTGGAAGCCAAAACCGGGAAAAGCGTTATCTCACCGCTCAACGCCCAAAAGATAATTAGCCTAAAAAAGGGAGAGAACGAGCGGGATGTATGACATCCAATGATAAGATAAACAATATTTTTCGTACCTTTGCATCCTCAATCGCAATTTAATAGGTATACGAAATATGATAACAGTTAACAATCTGGACGTACAGTTTGGAAAACGCATCCTTTTTCAGGATGTGAACATGAAGTTTACACCGGGCAATTGCTACGGTATTATCGGTGCTAACGGGGCCGGAAAATCTACGTTTCTCCGTGTAATCAGCAAGCAATTAGACCCTACCAGAGGTAGCGTTAACCTAGGACCGGGCGAACGCCTTTCCGTATTGAGCCAAGATCACTTCGCATTCGATGAATATACGGTTATGGATACCGTATTGATGGGACATACGACCTTATGGGAGGTGATGAGCGAGAAAAACGCCCTGTATGCAAAACCTGATTTCAGCGATGCCGACGGTATCCGCGTATCGGAACTGGAAGAGAAATTCGCCGAGATGGAAGGCTGGAACGCGGAGAGCGACGCCGCCAACCTATTGAGCGGACTAGGCATCAAGGAGGATTTGCATTATATGTATATGAAGGACTTGAGCGGTAAGCAGAAAGTACGTGTCTTATTGGCCCGTGCCTTGTTCGGACAGCCCGATAACCTATTATTGGATGAGCCGACGAACGACTTGGACCTTGAGACGGTTTCTTGGTTGGAGAATTATCTCTCTAATTTCGAGCATACCGTATTGGTTGTTAGCCACGACCGTCACTTCCTCGACTCCGTTTGTACGCATACCGTGGATATCGACTTCGGTAAATTACAATTATTCGCCGGAAACTATAGCTTCTGGTACGAGTCTAGCCAGTTAGCCCTTCGTCAACAGCAGAATCAGAATAAGAAAGCCGAGGAGAAGAAGAAAGAGTTGGAAGAATTTATCCGCCGTTTCAGCGCCAACGTAGCGAAGTCCAAGCAGACCACCAGTCGCAAGAAGATGTTGGAGAAGCTGAATATCGAGGAGATCAAACCGTCCTCACGCCGCTATCCGGGAATCTTGTTCACGCCTAACCGCGAACCGGGCAACCAGATCCTTGAGGTGAAAGGATTGTCGAAGAGTATCGACGGACAGGTATTGTTCAAGGACTTGAACTTCTTCGTGGAGAAGGATGACAAGATCGTATTTATCAGTCACGACCCTCGTGCCATGACCGCCTTGTTCC
>OGQX01002794.1_pt1 | contig 12793 bp, 10 predicted proteins | sample 1553291 | NCBI WGS metagenome assembly OGQX01 (sample SAMEA2580030, study PRJEB22360) | human gut metagenome | biome: human gut; feature: human-associated habitat; material: faeces | place: Denmark | collected 2008/2010
AAAATAACAGTCAGATCGAGAGATATACTCATGTGCAGTTTACCAAGATGAGTGTTCCCAGAAATAAATCCAATATTAGCGTATATGTTTATGTGCCTGAGAATCTTGAGACCTTTAATAAGGATGTAACTCTTCAGGACAGAAAGACAAAAGAGAAATATAAGCTGACGGAAGCAGGTACAGTGATCAGTGAGAAGACGGCGACCCTGACAGGACTGAAAGTCGGGGATACCATGACCATCACAAAGGATGGAAAAAATTATGAGACAAAGATCGCAGCAGTGACAGAGAATTACATGGGACATTATATTTATATGACAGGAAATGTCTATGAACAGACCTTCGGGGAGAAGCCGAACTATTCTGCAACTGTGTTCACAGTAAAAGAGGAGTACAAAGAATCAGAATCTGAGGTGGGAAATGAGATCCTGAAGTATCCGGCTGCGTTAAGCATCAGCTATACCAGCAGTCTGGAGGCTCAGCTTCACAGAATGCTTGGAGCATTGGATACGGTAATCATAGTGCTGATCATTTCTGCGGGAATGCTTGCTTTCGTGGTTCTGTATAATCTGAACAATGTCAATATTACGGAGCGCCAGAGAGAACTGGCAACCCTGAAGGTGCTGGGATTCTATGATACTGAAGTTTCTGCCTATGTATACAGGGAGAATGTTATTCTTACCTTCATAGGCGTGCTGGCAGGGGCTGTATTCGGAATCTTTTTGCACAGGTATATTATCCGTACTGTGGAAGTGGATGCGGTCATGTTCGGAAGAAATATTAATCCTGTCAGTTTCCTGTACTGCGGACTGCTGACAATTGGATTCTCCATGATCGTAAATCTGTTTATGCATCAGAAATTAAAGAAGATTGATATGGTAGAATCCCTGAAAAGTGTGGAATAAACGATCTGTCGCTTTATTGCGGAAAAGAAGAAATTGTTTTTCTGTGGTTTTTAAATATGTAGTCAAACGGATAGAATGGATAAGAGGAAGAAAGGGGAATATTATCATGGGAACAGCAAATCAGATAGAGCAGGAATTAATGAACTATATATCCGATCATAAAATCAGGAACACGCATTCACATCATCTGCCGGAACAGGCGATGGTGGATTTTGATCTGGATAAGCTGATAAATAATACGTATTTACAATGGCAGCAGGTAACTCCGGGGACAACAGCAGAAAGCAGGAATGCATATCTGGAAAAAACACGATATAAATCTTATTTTGTCTGGCTTCAAAAGGCAATCGGGGAGTTGTATGGAATATCAGAGCCGATCACAGCTCAGAACTGGGATCAGATTTCAGATCAGATCAGAAAAGCGCATCAAAATCCCGACTTTTACATGGATGTACTGAAAAATAAGTGTAAGTATCAAAAAGTAATCGTAGATACCTACTGGAATCCGGGCTCTGACAATGGAAGACCGGAACTGTTTACGCCTGCTTTTCGACTGGATCTGTTCTTTTTGGGCTATAAAAAAGGACTTCGCAATCATGACGGTGTATCACTGGAAGAGAACTTCGGTGAGCTGCCGGACAATTTACAGGATTATGTGGAGTGGGTCAGAAAGTGGATCATACAAAAAAAGAGTGAGGGCTGTGTGGCCTTAAAAATAGCGATGGCCTATGAGCGTAGTCTTCATTTTGAAAAAGTGACGCGGGAGCAGGCTGAAAGGGTATTCCGTTTAAAAGAGTCGGATATAACCCAGGAAGATATCAGATGTTTTCAGGACTATTTGTTCTGGAAAATATGTGAAATTGCGGCGGAAGTGTCACTTCCATTACAATGTCACACAGGAATGGGGCAAGTTATAGATACGAATATACTGCAGTTGAACAATGTGATAAAAAATAATCCGGAAACGAAATTTGTGCTACTGCATTGTGGCTTTCCATGGGTGGATGATCTTTTTTCCATAGTAGACGGATATCCGAATCTATATCCGGATCTGACATGGCTTCCAATCTTATCCTACACCGCATCAAAACGTGTAATGCATCAGTTGATCGAGATGTCCCAGATTGATAAAATCTGCTGGGGATGTGATACGTGGACAGTAGAGGAAAGTTATGGCTCCCTTCTTGCATTCCGTTTTTCACTGTGTAGTGTTCTGAGAGAAAAAATAGAGGACGGATATCTTTCCGTAAATAATGCAAAGGATATTATTGATAAAATTTTGTTCGACAATGCGGGAAAAATATACGTATGACACCAGATAAATTTGTGAAATCCGGAGAAACGTTCTTGACAAGAAAGCCTTTTTTCATTATAGTAGAATCCAGAAAAAGGCTGTGAAAAAGAGGAGTAGGCGGTAATGCCCCACAGAGAGGGAAGCTTATAAGCTGGAAGGTTTCCCGGGAACAGAAGTGCTGAAGGTAGCTTTGGAGCCGGGAGGCTGAAGTGAGTGTGTATGAATCATATCAGAGTTATATACGCGCATGGTAGGTTTTCACGTATCCCGCGTTAAGGGAATGAGAGACAAACTAAGGTGGTACCGCGATCTATGTCGCCCTTTGCACGTATAATGCGTGTGAGGGGCGTTTTTTATCGAATAAGTTTATGACACAGTTATCTGGCTGGATGCGGAAAGCGAAGTCAGTATGCTTATTTGTTTGGTTGTCAGGGTGACTGCTTTATAACGGAGTAATCCGTAGATACTTTAGTTTCAGATATATAATTAGGAGGACATTATGAGCAAAGAACTTGCAAAAACTTACGATCCTAAGGGAATCGAAGAGCGTCTTTACACAAAATGGATGGACAATGGATATTTCCATGCAAAAGTAAATCCGGACAAGAAACCGTTTACCATTGTTATGCCGCCGCCAAACGTAACCGGCCAGCTTCACATGGGACATGCACTGGATGAAACCATGCAGGATATCCTGATCCGTTTCAAGAGAATGCAGGGCTATGAAGCATTATGGCAGCCGGGAACTGACCATGCAGCTATCGCTACAGAGGTTAAGGTTATCGACAAGCTGAAAAAAGAAGGTATCGACAAACACGATATCGGCCGTGAGGAATTCTTAAAACATGCGTGGGCATGGAAAGAGGAGTACGGCGGAAAGATCATCAATCAGTTAAAGAAACTGGGTGCTTCCGCAGACTGGGAGAGAGAACGTTTCACAATGGATGAGGGATGTTCCAAAGCAGTACAGGAAGTATTTATCAAATTATATGAAAAAGGCTATATCTACAAAGGTTCCAGAATCATCAACTGGTGTCCTGTATGCCAGACTTCCATCTCTGATGCAGAGGTTGAGCATGAGGATCAGGATGGATTTTTCTGGCACATTAATTACCCGATCGTAGGGGAAGAGGGACGTTTCGTAGAGATTGCAACTACACGTCCGGAAACCCTGCTGGGTGATACTGCTGTTGCCGTAAATCCGGAAGATGAGCGCTACAAGGATCTCATCGGCAAGATGCTGAAGCTTCCTCTCACAGACAGAGAGATTCCGGTGATCGCCGATGAATATGTAGACAAAGAATTCGGAACAGGATGTGTAAAGATCACACCTGCCCATGACCCTAACGACTTTGAGGTTGGACGCCGTCACAATCTGGAAGAGATCAACATTATGAATGACGATGCGACCATCAACGAGCTTGGCGGAAAATACGCTGGTATGGATCGTTACGAAGCACGTAAGGCAATGGTAGCAGATTTGGAAGAACTTGGACTTCTGGTAAAAGTAGTTCCTCACAACCACAGCGTTGGAACTCATGACCGCTGCGGCACAACGGTAGAGCCTATGATCAAGCCACAGTGGTTTGTAAAGATGGACGAGATGGCAAAGGCTGCGATCAAAGCTCTGGATGACGGAGATCTGAAATTCGTTCCGTCCCGTTTTGACAAGACGTATCTTCACTGGCTTGAGAATATCCGCGACTGGTGTATTTCCAGACAGTTATGGTGGGGACACAGAATTCCGGCTTATTACTGTGATGAGTGCGGTGAAGTAGTTGTTGCAAGAGAAATGCCTGAGAAATGCCCGAAATGCGGATGTACACATCTTCATCAGGATGAGGATACACTGGATACCTGGTTCAGTTCTGCATTATGGCCATTCTCCACACTTGGCTGGCCGGAGAAAACACCGGAACTGGAATATTTCTATCCGACAGATGTACTTGTTACAGGATATGACATTATCTTCTTCTGGGTTATCCGTATGGTATTCTCTGCTCTGGAGCAGACTGATCAGGTTCCGTTCCATCATGTACTGATCCATGGTCTGGTACGTGACTCCCAGGGACGTAAGATGAGTAAGTCTCTTGGAAACGGTATCGATCCTCTGGAAGTTATTGATAAATACGGCGCAGATGCTCTTCGTCTTACTCTGATGACAGGTAATGCACCTGGAAATGATATGCGTTTCTACTGGGAAAAGGTAGAAACAAGCCGTAACTTCGCAAACAAGATCTGGAATGCTTCCCGTTTCATCATGATGAACCTGGAAGGCAAGACAGTGACAGAGCCGGAGAACTTAAATGATCTCTGTGCAGAGGATAAATGGATTCTGTCTCACTTAAATACAGTGATCCGCGAAGCTACAGAGAACATGGAAAAATATGAACTTGGTATTGCAGTACAGAAGGTTTATGACTTCCTGTGGGATGAACTCTGCGACTGGTATATTGAGATGGCTAAGGTTCGTCTGTGGAAGGCAGAGGAAGATCCGAAGGCAGCAAATGATGCACTCTGGACATTAAGAACAGCGCTGACAGAAGGCCTGAAGCTTCTTCATCCGTATATGCCGTTTATCACAGAGGAAATCTACTGCACACTTCTTCCTGAAGAAGAGTCTATTATGATCTCCGAATGGCCTGTATACAGAGAAGAAAGAAACTTCCCGGATGCTGAGAAAGCAATCGAGGGCTTCAAAGAGGTTGTAAGAGGTATCCGTAATACCAGAACAGAGATGAATGTTCCGAATAACCGCAAGACAAGCCTGCATATTGTGGCAAAGGATGCTGAAACAGCAGCAATGTATGAGAACAGCAAGAAATCCTTTGTAAATCTTGCATTTGCAAAAGAGATTCTGGTACAGACAGACAAGAACGGAATCAGTGAAGATGCAGTTTCAGTAGTTGTTTCCAATGCGGTTGTATATATGCCGTTGGAAGACCTGATTGACAAAGATAAAGAGATTGAACGTCTTACAAAAGAAACAGAACGTCTCACAAAAGAGATCGCAAGATGTGAAGGTATGCTGAATAATCCAAACTTCGTAAACAAGGCACCTGCTGCCAAGGTGGATGCGGAGAAAGACAAACTTGCGAAATATAAAGAAATGATGGATAAGGTTAAAGGACAGTTAGAGCAGCTTAAGAAATAAGGGAGTGTTTAGATGAAATTGTATAAGATTTGTAACAAAATCTCCCTTTTACTCCATGTACTTGCCAGCGCAGCGGGATATTTTGTTATGGAGGCAATCTGCCGTCACTCGTTTATAGAAGCCTGGAATTATATGACACAGAGACCTCTGGTTTTTGCATATAATGCGGCATTCATTTTTACCTCGTCACTAATTGTTTATCTGTTTCACAGGAGAGTATTCTGGAGAGTACTGGTTACGTTGTTCTGGCTGATACTGGCCATTATTAACGGTGTTCTCCTGCTCAACCGTGTTACACCGTTTACAGGACCGGATCTGCATCTGATCACAGATGCAATGAAGATTGCCAACAAATATCTGCCTGTTGCAGGCGTTGTGGCAGTCTGCATCCTGTTTGGGATTCTTGTTATTTTACTGCTGATGCTGCTTATTAAAGGACCGAAGTATCAGAAAAAGATTAAATATCGCTACAATATTCCTCTGATCCTGCTGGCTGTTGCTCTTTTTGCAGGAAGTACACAACTGGCACTGGAGAAGAGGGTGCTTTCCAATTACTTTGGAAATATTGCTTTTGCATATGAGGATTATGGATATCCTTATTGTCTGGCAACTACGATTTTCAATACGGGAATCAGTTGTCCGAGAGATTATTCTGAGAAAGAAATCAAAAGAATTGAGAAGACGGAAAAGAATCTTCCGGAAACGCAGGAAGAAAAGCGGCCGAATATTCTGTTTTTGCAGTTAGAATCATTCTTTGATCCTACGCTGGTTAATTACCTGAATATTTCAGAAGACCCGATTCCGACATTCCGTAAGCTGATGAAGGAATATTCTTCAGGATATTATAAGGTTCCGTCTGTCGGTGCAGGTACTGCCAATACAGAGTTTGAATCCATTACAGGAATGAGTATGCATTATTTTGGACCTGGGGAATATCCTTATAAGAGTATTCTTAGAGAGACTACATGTGAGAGTGCACCTTATGTACTGAAGAATCTGGGTTATACCACCCATGCAGTTCATAATAATGAGGCAAACTTCTATGGAAGAAGATCTATTTTCCCGAATCTCGGATTTGATACTTTTACTTCCGAAGAGTACATGGCAAGAGAGAACGAGAAGAATCCAAATGGCTGGGTAAAGGATGAGGTTCTGACAGATGAAATCCTGAAATGTCTGGACTCCACTGAGGGACCGGATTATGTATATACTATTTCTGTACAGGGACATGGTGCGTATCCGGATGAGCAGATTCTGGAAGATCCTGAGATCAGAGTTTCCGGTGCACCGACTGAGGAAGAGAACAATAAATGGGAATATTACGTAAATGAGATCCATGAGATGGATAATTTTGTCAAAGAGCTGACAGACAAGCTTGCAGATTATCCTGAGGATGTGGTCCTTGTTATGTACGGTGACCACCTTCCGACTATGGGATTGACTGTGGAGGACCTGAAGAACAAGTATCTGTTCCAGACAGAGTATGTGATGTGGGATAACTTCGGACTTAAGAAAAAGAATGAAAATCTTGCAGCATACCAAATGGCGGCAGAGGTTATGGATCGTGTGGGAATCCATGAGGGAACCGTTTTCCGCTATCATCAGGCAAGAAGAAATACCAGAAATTATCAGGTGGATCTGGAAACCCTGCAGTATGACCTCCTTTATGGAAAGAGATATTCCTACGGGGAAAGCGGCGAAAGTCCTTATCTGCGTACCAGAATGCGTATGGGAATCTATGATGTGACTCTGGATTCCATTCAATGTATCTCTGAGGCAGATCATACATATTACATTAAGGGAACGGAATTTACGCCGTCCAGTGAAATCAAGCTGAACGGAGAATGGTATGATACGGTCTATATCAATCCGACTACGTTGATGATCACAGGTACGGAGCTGAATGATTTCGACAGGCTTGCGGTGATCCAGCGAAGCAACAGTTCGACGCGAAAACCGCTGAGCAAGAGCTATGACCGGTCCTGCTATGCACTTTATTCAAATAATAAATGGAAATTAACAGAAAGTGCCGGTGCGAATGAAAATTAATCCATAATTTTGTCGGATAAAATATTACGATTGGTACTGGACATCTTCCACCACTATTATATAATGTTAGAGTAACTAAATACATTATAGATAAGTGGTGGAATTTTTTTATGAATTACGAAGAAGCAGTTGCTTATATTGATGAAACTCCGAAATTTACAAAGAAGAACAGTCTGGATCACACAAAGGAATGTCTGAGAAGACTTGGTAATCCTCAGGATAAGTTTAAGGTGATCCATGTGGCAGGAACTAATGGAAAGGGAAGTACATGTGCGTTTCTGACCTCTGTTCTGAGAGAGGCGGGATATTCCTGCGGATTATTTACTTCTCCTCATCTGGTGGAGATCAATGAGCGCTTCCAGATCAATGAGGTGAATATTGATAATGATACTTTCCTGAAGGCCTTTGAGAAAGTAAAGGTACTTGCGGATGAACTGGTTGCAGAAGGTAGCTATCATCCGACTTATTTTGAGATGCTTTTTCTGATGGGGATGGTGATCTTTGCAGAGGCAGGTGTTGATTATGTGACTCTGGAAACAGGACTGGGCGGAAGAATGGATGCGACTACTGCTGTGGAGAATCCCGTTGCCTGTGTGATCACATCGATCAGTCTGGATCATATGCAGTATCTGGGAGATACAGTTGCCAAAATCGCAGGAGAAAAGGCCGGGATCATTGTGCCGGGGGTACCGGTAATCTATGACGGAAACGACCCGGATGCAGCAGAAGTGATCCGTGCCAGAGCAGAAGAACTGGGAAGCCCTGCTTATGAAGTGAAGAGATCAGATACAGAAGTGCTCAGAAATACTTCGGCGGGAATTGATTTTGCATTTCGGAATGAGTATTATAAGGATATGGTTTTCTCCATTCCGTTTATTGCAAAGTATCAGGTGATGAACAGTGCACTTGCATTAAAGACGATTGAGGTTCTGCAGAATGTGATTTCTGTATCTATGGATCAGATCCATGTGGGAATTGCCGGAACACGCTGGCAGGGAAGAATGGAAACAGTGCTTCCGGGTGTGATCGTGGACGGTGCTCACAATGAGGACGGGGTAGAGAAATTTGTAGAGACAGCAGAACATTTTCAGAAAGAATGTCCGCTGACTTTGCTTTTTTCAGCAGTAGATGACAAAGATTATACAGATATGATACATACGATCTGCAGCAGGATCACGTTCCGTCAAGTGGTAGTAACCTCTGTTGGCGGATATCGCCAGGTTCCTGCTGAGAGATTTGCAAAGCTTTTTACAGAAGCAGGTGCTTCTTCTGTGGAAGTAGTGGAGGATGTTGAGAAAGCCTTTGGTAGAGCACTGGAAGTGAAGGGGGATGACGGAATGCTCTTCTGCGTGGGTTCCCTGTATCTTGTCGGTGAGATTAAAGATGTGATCAGGAGAAATAAGAAATGATAGATTATGAAGAGGAACTGAAGAAATTTGAACCTTGTCTGGATGTGGCAGATGCGGAGGGTGCGATTTATGAGAGAGAACTGACGGATATCCTGGATATTCTTCAGGAAGTTCTCCGCGAAGCCAAGAGTGGCAGACGGGTAAAATAAGGAGATACACATGAATTGTATGAATTGTGGCGCATTTCTGGTGGACAAAGATCTGGATTACTGCCCGAAATGTGGATGTAATGTGCTGATCCAGAAAAAGGTAGATTACCTTTCCAGACAGTATTACAACCGGGGGCTTGAGAAAGCCAGTGTCCGCGATCTTTCAGGGGCGATTGACTGTCTGAAGCAGAGTCTTATTTATAATAAGCATAACATTCAGGCGAGAAATCTTCTTGGACTGGTATATTTTGAGACAGGGGAGGTGGTTGCCGCACTCAGTGAATGGGTGATCAGTAAGAATCTTCAGCCATCCAGAAATCTGGCATCAGAATATATTAACAAGCTGCAGGCGAACTCCAATAAGCTTGAGGCAATCAATGAAACGATCAGAAAGTATAATGATGCCTTAAACCTGTGCAGGGAAGGTCATGAGGATATGGCTGCGATCAGGCTGAAGAAGATTCTCATACAGAATCCAAAACTGATCAAAGGTTACCATCTTCTGGCACTTGTGCAGATGAAAGAGGGGGAATATAACAAGGCAAGAAAGACGTTAAGGAAAGCCGCGCGGATTGATAAAACAAATACAACAACCCTTCGTTTTTTGAGAGAGATTGACGAACAGACAGGAGTATCCACACGTCTGGAACGTCAGAATAAAAGAAACAGGAAAGCTGTGGACAGCAGTGAGAATGATATGGCAATCCAGATTCCTCAGTATAAAGAAAAAGGAAGGATTCCGCTGTTTTTTACACTGGTTGCCGGATTTTGTGCAGGATTGCTGGCGTTTTATCTTCTGGCTGTTCCTGCCATACGTCAGGGAATCTACAGGGAAGCGAATCAGCAGATTGTGAAATACAGTGATGCAGTGTCCAGCCAGGGAGCTGAGCTGACCAAGGCACAGAGCCAGGCTCAGGAATCAGGGGACACAGTTGAGGCTGCTTCCAAACAGATAGAGGAAGAGAAGAAAAAGAGCAGCAGTTATGAAGCTCTGATCGAAGCATATGCAGCATTACAGCAGCAGAATGCAGATGAGGCTGCATTGAAGATACAGAATGTTTATGCGGATCTGCTGCCTGCGGATCTGAAGGGAATTTACAATACGATCTGTAACACTACAGGGACAACCGGGATCGAAGGAACTACAGATGCGACAGCAGCAGACGGCACGGACAGTGGTGACAGCGCAGAGGGAGATGCTTCTTCAGATTCAGCGGAAGATGGAAGTTATGACGATGGTTCCTATGACAGTGGGGAATATGATGATGGTTCTTACGATAATTCTGATGGTGATTCGGCAGATGACGGAAGTTACGACACCGGTGATTATGACGATTCCGGATATTGATACCATTTTTCATTTTGATGTGGCAGAAGACATGAAATATCATAAGAAGATGTAAAGATACAAAAGAGATGCATGGAAGTCATGTGTCTCTTTTTTTTACCGAATCAAGTAGGAGGCTGCGAAAAGCAATAAACAGTTATTTGATGTAGAGCTACACTGCAAAGTGGATTGCGAACATTCGCCTGACAAAAAGTGAGGAGGGATATGATGGAGAACAGATTTGAAATACAGGGAAATTCCCTGATCATTCATTTACCGAAAGAGGTAGATCATATGGTGACAGACGAGATACGCAGAGATTCAGATGATATTATACGGAAAAAATATATACGAACGATCACATTTGATTTTTCAGGAACAGCGTTTATGGACAGTTCAGGGATAGGACTGATCATGGGGAGATACCGGATGATGGGGATGCGCGGTGACTGTATACAGGCTACAGGAGTAAATTCCTATATTGAAAAGCTGCTGCATCTGTCAGGGGTATATAAATTTGTCGAAATCTGTGGGGAAGTCTAAAGAGAGGGGGAAGAAAACTATTATGGAAAATACCAATGAAATGAAAATTATTTTTGACAGCAGACCTGAGAATGAGGGGCTGGCAAGAGTTGCGGCGGCAGCTTTCTGCACACAGCTGAATCCTACTCTGGAGGAAGTGGCAGATCTGAAAACTGCTGTGTCAGAGGCTGTGACAAACTGTATTATTCATGCTTATGAAGGTCAGGTGCAGAAGATAGAGATTTTCTGCAGAAGGGAAGGACAGAAATTATGGGTTGATGTGATCGATAAGGGAGTGGGGATCAGAGACGTTGCAAAAGCTATGGAGCCTCTTTTTACAACAAAGCCGGAGAAGGATCGTTCCGGGATGGGATTTACATTTATGGAAGCGTTTATGGATGAGGTAACAGTAGAATCACAGGTGGGATATGGAACAGTTGTCCATATGAAAAAGACGATCGGGAGGTAGGAATGGACCATACTCTTGCTCTGATCATGAAGTCACAACAGGGAGATAAAGAAGCAAGAGATACTGTATTTAAAGAAAACGCAGGACTTGTGTACAGCATGGCGAAAAGATTTGCCGGGCGCAGTGTGGAAATGGAAGATATCGTGCAGATAGGAAGCATTGGGCTGCTGAAAGCCATAGATCGTTTTGATATTTCGTACGATGTGAAGTTTTCAACTTATGCTGTTCCCATGATCATAGGTGAAATCAGACGCTATCTGAGGGATGACGGGATGCTTAAGGTGAGCAGAAACCTGAAAGAGAACTGTGCCAGAATTTATTCTGCGAGAGAAGCACTGGAAAAAGAACTGGGACGTGAACCGATACTGGAGGAAGTTGCGAAAGCGACAGAACTTTCAGTAGATGAAGTGGTGATGTCGATGGAATCAGGAGCTGAAGTGGAATCTTTGCACAAAATTATCTATCAGGGAGATGGAAATGATATTTCGCTTATGGACAGGCTCCAGGAAAAAGAAAATGGACAGGATGCAGCACTGAACAGGATTTTTCTGGATGAAATCCTGAAAAAACTGGATGCAAGAGAACGTCAGCTGATCGGTATGAGATATTTTAAGGATATGACGCAGACGGAGATTGCGGCAGAGATGGGAATTTCCCAGGTCCAAGTGTCCAGGATGGAAAAGCGGATTCTGAAGGAACTTAAAAAGCAGGTATAAGCAGATGGGAGTAATTAACTCACCGCTTGTAGAAGGTGGAGTATTCTCTGAAGAGGTAAATAAAAAAGAGGTTACTGTGAACGGAGTGAACAGTAACAAAAAGAGTGTGCGGATTACTATAATATTGCACACTCTTTTTGCTATAATATCTTTATTGTTATATATCGTAAGTTATACAGTTCTCTGTGATCTGAAGATCACATTTTTGTATTTCAGAAGGGCTGTCTGAAGAATCAGTCCTACTACACCACAGGAAACTACTTCTCCGATACCTACGGTAAGCATCATAAGCGGAATCGGAAGATTTACTCCGTATCCGAAGTGAAGTACGAATGGCACGATGACTGCATTGGAAACAATCGGCGGGATCGGCGCAAGAAAACGGTTGCAGCTGCGGAGTCTGTAAGTAAATACTGCTCCGATCAGTGTTGCGATGCTTCCGAAAATAATGTCTACAGGAATGGCACCGCCAAAGAGATTGGCAATGATACATCCCACAAATAACCCCGGAATCGCAGCCGGTGTAAAGAATGGCAGGATGGTCAGTGCTTCCGAAAAGCGAATCTGAATTTCGCCATAGCTGAGTGGTGCAAATAAAAGAGTCAGAACCACATAAATAGCTCCGATCACTGCTGCTTCTGTCAGAAACTGAGTACCTTTGTTTTTCATATTTGATTATCTCCTTTAGTATTTGTTTTACGAGTGGAAGGTTTCGAACACTCGGCTATCGAAGTATATCACTTTTCGGAAGTACGGTCAATGTCTTTGATAAGAGTTTTATTAACATTTTCCTCGTACA
>OGQX01002821.1_pt1 | contig 12694 bp, 10 predicted proteins | sample 1553291 | NCBI WGS metagenome assembly OGQX01 (sample SAMEA2580030, study PRJEB22360) | human gut metagenome | biome: human gut; feature: human-associated habitat; material: faeces | place: Denmark | collected 2008/2010
AATATTATCTTATAGTAGATATGAATCTCCTGCGGTTTGCCTGTGACTGTTTCTTTTGCGCCGATAATTAGTCTATTAACAACGCCAAGCACATTTCACGCATTAAAGCAGAGAAATCGAAGTATAGTTTCAGTCTGCGGATAAATTTGTCCACATTCGTTTTGACCTGTGATACCTGCTCAAGTCCCTGTATAAGAGAGGTTGTCTTCTCTTGCAGTTCCGTCTGTTCGGCGGTGTACTTTTCGATCCGTTTCACACACACGCTTTCGGGGATTTTCCCCGCGACTTTTTCTTCAAACGCCGCTTCCAGCAGTTTGTCGAGTTCAAGCAAGCGTTTTTCCGCTCTTTTCAGCGCCTTTTTGACATCGGACTGATTCGCGTCTGCCAGCGCTGCCTGCCTCTGTAAATACCACTGTTTGAATTCCGCTTCGCGCCCGAGGATCATCTTCGCTTTTGCCGCGACGTCCTGTTTTACAAGCTGCTCCAAAACGGGTACGGTGATAAAGTGGCTGAAACAGGCGGACGAGCCCATACGCGATTTTGTTTCGCAGTTGAAGTTGAAATACGTATTTTCTCTGCCGAGCCATTTTATGTACGTCGTATTCCAGCCGCTCCGCAGTCCGCACAGTACATCAGCCCCGATAACGGGTGCATATAACCTCTCACGGTGTGCTTTCCGTGACCTACGGCTTTTTCAACTTCTTTTACCTTATCCCATAGTTCCTTGGAAACTATGGCTTCGTGCGCGTTTTCGATAACGATCCATTCTTCTTCCGGACGGCGTTGCCACTTGTGGTTCTTATATGAAATTGTAGTTGTTTTGTGTTGGACTAACTTGCATATGTACGCTTGGTTTCTTAAAAGCGTTCTCAAAACGGTCGTATGCCACAGATGCGAAAAATTTCTCACCCCGTTTATTCCCGTGTCGCTATTCGGTAATCGTTGGGCGTCAGGACTTTTTCCTAGTTGAGAATGTCTGCTATCTTCCTCTGCGTCATGCCGGTCGCACGCATTTCAAAGATACGTCTGACAACGGATGCGGTTTCTTCGTCGATTTGCAGAGTACGTTTTTCGTCCGTTCCGAGTTTGTAACCGTATGGCGCATGGGACATCCCGTTTTTGCCTTCTTTGGCGTTCTTCATTCGCACGGCACGCAGCTTCTTGCTCGTGGTTGCCGCCCACCATTCGTTGAATACGTTGGTGATCGGCATCATATCCATCGCGGGAGTATCCTTGTTCTTCGTGTCGATATTGTCCGATAATGCCACAAACCGTATTCCGAATGACGGAAACACGTAATCGAGATATTGTCCGACCATGATGTAGTTTCTTCCGAAACGGCTCATATCCTTGACGAGTATGGTGTTGATAACTCCTTGCTGTGCATCTTCGAGCAATTTCTTTACTCCCGGTCTTTCAAACGTGGTCCCGGAAATGCCGTCATCAACGTAAATCTCGTAAAGCGTCCAGCCTTGTTCGGCTATATATTCCGAAAGGATAGCCTTTTGGTTTTCGATTGACAGCGATTCGCCCGCCCGTTCATCGTCTCGGCTTAATCTCACGTACATTCCGACTATGTAGTCTTTTCTGTTTTGCTTTGATTGCATTCTTTTACTCCTTCGAATCAAAGCAGCTTGAATTTTCAATGCGTTATAATTATATCACAACGCGCCGAAAATTTCAAGCTGCCCGATATATATTTAGTTCGCGGAATCTTGCATTTCCGCAATCACTTGTCTGAATGCCAGATCGTCCAATACTTTTTGAAAATCTTTTCCTCCGACATAATGACTCGTTACTATGTATTTCTTTCCCCTAATTTCATATTCGTTCGTAGAGGTAGGGGCAGAGCCGAACTCCGCACCCGATTGTTTCATTGTTTTCCCCGTAATTTATTTCCTCCAAGTTTTAATTTCGTTATAAATATTCAGATCTCATAATTTTCTTCCTTTCGCCCTGTCGGGCTTTTAAGACCGTTATGTACGGAATTTCACTTTACGTCGCTGCCGCAGTCACTCTTTCAATCCCTGTTTTTAATTTCCCTAACGGGATAAATAGACACCTGCGCCGCAGTCGGTTATTGAGCTTTGCTTATCTTAAAATCAGAAATAATATTGCCAACGTCTGAGCCAGCAGAAGAACGGGCGTTGCCCAAAACAGAAACTTGTGGAAGACGCGTTCCGATTTCATATTCTCTCGCCCGCTTTCGATCTCCTTCGCCGTGGCTTTGAGTTGTTCCTTTATCTCCGACAGCGTTTCACCCACCTGTTCGAGCGCGTAACCTTTCGCTTCATTTACTGAACGAGTTATCTCGTTTTTTATCGTTTGGCTGACTTCCGCTTTGAACTCCCGTTCCTCCTGCGTTATCTCGCGGATCTCTCTGACTGTGTTCCGCACGTTCTCGTCCAGCCTTTTCACGTAAAAGCCGTTGTCGTTCTTTATCTCGTTCACGCTCTCCGTCAAGTCCGCGACGAGCGTATTCTGCCTCTCTATCAAGCTCTTGCAGTTCTCGTTCGAGATCGCCAACGCTTCTTTGAGAAGTCCGTTCTCCGTTTCCGCTCTTCGCTGTTCGTTGATCCGCTGTAATTCCGCCAACGGTTTCGATTGCTGGCCCGTCCTCATATTCTCCAAGTGATTTCAATACCTCCATTTTTGTATAATTTTTTCCGAGCTTCTGCCCTCGGATAGCTTTGCTTTTCTTCGGGTGAAGATAGGAGTAGTCCTTGCCTGACCTCGTTATCTTTACCCCGTAACGCCCTCCTTTGCACTTTGCTTATGTGCGGCTCAAGGCCTCACATATAGTATAGCACATGAATGCCTGAAGCTAAAGATTTTCACCACCGGCATAGCCGGTGGTTTTTATAAGCCTCTAGCTTGTTCTTCAATTAAAAAAAATCGTTGAAAAATCCCAACGATTTTCTATTCCGCGCCCTCACTCGTCTCCAAGAAAAGGCTTTATCTACCAATAAAGCTGTATTCCGTTAGAAATAAGAAACTCTTGAAAATTTTTCAACTTGTTTTTATCGTTTCGGATTTCACGCGGCGATACACCATAATCCAGTGAATAGGCAGCCAATAATCCCGCCGCTTCCCCTATATTCCATTCTGTGGGATGTAAGCGGAAACAACCGTTCGTCAAATGCGTGGTCCCTATATTTTTACAGGCGGGAAGAAGATTTTTCATTCTGACAGGAATAAACGCTCCGAGGGGAATGGTAAACGGCTTGCTCGGCTTATAAAAGAAAGAATGCGTGACAGTCGTGATATGCAAATCAATGGGATAGCTCCCTACACCTACACTGTCGAAAAAGGCAGGATTTCCCTCCGGAGATATCTCGTTTTCTCGAACGGTAAAATCCGCTTTAATGCGCCTGCTTTCCCGGACATAATAGCTTTTTGTCAAACCGTTTTCCGTACCGACGATTTCTCCGTCCGGACAGAAAAACGGATATCCTTTGCCCCCTTCCCGCGGAGCTTCGGTCTGTAACCAATAAAAAAACGAAAGCGTAAGCTGTCGAGCGGCTTCCCTGTTTTCTGCGTCATTTTCACTGTCGAAAGTATTTCCCATAAAATAGTCGTTTTGCGGCCAATTCAAAAGCGTTACATCATATGGCTCGTACTCGTCCTTAAAATGTGCGGCGCAAACGATGCGCCGATAAGTAAATAATCCAAATAATCGCTTCCCTGCCTCGTCCATTTCCCCGTCATACATACCAAAGCGCTTTGCCTTTCCCGTAGCCGAATCGGGACCATACATACTCAAAACGGGATATTTGTCGTATGGCTGAATAAGCCTTCTGAAATACTCATACTCCCGTGGCCTTTCGATGACGAAATCCCCCTTTCGCCTGTCCGCAAACGCCAAAGTCCAGGTTACAGGCTGTCTGTCCGAAGAATTTGCCAAACGAGCGGCAGACGGCTCTCCTGTCTCCTCGCGGCTTTCCGCTCCGGAGGTATATTCACAGCCGCTTTCATAAATTAATTCGCCTTCGTCTGAACCGTCCAAATAATATTTTCCCGTCACGCGATATTCTTCTTCGGGACAGACGATATAAAGAGCTCGGATTTCGTCCCCGCAGACCTCCGCTCGTTTCAAAAGGCTGGAATAAAAAACCTTCAACGTACCCGAAGCGAGAAAAGGCTCTAACATTTCCATGAGCAATTTTAAGGCCAATTTAGGCGGATGAGCCAACCTGCTCACCGTAGAGCCACCCGGACAAAAATAATCCTTGTTTTTTAATGAGTCGATAATATATGGATGCGAGCGATAATGTTCACGCACTTTCTTTCTGTACGCCCGATAGGAGGCCGTGCATCCCGTCTCCTCAATGAACTTATGTTCGTCGGGAGGCACAGCCTGAACGGTCAGTTGTCCTCCGATCCAATCGGATTCGGCGAATAAAAAGGTACGCCTTCCCGTTTTCGCGGCAGAATAAGCCGCGAGAGTCCCGCCCAAACTCCCGCCGTAGATGATGACATCCGCAGATAATTCTTTCATAAATTTGCTCCTAAATAATATGCGCCCAACATTCCCGCAGCATTTCCGGCTTTTGCCCGACGCACGTCAAATCCGCAAGCGCAAAATTTCTCAAAAAAATTCCCCATTCCGTCCGTAACTCCGCCGCCCAAAATACAGATATCGAACGGGCTGATTTTTTGAATTTTTTCCAAAAGTATTTTCAGCCGTTCCGTGAGTTCCCCGCATAGAGCCAAAGCCCTCGGATTTCCCTTTTCCGCGGTCAAAAACAAACCGTCCTTTGAAATTCCCAGCTCCCCAGCCTGTCGATTAATGGCGCGGCCGGAGAGATATTGTTCCGCACATCCTCTTTTGCCGCAGTTGCAGGGCAGACCGTTCTCCTCGATGACGATATGCCCAAATAGAGCATAATTATTTTTTTCATCGGCTTTCAGCCGTCCGTTTACGGCATAAGCCCCGCCTATGCCCGAACCGAGCGTCAGCATAACGACCTTTTTTGTCCTATACTCCTCCGTGAGCAGAAGTTCCCCGAGCAGGGCGGCATGACCGTCATTAATTGCTACACAGGGCAAGCCGTAATGCTGTTTTACCCAAGTATATAAATTAAAGCCCGTATATTCGGGTAAATTGTCGGTGGCATAGACCACTATGCCGGAATGGGTATCTATCCGGCCGGCAGAGGAGATACATAAAGTAGAAACACAGGATAAATCGAATTTTTTTATAGCGCGAGCCAGAGACTCGACGATACCTTCCAGCCCGTGCGAGGTATCCGTAGGAGTGACGGCCGTCCGCAGAAGACGGCCGTCCTCAATAATTCCACTCTTGATATTCGTTGCCCCAATATCGACGCAAAGTTTCATAGAAAAGCTCTCCTTATCCTTTCACGCTGCCCACCGTGAGCCCGCGGACGAAAAATTTCTGAACGAAGGGATACGCGCAGACGATAGGCAGAATACTGACGATAATCATAGCGGCTTCGATATATGTCTTTTGATGGTAGAGCTGCTGGTCACCGAGAATATCCGGCACGGAGTTGATTTTATTGAGAATGAACATAGAAAGCGGATAATAATTTTCCGCGTTTATGAGGTATAAAAGCGCATTGAAGTAATTGTTCCAGTAAGTCACCGCCGTAAATAGAGCCACACTGGAAATCGCGGGCAGCAATACGGGCATGAGTATTCCCGCCAAAATACGCGCATTTCCCGCACCGTCGATACGAGCGGACTCCTCTAACTCCGCGGGGACTCCTTCCAAGGCATTTTTCAATAGAATGAGGTTGTAAACTTGAACGAGGGAGGGCAAAACGAGAGCGAACGGAGTATTGAGTAAGCCCAAAATTTTCATAACGAAGAAATTCGGCACGATACCGCCGGAAAAGAGCATGACAATCATAAAGAAAATCATAATTCCCTTGCGGAACGGAAGATCCTTTTTACTCAGCGGATAAGCCGCCATGAGCATAAACCCGACTGAGAACAGAGTTCCCGATAAGGTCACGCCTACGGAGACGCCGAACGCGCGGAAGTAGGCGACGTCGCCAAAGACCTGCTGAAAGTTGAACCAAGTGAAATCGCGCGGAAGAATGATGACCGTTTTACCATAAGTAGAGAAAGCTTTGGCGACGACGTTAAAAAACGGTACGAGACAGCCGAGCGCGATAATCGTCAATAAGATATAGTTGACGGCGTAAAAGATAGGCGCTTCTTTAATTTTTTTCTTTTTTTCGGTCTGATCTTTCATATTACCAAATCCCCTCCTGAGTCACCTTTTTGGAGATATAATTCGCGGCGACGATAAGAATGAGCGAGATGACGCCGTTAAATAATCCCACGGCGGTCGAAAGACCATAATTTCCCGCATTTTCACCCAAGCTGATGCGGTAAATATAGGTACCGATAATTTCGCCCGTCTCCCTCGTGGTAGAGGATATCATCGTATAAATCTGTTCAAAGCCCGCTTCCATCAGATATCCCAAACGAATAATCAGCATGACGACGATAGTCGGGACAATCATGGGAATAGTGATGCGGAAAATCTGCTGAAACTTTCCCGCGCCGTCGAGCTTCGCCGCCTCGTATAAGCTCATGTCGATAGCCATAATCGCCGCTATGTAAACAATGGAGCTATATCCGATTTCCTTCCAGCCCGACAGAGCCACTACCAGCCCGCGAAAGAGCGACGCTTCCCCGAACCAATGCGTATCCCCCGGTAGTCCCAGAGCGCCGAGGAAGTGATTGACGGGCCCGTCAACCGCCAAAAGGTTTTTGAAGATACCGGTAATGACGACCCAGGACAAAAAGTGCGGTAAAAAAACCATGCTCTGAACAAAGGACGAAAAACCCTTATTTTTCACCTCGGAAATCATAACCGCGAGGAAAATGGGAAGCGGGAACAGAATGACGATTTTCATAGTACTGATAATCAAAGTATTGATGATATACTTATAAATATCGTGGTCGCTGAAAATCTTTTGAAAATGCTCAAAGGTCCATTGTGCGTTTGCGAAGGCCTCCAAAGGATTGCTGTAACGAATGAAATTGATGTTATCCTTGAAAGCAATCAATAGTCCCACCATAGGCAGGTAAGAGAAGATCAACGCCAATACGATTCCCGGAATGAGAAAGAGATACAACCCTTTGTATTTTTTCAGTTGTATTTTTGTATATGCTTTCATGTCGGCTTATTTCCCGTAATACCACTCATTGATAGCTTCCGAAGCCTTCTGCCCGCCGTCTGTGCGATACTTTTCCACATATTGAGAGAGCTTGGAGGATCCGCCGTCCGATTTAATCATAATATAGAATTGGTCCTGTGCATATAATTCGATATTGCCGCGGACGGCAGTATAGTCGGGCAGAGGCGGAGCAAAGTCAGTGATGTTGTAAACGCCCACCTCGTCAGCGTCCGTCATGAGCTCGGACCAAGCGCGGAACAGTTCCGCCTGTTTGCGCACGCGCGCGAGCCAATATTGTGTATATACTTTTTCGTTGCTGCCCGTGAGATAGTAGCTCGCGGTATCCTTTTCGGCAAAGTTTTCGGAAACGGGCACATATCCCGTGCTTTCGCTGTAAGTCCAATGCGTATCTTCTTCCCCTATGACAATCGTGCGGAAGTTGTGTGCCTCCTCGGTATCCGTCAGTTTGCTGTTAATCCAGTCGATGACATAACCTGCGTTTTCCGCCATGTAGAAGGGAATCGCCGTGATGTACGTGTAACCGCTGGTACGGTATACCTTGTACTCTCCGTCCTCGTTTTTCAAAGAGCGCAGATATCCTAAAACATTTTCCTGAGTTGTCTGAGCTTCCGTGGCGGTAATGACGCCATTGGATTGCAATCCTGTCACGATAGCGGAAACGCTCCAAAGGGAGGTAGCCACGGCTCCCGCCTTGCCGGAGGTAAATTTCTGAATAGCGTCCGCAGATTTCTGCGTAGAGATTTCCGCGTCGATAAGCCCCGATTTATATAAATCCGCCATGTAATCGATGTAATCGGCATATCCGGGCGCTTCCATATAATAGCGCACTTCCTTCTTGCCGTCAATCTCGTATTCCTGCCAATCGCTGTAAATCCCGAACGCCGCAGAGATAGGATAAATCAGGGGCGTATACATATCGAAGGTGAGCGGAGCGATATTATATTCGTTCTTCATCGCCACCAGCACTTCCTTGAATTCTTCCGCAGTGGTGGGAATAGACATGTTCAATTCGTCCAGCCAGTCCTGACGGAATACAATGGGATTTTCTATATTGTCGCTGGAAGCGCGCTCGGGAATACCGTAGATTTTGCCGTCCACGGTCACGACGTCCCAGGATTCCTCGGATATGACGTCTTTGAGGACGGGGCCGAATTTATCGATGGCGTCGTCGAGCGGAAGCAGCGCGTCATTGGCAATCAAATCGGCGAACTGAGACGTCGTCAGCTTCATGGCGTTATAGGGCTCCCTGTCAATCAACTGCGTATTCAGGGAAGAGGAAGCGTCCGAGGCAGGTAATTGAGAATATTTTACCTTATATCCGGTGACTTCTTCTACTACCTTGGCGTTGTAATCGGCATTAACCGCGTCAATGGTATAACCCGAATTGGGCATAAGGACATTCAGCTCGATTTTGTTATTCAAATCGATATTCATGTTTATGTTCGTTTGGTCGTCCCCTCCGTTGCCGCAAGCGGCAAAAGAAGCGAACGCGGCAACGGCCGTCATCGTCAAACTTGCAATCTTCAAAAAACAGCGTTTCATGGAAATCCTCCCTCAATCGATTTTCTTTTTATATATTGTGATAGCCGCACAGACTGCCAGAGCAGTCAAAAGCACTCCCGGCACTGCGGCAGAGCTTCCGCAGCCTTTATTTTCCGTCGTCCCCTGCGAGCTCACCGAGCTATCCTCTTCGCTTCCGCCCTGCTGAGACGAGTCGGAGGAATCGGGCTTTTCGGGGTCAGGGTCGGGTTCGTCGGATTCCGCAGTCTTTTCGACCAAAAGCACGGCGTTGCTCACCCTTCTTTGCTGTCCGTCCGAAGGCTTATTGAGCACCTTCGGTCCCGAGCCGTCGTCCAACAGGAAGGTCGAGGAGCCTCCGCCGTCCAATTCCAAAGCAAATTTTGCCCCGAACTGTTTTGCAAGAAGTGCCTCCTCATTTACGGTGCAGCCCACACTGTAACCGGACTGTCTTCCGTCCAGCACGGCGAGGAACATCGTCCCGTCCTCTTTGATTCCGAAGAACGTACGGGGCGCGGAAACGTCGCCGCTGTTGTCCGAATGGCATTCGGTATTGACAACGCCGTCGTTTACGAGGATATCGTAGCCGCCGACGACGTAAGGCATATCCTTGAATATTCCCGCGGGGCGATAGAATAAATCGCACGGAGTGCCGTAAGAGATATTATCGTACAGCCAGCGCGAAATTTCGTTATCGCCCTTTACGACCAACGCAAACTCCCCGCTGTTCAAGGTCAGAACTTCATCGTCCACGACTTCACCCGTTTTCATGCGTCCGGCCGTACCGAATACGGGAAATTGTAAAAGATTTGCCGCCGAGGTCTTGACCTTATATTTGCAAGCCTGCGTCAACGGGACATTGTGAGCCGTCGTATATACAGCCAATTCCCCCTCCTCAGGCTGAGCGTTTACTTTATCTATATCGAAAATTACGGCGCCCTCGTCCGTTCCGACGCGCAGAACTCTGTCATATTCCGTCATTCTGCCGATTGCCGAATTTCCCTCATTATCGAAGCCAAAACAATGTTTATAAGTAAACGATCCTACATTGTAGACGAGCCCTTCCATTACCAAGCTCTCCACACTGTTTCCCGTCGTATAAAAATAATCCCCATTTGTAGCCAAAACAGTCTTTCTGCCCGTCTTTTGCGTAAAATCCGCCGCGATATCGGAAACCGTACTCAATATAGGCGCATTGTCGTCGCCGAGGATATTGTGGACGACGAATTCGTATTCACTGTCCTCGGACGGCCGATATTCGCCGTAAAATAATTTCTGCTCGCCGTGTGAATCGCTGTATTCGTATTTTCGATATATGAGTCCGTCGATATTTTTTTCCTCAGTCGGGGCATTTACCGATAAATCCGCTTTTGCCGTTATTCCCCAAAGGGAAGGAACGAGCAAACAAGCCGCCAACGTTAGTGCCAGAACTCTCTTTTTCATAAATTCGTCCCCTTTTCGGGAGGCGGTTTTCCGCATGCGGGAAACCGCCTTGCCCGAATATGATTTTCTTGTTCCTTGCCGTTCGTCAATATGAATTGCCGTTTTTAACGAAAAATTTCGATTTCTTTTAATCGAGAATATTCTTCAAAACGACCGTAAGTCCGATTTTCCGAAATCCGTTAAGGAAAGTTCTTCCTGCCTGTTCGCCGCCGTTATTGACTCCGGCAATCAGAATCTCCCCTTCCTGCAAGGAATCAAATGCCTCTTTGAGATATCCCGCCGACGTACAAGTTCCGTCCTGTACACCGTTCGGGTTTGCCGCGTCGAAATATTTACCCGCAATTCCGTCATATACGCGGACAATTTTTCCTTCGGCATCGACGATAATGGCGACTCCCCAGCCGTTTGCCGTAACCTCACCTTCAAAGGTACTGTCATAGACCACATAATCCAAATCCGTATATGCTTTAACCGTCTGATTGACTGCAATTCTGCCGCGGTCTATGACTTGTTCGGTGCCGTCTATGGTAATGCTCGTCTTTTCAAATTCTATATCGGTAAGGGCCATCTGTGTGCCGATTTTCCGATTATCGAGAAGGAACTTTCTTCCCGCATTGTTATCCAAACCGCCGTTCGGACCGCAGATAACTCTTTCTCCCTCTTTCAAGGAAGCAAAAGCCTCTTCAAGATACTTTCCGGGCGTACATTTTCCCTCACCATTCGAATTTTCTGCGTCGTAATACTTTCCATTTGCCCCGTCGTAAATTCTTACGACGACGCCGAATTTATCTACGACAAAGGCTTCTCCGTAACCATTGGCGCTTACCGTGCCCGTATACCCGAAATTATAAATGACGAGATTGATTTCCGCCGCCGTAAATTCGCTGTCCACAAGGACGGTGTCGCGCGCAAATTCCTTTGAATTTGCCCCGATGGTTATCGTAAACATATTCGATTTGAATTGAATATCCGTCAAAGTGACCGCCGCGCCGATTGTTTTTGCGTTAAGGAGGAAATCTCTGGAACCACCCTTTGCACTATTTGCGGTAGAGTTCGGAGCGATGACGAGATATTCACCGTCGGACAGAGAATTGAAAGCCTCCGTGACATATCCCGCCGAAGTGCATTTTCCCTCGTCCTTAATGCCGCCTACATTATCCTCATCGTAATATTTAGCATTCGCCCCGTCATAAATTCTGACAAGAGTGCCATATTCGTCGAGAACAAACGCTATGCCGTAGCCGTTGCTGAATGTAATTTCCCCTTCATAAGCAGGCGTATAGATAATGAGGGAATAATCGCCAATCGCAGTCAAAGCCTTATCGATAGCCACCTTTTCTTTCAGGACGGAGAAATTCTTTTCCCCGACCGTCATCGTAGCAAATTCTGCGTCCACGACCTCGACGTCGCGGGTGAAATTCGTTTTGTTGCCTTTTGCGTCGGCCACTTCCAGAGAAAAAGTATAAGTCCCTACCGTATCGGAATCATAACCGCCGTCGTCGGTAATGGTGGGAACGAGCCCCGTGGTAATATCGTCGTCAGTCTTAAACGTGCCGTTATCGTCCGTAATCGTCAAGCCCGATACGACCTGTTCCTCGATTGCCTCCGCACTCACCTCCGTGCGTTTTACCTGAATGGTCGTCGCGCCGGAAACGGTGGGAGCGCGGTCTTTATACGTAGTGAGCGGAGCCTCCTCGCTTCCCTCCATATAGAGCTGAACGACGGCGCCGTATTGGTAAATGACATTTTTAGCAATAAATGACCGTCCGTCCGCATCAAATCCAGAGCCCGCATAATTGGTTTGAACCACTATGGCGAAACCGTTGGCGGGGATACTCATATACTTAGCGAAACTGTCTGTCACCTTGACGGTTTCCTCGCCATAAACGAAGGAGGTAGCCGAAGATTCTGCACGAATCGGATATTCCTCGTTGACAAACCTGCCGTTTGCGCCGTCGCGTCCCTCTACCACGACGCCGTTTTCATCGATAATTGCCGCTTCGCCATAGCCGCCGGGTACCGTCAGAAGAATTTCTTCCTCGGAATCGTTAAAGAATACCCCGCTCGTCGCCGCCTCGTAGGTTGTATCCTCGGTGAGCGTAACGAAATCCTTGTTAGCGAAAGTAAGATATACGGTATTTTCCCACTTTGTATCATAGGCGTATTGAGTTTCCAAAACGACCTTTGCAAGGGGAGCCAAAACGGTAATTGTCCGAGTCGCGGTCCCCGTTTTTCCTTTGGAATTAGTCGCGGAATAAGTAATCGTATATTCCCCGATAACGTCTTTGTTAAAACCGTCGTCGTCCGTGATGGTAGCGCGCAAATCGGAATCGTATTCGTCCGAAACGGACACGCCGTAAAGGAGTTCGATTTCGTCGCCCTGATAAATTTCCACCTTATCGGGAGTCACGGTGATGATTGGTGCGGAATATTCCCCCGTTTGGGAATCGGACGGCGAAGCCGTCCCGCCGGAATCCTGTTCGCTGGAACTCGGAGTATTCCCCGACGAGGAATCCCCGCCACCGCCGCAGCTTGTTCCGACGGCGAGGCAGGCT
>OGQX01002842.1_pt1 | contig 12598 bp, 8 predicted proteins | sample 1553291 | NCBI WGS metagenome assembly OGQX01 (sample SAMEA2580030, study PRJEB22360) | human gut metagenome | biome: human gut; feature: human-associated habitat; material: faeces | place: Denmark | collected 2008/2010
GAGGTATATACATACGAGCGCTGCTCCCTTACGACTGTCGGAGTTGTAACGGGCGCCACCACCAATATGTATTTACTAACATTGTTCTCATTGTCTTTTGTAATTTTATGGGGGCAAATATAGACACTTTGTTTGAAACAGCAAACAAAATATGACTTTTTTTCTCTTTTGCCTTCATTTTTCTGATATAGAACAATTTTCAACCTGAACTGTTCTTATAAATATTGAATATTTAAACAAAAACAATTATGAAACAGAGAAAAGTATTAGTAGGTATCGCTATTGCCATTTTCATTATATTATTATTGTATTGGTTATTGGTAGCAGAGGATATGAAACCCTGGTTGTCGGCTATGGTTCCTTCCGTGGCACAACAATTCTTTGCTTGATTCTGACAGGCTTCGGATAAATCATGTATCTTTGCAAGGATAGTGACTAATAACCAAAATAATAACAATAGACTAAGATATGGAAAATTTTATTTTTCAAAATCCCGTGAAACTAATCATGGGAAAAGGGATGATTGCCCGGCTGGCTAAAGAAATACCGTCCGACAAACGTATTATGATTACTTTTGGCGGCGGAAGCGTGAAGAAAAATGGAGTGTACGATCAGGTAAAGGAAGCATTGAAGGACCATTTTACGGTAGAATTCTGGGGAATCGAACCCAATCCAGCCATCGAAACTCTCCGTAAAGCGATTGCTTTGGGAAAAGAAGAGAAAGTGGACTATTTGCTGGCTGTTGGCGGCGGTTCTGTTATTGACGGTACGAAATTGATTTCCGCAGGAATCCTGTATGATGGTGATGCCTGGGATTTAGTACTTGCCGGACGCCCGGTAACTCATACTGTACCTCTTTCCACTGTATTGACTTTGCCTGCTACCGGTTCGGAAATGAATAACGGAGCAGTTATTTCCCGTCGCGAAACGAAAGAGAAATATCCTTTTTATGCCAACTATCCAATCTTCTCTATTCTTGATCCGGAAGTAACTTTTACCTTGCCACCTCATCAGGTAGCTTGTGGATTGGCTGATACCTATGTTCATGTGATGGAGCAATATATGACTACTTCCGGACAGAGTCGCGTTATGGACCGTTGGGCGGAAGGTATTCTACAAACTCTGGTGGAGATTGCTCCGAAAATTCGTGAAAACCAGCATGATTATCAACTGATGGCTGATTTTATGCTTTCGGCTACAATGGCATTGAATGGATTTATTGCTATGGGAGTGTCTCAAGACTGGGCTACTCACATGATCGGGCATGAAATTACTGCTTTGCACGGATTGACACATGGCCATACGTTAGCCATTGTTCTTCCTGCCACGTTGCAAGTGCTTCATGAAGAAAAAGGGGATAAGCTTTTGCAGTATGGTGAAAGAGTTTGGGGAATTACTTCCGGTACAAGAGAAGAGCGGATTGATGAAGCAATTTGCCGTACCGAAGAATTTTTCCGTTCACTGGGACTGACTACACGTTTGCATGAAGAGAACATCGGACAGGAAACTATTCTGGAAATCGAACGCCGCTTCAATGAACGTGGTGCTAAATATGGTGAGAATGGAAATGTAACAGGTGCTGTTGCTCGCAGGATATTAGAGGTTGCACTTTAAGCATACCTAGTTTGTTTTAATGACACTGGAGTATTTTCTATTTTTGTTCACCTAAATAAGTTTTGATAGAGTCAAAATAAAACAATCATTTAATTACGTATGCTAATAACCATTATTATTCTCGTTCTTTCGGCTGTCTTTTTCGTGAATGGCAAGGTTCGTTCGGATATTGTGGCACTATGTGCGCTGATAGCTTTACTTGTTTTTCAGATATTAACTCCTGACGAGGCACTCTCCGGTTTTTCCAATTCGGTAGTCATTATGATGATCGGATTGTTTGTAGTAGGAGGGGCTATTTTCCAAACGGGACTGGCAAAAATGATTAGTTCACGAATACTTAAACTTGCGGGAACCAGTGAGATCCGGTTGTTTCTATTGGTGATGTTGGTGACTTCTGCCATTGGTGCATTTGTCAGTAACACAGGTACGGTGGCATTGATGCTTCCTATTGTTGTTAGTCTGGCGATGAGTGCCGACATGAATCCTAGCAGGCTGTTGATGCCGTTGGCTTTTGCAAGTAGTATGGGAGGTATGATGACTCTGATTGGTACTCCGCCGAACCTTGTGATACAGAATACGTTGACTTCTGCCGGACTTGAGCCGCTTTCTTTCTTCTCTTTCCTGCCTGTCGGCATTGTCTGTGTAATTGTCGGTACACTGGTTCTGATGCCGCTTAGTAAGTGGTTTCTTTCTAAAAAAGGCCAGAAAGATGATAATAAACGTTCGGGCAAGTCATTGAAACAGTTGGTTAATGAATATGGACTCTCCAGTAACTTGTTTCGTTTACAGGTGATAAAAGATTCAAGGCTTTTGGGGAAGACAATAATCGATCTGGATATTCGTCGTAAATATGGTCTGAATATTATGGAAGTTCGTCGTGGTGATGCAACATCGTTTTCTGAAAACGATTACTCAAAAGTTTGCTGCACCGGACACGATGTTAGAAGTAGAGGATATTTTGTATGTGACTGGAGACTTTGATAAGGTGCAACTCTTTGCGGAAGATTACCTGTTGGAGATTTTGGGCGACCATGCAACGGAAGAAACAAAAAGTACGACTAATTCGCTTGATTTTTATGATATCGGTATTGCTGAAATAGTATTGATGCCATCTTCTAATTTGATAAACCAGACAATTAAAGAAGCTGGTTTCCGTGATAAGTTTAATGTAAACGTATTGGGGATTCGTCGTAAAAAGGAATATTTATTGCAAGATTTGGGGAATGAGCGTATTCATAGTGGTGACGTGCTTTTGGTGCAAGGAACATGGAATAATATAGCCCGTCTTAGTAAGGAAGATGCTGATTGGGTTGTTTTGGGACAACCTTTGGCGGAAGCGGCTAAAGTTACGTTAGATTATAAAGCTCCGGTAGCAGCTGCTATTATGGTGTTAATGGTGGCAATGATGGTTTTTGATTTCATTCCGGTAGCTCCGGTTACAGCCGTTATGATAGCGGGTATATTGATGGTGCTTACGGGATGTTTCCGCAATGTAGAGGCGGCTTATAAAACGATCAACTGGGAAAGTATTGTATTGATTGCTGCCATGCTTCCTATGTCTCTGGCATTGGAGAAAACGGGAGCTTCGGAATATATTTCCAATACATTGGTGAACGGTTTGGGATCATACGGACCGATTGCATTGATGGCAGGTATTTATTTTACGACTTCGTTGATGACGATGTTTATTAGTAATACGGCTACCGCTGTTTTGCTTGCTCCGATTGCTTTGCAAAGTGCCATACAGATTGGAGTCAGTCCGGTTCCTTTCTTGTTTGCCGTGACGGTAGGTGCAAGTATGTGTTTTGCTTCTCCGTTTTCTACACCGCCTAATGCCTTGGTGATGCCTGCCGGACAATATACCTTTATGGATTATGTAAAAGTAGGATTGCCGTTGCAGATTATTATGGGAATCGTGATGATTTTTGTATTGCCATTGATTTTCCCCTTTTAGTCTTTGATTTTTATTTTGTCAATGGGGGAGATGAAAGAAATAGAGATTTGTAGCGCTGAATCTTTGTCTTTTTATGAAGAGTTGCATATTTCCATGCAACTCTTTTTTTTTGCTGTATACTATTGAATAAATAGTATTAAAATTTTTATATTCAACGATATAACTAACTGTCTTCTAATATAAATAATTAGAGTGAGGCGCTTTAAAAGATGTTAACTGCAAATCGGAAAATGCAATGTAATCTGTATAATGTTTATAAATACAATTATCTTTGTGCGTTCATTGCTGATTATTGATTAGTAGTGATTTATGTTTTTCGCAAATAAAACAAACTAAAGCATTAAAAGATTATGAAACAGAACATTGCAAAAGTATTCACTTTCTCGTTGTTGGCGTCTTCCATCAGTTTTATCAGTTGTGTTGATAATGAGAAAAATCTGTTTGATGCAGATCAACTGAAGCAAATTTACGAAGAAACTTTTCCTGTAAAAAACATCGATCCTGATGGTGATTGGACAGTGTCACGAAGTGTGACAGCGCATGTGTCAGTTAATGGAGATCAGGGAGTAGATTATAAGATACAAATATTTGATGCCGATCCATTAAGTCCGGGAAGTACAGCAAAACTCTTAGCGGAAGGAACTGTCAATCAAAGTACGACTTTGAATGTGGTGATGGATTGTGCAACAGCGCTTGATAAGGTGTTTGTTGCACGCATAGATGAGCACAAACGCTATCTGGTTCAACCGGCAGCGATTGAAAATGGCACAGTGACAGCGCATTTTGGAGACAAAGGTACACCAACACGTTCTATGTCACGAGCTGTGGCGACTAGTATACCTGTTATGGAGGCTCCTTATACAACAGAGTTTATTAGTGATAAAAAAATGACGGCTACTGAAGTTAAAAACGGTTGGGATTTGGGGGCAGGTTCCGGATGGGCCGGTAATTATAAAGAATATCCTGTTTTTACAGAAAGTGAACGTTGGTTTAAGATTCCGGATGGTACTTTTAATGGTGGATTTACCACTTCTGGTGTCAGTGGTGGAGCCCAAGCTGTGAAAGTAATTGTTCCTCAAGGAAGCACATGGGTTATAGAAAATAGTAATCAATTTTCTAATATCACAGAAATTATAGTTGAGAATGGTGGAAAGATAGAGGTCGTTAAAAATGGGAGCCTGGTATTAACTCAAGCTTCTTATATAACTGTGATGCAGGGAGGAAGTATTGTAGGCGACAGAGGTATTCAGATAACAAATAGTTCGGCCGGGCGTACGAACTATAATGCCGGTACGATTGATTGTGACTTTTTGAAAATTGATGGAGGTGGAAGTGGAGTTGATTTTGTGAATTATGGAACACTTGAACTGAATTCTTATAATGCTTCTACCAATGGTACCACATTGATAAATCATGGAACGATTGAAGTTGAAAATATAGATGGTAACAACAATACTAATATTAAAAACGGTTGTTATCTGAAGGCAGGAAAATTACAGTTTGGTACACTTGTTATGGGAAATACTTCCGAAGCTATTTGCAAAGAATTGACGGGTAATGGAAATGATAATAATATCGTGATGGAAGCGCAATCCATGTTGACTTGTACGGGCAAAGCTAATTTATTCAGAACAGTTACCGGTCCGACACAAGGAACTGCCTTATTAAGAATTCACACAATAGACAATACTGCCGGTTTGGCTCAATCTACTTCTAAAGTAACTAATAATATCATTTGTGAGATAACAGATCAAACATATAAAGGCGAAGCACACTATGACTGGTCTCCTTTTGCATGGTTAGTAAATAAAGGATTGCAGCAAGGTGCTACCTATTGTAACCCGGGTAAAGCAGAATTTATACTTCCTGCTGACGGTGACTGTATTAAAGAAGGATATAACTCTGATGAAGAACCGGATAATGTAGAGATCCGATATGCGGTTTATTCTTATGCTTTCGAAGATAACTATCCGAAAGCAGGCGATTACGATTTCAATGATATTGTGTTGAATGTAACTTTGCCTGCAGCCGGTAATGACGTGAAAGAACTGAAATATAAAATCGACCTTCGGGCGGTTGGTGCCGTGAAACAATTAGGTGCTGGTTTGAGAATACGAGGAATAGACAAAAATAATGTAGAAGAGGTAAATTTTGGTGCAGGTGCCGCTCAACGTACTGGCTCATTAAATTCCGGAATATTTGAAAATGCATCTTATGAAACGAATGGTAATGAACTTGTGATTCCTTTGTTTGGAGACGCACATTATATATATGGATATACAGGAACACAACGTCCCATGTTGAATACAGGGAATGCTAGTACCCCTCTGACCGATATATACACTCTTGAAGTGAACGTCAAACTTAAGAATGCAATATCTGTCCCTAGTGTGACAGATGATTTAGACTTCTTCATTGCTTATCAGGGGATAGGTCAAAAGAGAACGGAAATCCATTTGACTCATTTTAATTCGTCTACGGCGAATGGGCAATTGGCAGATAATGAAGTGCTCGAAGTAATCAAGGCAGTTAATAATACTTGGGCTCTTTGCGTTCCTGATAAATTTGCTTATCCAACAGAAACAACAGTGATAACGAATGCATATTCTAAATTTGCAGATTGGGCACACGATCAGAGCTCAACCACAGATTGGTATAAGACTGTTAGTAGTGACAAGGTGGTTCAGTACTAAACTTTTCGTCATCTCTATACTTTTTACATAAAGTTTTAGAATCCCTGATTATACTGACGATTGTTTGTGTAATCAGGGATTTTGCTATCTCACATGTTTTGTTATTTCTCTCTGTTAGCAAGCAAAAACCTTTAAAATGCTGAAAATTTTGCTTGTTTTGTACAAAAGCACCGTGTTTTTATCGGAAAAGCATCGTTATATTTGTGAAAAACATAAGGATAAAGTAAGCAAAAGATGCGGATAATGTCACCAAAAGCTATGGATAGAGTAAGCAAACCATTGGGATAGTGTCGCTATGTCGTAAATATTGTTAGTATTTTCTACTTTCCTTCCATTGATTTTTCTATTTCGGTCTTTGATAATGATAAATAGAAAAGAATAAAAGGGAACTTTATTGGTATAGATAATCTCTCTTTTGGTGGTAAATGTTTTGATGATGTATCAAAAAGTGTATATATCGTGCCTGATTATAGAATAACGATTTGAGCAAATTCCTCTACAGTGGCAGAAACTCTTTATTACAATAAAAGGGAGGAAAGAAACGATTCCTGCTAGATTAAGAATTACAAAGTGTCAATGGTGACTTTTTGTAAACTATAGTTTTTATAAGATAGGTTTCATCAATTGTTAAGGCATTTTTTCTCTCTATCCCAATTATATATTTTAATGCTTTGTAACTATGAAGAGACAAAGAATAGTAGCTATGTTGAATAATAGTTGCTTGATGGCATAGCACGATAGAACTTCTATAATGTACAAATCAAGCGATTTAAGTTTATTCAACCTTAAATCGCTTTTCTCCGCATCACTACTATCTGATCGAATCGCTTTTGTGACGGAGTGCCAACTATAATTTCCTTTGGAGGGAATCGCTTATCGAACTCATTAGCAGCTGATTTATCGACCTGATATATTTCATCTTCTATGTAACGTCCTTTAGCGTTGGCTAAGGCATTATCATATAATTCATAAACATGAAGAGCTGTGGCATACATATTATCTTCGGTGCGAATCCCTAATGTTTCAGCAGGAATGAATCCTTGCCGGAGGTAATAATCCGGATCACCACAAAGTAAAATGGCACGAAATCCCATATCGAAAGCTCGTTCTTGGGTCAGCGCAATCATTTTTCTTCCAATACCTTTCTGTTGATATTCGGGAAGAACAGAAATGGGCCCCAGACTCAATACTTCATATTGGTTACCATCATCCGCCATGATAAATGATTTAAGGCAGACTACATTGCCGACAATCTTGCCATTAAGTTCTGCAACAATATCGAGTTCCGGTACAAACTTGGGATGGTTGCGCATGATATGAAGGAGATAATGTTCGTCACATCCCGGAGAAAAATGATTCCAAAAGGCTTCCCGTGTGACATTTTCGGTTTCATTATAATCCGAAGGTTGCTCAATTCTAAGTTTTATATCCATCTTATTTCAAATATATAGTTGCACAAATATAAAGAACAAAATTCGAATATTTATCTCTTTAAGGACGAATCTGTGCATTATAGCAAGATGAGACAAAAACTCCCGATACAAAGTTTGAATATACACTAGTATCAGGAGCTTTTTGTATTGATGCATCAAGATTGTAGAGAATTAAACCTTGTTCATCTTTTGCGTGTACAGACTATCGATGATACTGTCGAACAGTCCGATGGTAGGTACAATAATTCCGGTGGCTTTTATATGAGTAGCTATCTCAAGAAATATTTCAGCAGCAGGAATAATAACATCGGCCCGGTTCGGTTTCAACTTATATTGTTTGATACGCTGTTCAGTAGAGAGAGCTTTCAATGTTTCATATATATCTTGCAGTGATCTTTTTTATTTTACTTTGTTTCATACTGAAAGAGAACCGTCTAAATTTTCTGCAAAAATATCAATGCGAGATGTAATCGTCATAACGATATTATTACGAACTTATTACAAAGTTTATTTGTTATTTTTATATATCAGTAGAAACACTTATATTCGCAAAAGTATTGGAACAGACTCGGTTAAAAAATATAGAATTTATGAAAACAATGAATTATTCCCTTATTCGCATTCTCTTCGCACTTGTGATTGGATTGGTACTCGTGATTTGGCCCAATGCGGCTGCCAGCTATATTGTTATTACGGTAGGTGTTGCCTTCTTGATTCCTGGTGTTATCAGCCTTTTTGGCTATTTCGGCCGGAAAAGACAGGAAGGTGAGGCGGCTCCCCGTTTCCCGATAGAAGGAATCGGCAGTTTATTATTTGGACTTTGGCTGATTGTGATGCCTGAATTCTTTGCAGATGTTCTGATGTTTCTATTGGGATTTATCCTGATAATGGGAGGAGTGCAACAGATTGCTTCTTTATCGATGGCACGTCGGTGGATGCCCGTTCCGGGAGCGTTTTATTTGGTTCCTTCATTGATTCTCATTGCGGGTATTATCGCTTTGTTTAATCCGACGGGAGCACGTAATACTGCATTTATAATTATTGGTGTGAGTAGTTTGGTTTATTCGCTTACCGAATTAATCAACTGGTTCAAGTTTGACCGTCGTCGTCCGAAGACTCCGGTGGTACATGACGATGATGATATTGAGGATGCAAAGATAATCGAATAAAAAAGAAGAGGACTGCTTCACAGCACCCCTCCCCGCAAACTTAAAACAACCAACAAAAGAAATAGATAATTTCATAACGGTGAACTGTGAGTGGTAAACGGTAAATGCGTTGCAGTGCAATTGGTTCACCGTTCACCATTTATCGTTCACCGTTCTTTTTCTCTATCTCACAAATAACAGTTCCCTGTATTTCGGAAGCGTCCACATCTGGTTGTCAACAATGAGTTCCAACTTATCGATGTGGTAGCGGATTTCTTCCAGTGCCGGAACGATCGTGTCGTGGTAGGCAATGGCCTTTTCCCGTTCGCTTTCTATCTTGTTCGCAACCTTACGAGCTTCAATCATTGCATCTACATGTTCCTTGATGAAGGCTGTGCGGTCGGCAATCTCTTCAATAAGTTCCAGGTTTTTAGCAGACAATTTCGCTGCCTTTTCTGCCGGGAAAAGAGATTGCATCTTATAGACATTATTAATTAAATCTGTTTGATATTGAGTGGCCACCGGAATGATATGGTTCATAGCCAAATCACCCAATACACGCGCCTCGATCTGAATCTTCTTCGTATACGTTTCCCATTTCACTTCGTTGCGGGCTTCCAGTTCTTTCTTTGTCATTACACCGGTAGCTTCGAACATGGCAATGGTTTCCGGCTTCAGGTAGTTATCGAAGATAACAGGAACACTGGTTTCGCAATCCAGTCCACGGCGGGCGGCTTCTTTCTTCCATTCGTCGCTGTAACCATTGCCGTCAAAATGAATCGCTTTACATTCCTTGATATATCCACGGATAATTTCGAGAATGGCAGACACTTTAGGTTCTCCTTTTTCAATCAAAGCATCCACATCTTTCTTAAACTTCACCAATTGGTCTGCTACGGCAGAGTTCAATGCAATCATGGCAGACGCACAGTTTGCCTCGGAACCTACGGCACGGAACTCAAAACGGTTTCCGGTGAAGGCAAAAGGAGAGGTACGGTTACGGTCAGTATTATCAATCAATAATTCTGGAATCTGCGGAATATCCAACTTCATTCCCTGTTTGCCGCTAAGACTAATCAAATCATCTTTCGTACTGTTTTCAATGTGATCCAATACCTGCGACAATTGCTTCCCTAGGAAAGAGGAGATGATGGCAGGAGGTGCCTCATTAGCTCCCAGACGATGGGCGTTGGTAGCGCTGGAGATAGAAGCTTTCAACAATCCGTTATGATGATAAACTGCCATCAATGTGTTTACGACGAAGGTAACAAAACGCAGGTTATCTTCCGGAGTCTTACCCGGTGCCATTAATAAAATGCCCGTGTCAGTTCCCAAAGACCAGTTGTTGTGTTTACCCGATCCGTTGACGCCCTTAAAAGGTTTTTCATGAAGCAGTACGCGGAAACCATGACGGCGACTTACCTTACGCATCAATGACATAATCAGCAAGTTATGGTCATTAGCAAGGTTACACTCTTCAAAGATAGGGGCTAACTCGAACTGGTTCGGGGCAACCTCGTTGTGACGGGTCTTAACAGGAATACCCAGCTTTAACGCTTCAATTTCGAGGTCCTTCATGAAAGCGGCTACGCGGGTGGGGATAGCACCAAAGTAGTGGTCCTCCAACTGCTGGTTTTTGGCACTGTCATGTCCCATCAAAGTACGACCGGTCATTAGCAAGTCCGGGCGTGCGGCATACAATCCTTCGTCTACGAGGAAGTATTCCTGTTCCCAGCCCAAATAAGCAACTACTTTTTTCACTTCCGGGTTGAAGTAACGACATACGTCTACAGCAGCTTTATCTACAGCCCGCAATGCTTTCAGCAAGGGAGCTTTATAGTCGAGAGCTTCGCCGGTATATGCGATAAACACAGTTGGGATGCAAAGCGTATCATCTACAATGAAAGCAGGTGATGAGGGGTCCCATGCGCTGTAACCACGGGCTTCGAATGTGTTACGGATACCGCCATTCGGGAAAGAAGAAGCATCCGGTTCCTGTTGTACAAGCAGTTTACCAGTAAATTCTTCCATCATACCGCCTTTGCCATCATGTTCAACGAAAGCATCATGTTTTTCAGCTGTGCCTTCGGTCAGCGGTGCGAACCAGTGCGTATAATGAGTAACACCCATTTCGATGGCCCATTTCTTCATGCCGGCAGCTACTTCGTCGGCAATACTGCGATCTAGCGGAGCACCGTTGTCAATGGCGTCAATCAGTGCATTGTATACCTTGCTGGGAAGGTATTTGAACATCTTCTCCTTGTTGAATACATACTTGGCGAAATACTCCGAAGGACGTTCGGCAGGTGTTGCTACCTCAACAGCTTTCTTTTTGAAAGCTGTCTCTACTACTCTGAATCTAAGTTTTGACATAATACCTGATTTGATTTGTTGTTAAATATGTTAGAGTAAATAATTACTTTGTTATGTGGTTCCCGGAAAGGCGATCAAACCTGTCCGGAAGTTTTTTCTGTGATTAGCGGGGTAGTGATTAGTAGTAAGTTGTGCGTAGCTGTCTTTCACTAATCACTAAACCGTTCATCACTAAATTAGTTGTAAGCCGATTCTCCGTGTTCGTAAATATCAAGACCTTCTTCTTCGATACGTGCCGGAACGCGAAGTCCGTGAATCTTATCAAGCGTTTTGAAAATGATGAATCCCATGCCTGCTGCCCATGCACCTACTACCAATGCTCCAAATATTTGTGCACCGAGGAACCCGAAACCGTAGCCATAGAATAAACCTTCACTGGTGGAGAACAAACCTGTAAGAATAGTTCCTAAAAAGCCACAAACACCATGTACAGAAGATGCACCTACCGGATCGTCTATCTTTAACACCTTGTCAATGAAGTCAACGGAGAATATCATTACGACACCACATATTGCACCTATTAAGGCTGCTCCTGCAGGAGATACTGCGTCACATCCTGCTGTGATGCCTACCAACCCTGCCAAGATACCATTCAGTGTCAATGACAGGGAAGGTTTTCCATATTTCATCCAGCTCACCAACAGAGCGAAGAAACCACCGGCACAAGCAGCCAGGTTCGTTGTCAGGAATACGTGGGAGATGGCGATAGCATCGGCTTCGGTTGCTGCTGCCAATTGAGAACCGGGGTTGAACCCGAACCATCCGAACCAAAGAATGAATACGCCTAGTGCAGCAATAGTCAGGCTATGGCCTGGGATAGCTTTTGATTTGCCGTCTTTACCATATTTACCGATACGGGGGCCAAGAATGGCGGCACCTACCAAAGCAATCCATCCACCTACAGAGTGAACGACCGTAGAACCGGCAAAGTCATGGAAGGTGGTTCCGAAGAGACTCATCATGAAAGAACCTTCTTCACCGTTCATCAACCAGCCTCCGCCCCATGTCCAGTGACCGGATATCGGATAAATCAGTACACTGATAAAGATGGTGTAGACGATATACATAGAGAATTTTGTACGTTCTGCCATGGCTCCTGATACAATTGTAGCTGCTGTCGCACAGAATACGGTTTGGAATATGAGGAATCCTTCGGTTGGCAAACCATTATCAATGAAAGAAAGGTCGAAGAAATGAGGCATTCCGATGAATCCGCCTGCGCCGAACATCAATCCGAAACCGATAAACCAGTATAGTAAAGAGCCGAACATGAAATCTACAAAGTTCTTCATCAGAATGTTGGCAGTATTTTTCACTCTGGTAAAACCTGCTTCTACTAATGCAAATCCCGGCTGCATGAAGAATACGAGCATTGCTGCAAGC
>OGQX01002844.1_pt1 | contig 12595 bp, 8 predicted proteins | sample 1553291 | NCBI WGS metagenome assembly OGQX01 (sample SAMEA2580030, study PRJEB22360) | human gut metagenome | biome: human gut; feature: human-associated habitat; material: faeces | place: Denmark | collected 2008/2010
TGAGTTGGTTTAAGAAGAAAAAGAAAAAACCAGAAGAGAGAGAAGAGAAGAGTAAAAGTGACTACGAGAAACTAGTGGAAGGCAGCAAAACGACAAAAGGAATGTTTGCTGTACATCAAAAGAAAAATGATTTCTATTTTGAAATTCCTACCGCACTTTTAGGACGCGATTTATTGGTTGTCAATAAACTGCAACGGGTTCCAGCCGAATTGAATGAGGCAGGTGTGAATCGTGGAGTAAACTACGAGAATCAGATGGTTTGCATGGAATGGGACAAAGCAAGTGGCAAACTGATGTTCCGCCAACAACGCCCGTTACCTCTTGCGCCCCGCACTGACGCCATTTTCCGTTCGGTACAAGATAATTTTATTTCTCCATTGATTGCCGCATTCAAAATCGAAGCTGTCAATGCCGATTCTACTGCATTGGTAATCAAAGTGAATGATATTTATGACGGCACGGAAACCAGTATCAATAATGTGTTTACCAATATCAACCTGGGCACATCGGCTATCAAAAATTTATCACGTATCCTGTCTATCAAATCTTTCTCAAACAATGTCGTGGCAACTTCCGAGCTGACAACCAGAGTGACAGAAGGAACTACAACAGTGTATGTGACAGTGGAAGTCAGTTCTTCCATTCTTTTATTACCCGAAACGCCGATGATGGGACGTTTTGATAATCAGAAAGTCGGATACTTCACCAACCCTTTATTGAACTTTAGCGACGCCCAACAAGGAACGGACAAGACACAATACATTACCCGTTGGCGCATGGAGCCGAAACCGGAAGACCGTGAAGCCTATCTAAAAGGACAGATTGTGGAGCCTGCCAAACCAATCGTATTTTATATTGATAACTCAACTCCCTACCAATGGCGTTCGTACATCAAAAAAGGAATCGAAGATTGGCAGGTCGCTTTTGAAAAAGCCGGTTTCAAAAATGCGATTATCGCCAAAGAAATAACGGACAGTATGCACGTAGACATGGATGATGTCAATTACTCCGTGCTGACATACGCTGCTTCGGAAAAGAAAAACGCAATGGGACCTTCTCTTCTGGACCCTCGTTCCGGAGAGATTCTGGAAGCGGATATCATGTGGTGGCACAACGTGCTTTCTATGGTACGTGAATGGATTACGGTACAGACCGGAACCGTTTGCCCCGAAGCACGCAAAGTACAACTGCCTGATGACTTGATGGGAGACGCCATCCGGTTCGTTGCCTGCCACGAAGTAGGACACTCATTGGGGTTACGTCATAACATGATGGGATCGTGGGCTTTCCCGACGGATTCATTGCGTTCCGAAACATTCACTTCCAGAATGAATTCTACTGCTTCATCCATTATGGATTATGCACGCTTCAACTATATCGCCCAACCGGGAGACGGTGTGAAGGTTCTTTCTCCACACATCGGTCCATACGATATGTTCGCTATCGAATACGGTTACCGTTGGTATGGGAAAAATACTCCGGAAGAAGAAAAAACTCTCTTATTTAACTTTTTGAGCAAACACACCGACCGCCTCTATAAATATAGCGAAGCACAAGATGTTCGTGACGCAGTAGATCCGCGCGCACAAAATGAAGATTTAGGTGACGACCCGGTTCGTTCCTCCCTACTGGGTATTGAAAACCTGAAACGTATTGTGCCACAGATTCTCCAATGGACTACAACCGGAGAAAAGGGACAGACTTATGAAGAAGCGTCACGCCTCTATTATGCTGTCATCAATCAGTGGAACAACTACTTATATCATGTACTCGCCAACATCGGTGGTATTTATATCGAAAATACAACTGTGGGAGATGGCATCAAGACCTATACATTCGTAGAAAAAGAGAAGCAGCAGGCCGCACTTAAGTTCCTGTTGAATGAGGTATTGACCTATCCTAAATGGTTGTTTGACACGGAAGTGGGACAGTACACCTATCTTCTGCGTAATACTCCGGTGGGAAAACAGGAGAACGCTCCTACTCAGATTCTCAAAAATGCACAGGCTTACATTCTTTGGGATTTACTGGGCAACAATCGCTTGATGCGTATGATTGAAAATGAATCCGTCAATGGGAAAAAAGCCTTTACGGTAGTAGAACTGATGGATGGACTTCATAAAAATATTTTTGGAGTTACCGAACGGGGAGGTGTCCCCAATGTCATGGAACGTTCTTTACAAAAGAATTTCCTTGATGCATTGCTGACAGCCGCAGCAGAACCCGAAGCAGTAAAAATCAACAAAAAGATTGCCGATGAGCACTTCTTGCTTGACCATGCCACTCCGTTCTGTAGTTGTTATGCAGCTGAACAACGGGCACTTCGCCAGGAAGACCGCATGGGAGCTCCACGTGTGCTCAACTTCTACGGTAGCCAGCTTAACCGCATCTCAGATGCAATCTCAGTAAAGCGCGGTGAGTTGTTACGTATCAAGAAGCTGTTGCAGAATCGTCTCGGAACTTCCGATACGGCTACACGCTACCATTATGAAGATATGATTTTACGAATTAACACAGCTCTAGGAGTCAAATAAAACAAATCAATCACTAAACATTTACAATTAATGAGAAAAAGACATCTTTGTATTTTGATATGCCTTTTCGCCAACGCATTGTTTTTTGCCAATGCAGCAAATCGCACTATCACCGGAATCGTAATCTCCGGTGAAGATAATGAGCCACTCATCGGCGCCTCAGTTTACGTATCAGCCGATGAACTGAAAAAAGCCGGAGTACCACAAACATCTCTAGGTACGATTACAGATATAGACGGAAAGTTTTCCTTGTCTGTCCCGGAAAAAGTAACCCGGATTCATTGTAGCTACATCGGTTTTGAAGAACAAAGTGTACCATTACAGTCTGGAAAAGAAAATTACCATATTGTACTTCAAGCCTCATCACATACATTAGGGGACGTAGTAGTAACCGGTTATCAAGAGTTGGAACGCCGCAAACTGACCGCCTCCATTGCCAAAGTAGATGTTACAGATGCAATGGTAGGTGCCGCAAAAAGTATCGACCAGGCATTAGCCGGACAAATAGCCGGTGTATCCGTTACGACAACCTCCGGTGCTCCGGGTGCCCCCGCACGTATCCGTATTCGTGGTACAGCGTCGTTAAACGGAACGCAAGACCCGCTGTGGGTGTTGGACGGAATTCCATTGGAAGGGACGGATATTCCGGACTTAGACAGTGATACGGATAATGATATTGTAAATATAGGACAATCATCAATTGCCGGAATCAGTCCGTACGACATTGAAAGTATTACAATTTTGAAAGACGCTGCTGCAACAGCCATTTACGGTGCACGCGCAGCAAACGGTGTAATTGTAATTACTACCAAAAGAGGACGCACAGGTAAACCTATAGTCAATTTCAACACAAGATTGAGTTATACGCCCAATTTGAATACTTCGCGATTGAATCTATTAAATTCCGAACAGAAAGTCAATTTGGAATTGGAATTGATGAAAGAACCGGATGACATATTCACTGCCCATCCTTTTTATCGCAAGGGAGGAGTCGCTTCTGTCTTAAGGCAATACAATTTATTTGAAACTTACCAACAGCAAGGATGGGACGGATTAAGCAGTGAGGCTCAAAACGCTATCAACCGATTGAAAACAATTAATACTGATTGGAACGACCTCTTGTTCAGAAGTGCATTTACCCAAGAATACAATTTCAGTATTTCAGGAGGTAGCGAAAAAACCACCTATTACAATTCATTAAGTTACTCTAAAGAAAATGGTAATGTACCAGGTGTTGATATGAGCCGTTTTAACCTGACAAGCAAAACCTCTTATCAGGTAAACCGAATGCTAAAAATCGGTGCTTCCATATTTGCCAACCGACGGAAGAACCAAGATTTTGTAAGTGATACGGTTACTCAAATCCAATTTATTATTCGCGTGTGGCAAACCCATATCAGGAAATATACGATGCGGAAAATAACTATATCTACGACTACGATATCCGCTCGACAAGTGATAACGAACCGGACCCCAAACGAGGGTTCAATATCCTTGAAGAACGTAACAATACGAGTAAAGAGACAGTGACAACTGCTATCAATTCGATCTTCAATGTTGATTTACGTTTCAATGATCATTGGAAAGTGACTTCACAAGTCGGATTGCAATGGGAGCAGTCTAAAGTTGAACAATATATCGGTCCAAACACATTCTCCATGCGTTATATGCGCGAAGAGAGCAAAGATGGAGAGAGCTATATTATTCCGGAAGGAGGAATGCATAAAGTAAGCAACTCCACTACCTCGCAAATCACTTGGAAGATACAAGGCGAATGGAACCAGACTTTCAAAGATATCCATGAGGTACAAATTATGGGTGGTTCGGAAATACGCAAAAATTGGTATGATGCACTTGCATCCACCGCTTATGGTTATGATCCTAAGACACTCACAACAAAGCCACTTAACATTGACCCGAGAGACGCTGACGATTACCCGCTGCACATAAAATCTTATACAGAAAACGCTTTTGCATCTTTCTATGCTAACGGTTCCTATACACTTATGAAACGCTACACATTAGGAGCAAGCGTACGTATGGATGGCTCCGATCTATTCGGGGTAGACAAGAAGTACCGTTTCTTACCCATTTACTCTATCAGTGGATTATGGAGAATCTCCAATGAGGCATTCTTGAAACCGGCTAATCAATGGATGGATAATTTAGCTTTGAGATTATCCTACGGTCTGCAAGGTAATATTGATAAAAATACTTCTCCTTTCTTACTCGGTAATTATAGTAACCAAACAGTAATTGATAAAAATGAGACAATTATAACCATCGGTTCAGCTCCCAACGACAAACTACGTTGGGAAAAGACTGCGTCTTACAATGCCGGAATAGATCTCTCCGTACTCAAATCAGCCATCAATCTCAGTATAGACTATTATTACAGAAGGGGAAGTGACCTTATCGGCTACAAGGACTTGCCTTTGGAAAACGGCTTCTCCTCACAAGCAATCAATTGGGCCAGCATGGAGAACAAGGGAGTAGAAATAAACCTACAAACCCGTAATATAACAACTAAGGATTTTTCTTGGTACACTACATTCAATTTTGCTTATAACAACAACAAAGTACTTAAAGATCATAAAAAGGAAAACAGCCCGACTCCAGGACTGGAAGGTTACCCAGTAGGTACTATTTTTGCAATCAAAAGCAAGGTTGATCCGGAAACAGGACGCATACTTATCTATCCAAAAGGAAGCGATGAAGCTGTTACTGTTGAAAAATTATTCGAAATGGTAGACCTAACCGGAGGACTTGGAGGCTTTTATGAGTATGATGCGACTGCAGAATTCCAACAAAGCCTATACGAATATGCCGGAACAAATGACGCTCCCTACACAGGTGGTTTAATCAATACATTCAACTACCGCAATTGGGAATTGAATCTCAACTTTTCATATTACTTTGGTGCACATGTACGTACAAATCCTTCTTACGATATTGTCGGATTTGACCCCGGACATAATACAAATCAGGATATCCTTGAACGCTGGACACCCGAAAACCATAGTGGAAAGTTTCCGGCTTTACTCACAAAAAATAATTATCCTGCCGATTATGCACTTTTCGGTGATCTGCCTGCCATTTATAAGAACCTTGACTTATGGGTAAAACGTCTCAACTATGTACGCCTACAGAATATAAGACTAGCATATAAGTTACCGCAAGAATGGCTCCGTAAAATCAACATCAACGGAGCGACTGTTGCTGTAGAAGGACGTAATCTATTAGTTTTTGGCTCTAGTTATAAAAACTATATGGACCCGGAATCAATGAGCAATCTCTATTCCACTCCAGTGCCCAAATCAGTAACATTCAACCTCAGTCTTAATTTTTAAGTAATTCTCCAATATGAAAAGAATAAAATCAATATACAGATTTCTTGTATTGACAGGTTGCATTGTCATGACATCATGTAGTAACTACCTTGACATACAGCCTGTCGGAAAAGTCATCCCCAACACTCTAGAAGAATATAGAGCATTGATGACTACGGCATACTCAAAAGACCTTTTAGACAGGAGTGTTTGTGATATGCGTACAAAAGACATCACCGTAAAAAAAGACAACATAGACCAAAATAATTACGGCGATATAGAAAAATGGATAAACAATAGTACATCTGCCAGAGAATTCGGCTGGCTAGATTATTATGAAAATATATATTATGCCAATGCCATCATCGACAAGCAAGATGAAATAACGGAAGGAAGCGAACAGGACATCAACCAATTGGTGGGAGAAGCCTATTTAATGAGAGGATATATGCACTTCCTTTTGGTCAACTTCTACGGGCAACCTTACACTAAAGAGGGTGCACCGAAGACAAAATCCATTCCATTGAAACTAACCCTCGACCTTGAAGAGATTCCATCACGCAATACAGTAGAAGAAGTGTATACTTCTATTCTTGAGGACATAGAAAGCGCACGAAATCTCATTACAAAAAAAGAATGGGAATTAGGTTATAATTACAGGTTCAACACTCTTTCCGTAGATGCTTTTGAAGCACGGGTACGCCTTTACAAAGGAGAATGGCAACTTGCATACGATGCAGCAGAACGTGTCTTAAAACAAAAAGCGACACTCGAAGATTACAATAATCCGGATGCCAAAGCCAATTTATATACCTCTGTTGAATCAATTACTGCGTATGAGAGAATTTATGAGCCAACCAGCACATTAGATGCATCAAAAGCTACACAATCATTTGTAGATATGTTTAGTGAAGGAGATTTACGCCCCATAAGATATTTCGGAGAAAAGGACAATGAAGTTGATTATTATCCCATAATTAAAACAAACGGAAGTGTAGATTATAAATGTAGTTTCCGTGTCGGTGAACTTTACTTGAATTCTGCAGAAGCAGCTGCCCGTCTAGGTCATTTACCAGAAGCTAGAAACCGCTTATTACAATTAATGGAAAAGAGATATAATCCGGAAAAATATGAGCTGAAAAAGAATGAGATAAATAAGATGGAACAAGAGATTCTAATTTCTGAAATATTGGATGAACGTGCCCGCGAATTGGCATTCGAAGGTCATCGCTGGTTTGACTTACGCCGTACTACCCGTCCGAGAATAGAAAAAACTTTATATAGCGGACAGACCATCATTTTGGAACAGAATGACGAACGCTATACCTTACGCATTCCTCAAAGTGCTATTGAAGCTAATCCGAATCTCTCCAATTAGAGTTGTTCTGATATTCACTATAAACTCCCTTTGCAAACTCATCAGCAAAGGGAGTTTTTTCATTGTATCATATTTATTCTGCTATTTCAAATTATTATTGAAGAACTGTTCTATCTTATCGAATGGGATTACTTGCAGATTATCGTACAAATCTACATGATTGGCTCCGGGAATAATCAATAATCCCTTATTGTCACCTTTCAGTTTCTTGAACGCATCCTCACTAAAGTAGCGGGAATGAGCCTTTTCTCCGTGAATCATCAGCACTGCACTACGTATCTCGCCGCTATAGGACAGAATAGGCATATTGATAAACGAAAGCGAAGAAGTCTTATTCCAACCATCATTAGAATTGAGTGAACGTTTATGGTAACCGCGTTCGGCCTTGTAATAGTCGTAATATTCTTTCACAAATTGTGGAGCATCATCCGGTAATGGATCAATCACCCCTCCGGCAAGTGTATAAGAACCATCGCGGTAGTCTTCGGTTCTCTGAGCATTGAGTTGCTTGCGTAATTCATAACGGGCGGCAGCATCCATTATATCATTGTAACCATTAGCATTCACACGGCTCATGTCATACATCGTAACCGTTACTGTTGCTTTGATTCGAGTATCGATAGCCGCCGCATTGAGTGCCATACCACCCCAACCGCAAATACCGAGTATACCGATACGATCCGTATCCACATCGTCACGGTTGGCAAGATAATCCACCGCTGCACTGAAATCTTCCGTATTAATATCCGGTGAAGCCACATAACGAGGCTCACCACCACTCTCACCTGTATAAGACGGATCGAAAGCAATCGTCAAGAATCCCCTTTCTGCCAGCGTTTGAGCATACAGTCCCGAAGATTGTTCTTTCACCGCACCAAACGGGCCGCTAATGGCGATTGCCGACAATTTACCTTCTGCATTTTTGGGGATATACAAGTCAGCAGCAAGCGTGATACCATAACGGTTGTGAAAAGTAACTTTCGAGTGACGTACTTTATCGTTTTCGGGAAACGTCTTGTCCCACTCTTGAATCAGGTTTAATTTCTTTTCCGTAAACTTATTATTTCTGTCAGAAAGATTACCTGCAGACAACAGCTTGCCTGCAATACAAAGACATACTGTCATTACTACACGCGAAAAGTTCAATGTTCGTCTCATACATTCTATTATTTATGTTATCAATCATTTTTCTATTCCCTTTTAGGAATGTTGCAAAATTAGATAGATTTATGCCTAACCCCAGTAGACAAATTACTGATACTACATCTCAATCATAACCTGAATTACAGATTTTATAATACTGACGAAAGCTGTAAGTAAGGTGGAATCCGTAACTGAGGTTATATAATCCGTAATTAAGGTTGTTAGAATGACAGAATTATCCCGTATTTTTGTAAACGATATACAACGGAAGTGCTTTTAAAACATTAAACAGCAATAATTATGAACAAGATATTCAACTTGGGCAGTGTAGACCAATACAATAAATTATACGGCCTTGAAACTTTGAATCCGTTGGTCAGTGTGATCAATTTAAATAAAGCCACCCGGCAGATGAATTATGCACACTGGCATTATGGTATCTATGCACTTTACCTGAAACTCGAAAAAGCGTGTGACATCAGATATGGGCGGCAAAATTATGATTATCAAGAAGGAACCATTGTATGTTTTGCTCCCGGACAGGATGCGGAAACGACATTGATCACAGATCGCGTGCAAGTGAATGCGCTTGGCATACTTTTTCATCCGGATTTATTACTAGGAACATCACTTGGCAAGACAATCAAGAAATACACGTTCTTCTCGTATGAAGTAAACGAAGCCCTTCATCTTTCTGAAGAGGAACGGAATATTATTATGGATTGCCTGAGAATTATCCGCCTTGAACTAGAGCACGGAGTGGATAAGCATAGTAAAACATTGCTCGTAAACTATATAGAACTGCTCCTTAACTACTGTATGCGTTTCTATGAACGACAATTCGTCACCCGCAGTAAAGCGAACCATGATGTGTTGACACGTTTCGAGCAATTACTTGACAACTACTTTTCAGGAACTTTTGCAGAACAAAACGGCTTACCTACTGTCAAATATTTCGCTGACAAAATATGCCTTTCCCCCAATTACTTCGGCGATAAGGTAAAGAAAGAAACCGGCAGGACACCACAGGAACATATTCAGGAAAAAGTAATCGAAATGGCAAAGGAACGTATGATCGGCACAGAAGATACAGTCAGCCAGATTGCCTACTCATTGGGATTCCAGTACCCGCAGCATTTTTGCCGCCTGTTCAAAAAACGGGTAGGATGTACTCCTAACGAATACCGTATACAGAATAATCTGTGAAAAGAATATGAAACAGAAAAATACATTGGACTTAAATACCGTACATGAATGCAATCGTTGTCTGGACTGCAAAACATTGCATCCTCAGGTGAGTCTTATTAATTTAGAGAATCCGTGCCTGGAGCAGGATACTGTCAAGTTCGAGTTCTACGCTATCTTACTGATAGAAGACTGTCCGGACGAATGTTCATGTTGCGGCCGGAAGTATTATGATTATTCCAATGCGACAATGGTCTTTCTTAAGCCGGGTGAAGTTTTCCGAATGAGCAAGGAAAAGACCTTACCCAGCAAAGGCTTTTTGCTGGTGTTTCATCCGGACTTGCTGTTTCAGACCACATTGAAGAACCATATCAATAATTACACCTTCTTCCACTACCACAAAGAAGAGGCATTGCATCTATCACAACGTGAAACAGAGAAAGTCACCTGCTGTCTATGGAATATAGAGGAAGAACTGCATCATTCGATTGATACACATAGCAGGACTATCCTTTCACGGCATATCGAACTATTACTGGATTACTGCACTCGTTACTACGAACGTCAATTTATCACCCGTGAAAACAAGAATAAGACAATTCTTAGAAAAATGGAACAGTTGCTTGAAAATTATATAGAGTTGGGGAAATTACAAAATGGCAAACTCCCTACACCCGACTATCTGGCGGAAAGGCTCAATCTTTCTCCTGTTTATTTTACAGACCTGCTGAAATTTGAAACAGGCAAGACTTTGGAACAGTATTTCCAACTCAAACGATTGGAGACTGCCAAACGAATGCTGATGAAATACGGTGCCACACCCACTGCCGTTTCCCGTCAATTAGGCTATCCGAATGTACAGCATTTCAGCCTTATATTCAAGAAAATAACAGGTATGTCACCAAGTGATTATCCCAAACAGGTGAATTAAAACTACTCTTTTTTCATATTTATCCTCCAAAAGCATTGTTATTCAACAAGAAAACAATATCTTTGTTTCCACTTATTACGATTAATAACGTAGAAGCGTTTAGAATATTATCTCTGTTCAGAATCTGGTAAATTCATTAACGGTGGGATAATGGCAACTAAGCGTTCACGTCTTTGTTATATGCAAGGGCGTGGACTCTGTTGTTCATTCACCGTTAGGCTTACCAGAGCCCTGAACAGGATGAACTAACGACGTCCACGCTTCTTTTGTATATATACGGTATCCGGACGCATACTACCACAACAAACAATCGTAAAATGAACAACATTATTACAAAGTTTTTTGCATCTTTATTAGCCTACAGGGTAGCTAATAAGAAAAAGCGTTTTTCGGCAATCGGTCATTTCTCTGAGGGATTAGCTCCGGCCAGAGGTAAAATACAATGGGGATACATAGACAAAGAAAATCAAGAAATACTTCCTTTTAAATACGATATAGCAGAACCCTTTTATAACAACATAGCCCGAGCGGGTCTCTATGGAAAAAGCATGAAAATCAATAAGCAGGGCAGCGAATGTCTGTAACCAACCACTCCGGCATTCATTTCATCTCAGCCTACAGCCTTCTGCCTTAACGCTCATTTTCACCACAGATTACACGGATTTACACGGATAATAGATATTGATATATTAAAATCTAATCTGAGAAAATCCGTGTAAATCTGTGGTGAATTATGATACAGCCTTTACTAGAAATATTTCTTCTCCGCCGCCCGTTGCCAAGCCTCCACCAATTCTGTCATGACTTCCGATACTGACTGTCTGCGGGATATAATGGCGGATACTTGACCGATCTCCAGCTCACCCTCTTCCAAATCACCTTCGAATATGCCTTTCTTGGCACGACCGCGTCCGAGCAAAATTCTTAATTCTTCGGGAGTAGCACCACTATCCTCCGCTTCCTCCACAGCTTCCCGAAAAGCATTCTTCACCAAACGTGTCGGAGCCAGTTTCTTCAACAGCAATTTCGTGTCTCCTTCACCCAAACTCAAACAATAGTCTTTGAATACCGGACTGGCAGAGCTTTCTTCCGTCAGGGCAAAACGGGTTCCGATCTGCACCCCCTCGGCTCCCAACACCATAGCTGCTAGAATACCTTCACCCGTACCGATACCGCCTGCCGCAATCAACGGCAATGTAGTAGCTTCACGCACGGCCGGAATCAGACAAAAAGTCGTTGTTTCCTCACGTCCATTGTGCCCGCCGGCTTCAAAACCTTCGGCAACCACAGCATCTACACCGGCTTCTTCACATTTTACAGCAAACTTCGAAGAAGATACGACATGAATCACCGTAATACCACGTTCTTTCAACCATCCTGTCCACGTTTTCGGGTTTCCTGCAGAAGTAAAGACAATCTTTACTCCTTCCTCCACCACAATATTCATTATTTCTTCTATCTGAGGATACATCAAAGGAATGTTCACCCCAAAAGGAAATTTCGTTGCCACACGGCATTTACGGATATGCTCGCGCAAAGTCTCCGGATGCATTGAACCGGCACCGATCAGTCCTAAGCCACCCGCGTTACTCACTGCGGAAGCCAGTCGCCAACCGCTACACCAAACCATACCACCTTGAATAATGGGATACCGGATCCCTAGAAGAGAAGTTATTCTGTTCATAATAAATAATGTATCAATACATTTATATAACGATTTTACCGGGTAATCTGTTCGATAGGTTTATTTATCAACACGGTAGTTGAATCTCCGTAAGTTTTCAACACTTCTAACGTGCGGATACGGTTATCTCTTCCTGTTTTGTTCCAGAATTCTTTCGTAAAGGCAGCCATCAAATCAAGCCCGCTAATAGTTCCGCCACAAACTGAGACATTCTCCCCTATCCGTATTTCATTCGCTTTCCGGTTACGTGTCCGGTTCGTATAGAATCTCTGCCGACGCAATTCATAGAAAGAATCTCCCCGCCATGTATTCTTGTTCACTCTGATCTTTTTCTGATAAACAGGATCCCAGTTATAGCGGGTATTTGCCTTATACGGCATAAGAGTCAACACAACTTTCGGTTTAGGCAGT
>OGQX01002846.1_pt1 | contig 12587 bp, 7 predicted proteins | sample 1553291 | NCBI WGS metagenome assembly OGQX01 (sample SAMEA2580030, study PRJEB22360) | human gut metagenome | biome: human gut; feature: human-associated habitat; material: faeces | place: Denmark | collected 2008/2010
TGGAACGGCTTTTACGTAGTAATAATAATCGTCGTCATCATATTCCAGGTATTCTGTCCGGGTGTAGTCTGCACCGAACAGGAAAAACTCCAGAACAAATCCAACCAGACAGCCGGCCGCCGCCCCGATCAGAACCATCGGGAGTGCAATCTGTACATCCAGTGCCAGGCTTCCGGCAATCATAATAACCGCATAGGCAACCGAACCTGCCACAATGGAAATCTGCCATGCATAGTCCGCACTGCTGTGGCGGATTGCATTGACAAGAAGTACGGTCAGTGCGCAGGCGATCAGAACCAGCAGCATTTCCTCATTGCGGAAGAGGCCGTTGAAAAATTCCTGTACGACTGCCGTGATCTCCGGTGCTTCCGCCGCATGAAGCAGCGGCTCCATTTTTCCGTGAATCATGTCGCACATATAGTAGACAACGACACCGCAGGCTGCTGAAAATGCAGAGAGCGGCGTGCCGGCAAGACCATAGGCAACCGGAACGGCAGATGGCACGTGAAGCCAGAATGCGAGCGGTGACAAAAGGAGTGCCGGCGCATCCTTCGGCACAAAGCGAAGATATAGAAACCAGAGCACCAGCAGAACCAGCGCCGCAAGACCCGCGATTACCATGTGAAGTGCAAAGCAGTGGCCGATGATCACCAGCATTGCAAGGAAAACCATTCCATTCAATGGCAGGATGGCGCAGATCAGTGACAGAATCAATACCACATACATGCTGTTCAGCATCTTCAGATAGCCGAGATTGGAATTAATACCACGAAATACAGCAAGAGCGAGCAGAAATTTCACAATCGGAAGTACGATTCCGCTGCAGGAGCCGTAAAACTCTTTTAATTTTTCTTTCAGTTCGATCAATACTGTCATGTTTCCTTCCTCCTGCGCCCGGATTTCTTCCCGCTTTTTTCCTGTTCCTCATACATGTTCTGCAGGTCATCCAGCTCTTTTCCATACCATTTCAGCTTTTTCTGTGCTCCCTGGTAACGGATCGTGCTGATCACATACACGGCAATGGAATAGACTGCCAGAAAACACAGATAGGACGCGATCAGACACCCTGCTGCAAACTGCAGGTCGATTGTGTCTATCTCGTCCACCAACCATTCAATATGATATAAGACTGCAACCGCAAGTACCAGAATGTATCCGATGGAAGCCAGAAAAAAATTTTTCAGAAGCTCTTTTCCGATGTAATCACTCCGAAAATAGCGGCCGATTCGTAAGGCATTTTTTTCTTCTTTTTTTTCGAAAAAAGCCAGTTTTGTCATCTGACGAATCCTTTTTTCGTCCAACATGCCTCTTGGTCTCCTCTTCCCGTTCTAAATCCTGTTTATTTTACCATATGTTTCCGATATTGGAAAGCTATTCTCAAAATATTCACACACTATTTTACAATTGCCGCACAAACAAAATCCACCTGTTCTGCTCCATTCACTTTCAACAGTGACGCAATGGCATCAACCGTGCTTCCCGTTGTGTAAATGTCATCTACCAGAAGAATCCGGCAGTATTTCATCTGTCCCGGCTTTGCCAATGCAAAAGCTCCCTCCAGGTTTTTCCGCCGCTCGGCGGGACCAAGCTCTTTCTGGCGTTTTGTTTTTTTCACACGGCGGATCAGGCGGGCATTCACGGGAAGTTCCATTTCTTCTGCCAGCTTTTCTGCAAATACCTCCGCCTGATTGTAGCCGCGCTTCCGCTGTCTCGCCGGATGAAGCGGCACCGGAACGAGCACCTCCGGATTTCTTCTCTGGATCTGCTTTCCCACATAGAAAAACGCCGCGTGAGCATAAAATCCAGCGTATTCCTGCCGTTCATGATATTTGAACCGCATCAGGGAAGCCTCAAGTTCCCCGTGGTAACCGTACGGCGCAAAACCGCGGTCGAAGCTGTGCCTCGTTCTGCTGCAGTCCCGGCAGAACTCTTCCTCACTGCCCACTGGTTTCCCGCATTTTTTGCACCGCGCGCCCAGAATCGGATGGATCTTTTCCACACAATTCCGGCATAGATACAGCTCCTCACGTGACAGCAGTCCGTCACAGATGGGACATCGTCTCGGATAAACTGCGTTTAAAAGCCAGTTTCCTGTTTTATTTTTTTCTTTCATGTAACCTGCGCTTTCCCTTATCCACTCTGCCGGATGCAGCCGCATCCATGCCCCGGAAAAACGTGTTTATGCGTTTTCTTCCTGCATTTCCCGGATTCTTCTGGCGAGCGTTGTATACCGGTTCGCCTCGATATGATTTCCGATCATTGCCTGGAATGTCACATCACTTCCGACGATGGTGACGCACTTTCTGGCTCTCGTCACGGCCGTATACAGAAGATTCCGCGTCATCAGCATGCGCGGGCCGCCGAGCAGCGGAATCACAACCGCCGGGTACTCGCTTCCCTGCGCTTTATGTATCGTTGTGGCGTAGGCGAGCTCCAGCTCGTCCGCCTGTTTGAACGTATAGTCTGCGAATTTTCCTTCCTCAAACTCCACGGTGATCACCTCGGTATACGGGTTGATGCTCCGGATCATGCCGAGGTCTCCGTTGAATACACCCATACCGCGCTCCGCCACGATTCCGTTGATGCCGCGGATTTCCCACTCCATCTGGTAATTGTTGCGGATCTGCATGACCTTGTCGCCCTCGCGGAGGATATTACCTCCATTTTCCCGCTCGGCTTTGTCCGGTGCGGGCGGGTTCAGGTATTTCTGCAGAATCTGATTCAGATTTTCCACGCCGAGTGCACCTTTCCGCATCGGAGTCAGAATCTGGATATCCTGCGGGCGGGCATCCACATAACGCGGCAGTTTCTGGGACACCAGCGTCACCAGCACTTTCCAGATCACGTTGACATCGTACCGTTTCAAAAAGAAGAAATCTTTGCTCTTATTGTCCAGTATAACCTCTTCCCCATTATGGATCTTATGTGCATTGACAACAATATCGCTCTGGGATGCCTGCCGGAAAATGTGCGTCAGGCAGACAATCGGAAAGCATTCCGAACGGATCAGATCCCGGAGGACACTGCCCGGGCCGACACTTGGAAGCTGGTTCTGGTCTCCCACCAGGATCAGCCTTGTTCCCGGCACAATCGCGGAAAGAAGGGCATGCATCAGGTGGATATCAACCATCGACATCTCATCAATGATGATGACATCCGCGTCGAGCGGATTATCTGCGTTCCGCTCAAAATGCACATTTGCCGAGGAGTCATCCACATTTCCCGTCAGTTCCAGAAGACGATGGATCGTGCAAGCCTCACAGCCAGTTGCCTCTGTCATTCGTTTCGCCGCTCTTCCGGTCGGCGCTGCCAGGAAAATGTCGAGGCCTTCTGCCTCAAAATAATGGATCATCGCATTGATGGTCGTCGTTTTTCCGGTTCCGGGACCTCCGGTCAGGATCATAAGACCGCTGTATGCCGCCTCAACGACTGCCGTCTTCTGCATCTCATCCAGCTCGATCTGATATTTTTTCTCGATCTTTCCGATCCGCTTTTCGATTGCCTCACGGTCTTCCTCGCATGTAATATTCAGCTCATGCAGCATGCGCGCCGTACTCAGTTCCAGATAATAATACTGGCTGGCGTACACAATCCGCAGCGGCTCATCCCCTTCCCGTTCGGCCGGGAGCTCGCGGATGACCGCTTTTTTGTCGATTGCCATATCCTGCAGAGATTTCTGCATCCGCTCCGGTTCTACGCCGAGAAGTTCCTGCCCTCTCCGAAGCAGCACCGGTTCCGGCAGATAGACATGGCCTTCTGCCGTCGCCTGATTCAGCACATACGAAAGACCGCTCTTGATGCGGAATTCGCTGTCCACGGCAATCCCGATTTTTCCGGCAATCTCATCCGCCGTCCGAAATCCCACGCCTGCGATATCTTCCGCCATTTTATACGGGTTTTCCTTTAAAATCCGGTACACATTGTCCCCGTACTGCTGATAAATCTTTGCACCGAGATTCAGCGCAATGCCATATCCCGAGAGGAAAATCATCGCATTCTGCATTTCGGCTTTTTCTGCCACCTGCTGTGCAATTTCACGCGCTTTCCGCTCGCTGATTCCCTTTACCTCCGCGAGGCGCTCCGGCTCTTCCTCGATGATCCGAAGCGTATCGTCACCGAAGCGGCGCACAATTCTTGCCGCCAGCGCCGCACCGACTCCTTTGATCGCACCGGAACCGAGATACCGCTCCAATGCAACAGAATCCTGTGGAACTTTCGTCTCATAGGATTCAATGCGGAACTGCTTTCCATAGGCAGCATGTTCAATATAATCTCCTGAAGCCTCGATCAGCTCGCCCTCTCCGATCATCGGAAGCGTGCCGACGCATGTCAGCTCGCGCCCCTTCATGCTCAGATTCAGGACGGTATAGCCGTTCTCCTCATTTCGGAAAATAATGTGTTCTACGTAGCCTTCTACTTTTTCTTTTTCACTCATCTTTTATCAAAACTGGCTTTCAAATTCATTCATCACTTCGCGGTACTGGCCGGTTCCAAGCGCAACGACGCTCGCCGGATTTTCTGCTGTCACGGTATTGATGCCGGTCCGCTCCTGGATCAGCTCGTCCATTCCGTCAAGGAGACTGCCGCCTCCGGTCAGGATAATGCCGCGGTCGGAAACATCGGATGCCAGTTCCGGCGGCGTTTTTTCCAGCACGGCACAGATCGCGTCCGCAATCTGGTTTGTCGTCTGGGCAAGGGCACCTCGGATTTCGTCGGAGGAAACCGTAATCGTCGCCGGAAGTCCGGTGATGACGTTTCTTCCCTTGATCTCCATCGTTTTCTCCTCGGCCCGCGGATAAGCGGAACCAATCCGGATTTTCACTGCCTCTGCGGTCTGTTCTCCGATAAATACGTTGTATGTTTTCCGTACATAGCGGATGATATCCTGGTCAAATGTCTCACCGGAAATCTTGACCGAATTGGAAACAACGGTTCCCGCAAGCGAGATCACAGCGATATCCGTCGTGCCTCCACCGATGTCCACGATCATATTTCCGCATGGTTTCGTAATGTCAATTCCGGATCCGATTGCCGCTGCCACCGGCTCCGGCACGATCAGCACTTCCCGGGCTCCCGCCTGGTACGTTGCCTCCTCCACAGCCTTCCGCTCTACTTCCGTCACACCGGACGGCACACAGATGCTGATTCTCGGTTTCCGGAATGCTCTTCTTCCCATTGCCTTCTGGATAAAGTAGCGCAGCATGCGCTCGGTGATCAGAAAGTCCGTGATCACGCCCTGCCGCATGGGCCGGACCGCCATAATATTGCCCGGTGTCCGTCCAATCATCTGACGCGCTTCTTCTCCAATTGCCCGTACTTTATCTGCATCTTTATCATACGCAACTACGGACGGCTCCTTTAATACAATGCCTTTTCCCTTGGCATAGACCAGGATGCTGGACGTCCCCAGATCAATTCCGATATCGGTCGTTGCAGCCATAGTAATCCCCTTTCCTGTTCTCTTTTATTTTTCTTTATTTTAATCTGTCTGAAATTTGTATAGAATAAGTTCGGGTTCAAAACACCCGAAACACAAAAGGATCGAATGTGTTCTGAACCCAACCCGCTTCTTATTATATACAATCCCTTTTAAAATGGAAAGGATTTTTTAGAGATATTTTTCGACATATTTTCCGGTGTAGGATACCGGGCTCTTGGCCACTTCCTCCGGCGTTCCGCACGCAATCACGGTTCCGCCGCCGTCTCCGCCCTCCGGTCCGATATCAATAATATAGTCCGCCGTCTTGATGACATCCAGATTGTGTTCGATAACAACGACGGTATTTCCGCCCTCGGACAGGCGGTGCAGAATCTCCACCAGTTTGTGGACATCCGCAAAATGAAGTCCCGTCGTCGGCTCGTCGAGAATGTAGATCGTTTTTCCCGTGCCGCGGCGGCTCAGCTCTGCTGCGAGCTTGATACGCTGCGCTTCTCCGCCGGGCAGCGTGGTGGACGGCTGGCCGAGGCGGATGTAGGAAAGGCCGACATCGTACAGGGTCTGTAATTTCCGGAAAATCGACGGTACCGGCCTGAAGAATTCCAGTGCCTCCTCGACCGTCATATTCAGCACATCGTAGATGCTCTTTCCTTTGTATTTGACTTCCAGTGTCTCACGGTTGTACCGTTTTCCATGGCAGACCTCACACGGCACATAGACGTCCGTCCGGCGGAGCTTTCCGATCTCAGGGATACCGTCCCCGCCGCAGGCCTCGCATCGGCCGCCCTTCACATTAAAACTGAATCTTCCCTTCTTGTAGCCGCGCGCCTTGGCATCCTGCGTTGCCGCAAACAGGTCGCGGATCTGATCAAACAAACCTGTGTACGTTGCCGGATTGGAACGCGGTGTTCTTCCGATCGGGGACTGGTCGATGTCGATGACCTTATCGAGCTGTTCCATACCGATGATGTCTTTGTGTGCACCCGGAATCGTCCGCGCACGGTTCAGATCTCTTGCCAGCCGTTTGTACAGAATTTCATTGACAAGGGAACTCTTTCCCGATCCGGAGACTCCGGTCACGCAGGTCATGACACCGAGCGGGAAATTCACGTTGATATTTTTCAGATTGTGCTCTTTTGCTCCGACTACCTTCAGCCAGCCCGTCGGCTTTCTGCGCTCAGACGGAACCGGAATTTTCAGCTCTCCGCTTAAGTATTTTCCGGTGATGGAATTCGGATTTTTCATCAGATCTTCCGCCGTTCCGATCGCCACCAGCTCTCCGCCGTGCTCACCGGCTCCCGGGCCGATATCGACAACGCAGTCAGCGGCGCGCATCGTATCCTCGTCGTGCTCCACGACGATCAGGCTGTTTCCGAGGTCACGCAGATGTTTCAGCGTCGCGAGAAGTTTGTCGTTGTCTCTCTGGTGAAGACCGATGCTCGGCTCGTCGAGAATATAGGCGACACCGACAAGGCCGGAGCCGATCTGCGTTGCCAGACGGATTCTCTGCGCCTCACCGCCGGACAGCGATGCCGTTCCGCGCGCCAGGGTCAGATAGTTTAATCCGACATCCGCAAGGAAGCTCACACGCGCACGGATCTCTTTTAAAATCTGCTTTCCGATCAGCAGCTGCTGTTCGGAGAGTTCGAGGTTCTGCATAAACTTCTGCAGATTGTCGATGGAAAGGGATGTTACTTCAAAAATATTTTTATCTCCGACCGTCACACCAAGCGACGTCGGTTTCAGACGCTGGCCATGGCACGCCTGGCACGGGGTCACACGCATGAAGGTTTCGTATTCCTGTTTTGTAGAATCCGATCCGGTCTCACGGTAGCGGCGCTCTACATTTTTGATCAGCCCCTCAAAAGCCACATCGTACACACCGACGCCGCGCTGACCGCGGTAATGCACCTTGACGGATTTTCCGTTCGTTCCGTAAATCAGGATATCGTGGATTTTTTTCGGATATTCACAGAACGGAGTGGAAAGGGAAAAATCGTACTCCTCTGCGAGCGCATCGAGAATGGCTCTCGTATAGCTCGATTTGTCCGTGCAGGACTGCCAGCCGAGCACGGTGATGGCTCCGTCTGCGATGGATACGGTCTTGTCCGGAATCATCAGATCCTCGTCGAACTCCATCTTGTAGCCAAGGCCTGCACAGCTCGGGCAGGCGCCGAACGGGTTGTTGAAGGAAAAGCTTCTCGGCTCAATCTCCTCCATGCTGATGCCGCAGTCCGGGCAGGAAAAGCTCTGGCTGAAGTTGAGCTGATTTCCGTCCATCGTGTCGACCACCAGAAGGCCGTCCGCCAGATCCAGTACATTCTCGACGGAATCCGTCAGACGTTTCTCAATGTCCGGTTTGACTACAAGACGGTCCACAATAATGGAAATGTTGTGTTTCAGGTTCTTATCCAGCGTAATCTCCTCGGACAGCTCATACTGGCTGCCGTCGATCATCACGCGGACATAGCCGCTGCGTTTTGCCTGTTCGAGCACCTTTTCGTGTCTTCCCTTGCGGCCGCGCACAACCGGCGCGAGAAGCTGGATTTTCGTCCGCTCCGGGAGTGCCATGATCTGATCGACCATCTGGTCCACCGACTGGCGGCTGATGACTTTTCCGCACTTCGGGCAGTGCGGAATACCGATTCTCGCGTACAGAAGACGGAAGTAATCGTAAATCTCCGTCACGGTTCCGACGGTGGAACGCGGGTTCCGGTTCGTCGATTTCTGATCGATCGAAATAGCAGGCGGCAGGCCTTCGATGCTGTCCACATTCGGTTTTTCCATCTGTCCTAAGAACTGGCGCGCGTAGGAGGAAAGGCTCTCCATGTACCGCCGCTGGCCCTCCGCATAGATCGTGTCAAACGCAAGCGAACTCTTTCCTGAACCGCTGAGGCCCGTAAATACAACAAACTGGTTTCTGGGGATATCGACATTCAGTGCTTTCAGGTTGTTCTCCCTGGCTCCCCGTATTCTGATAAACTCTTTTTTCTCTGCCATAACTGTTCCTCTTATTAATTGGAATCCCTGTCCGGACAGGGACAGGAATCTTGTCTCGTTTTCTCCCATTATAGCACACCGCCGTGCGTTATGCAAACGTTTGTTCTATTTCTTCATCATCTTTTTACAGCAGAAAATCTGCCAGAATCACATTGCTGACGGAAATCCCATCGCGTGTCAGAGCCAGGCGCCCGCTGTGTTCCTGTAAAAGATGCATCGCTTCGTATTTCTTCAGAACCCCGCCGTATACGGCATGGATCTCCTTTCCAAACTTCTCCTCAAACTCCGCCGTCGAGATCCCTTGTGTCATTCGAAGGCCGAGAAACATAAATTCTTCCATGGCATCCTGCCGGGAAAGAATTTCCTCATCCTCACGGATCTTTTCCAGTGCTCCGCACGCTTTCAGATACAAAGATCGATCTGCCGTGTTCGTCCACCGGCGGTTTCCGAATAACGATGCCGCGGAAGGCCCGAACCCCAGATAATCCGTCCTTTTCCAGTAGCCGATATTGTGGCGGCATGCGAAGCCCGGCTTTGCATAATTGGAAATCTCATACTGGAAAAAGCCGTATTCTGCGAGGATTTCCGCCGTTCTGGCATACATTTCGCGTTCTGTGTCCTCATCCGGCAGATCCAGTTTCTGCTCCGCAAACGGGGTTCCCGGCTCCACGATCAGGCTGTAGGCGGAAATGTGCTCCGGAGAAAGCTCTGCGATCGTCCGAAGACTCTCTTCCCATTTCTCTTCACTCTGCTCCGGCAGACCTGACATCAGATCCACGTTGATATTCGCAAACCCGGCATCCCGTGCCAGTGCAAAACTCTCCTGAAATTCCGCAAACGTGTGGATTCTTCCCAGCCGTTTCAGCTCCTCATCGTGAACCGACTGACAGCCGATACTGATCCGGTTGAAGCCGCTCTTCCTGTAACATTTCAGTTTTTCCGCATCCAGCGTTCCCGGATTGGCCTCCAGCGTAATCTCAGCATCCTCTGAAAAAACGTACTTGCTCCGCAGTTTTTCCATCACACGGGCGAGCATTCCGGCATCCACTGCGGATGGTGTTCCGCCGCCGAAAAAGACGGAAATCACTTCCCTTTCTGCCGTCTCTTCCGCTGCATCGATTTCTGCCAGCAGAGCCTCTTCATACTCCTTCTGCATTGCTTTCGTGCCCGGTCCCGAGACAAAATCACAGTAGGCACATTTCCGGATACAGAACGGGATATGCACATAGAGTTCCAGTGGTTTTCTTTTTTTATTCATTCTGCTTTTCCTCCGTACGATCGAAAGACCGGCCCCTGCGCTCCCGCAACAGCAGGCGGCGCCGACAGGCCGGTCTCATTTTTATCTCTTAATTTTCATCCAGTTTCAGCACGCTCATAAAGGCTTTCTGCGGAATCTCCACGTTTCCTACCTGGCGCATCCGCTTCTTACCTTCCTTCTGCTTCTCCAGCAGCTTCTTCTTTCGGGAAATATCGCCGCCGTAGCACTTGGCGAGGACGTCTTTGCGCATCGCGCGGACGGTTTCTCTGGCGATAATCTTCGATCCGACAGCCGCCTGGATCGGGATTTCGAAGAGCTGCCGCGGAATCTCTTCTTTGAGCTTCTCGCACATCTTTCTTCCGCGCTCGTAGGCAGATCCCTCGAATACGATGAAGGACAGCGCATCCACTTCTTCTTTATTGACGAGGATATCGAGTTTTACAAGCTCGCTTCTCTCATAGCCGAGCAGCTCGTAGTCGAATGACGCGTAACCTTTGGAGCGGGATTTTAAGGCATCAAAGAAATCGTAGATAATCTCATTCAGCGGGAGATGGTAATGAAGCATCGCACGCGTCGTCTCCATGTATTCCATTCCCTGATACTGGCCTCGTCTCTGCTGGCAGAGCTCCATGATCGGTCCGATGTAGTCGGTCGTCACCATAATCTCTGCTTTTACCAGCGGCTCTTCCATATAATCAATCTCGGACGGGTCCGGCAGATTCGACGGGTTAGTCAGGTCAATGACGGTTCCGTCGGTTTTGTGAACCTTATAGATAACGCTCGGTGCGGTCGTCACGAGATCCAGATTGTACTCACGCTCCAGGCGCTCCTGAATAATTTCCAGGTGAAGCAGTCCAAGGAAACCGCAGCGGAAGCCAAAGCCCAGTGCTGCCGATGTCTCCGGCTCGTAGAAGAGGGATGCATCGTTTAACTGCAGTTTTTCCAGCGCGTCGCGCAGATCGCCGTACTGTGCGCCGTCGGCCGGGTACATGCCGCAGTATACCATCGGGTTGACTTTTTTGTAGCCCGGCAGTGCTTCTGCACACGGACAGTCGGCATCGGTCACGGTATCACCCACGCGGGTGTCGCGCACGTTTTTGATGCTGGCGGTGATATAGCCTACCATTCCGGCGGAGAGCTCGTCGCACGGGATCAGACGGACTGCGCCGAAGTAGCCGACCTCGACAACTTCCTCGACAGCGCCTGTCGCCATCATGCGGATTCTCGTTCCTTTTTTCACGCTTCCTTCCATCACACGGCAGGAAATGATGACGCCGCGGTATGCATCGTAGACGGAGTCGAAAATCAGTGCTTTTAACGGTTCCGTCGGATCACCTTCCGGTGCCGGAATTTTCTGTACGATCTGTTCGAGCACCTCGTCCACGTTCAGGCCGGTTTTTGCGGAAATCCGCGGAGCATCCTGCGCTTCCAGTCCGATGACATCCTCGATCTCTGCAATTACACGGTCCGGCTCGGCGCTTGGAAGGTCTACTTTGTTGATGACCGGGAACACATCCAGGTCATGGTCAAGGGCGAGGTAGACGTTGGCAAGGGTCTGCGCCTCGATACCCTGCGATGCATCGACAACGAGCAGCGCGCCGTCGCATGCGGCAAGGCTTCGGGAAACCTCATAGTTGAAGTCAACATGGCCCGGGGTGTCAATCATGTTTAAAATGTACTCCTCGCCGTCTGCCGCTTTGTATACGGTACGGACTGCCTGTGCCTTGATCGTGATGCCGCGCTCACGCTCCAGATCCATATTGTCCAGCACCTGATCCTGCATCTCACGCTCGGTCAAAAGGCCTGTTTTCTGAATAATACGGTCCGCAAGGGTTGATTTTCCATGGTCGATATGGGCAATAATACAAAAATTACGAATTTTACTCTGATCTATTCCTGACAAGTTTTTTCCTCCTGCTTTTTCCCTACGATACCAGATTGCTCCATATTTCGCACTCCCGCAATCTGTCTATTTTGTATGATACGAAATTCCACTCAAAAAAGCAAGATAAATTTATCCGCCTGATGCCGGACTTTTGCCCGACAGAACTTTATGCAGGATATCCGAAAACGGCCCCATTGCATTTTTCACCTCCTCGACCGTATTCGTCTGCGCACCAACCTCGAGAAGAACAGATCTCGGGCGGAGATGGAGGTTGTAGCGGTAGCCTTTTAAATAGATACAGCGTGAAAAGCCGGGATAATACTGTTCTGCCTCATACTCCATCTGAAAGGAAAATGCAAGGTTTTCCGCCTGATACGGATTGGGCAGGCTTGTCAGTTCGCCGCTTTCTTTCGTGCGGGAAAGGCCGTTGAAAAACATGATCTGCGCGGTCGGCTTTCCGTTGATTTCTGTCACAAGACGTTTTGAACCATTGACCCCGTCCCGGTGCAGGTCGATCACGACCTGAATGGACGGGTGTTCTTCCAGCGCCGCTGCGATGACCGGCTCCGCGTAGTTGTAGGCGCGGCTCCGCTCGAGACAGCCTTCTTTCATGTCAAATGCCTCTGTAATATGAAGCACTTCGTATCCGTACTGCTTTTCCAGAAGCTCCTGCAGATCATCACCGAGGCCGATTACCGTGTCCGCTCTTTCTCCCGGCCGGGAATCGGCGAAGGTTTCCTGCGAATGGGTATGATAGATCAGAATCTGCGGGCCTTCGGCATTTTCCGGCAGGGTCAGGTCTTTTCCGAGCAGGGTGCTGCCGTCGATCTCGCCCGACAGGACCGAAGTGTTGGGATCGACAACGAAGAAGCGGTTCAGGAGCGCCTGCTGGTCAGCAAGAAGGTCAGGGGAAATTGTCTCCTGAATCGTGTCGGCCTCCGGGTAGAGAATCTCACGCGGTGCGCCGCCGGTTTCGATGGTCTCCTCCGGGACAGACTGCGGCGCTT
>OGQX01002855.1_pt1 | contig 12561 bp, 6 predicted proteins | sample 1553291 | NCBI WGS metagenome assembly OGQX01 (sample SAMEA2580030, study PRJEB22360) | human gut metagenome | biome: human gut; feature: human-associated habitat; material: faeces | place: Denmark | collected 2008/2010
TGTAAATCCAATTACTGCAAATCTTGCGTTCGACTTTAATCCAGTTGGTTTATCTAATGGTGATGAAAATAGACTTTGGAGTGATAAAAATCATCCAGAAGTTGCTTTAACTGTATCAGATAATTTTGACTGGACGAATGGTGGTTATCAGATTGACGATGAAGGAAATCAGTATTTCTGCGTAAAAGCAGGTACTACTGCTTCTATTAGTTATAATCTGTTTGCCAAAGACCCAAAACAAACTGGTGCTGAATTTAAGATTATTTTCAAAACTAAAAATGTAAGAAATGCTTCTGCCACTTTCTTGTCATGTCTCGATGGATTGGCAGATTCTAACATTGGCCTTGAAATGAAAGTACATGAGGCAAACATTTATACTTCTACAGACGATCTTTATTTCCCATATTCCGAAGAAGATATTATTGAGTATGAATATAATATTAACTCAATTGATACCAAGAATACAACAGCAACATCTATTATCATGACGTATGAAGATGGTGTTGGTGGAAGACCTATTATTTATGATAATTCACATAGATTACATCAGTACACTCCTGCTCCAATTTCTATTGGATCTCCAGATTGTGATGTATTAATTTATAGGATGAAAGCCTATAGTGCAGCATTAACTGATTCTGATGTTTTATCTAACTTTATTGCAGACGCTAGAGATTCTGATGATATGATTGATAGATATAATCGAAATCAGATTTATAACGAAAACAATGCTCTTACACCGGATTCGGTTGCAAAAGCATGTCCAGACTTAAGAGTTATTAAGATTGAAGCACCACATTTTACAAATGATAAGAAGGATTTTGTGCTAAATACTTCCATGGAATGTGTTTATGTAAATGGCGATCCAAAATTTGATAACTGGAAATTTACTAACGCCTGTCACGCTGGACAGGGCACTACCTCTAATGAATATGGTTTTGCAGCAAGAAACATTGATGTTATTTGCTGTTTTGATGGAATTCATAAGGTAAATAGTAAAATTGATCTTGATCCAAATTATAAAACAAAACTTGTTCTTGGCGATGGAACCGAATATACAGAGGGTGATGGTAAGATATCTCTTACTCGAAACTCCGTTCCTAATAACTGGCTGAATTTTAAAGTAAATGTGGCTTCTTCTGAAATGGTAAATAACGCACTTCTTCAGAAAAGATATAATGATTATCTGCCATATTCTACTCCTGCATCTCGTAGGGATAAAAAGATTAAAAACTCAATGGAGTTTGTAAACTGTATTATTTTTGTAAAAGAGAGTGATCCGGATATTTCTACTCATAGAGAGTTTAATGATACAGAATGGCACTTCTACTCTCTTGCCAATATGGGTGATTCAAAAAAAACTGATGTAACAAGAGCTTATGATCCAGATGATATGAACGAATGCTGTATTGAAATTAGCGATAATACACTTCCAAACTCTGTATTCCAAACCGGTGTAACAAATTCAGATGGTTCAATGAAATATCCTATTTCTAAAGATGAATGGAAAGCTGGTAATACAGCATACGACAATCTTTATAATAACTGGGATGGATCATTTGAATTTAGATATGACTGTTGTGGAGATTCAAAGGATGGTTCTGCGATTTCTAGTGATGAAGCAAAAGAAAAGATTCGTAAACAAAATAAACAAAATTGGAGAGACTTCTATGAATTTGTAATTACATCTTCTAATGAAGATTTTGTAGCTCATTTAGGCGATTGGTGCATTGTCAATTCGGTGTTGTATTTATACCTCTTCACACTTAGATATACAATGATTGACAATCGTTCAAAAAATGTATTCCCACATTGGGCAAAACATTATATTAGCAATGAAGAAGCTTCTACCCTTGGTGATAAAGCTAAGTATTACACTATAGATGATACGGCAGCTGCCATCCACAATGGATATAGATATGACTTGTGGGATTACGACAACGACACAGGACTTGGAATTAATAACAGCGGTGAGCTTACTATGTCTTACGGTAAAGAAGATACCGATTACAAAACAGATGGTGATCCAAGCTCTGGATACATCTTTAACGCTGCAGAATCTGTATTATGGTGTAGAATTCGTGATTTAATGCCGAAGCAACTTGCATCCTTATATCAGTCTGTAGATTCAAACTGTTGGAGTGATACTCATCTCATTAATGAGTTCGATGCTTGGCAGAATCAATTTCCAGAGGAATTATGGAGACTTCATTACGAAAGATTATATATTCGTACATATCAAGGTGTTATCTTTCCAGGAAAAACTGAAGTAACAAAGTCAGACAGATTCCTTAAAGAAATGATGAACGGACGTAAAAAATATCAGCGTAGACAGTGGGAACGTGATCAACATGCGTATATGGGAACAAAATTCCTTCACACTGATATTAAGTCTGACCAGATTATGTTCCGTTGTAATACTCCTAAAACAGCTGTTGTAAAACCAGATTATACATTAAGAATTGTTCCATACTCAGACATGTATATTTCTGTACTTTACGGTAATTCACCGGAAACAACTCAGATTCGTGCAAAAGCTGGACAGGAATATGAAATTACAACTAACTTAATTAATATGGATGATACTGCTATCCTTATTTATTGTGCGTCAAGGATTCAGGCATTGAATGATTTATCTGCTTGTTATATCCACGATAATGACTTCTCTAAGGCATCAAAGCTTAAAACTCTTATCATTGGCAACGAAACAAGTGGCTATCAGAATACGTTCTTAACCACTCTTAATATGGGTAACAATACACTTCTTGAGACTCTTAATATTAAGAACTGTCCAAATTTAACAGGATCTGTAAATCTTTCTGCATGTGAGAATCTTATTAATCTTTACGCACAGAATACTGCTATTACTTCTTTCCTGCTTGCTAATCACGGTAAGATTAAGAATGCATATTTACCTGCAACAATTAATACTCTTACGTTTAAAAATCTGAAAGACCTTACAAATCTTAATGTAGCATCTTATGATAATCTGCAGACATTTGTTTGCCAGAATTCTATTGTGGATGCACTTGAAATTATAAAAACTACTATTTCAACACTTAAGACCGTAAGTATCACAGGTATTGACTGGAATCTTGAAAATACTGATCTTTTAAAGAAATTAGCAAAGCTTGGTGGTATTGACGAAAATGGTATTACCATTGACCAGTCTGTATTAACAGGAACTATTCACATTCCAGTTATGCGTCAACAGGAGTATAAAGACTTTGTTGGAACTGATGACGAGCCAGGTATCTGGACGAATCTTACAATAACATATGATTCTATGATTGCACAGTTCAAAGTTTCATTTTTAAATGACGATTCCAACAAAACTATGTTAGATATTCAGTATGTTGATAAAGGCTCATGCGCTGTAGATCCTACAACTCGTCAGGATGATCCTATAGCTATACCTATAAAACAAAGTACCATTGAAAATGATTTTACATTTAAGGGTTGGGACACTGTTCTCTCAGATAAAATCTTTGCGGATAGAGTTATCAACGCAGTTTATACAAGTACAATCAGAAATTATACCGTAAAGTATAACTCTAAAGGTTTAACCTTACAGGAAACTGTAGCCCCATATGGAACTTATGTTAAATACGAGGGTGATACTCCTGTATACACAGCCGAGGAAGCTGCCTATAAATACAATTTATTTAAAGGATGGGACCAGTCCGGATATGTAAACGGTGATAAAACTGTAAACGCAGTATTTGACACCTGTGAATATGTAGACGGATACTTCAATGATAAAGATCTCAAAGACCTGTCTCAGGTTGAGTTATATGCAATGATGAAAATGGGACTTGAGCAGAAAGTTCTGTCACTGAAAGACTCATTTGATTTTACACTTGGAGTTGACTTCCATTACAACGATATTGAGGAAGAAGAATTAATCTCTTCCACAACAGTATTTGACGGAACAAACCATATTGATACTGGAATCTCTATTATGGATAAGGATAAGGATTTCACATTTGCGATTGACTTTGAATTTGATAACGAGAACGCAACAGGTGCTACTCTGGCACAATGCTTCCAGGGAGATGGTTCTAACGGATTCCGCTTATGGTATAGCCAGAGTTACAAATTATCATGGGGAACTGATAGTGCGAATGCATCAAGCTCCGGTGGACGTGAAATTGTTGTAATTCGTCATAAGGCAGGAAGTCAAAAGCTCTATGTATACAATTCTAATATGTCTGGAAATGCAATCTCTACTGCTACTCTTCAGGCAATCCGTATTCCCGAAATCACATCAACTCTTGTTTTTGGATGCTCAAAGGCAGACGATGGTGCTTATGAAAACTATGCAAAAGGCAAGATCCACTGGTGCAAACTGTGGTATTCAGACCTTGGTGAAGAACAGTGTTCAGATATTGCAGAATGGATTCATGAAACGATTCCAATGGAAGTAGCTAAATTTAAAGCATACTACTTGTCAGATGTCGCTTCTAAGAGAGCAAATGTAACATTTATTGCTTCAAATCTTCTTGGTTCTAAGAAAGCTTATAGTAACAAGTCTACAAATACCGGTGGATGGGCAGAATCTACGCTTAATACGTGGATGAACACTCGTATAACGAAAGCTATACCACCACTCTGGAAAGCACTGATTAAGCCTGTTAAAGTTAGTTCTTCTACTGGAAATAAATCGAATACAATATCAACATCTAATTGTCGTTTTTATGTACCAGCACTATATGATATTGATGCTTCTGCAGGAAGTGATCCGTATAGTTCTGAAACAAATGCAACAATTCAATATTATGTTGATAACGATTCAAGAAAGAAGGCAAGAACTTCAAGTCCAGATGTTTATGAGTCTTACTGGACTAGATCACCAAATGCCCAGGTATCTAACTGGGTTTACTCTGTAAATGAACAAGGTGATACATATGGATATTCTTATCCTGGACAGGAAAATGGAGTTCTTCTAATGTTTAGTATAACTTGTGAGGGGTAGGGCAACCTACCTCTCTTTTTAACGAAGGGAGCCAACTCACATGTATTACAAAGTAACCAATTCAACAACACAAGATATTGTGGATGTCATTAAGAAAATTCACTATATACAGTACCAAGAGAAACATAAAATACTGATTTTATGTGATATCAAAATAGCACAGGCTATTTTAAGTTCAGACGGTAAAAAAGGCTGGCATATTGATGGGCTGTATAATTTCCCACTTGATAACACAATCTATGAAATTGAGCCTATTTCACGATTAGAATACGAAGAAATAGACGCAAAATTACACGAGGTAGATTAACATGGCAAAATTACCAGTATTTTTTACTGCCTCAACAAAAGCGATTGCTGAAAAAGCAATTCAGCGAGGTATCTTAAAATATCCAGGGCTTTGCTATATAGAAGACGGAAATGTAATTGCATGGATGACTGAAGATAATGAGATCAGATATACAAAAGGTGATAAACAAATCACTGACGTAAGATTTTCTGGATCAAATCTTCAGTTTTTTAATGAAAAGAAATTACTCTTCTCTTATGATCTATCCATGACAGACGAGGACAAAGACCATATTGTTGATGAAGTAAAACGACAAATCGGGCTTGATAGTTATATAAAATCCTCAGAGCTATCTACTATATTAGATAATATTATTGGAAATCTTGAAGATAAGCAAACTGTTGTAGATTATATTAACAGTCTGTCTTATAGAAAGCTCACAGATAAACCAATTGAATATTTGATCGGATCTCTTACAGTACCGGTCACAATTTCGACTCTTGATGATGGAATTTATAAAATCAAGGGTCAATTTATTATTGGTGGTAATAGCACCACTGTTCACTCTTCTGCAGATGAAGTGTTCTTTTTAGTTTCACATGATGAAGATACTCACGGCACATCTATTACTCAATTCCAAGGCAATTCTATACTTCTCTACTTTATCCAACAAGATGGTGATTACGTAACGGACAAATATGTAACTGAAAAATGGGTAAATGATCAGAATTTTATGTCTGCGGATTCTGCAAAACAATTCATTCAGGAACAGCTTGAGCTGACTGTATCAGAGCTTGTGGATAAAAAGATAGATGAAGCTTTAGATAAAAAAATCGGTGGGCTTGAATCCACTGATATTGCAAACATATTTAACTAAATTTCCAAGGAGGAACAAATATAATGGCTAAATTACAATTTACGACTATTGACAATCTTCGTGAGTTTTTAACTCTTCATAATGTGCAGATTGACAAAAAAATTTCCGATGCAACTGCAAATTCTATTAAAACTATATCACAGTCCGATGACGGATATATAGTTTATTTTTACACAAAACCAGCTCCAGTAACAGTAGATGAAGCTGTTTTTACTATTACTCTTCCACGGCCACTGACAAAAGCAGATAAAGTTAAGAATGCTGTCGCAGGACATTTAGCAGGTCTTGACAAAGATGGTAACCTTGTAGATTCCGGAAAATCTGTTACAGACTTTGATGCTGCTGGTGCTGCAGATACTGCAAAAGCAGAGGTGTTAGGTGTAGTTGGTACTATTCCAGCCGATGCAACAGCTAAGAACGTAGTTGACTACATTAAAGAAGTTGTTACTGCCGGTGCTTACGATGACAAGCAGATTAAAGCAGACATCGCAGCAAACAAAGGAGCTATTGATACCCTGAACGGAACAGGCGATGGTTCTGTAAAGAAAGCCGTTTCCGATGCTGTAGCTAAAATCGTAGCAGAGGCTCCAGAAGCTTATGATACTCTAAAAGAAATTTCTGATTGGATCACAAATCATACATCAGATGCTGCTACAATGAACAGCCAGATTAATACAAACAAAACAGATATTGCTAATCTGAAAACTTTGATTGGTACCTTACCTGACACAGCAACCTCTAAAGATATTGTAAGCTACATTGCTGAGTACGTATCTAAAGCTCTTGCTGATTCTGATCTCTCTCAGTATGCAACAGCTGAGGCTCTGAAAGCTTGCGTAGGTAGAGTAGATGCTATTGAGAAGAAAATTCCTACTCTTGAAGCAGCCGACACAGCTAATACAGAAGCCATTAATGGTGTTAAGACTAGAGTTGAAACCGTAGAAGGCAAAGTCAAAGCTATTGAAGATGATCTTGCAGTTGAGAAACCAAAGATTGCAAAAAATGCAACTGATATTGCAGCCTTACAAGGACTTGTTGGTGATGGTTATGAAGCTATTCCATCTGAAAAGATTCAGGCTCTTTTTAAAGTAACTGAGTAATTATTATAAAGGAGGGGAATTTCCCCTCCGTTTTTGAAAGGGCATAATGGACATGAAAACACAATTTCTTGATTATAGCGGATTAGGGGAGGCCGTAAATTTAATAAAAAATGTATTGCCGACCATAAAGAAATTCTTCCTTATGCTTCTTTAGGATCGTTCCCCTCACAAGGTATTATAGACGGAATCTATATAGATACAGCTACAAATTCAATTGACCGTGGTATGCCTGTTGAAGAAATAAAGGAAATATTAGGTCACGTAAAATTAGACACTACTCTCATTTATGCAAAAGTAAGTAAGGAAAATATTAAACACGATCACAGAAAATATATAATATAAAAACATAAACACTTATGAAAGGGGTGATTAAAAATATGAAAGAGCAATTTCTTAATTTATCTGGATTGACAGAGCTTGTAACATATATAAAATTATGTATTGCACAACACAAGATGATAATCCCAAGAGCCTCTTTCAGCTTGTTTCCTAAAACTGGGGACGAAAATAATATTTACATTGATACATCAACTAATTCAATCTATAGGTGGAATGATTCCGATAAATCGTTTGTTTTATTAGCCAGACCACCACGGAATATAAGCATATCTGAGGGTAAAAATAATGGTCAAATTACATTAAAAGTGGATGAAATTGAATCAAATGCTACTGTGCATGGTTTGAAGAGTGCAGCCTTTTCTAATGCTTCTTCTTTTGCCACATCTGCGCAGGGAGCTAAGGCAGATTCAGCAGTTCAATCTATTACAATCGCCCCTGGTACAAATAATGGTACAGTAAAAATAACCGTAAATGGTGTAACAACGGATAATATTAAAGTCGCAGGTCTTGGATCCGCGGCTTTTTCAGATATAGCAGTATTTGCGCCAGCCAAACACACTCACAGTAAAAGTGATGTTGGACTTGGCAATGTTGACAATACCGCAGATATAGATAAAAGCGTTAAGTACGCAGGATCTTCTGGAAGTTCTAATACTGTTGTTTATACTGCTCTTACCAACACAGATTTAAATACATTACAAACTGAAGGAAGATGGTATTATGCTGGTGGAGGCAATACTTGTACAAATATTCCAGTTGCATCTGCTGCATTTGAATTATATGTAGGTCGTAATGCAAGTGGATGGCGTTATCAACAATTTACTGTGACGAGTGGAGAAATTTATATTCGTGTATTTGATTCTAGTAATTGGGGTTCTTGGAGAAAACTTGCATTTACAAGCGATACTGTTACTGCTGCATCATCTGTTCCTTGGAGCGGTATCACAGGAAAACCATCAACATTTGCTCCTTCAAGTCATAATCATACGATTGCAAATATTACAGATATAGGAAAGGCTTCTGTTAATTTTGCAAATTCAGCAGGTTGTCCACAAGGATTTTCAAGCAGAACTACTACTGCTACATGGGGTAATCAAACAGGAACTGTTGTTACAGATTGGCATACTTCTAATGGTGGTGATATTGCATTTCGTGACAATAGCGGTCAATTAAACGTTGTTATTGATGGATTCTTTTATCAGAACGAAGGTAAAAATCTAGTTCTTGATTCTGGAAACTATTCTAATTATGCCGCAACTAAGATTCATACTCACACAATTTCCAATATTACAAATCTTCAAACAACTCTTGACGGTAAATCAAATACAAATCACACCCATGATTTAAACCAAATGATTAATACACTTACAAACGGTACGTCAGATCCAGCTGATACAGATTATTATATTGCTCAATATGCTGGTGGTGGATCAACTACCACAACTTATCATAGAAGACCACATTCTGCTTTATGGAATTATATAAAAAGTAAAGCAAATAGTGTATATCAGCCGAAGGGAAGCTATGCGGCATCCAGTCACACTCATGACGACCGGTATTATACTGAATCTGAGATTAATACGAAATTGGCTAGTAAATCAGACACCTCGCATACACATAATTATGTTGTTGGAAGCTATACTGGCAATGGTGGACAACAAAAACCAAATTATTTCGGAACAAATAAAGTTGGTTTCTTAATGATGAATACTACAGTAAATGGTGATTCTAATTATAAAGATTGGATTATCATGGATTGCTATGGTGGTAATGATGTTGGTGGTAGTATTGCACTTGGAGTTAATAGACAAAAGCTTGCAGCATATATTATGCGATCTGCTGCTGAAAGATCTAGTTGGGCTGAAAGTGCTGAATTGCTTCATACATTAAACTATACATCATACACCGTAACCAAGACCGGATCTGGTGCAAGCGGTACATGGGGAATAAGCATTTCTGGTAACGCCACTACTTCCACAAAGTTAGCTACAGCACGTTCCATCAACGGTACAAATTTTGATGGTTCTGGAAACATTACTACAGCCACATGGGGAACTGCAAGAACATTAACAATTGGAAATACAGGTAAATCTGTAAATGGCGGAGGAAACGTTTCATGGAGTCTAAGTGAAATTGGCGCTGCCGCAAGTAATCATACACATAGTTACTTACCATTAAGTGGTGGCACTATGACTGGAAATATTTCATACAGAGGATCAAAAGCCACCTATAAAATGATTGAGTTCATAGATAATTCATCAGATGCATATGGAAATGGAATAGCCATTGGTGGAGGTGGACTTACAATTATTGGAGGTGGGGAATCTGCAGATGCAGTTAAATCTACATCTACTACAGGTGGTGACGAGCGTTTAATTCTTGCAAATGATGGTGCAATTGATATTTATACAAACTGCCAAAATGGTGTAGATAAAGCTACACATATTACAATTGACAATACAGGATTATATAGTGGCACAGCAGCAAAAGCTAATTCAGTCCCATGGTCAGGTGTAACAGGTAAACCAAGTACATATACACCATCATCCCATAATCATACAGTAATTCAAGGTACTAGTAGCACATCTGCAGTACCAGGGAAAGCAAATGATGGATTTTGTGAATTCTATTATAATGTAAATAATGGATTGGCAAATAATATGCCATCTAGTAATAATGCTAATGCTATAATTAGTATTAGTAGACATGCTGGTGATTATACATCTCAGTTAGGATTTAGTTCTAATGGAAATCTATATTATCGTGAAGGTGTTGGAGCAACAGCTTGGAAAACTATACTTACCTCTAGCAACTACACTTCCTACACAGTTACCAAAACTGGTGGCGGAGCTTCTGGAACATGGGGTATTAATATTACAGGATCTGCAGGTTCTGTAGCATGGGGAAACGTAAGTGGTAAACCATCTAGTTATACTCCATCGTCACATACACATGATGATCGTTACTATACAGAAACAGAAATAAATACGAAGTTAGGAGCAAAACTTGGTGCAGTATCAGCAAACGGTTACTATGGTATGGCAAGACCAGATGGTAATACATCAGATTGGATACGTACTACAACAGCTGGTATTATTCCATATCAGTCTGGCGGAGCTGGTGCTGGACATTGCGGAATAGGTACAAGTTCATGGTATTTTAGTAATGCATATATTGATACGGTTAACTGCGTTAATGCTTCTGTTAGTGGTCATATAGATGTAGGTGGATATATTCAAAGTAGTAATTTAATAAATACTTATTTTGAATATCAATCTAATAGAGGAACTATAGATTGGCGCTTTGGCGCTGCAACAGGTACAGGCGATGAAAATTTCTTTGGTTTTTATGATGCAAAAACTGGGAAAATTCCATTAGCACTTGATGGTAATTTTGGAAATATTTATGTTGGTTTTAACGTAGGTAGTTATGAATCACCGACTGAGGTAGGAGTTTATCTTGGAGGGCAAGTTGACGGAAACAGAGCATTTATTTATAATGGAGACTCATATCAAGGATCAATTTGGATTCAAACCAGACTTGATGGCTCATGGAAATGGTTCAGCCTCGGAAGAGTATGTAGTACAGCTCTTTCCGATATTCGACTGAAAGGCAATATAAGAGACACCGAAGTAGAAGATGCTACAAAAGTTATAGAATCAATGAAAATTCGTTCTTTTGAAAGAAAAGATTCTCATAAGAAATACAAGATTGGCTTTATAGCAGACGAACTCGAACAGCTTGACCCTAACCTTGTCGATGGAGGCGGAGAAGTTGACGGACATCCATATTATAAATCTGTCAATAATTTGCAGTTGCTTGCGTATGTTGTAAAAGCAATGCAAGAATTAAATTCTAAAGTAACTATACTCGAAAAAGAAAACAAACGACTCAAACAAAAACTAAATATGTGCAACTAAGGTCGCTCTTAATTGAGTGACCTTTTATTTTTTTACTCAAAATTTGAAAGGAGCAATATATTATGATTATTTTAGGCAAAATTAAAGTTGATGACCAGGTACTTAAGTATTGTGAAATTTCCTATGATCCATTTTATGTAACAGTCATGTCTGAGAACGAAAAAGCAATTGTAGACCTCTTCAATAGTGCGAAGTCTATTATTGTAATGGATCAGTATGGTCTGGTAATCAAATCTATCACAAATTATTGCGGCGTTGAATCTTCTACTGTAAAATACGATTTTTACTGCGATAATGATAACACTATGAAACCTGTAATTAATATTAAACTCAAAGCGGTAGATCTAAATGCAAAAATTAAATCCATTGAAGATGCAATGAACGGTGATGTTACCGATGAGTCTAATATGTCTCTCGATGAATATAAAGCGTACAAAGTAAAACAGTATGGCGATGAATGCCAGAAGAAAATCTACGCTGGAGCTGATGTGGAAACTGCATATGGTAAAGAGCACTTCTCTGCTACAGGTGATGATCAGGCAAACATCAAAACTTTATCAGATGTAGCTATGGCAACTAAATATTCACTTCCATATCATGCTGACGGTTCTCAGTGTAAGGTATACTCTTACCAGGATATTATTAAAATTTACTGTGAGATTCAGAAACTCATTCTCGCAGAGACATCTTATTGTAATGCTCTGAATACATATGTAAGAGGACTTAACACAAAAGAACAGATTGCAGCTGTTAAGTATGGTCAGGAAATTACAGATCATACAATCAAGACTAATATGGACACTGTAATTGCACAGGGAAATGCTGTAATGGAAGGTATTGTAAAACAGTATCTTGAAACTGCAGTACCAGAAACTAAGACAGATGTTAAGGACACAGAAAATACTACAGATGGCACAGATAATACAAAAGATGCAGCTACAGAAAAATTATCTAAAAAGGCGTGATATAAATGAGTAAATTAAAGCCATGGGCTAAATATTTATTTTTGTTTTACATGGGTGGTTCTATCTATTACTACATAGAAGTCCTGTTTAGAGGATATA